>Ga0308171_1001026_pt1 | contig 43748 bp, 39 predicted proteins | sample PhyGR1_FD_202135 | JGI IMG/M metagenome (GOLD analysis project Ga0308171, IMG submission 202135) | Phyllosphere microbial communities from UC Gill Tract Community Farm, Albany, California, United States - DLSLSG.R1 | ecosystem: Host-associated > Plants > Phyllosphere > Unclassified | place: USA... | reverse complement strand
AGGAGCAAGCTCCTATGCTGCCGTTCGACTTGCATGTGTAAGGCATGCCGCCAGCGTTCAATCTGAGCCAGGATCAAACTCTTTAGTTTAATCTCTGTTTTGTGCCATTTCTGGCTACCCCGAAGGGCATCGCTCTCTCAAAATACTGACAGGTAATTTCTTGCGATCTTACCTATATTTCTTGTGAGCATTTAATATTTAAAGTTTCCAGAACCGAAGTTCTGTCGCACTTCATTAAACGCCCACGCTTATCGGCTGTTAATTTTTAAAGATCTGTCTGCCGCAAACGCGCTTGGCGCTGTTTGCATCGCTGCGAATCGTTTTGTTCGTCAGCAGGGGGCGAACTATAGCAACGCATCCGGCAGCGCGCAAGTACTTTTTGAAAAATAGTTCAAAATAATTTAGAAGGATATGAGCCAGGCTCCATCTGGTACGCCGCAAAGCCTTACCCAGCTTGGGCTTCAGAGATTCTGGCCAGCACCGAAAAAAACCAAAAGAATCCGGGCCATCCCTGGCGGGACGGCCCGGATTCTTTTTTACTGGTCTAAATAATTCAAATAATTACCGGATTTTCTGCAAACCCAATCGGCTCTGCTCAACCTGCCTTCACGGTCAAGTCGCTCTTCACGTCGCGCACTCCCTCGACCCCGGCGACCAATTGCAAGGCATGCTGGCCCAGCTCGGCGCTGGGGACGGAACCCTTCAGGGTGACCACGCCATCCTTTGTGCTGACCTTGATCTTCATGGAAGAGATCTGCTTGTCTTCGACCAGCGCCGCCTTCACCTTGGCGGTGATCACGGAATCGTCAATATAGGCGCCGGCCTTCTGCGCAGAGGGCGCATTGGTGCTGGCGGAATCCGCCGCGTGGACTGCCGGTGCGGCAGAGGCCATCACCATGGCGGCGGCCAGCAGTCGTGCTGCAAGTGAAGATGTCTTCATGAAGTTCTCCTTGTTCAATGAGGTGGACCTGGCATTGCCCTTCCCTTCACCGAGGCGGGCAACTCTGGTCTATACGTTCGCAAATGCCATGCCACCCCAAGCTATCCTCAATGAAATCAGAGACTTATCGCGCGAACTCAGCAGTACGGCAGCAAAGATGAGCCGGCAAACCCGCCATTTCCGTCGGCCAGACCCGACATCATGTCGCAGCGACAAGCGCAACTCCTTGATTTCAAACGACTCCATCCTGTCGCTCCATCACGACGGCCTCTTCCCCACCCCGGAATCGCCTTGGATCCAGTCCATTCTTCTGCAGCAGCCGGTAAAACTCGGTTCGATTGCGATCGGCCAGCCGGGCCGCGTCGGAGACATTGCCATCCGTCAGCTTCAGCAGCCGCACGAGGTAATCCCGCTCGAATTTCTGCTTGGCCTCTGCATAACGCAGCAGATCCAGCGTCGGCACCCGCAATGCGCGCTGCACCAGCGACGCCGGGATCAGCGGCGCGGTCGACAACGCGCAAACCTGCTCCACGACGTTATAGAGCTGGCGCACATTGCCCGGCCAGTGGGCCAGGCTGAGCACTTCCAGCGCATCCGGGGCAAAGCCCGTCAGGCGCTTGGGATAGCGCGCGGCGATGGTCTTGAGGAAATGATTGGCCAGCAGCGCGATATCCTCACGCCGCTCTTCCAGCGGCGGCAGGCTGAGCGTGACCACATTGAGCCGGTAATACAGATCGGCCCGGAAGTGCCCCTCATTCATGGCCGCCTCCAGGTCGCGGTGGGTGGCCGAGATCACACGTACGTCGACCTCGGCAGCCTGGTTGGCCCCCACCTGCCGCACGGTCTTTTCCTGCAGTACGCGCAACAGCTTGACCTGCAAGGCCAGCGGCATATCCCCGATTTCATCGAGAAACAGGGTGCCGCCTTCCGCCGCCTGGAATAAACCTTCACGATGCTCTACAGCGCCGGTAAATGCGCCTTTCACATGGCCGAACAATTCGGACTCCAGCAACTGCTCGGGAATGGCACCGCAATTGACGGCAATGAAGGGCTTGTCCGCACGTGGACTGGCACGATGAATGGCGCGGGCCAGCACTTCCTTGCCGGTACCGCTGTCGCCACGGATGAGGATGCTGGCGTCGGAGGCCGCCACCAGCCGCGCCTCGGCCAGCAGTTCGTCGACCCGCTGGCTGCGGCTGATGATGTCGGCGCGCCAGGCTTCATCCGGCGTCTCCTGGGCGGGCGCGGACAGGCTCAGGGCCTGCGCCACCTTGTCCAGCAGCACATGGCCATCAAACGGCTTGGTGAGATAGGCGAAGGCCCCCTGCGTGGTGGCCTCGACGGCATCGGGAATGGTGCCATGGGCGGTGAGCAGAATCACCGGCAAGGCCGGATAGCGGCTGCGGATCTCGGCAAACAGCGCCAGCCCATCCATGCCGGGAAGGCGCACATCGGTGATCACCAGCGCCGGCAGCGCAATGGCCAGCTGGGCCAGGGCGGCCTCGGCGCTTTCCACGGCCAGGATGCGGTAGCCGCTGGCGTTCAGGCGCAGCGTCAGCAATCGCAGCAGGTCGGGATCATCGTCGACCAGCATCAGGGGGGCAGTCTTTCCCATCGGGACTCCAGTTCCAGTAAAGGGAACGGCCCCGGCGGGATGGCGGCATCCCCGGGTCTTCGGGGATTCAGATTACTTGCCGCCAGCCGGCAGGGTCCGTTCGATGTTCTTGAGCGCTTCCAGCTTGTCGTTGAGCTGATCGACCTTGCGCTGCGCTTCCTTCAGTTGCACCGAGGACTTCTCGGCACCGTCGGCCACGCGGCGCAGGTCGGAATAATGTCCAACCAGCAACTGCACCAGAGGCTTGAGCTTCTCCGCTTCGACGCTGCGATCGGCCATGACGTTCCATAGCTGGGCTTCGGCCTTGGCCAGGTCGATGGCGTCGCGCGTCAAAGACAGCGCCATGGCGCGGCGCACATTGGTCGCCGGACCAGCCGGATAGGTATTGACACGCTGCAATTCGCGGCCCAGTTCCGCCGCCGTCATCTTGCGCAGCTGGGCGTTGTAGGCCAGCAGTTCGTCGATATTGCTGGAGGACTGGATGAGCTGGACGGTCGACGTCGGCGCGGACGGCTGCGGCCCCACACACGCGGCCAGCACGACGGAACAAGCCAGGATCAGGATCTTATTTTTCATCAGGCAACTCGATTCGGAAATGCGCCCCGCCCTCACGCGGGACCAGATAGACCTTGCCGCTATGCGCCTGCACGTACTCGCGCACCACGGACAGACCGATGCCATTGCCGCGGCGGGCACCGGAGGGCTGGTGCAAGCCCTGGTAGAAGGGTTCAAAGATGCGGGCGGCATCGGTCGGTGCCACCCCCGGCCCCTGATCCAGACATTCCACCCGCACCATGCCCGGGGCCTCGCTCAGCAGGAAGCGGATGAAACCGCCCTGCGGGCTGAAGCGCACGGCATTGGACAGCAGGTTGGCCAGCACGATGGCCATCTTCTCGGGATCGACCACCACGGTGCGGGCCACGCCCTCGATTTCCACCTTCAGTTCGCGCGCCAGCCATTGCAGGCGCTGGTCGTCGATCACCTTGTGCAGCAGCGCGCGCAGGTCGACCGGCACCGGATGGATGCGCTGGGCATCGAAGGACACTTCGTTATAGCGCAGCAGATCCTCGATCTGGGTCTGCAGCGACTGGGTATTCTGGCGCAAGATGCGGGCAATCTCGCGCTGGTTCTCGGTCAGTTGCCCGGCCACGCCGTCATCCAGCAGGGCCGCGCCTTCGCACAGCGCCGCCAGCGGGGTCTTCAATTCATGGGAGACATGGCGCAGGAAGCGCGACTTCTCCGCCTCCAGGTCTGCCAGGCGCTGGCGCAGCCAGTCCAGCTGCTGGCCCAGGCGGCGGATGTCGGCCGGGCCGCGCACATCGATGGGCTGATCGAAGCGATTGTCACCCAGCCGGCCAATGGCCTGTTCCAGCCGCGCCATCGGACGCGACAGCCAGAGTCCGAAGCAGAAGGCCAGCAAGACCGCCAGCACGATGGCCCCCACCACCTGGGCGGTGAGCAGCTGGCGTTGCTGCTCCAGCGCCGCCGATAAAGCATTGTTGCGGCGATCCACCTCACGCCGGCTCTCCAGCGCGATACGCTCATTGAGCGCGGGCAGGCGCGCGAAGTCCTGGAACAGCTTGGCCTGCTCGCCCTTGTCCTTGCGCGAATCCGCCTCCAGCACGCCGGCGGCTTCATCCACATACACGCCCCACTGGCTGAACAGGTCGCGCGGTGCCATCGGCAGCGAATCCGACAATTCACCCAGGGCCTGGCGCGCCTGCTCGCGCGCCTCGTTGAAACGATCATGGAAAGCGCGGTCATCCAGCACCAGGTACTGGCGCGCACTGCGCTCCATGGCCACGGTGCGCTCGGCCAGCCGCTGGGCGGATTCGGTCAGCTGCACCGCCTGGCGCGCCGTCTCGCGGCTGTTGGCCGACATGCGGTCCAGCGTGAAGAGGGCGTGGATGGACGTACCGCTCAGGAGCGCGGCGATCAGCAGGAAGGCCGCCAGCAGCAATTGCCGGAACGACAATCCAAGATAGCCGGGCTTGCGGCCGGCGGGCGACTGGGGCGGATGAGTGTGCTCGATGGCGTTGAACATGCGATTGATCTCGGTCCCACAAGACTTGCCTGGTTATCCGGCTGGCGCACTGCCCTCCGGCCCGAAACATGCCGACAGGAAACGCCGGCCACGCTGTTGCGGGCACACATTGTAATCATTTGTCGGGCGGCCTGCGATGCGGCGACGTTTCCCCGCAGCAATTCCGCGAGCGCGACCTGCCGCGCAGGACCGCAGGCGCGCCCGGAACGGCGTCGGCCTCAGTCTTGCGGACCGAGGAAATCCAGCAGCATCAGGGCGACCACCTTGGTGGCCTTCTTCAGGTCATCCAGCGCCAGGTTCTCATCGGCCTGCTTGGCATTGGATTCCATGAGCGTGCGCGGACCGGCCCCGAACAGCACCACCGGAATGCCCGCTTCGCCATACAGGCGGGCATCGGTATAGAGCGCCGAACCATTGGTGGTCAGGGTCTCGCCCATGACCTGTTCGGCATTGCGCAGCAGGCTGTCCACCAGCTTCTCGTGACCCGGCAGCGGGCGCAGCGCACGCGCCAGCAGCAGGCGGCGGATCTCCACACGGATGCCCGGCAGGCCGGCCACTGCGTCTTCGATCAGCTTGCGCACGCCGGCTTCGACCTGCGCCGGATCTTCCTCGGGAATCATGCGGCGGTCCATCTTCAGCACCACCTTGCCCGGCACCACATTGGTATTGGTACCGCCATCGATGCGGCCGACGATCATGGTCGGATGGCTGATGCCCGGGATGGAGGAGCGGATGTCCTTCAATCCCGGCAGCGCGCCATAGATCGCATTGAGAATGGCATTGGCCGCCTGCAGGGCATCATGGCCGGTCTCGGGCATGGAGCCGTGCGTGGCGCGGCCATGCACGGTCACCTCGAACTGCAGGCAGGCATTGTGGGCAGTCACCACGTTGTAGCTGAAGCCGGCCGCCAGCACATAATCCGGACGGGTCAGCTTCTGTTCCAGCAGCCAGCCCGGGCCGAGCACGCCGCCGAATTCCTCGTCATACGTGAAGTGCAGTTCCACTGCGCCACGCAGCGCGGCGCCCAGGGACTCCAGCGCGCGCGTGGCGAAGATATAACTGGCGAAGTCACTCTTGGAGACCGCTGCCGCACGGCCATAGATGCGGCCATCCGCCACTTCGCCACCATACGGGTCATGGGTCCAGCCTTCGCCCGGCGGCACCACGTCGCCGTGGGCGTTGAGCGCCAGGGTCGGTCCACCGTCGCCATAGGGACGGCGCACGATCAGGTTGGTGATGCTCTGCATGCCATAGTCGCGCACCTGGTCGGCCGGTACCGCGTGCTTCTCGGCCTGCCAGCCCCAGGACTGCACCAGCTCGGCCACCGCATCGGCGTGCGGGGCGTTGTTGCCGGGCGGGGTATCGGTGGGGATGCGGATCAACTGCTGCAGGACCCCGACCTCTTCCTCGAAATGCTGATCGATCCATGCGCACAGGCGCTCCGACAACTGCTGTTTGGACATGCTTGCCACTCCGTGATCAAAGGCACCAGCCGCGCTGGCGCAAACCGCCATCATAGCGCAGCCGCCCGGCGTGTGGCCGCCGCCTGCGCATCCGGGCGTTCCCCGCTATCATTGACCGGCGCTGCCTTGCGGGGTGGCGCGCATTCCAGGACCTCCAAGACAACCACGACAACAAGCGGCAGCACCAGCACGCTTGCACCGCCAACACCCAACCAAACCATGTCCTCGCAGCCTTCCACTTCCGGCACGTCCGATCCTGCCCATCACATCGTCATCGCCGGCGAGGGCCTGCCCCCCGAGCAGCGCGGGCGCGCCATCCTGGCGCTGGGCATCGCGGTCGGCCTGGCCACGCTCGACACCGCCATCGCCAACACGGCCCTGCCCGCCATGGCATTGGACCTCAACACCACACCGGCAGCCTCGGTCTGGATCGTCACCGCCTATCAGCTGGCGATGATGGTGGCGCTACTGCCGCTGGCGGCGCTGGGGGAAATCGTCGGTTACCGCCGCATCTATATCTGGGGACTGGTGCTCTTTACCGCGGCCTCGCTGCTGTGCGCGGTGGCCTGGTCGCTGCCCACGCTGGTGATGGCGCGCTTCCTGCAGGGACTGGGCGGGGCCGGCATCATGAGCGTGAACACCGCGCTGATCCGCTTCATCTATCCGACCCGCTCGCTAGGCCGTGGCGTCGGGCTCAATACCCTGATCGTGGCCATCGCCTTCACCGTGGGACCATCGGTCGCCTCCGGCATCCTCGCCATCGCACCCTGGCCGTGGCTGTTTGCGGTCAACGTGCCGCTGGGCGTGGCGGCCGTCATCCTGGCCCTGCCCTCGCTGCCGCATACCGCGCTGTCGACACACGCCTTCGACCTGCGCAGCGCCGTGCTCAATGCGGCTGCCTTCGGCCTGCTGATCCTGGCCATCGGTGAAGGCGCGCACCAGGCAGAGGCCAGCGTGGTCGGACTGGAACTGGGCGCCGCCATCGTCTGCGGCTTGTTCCTGCTCAAGCGCGAACTGTCGCATCCGGCACCGATGCTACCGGTGGACCTGTTCCGCCATCCCATGTTCACGCTCTCGGCGATCACCGCCGTGTGTTCCTTCGCGGCACAGGGCCTCGCCTTCGTCTCGCTGCCCTTCTTCTTCCACCATGACCTGGGCCGCAGCCAGGTCGAGATCGGTCTCCTGATGACACCCTGGCCGGTGGCCGTGGCGATCATGGCACCGATCGCCGGACGGCTGTCGGATCGCTATCCGGTCGGCATCCTCGGCGGCGTCGGGCTGGCGCTCCTGTGTGCAGGACTGCTGTCGATGACCTTCATGCCGGCTGCGCCCACCGTATGGGAAATCAGCTGGCGCATGCTGCTCTGTGGCATGGGCTTCGGCTTCTTCCAGTCGCCCAATCTCAAGGCACTGATGACCAGCGCCCCGCCGCATCGCAGCGGTGGTGCCTCGGGCATCGTGGCGACGGCACGGCTGCTCGGCCAGAGTGTCGGGGCCGCGCTGGTGGCGCTGTGCTTCAACCTGTCGGAGACCCAGGGCTCGCGCTTTGCCCTCGGCTTCGGTGCCGCCTTTGCGGGGGTGGCCTGCATTGCCAGCTTCCTGCGTATGCTCACCAGCAACCCTTATGCGCCGCCACTGAAAAAATAAGTTTTTCTCACCATTCCTCACAGCCACCGTCGGCCGGATTCTCAGGTGGTGGCTGTCTGTCTCGGGATTACATCAATTTTTCAACGATCTTCAGATCAAACATTTTCCGCACATAAACTTCCGTGCGGACAAAGGTAAAATTCGTCGGCAAGATAACGACAAGCCGCGTAAAACTGATGCCATTCTGTTACGATAGCTCGTCAGTGGAATGATGTTCACAGACCATCACCGAGCTTCATTCCTTCAGACAACAGGCGTCCATTTCATCAAGGAAATCGAACCGCTTTCAGTACGGGAACCAGCGCCAGGCACAGACCTGAATTCGATATGTTGAAATCCATCGCCTTGGCTCAATTACGGTTGGGCATGTACGTTCATTCCATCCCCGGCGGATGGATCAATCATCCTTTCTGGCGCAAATCCTTCAAGATCGAAACGCTGGAAGACCTGCAAACCCTGCGCGAGTGCCCGGTCGAGGAAGTCACCATCGACACCGCCAAGGGCCGCGACATTGCCCCCGAACACGATATCGACGACGAGACCGACGCGGCGGAGCAGGATGACGCCGCGCCCCCCGCCGAGATCGCCATCGCCCATCAGGGTGCCAGCGCCACGGTGGCCGTGCGCAAGCCGGCCACCCGCACCGAGACGGCGGTAGAACGCGAACGCGCGGCGCGCATCATCTCCTCCTCCAAGTCCACCGTGCTCAACATGTTTTCCGAAGCGCGCATGGGCAAGACGGTCGACGTCAAGGATGCTGCCGAACTGGTGACCGAGATCACCTCCTCGGTCTCGCGCAATGCCGATGCGCTGATCAGCCTGGCGCGCCTGAAGACCACCGACGATTACACCTACATGCATTCGGTGGCGGTCTGCGCGATGATGATCTCGCTGGCCAACCAGCTCGGCATGACGCAGGAACAGATCAAGCAAGCCGGCATGGCCGGCCTGCTGCACGATGTGGGCAAGATGGCCGTGCCGCTGGACATCCTCAACAAACCCGCCAAGCTGACCGAAGAAGAATTCGCCTCGGTACGCTCGCACACCGTACAGGGCCACAGCATCCTCAAACAGATCGAAGGGATTGGCGAAGTCGCACTGGATGTCTCGCTGCACCATCACGAGAAAATCGACGGCAGCGGCTATCCGTTCAATCTCAAGGCCGACAGCATTTCCATCATGGCCAAGATGGGCGCGGTGTGCGACGTCTACGATGCCATCACCTCCAACCGTCCCTACAAGGCCGGCTGGGACCCGGCCCGCTCGATCCGCCACATGGCCGCCAGCGCCGGGCATTTCGATCCGATCACGATGGAAGCCTTCGTCAAGGCCATCGGCATCTACCCGACCGGCTCCTGCGTGATCCTGCAATCGGGCCGGCTGGGCATCGTGGTGGACCAGCGGCCGGAGCACCTGCTCACCCCGCGCATCAAACTGTTCTACTCGACCACCAGCCGCATGCCGCTCAAGCCGGAGATCATCGACCTGGCCCGTGGGGGCGACAAGATCGTGGCCTATGCCGATCCGGCCAAGTGGGGCATCCGCAGCCTGCCCAGCATCGACCTGGATTAAGCCCGCGAAAATCACGCAGCCCAAAAAAAACGGCACCGCAAGGTGCCGTTCTCACATCCGCGCGAACCTGCGCCATCAATCGCGCTGAGCGAAGGCCGCCGTCGAGGCCAGCTCATTCAACAGCGCCACGGTGGAACAGCTGGAGACATCATAGGGATTGAGTTCGCCCGTGACCGAATACTTCAGCAACAGCGAGCGGTTGATCTTGTCGAGGCGGATCTTGCCCATGGTCCAGGAGGAATACTGGCGCTCGTCGATCGATTCATAGGCCAGCAGGATCACGTCCCGATGACGGTCATCACGCAGCAGTCGGCCATACAGGCGATTGACCTGATCGCGCCCGCCTTCGAGCACCTGCACGAAGGTCGTGTCGCTGTAGCACAGCACGCCGGTGATGCCCTGCTGCGGATTGCGCTGGCGCGAGGCAGCCAGGATGCCCTCGATGGTCTCGTGGGTGATGGTCTCGCGCGCGCGGCTTGCGTAGATCAGACGAACCAGCATGATTAACCTCGTTGACGTTGGGAAATCAGCGCCAGGAATTCACGGCGCAGGTTGGCATCACGCAGGAAGGAGCCACGCATGACGCTGTTGATCATCTTCGATTCCACATCCTTGACGCCGCGCCAGTGCATGCAGAAGTGATCGGCTTCCATGACGATGGCCAGGCCATCGGGCTGCAGCTTCTGCATCAGCAGGTCGGCGGCCTGGGAGACGGCTTCTTCCTGGATCTGCGGGCGGCTCATGATCCATTCCAGCAGGCGCGCGTACTTGGACAGGCCGATCAGGTTGGAATGCTCATTGGGCATCACGCCCACCCACACCTTGCCCATGATCGGGCACAGGTGGTGCGAGCAGGCACTGCGCACCGTGATCGGGCCGACGATCATCAGCTCATTGAGGCGCTCGATGTTGGGGAACTCGGTCACCGGCGGCGCGGCCTGGTAGCGGCCCTTGAAGACTTCGTTCAGGTACATCTTGGCCACGCGCTTGGCGGTGTCCTGGGTGTTGTGGTCGCTCTCGACATCGATCACCAGGCTCTCCAGCACCGCGGCCAGCTTGGACTGCACCTCGGCCTGCAATTGCTCCAGCTCGCCTTCCCGGATGAAGGCGGCGATATTGTCGTTGGCGTGGAAACGCACGCCGGCCGCCTTGATGCGCTGGCGGATGCGGGCCGATACCAGCTGCTCATGCACGCTGGGCGCTGCAATCTCGGCGCTGGTGGCGGCCTGGTTCTTGTCTGTTGCCATGATGGAGTGCGATCACGCCAGGCGGGACCGCTGAGTTGGGGGTGGCGTCATTATGCACGGAAAAACGCAGACGCATTGAGGGCAAACCAGAGTCAAGCCCGAGTCAAAGCGATCACAACAGCGCGGCTGTGGCGTGCCGTCCACGGCCGCGCCGGCGACGAAACCGGGAGCTGTGCCGGATTCATCCGTATGACCTCCGTGCCCCGTGTTTAATGCTCGTTCACAGCAGCATTCATCTGCGCTTAATGCTGTCCAGCGCACGACTTAACCGCCATTGATGATTGTTTGCCGCACTTTACACGGGCCTAACCGCTGCTTACGCCTGCAGCCACCATCATCCCTGCACGCGCCGCCCGCGCGTTCATGCTTCCTGCGAGGTGGATGCCCGTCTCAGGCAAGCAGCAGGTCAGAAGCAGGCAACAGCGGGCGGTGGCTCGTGCCGGGCATCCAGCCTGGCCGCCATCGGGGGAGTACCATGACATTCCAGTATCGCCTTGCCGGTGCCTGCGCACTGGCCGTTTCGCTATCGGTCTCGCTGTCGGCCTGCAACAGCCCGGCACCCATGGTGACCGGGCCCACCAGCGTGCGGCCGGCCTACCAGGTGGCCAACGTGGAAAACAATGGTGCCATCTTCCGCGTCTCCAGCGCGCAGCTGTTCGAAGAGCCGACCACCTACAACGTGGGCGACATCATCAAGATCGACATCTCGGAATCCATCAGCAGCAGCAACAAGGCGGCCACCACCAACAGCCGCGACACCACGCTCACGCAAAAGGGCCCGGGCTCGGGCGCGCCGCTGGGCGGACTGTTCACGCAACTGTACGACGCCAATTATTCGGCCAACGGCAGCAATACCTTCAAGGGCTCCGGCGACAGCAGCAATACCAACACCATGACCGGCACGCTGATGGTCTCCATCGTCGAAGTGCTGCCCAACCGCAACCTGGTGGTGGCCGGTGAAAAGCGCATCGGCGTCAACGGCAACACCAACACCCTGCGCTTCTCGGGGGTGGTGCGCACCCGTGACATTCGCGGCGGCATCGTGGCCTCGTCCAACGTGGCCGATGCACGGCTGGAACAGGTCGGCGGCGGCTCCATTGCGGATGCCAGCACCGATGGCAACTTCTTCCGCCGCCTGCTGACCATCTGGTGATCGGATGATGATGTGATCGGGTACGCGCTGCAGGCGCGAGATCACCCGGTCTGCAAACGACAACGGCAAGCGCGCAGCTTGCCGTTTTTCATTGGAGGCGCAACAGCGTGATCGCCGAGTGCGCCGTGTGCGCCGTATCTCGTCTTCCGAATCCGGCTTCAGAATCCGTTGGCCACGCTGCGCATGTTGTCCGGCGAATTGTCCGCCACCTGCGGATTGCCCGGGAACAGCGCATCGATCAGCGGTGCCAGCTTGTCACCCGCGCTGGCCCACTTGTCCTGGCCGAAGGAACCGAGCCGGTACTGCGCCGTGCCCAGCACGCGGCCTTCGCGGCGCAGGGTCAGTGCGGCATAGGTGAGATAGGGGGTATAGGCATCGGTGAAGACCTTGGTGTCCCATTTGACGTAGCCCACATAGCTCAGCGTCACCGGGCAGGCCAGCGACTGGGTACCGGCATCGTAGACGCGGCTCTGCACGCCGTGTTTCTGCAGCTCGCCCTGCAGGCCGGGCACGAAGTCGCTCAGCGCCACCGAGCCATTCCACTCGATGCAGACTTCGTGGATCGGGTCCTTGCTGTAGACGATGGGATTCTGTACCGAGTTGGGCGTCATCGCGCGCACGCTGGAGGCGGTGGAACCGACCAGGCCCACGGCGTCGACCAGGGCATTGCCGGACGTGACGATGCAGCCCGACAGCGATGAAGCCAGCAAGGTGGCAATGATGATGGTGCGCATGATGCTCTCCCCGAGCGCAATCCCTTGGCTTTCACGATCCCTGCATGGCGCAGGTGGCCGGGATTACAGGCTGCCCATCATAGCGGCGCATATTGCAGCTTCACGACCGTTTTACCTTGATTTACGCTGACCCTGTGCAGGCTTAACAGCCACGTACGTAACGCAAATACAAGGCTTGGCGGGGACCTGCACAGTACTGGCACAATAGCCGCCTGTGCCATTTCATGTGCTGCCTTACAAGGAGACTTCCATGCCCTCGCTCATCATTCGTTCCCTGCTGGCCTCCCTCGCCTTCACCGGCCTGCTGCAGGCCGCCCAGGCCGATACCCTCAAATCCGACACCGAAGTGCGCGCCCTGGCCGACAAGGTCATGGCCCAGGCCGGTGCCGGCCGCACCGATGATGCCTATGGCCTGCTTTCGCCCTATGCGCTGGTGGACATCCGCGCCTTCGAGGGCGCACGCACCACTGCACGCAGCGCGCGCGCGGCCATCGAAGCCCTGGTCGGCAATTCGGTCGGCTACGAATTCATCCGCTCCGAGAAGGTGGGCGAATCGCTGATCAAGCTCACCTACATCGAAAAAACCGAACGCCAGGCCATCCCGTGGATGTTCATCTTCTACAAGACGCCTGGCGGCTGGGCCGTGAGCAGCTTCAGCAATGGCGACAATGTGGACGCGCTGTTTGATCGCTGATCATTGATCATTGATCGGCAGCGCTCCGTTCAGAACGTGCGCTGCGGCTCGAGATCGGCGCTCTCGATGGCGCTGGCCACGCCCGAGATCTTGTCGGCGATGATGGCCGAGGAGCCGCAGGCCGTGGTCCAGCCATTGGAGCCATGGCCGGCGTTGAGCCACAGGTTGGCATAGCGGGTGGCACCGATGAGCGGTGCGCCGTCCGGTGTCATGGGGCGCAGTCCGGCCCAGTATTCGACCTTGGCCAGATCGGCGCCCTGTGGATAAAGATTCTTCAGCGACTTCAGCGCGGTGGCGCAATCGCGCGGGGTCACCCGCGTATCCCAGCTGCCGATCTCGGCCGTGCCTGCCGCACGGATGTGATTGCCCATGCGGGTGATGGCGACCTTGTAGTACTCGTCCATGACACCGCTGCGCGGCGCGCTCTTGGGATCGGCCACCGGCACCGTGATGGCATAGCCCTTGACCGGATAGATCGGCAGGTCCAGCCCCAGGGGTTTCAGCATAGGTACTGACGCACTGGCGCAGGCGACCACGTAGGCATCGGCGCGCAAGGTACCGGTGGGTGTGCGCAGGCCGCTGACCTGGCCACCGGCCACCTCGATGGCCTGCACCTCTGTGGACAAGTGAAACTCCACCCCATGCGCCTGCAGCCAGCCGGCCAGCGCGCGCGCAAACAGCGGGCAATTGCCGGTTTCATCCATCGGCAACAGCAAACCGCCCTTCAATTCATGACGGGCGGCATGCAAGCCCGGATCGAAGGCCACGCAGCCATCGGCATCCAGCAGCTCGAAAGGCACGCCGGCTTCCGCCAATACCTTGGTCGACAGCCCGGCATTGTCCAGCCCTTCCTGAGTACGGAACAATTGCAGGTTGCCGCCGGTGGTCTGTTCGTAGCGGATATCAAGACGCTCGCGGATCTGCTTCAACTGGCTGTGGCTGTAGCGTGCCAGGCGCCCCATGCGCGCCTTGTTGACGGCATAGCGCTCGGGCGTGCATTGCGCCAGGAAGGTCTTGAGCCACTTCCACTGATGCGCATCCAGGCGCGGCGTGAAACGCAAAGCCGCCTCGATCCCCAGCCAGCTCTGCACCGACCACTTCAGCGACTTGGCCGGCATGCCGGGAGCCGCCCACGGCGTGGCATACGAGGGGCAGACATGGCCGGCATTGCCGACGCTGGTCTCGGCCGCCACCTCGGCGCGGCGTTCCACCACGACCACTTCATGGCCGCGCTCGCGGAGGAAATAAGCAGTGGTGACGCCAACGATGCCGGCGCCCAGCACGATGATGCGCATGGTCTCAGTTCAACTTCCGAAAAATGTAAATGATGTGAATGATATAAATGATTTAAACGATTTAAATCGTTTTCGCATTACAGGGTGAGTCCGCCATCCACGTGCCACACCTGTCCGGTGACGTAGGATGCCGCCGGACTGAGGAGGAAGGCGATCACATTGGCGATCTCCTGCGGCTGTCCCAGGCGCTGCAGCGGGATGCGCGCCAGCGCCGCCTGCCAGGCGGCCGGGTCGATGGCCGACTTGGCCGGGTCGCTTTTCTGAACGTAGCCGGGCGCTACCGCGTTGACCGTCACCCCGGCCGCGGCCACCTGCACCGCCAGCGATTTCACCAGGGCCTCGATGCCCGCCTTGGCCGCCGCCGAAGCCGGAAAGCCCGATTCCCCCAGGCGGAACACGTGGGCCACGAAGGAGCTCACCGCCACCACACGGCCCTGACCGCTGGCCTGCAGCGGCTCGCGGCAAGCCGTGATCAAGCGGAAAAAGCCGCCCAGGAGCGCATCGAGCGAACGCGACCAGTCCGCCTCATCGAGTTCGCCAATGCGCTTGCGATCGGCAAAGCCGGCATTGGCCACCAGCGCATCGAGCCTGCCGTAGTGCGTCAGCGCAGCGTCACGCAACTGCGCCGCGGTGTGCGCATCGGCCAGGTCGCCCAGCGCCAGCGTGCACTGCGCGCCCTGCGCGCGGCATTGCTGCGCCACCGCCTGCAGCTCCGGCGATTCGCTGCGGGCATGCAGAACCAGGGCGACATCGGGTGCCGCCACGGTGGTGGCCACCGCCGCACCGATGCCGCGCGCGGCACCGGTGATGAGGATGACACGCACAGAAAGGGGTGAACTGGCAGCAGGAATGGAAGAAAAAGGGGACGGGTTCATGATCCAAAAGATGAAACAGCATGTTCCCGGTCACCGGGAATTTGGCACAACACTTCACTTGCGCAATGCCGCCATTTTAGCCAAAGCCCGCATCTACGGGGGTTCCCGGCGCATGATGAGACGTTTTGTTCAGTTCGTGCTCCAGGCGTTCTCCTTTACAATGGCCGGGTTCGCGGCACGCCGCAGCGTCGATTGCGGTGGTTTGCAATCCATGCGCGGGCAGTTCTTCCCACGTCCTCCCTCCTCTCGGTACCCGGTGCACAACTGCCCCGGAGGGATAGGGCATGGTTCGTGCATGCGCTGCACACCCTGCCCTCCCCCGGGCTCATGCAATTGGCAACCAAGGAAAATCGCAGATGTATCAATGGGACTTCGGCTCGCTCTGGCAATTCAGGAGCATCATCGGAATCGGCTTCGTCTATACCCTCTCCTACACCGTGGCCTGTATCGCGCTCGGGCTGCTGGTCGGTCTGGTGGTGGGCCTCGGCCGGCTGTCGTCGAACCCCTTCATTTCCGGACCGCTGCGCGCCTTCGTCGAAGTGTTCCGCTGCACGCCGGTACTGGTGCAGCTGGTGTGGTTCTACTATGCGCTGCCGGTGCTGCTGGGCATCGAGATGTCGGCGGGCACGGCAGCCATGCTGTCGCTGGCGCTGTATGGCGGTGCGTTCTATTCCGAGATCATTCGCGGCGGCATCGTCTCCATCGATGTCGGCCAGTCCGAAGCGGGCTGGGCACTGGGCATGACGCGTTTCCAGCTGATGAAGCGCGTGATCCTGCCGCAGGCCTTCAAGCGCATGACGCCGCCGCTGGTGAACCAGTCCATCATGCAGCTCAAGAACACCTCGCTGCTGTCGGTGCTGGCCGTGCCTGACCTGCTGTACCAGGGCCAGATCATCGCCCACGAAACCTATCGTCCGCTGGAAATCTACACCCTGGTGGCGATCATCTACTTCGTGATCCTGCTGCCGGCCACCATCTGGGCCAAGCGCCTGGAAAACCGCCTGTCGGTCCAGCATGGTTGAGGAGAAGACGATGAACAATCAACATGCGGACGCGATGATCCAGATCAGCAATCTCAAGAAGGCCTTTGGCGAGCACGTGGTGCTCAAGGACATTTCCATCGCCGTGCCCCGTGGCAGCGTGGTGGCCATGATCGGCCCCTCGGGCTCGGGCAAGTCGACGCTGCTGCGTTGCCTGAACCTGCTGACCGTGCCTGACCTGGGCACGGTACGCATCGGCGAGCGCCACTTCGAATTCAATGGCCGCAAGTCGCGCCTGCCCAAGGACCGCGAGCTGGCCGCCTTCCGGGCGCGCACCGGCATGGTGTTCCAGCACTTCAACCTGTTCCCGCACATGACGGCCGTGGAAAACGTGATGGAAGGCATGGTCACCGTGCTGCGCACGCCCAAGGCCGAAGCGCGCGCCAAGGCCATGGCGCTGTTGCAGAAGGTGGGCCTGTCGGACCGTGCCGACATGTATCCGCAGAAGCTCTCCGGTGGCCAGAAGCAGCGCATCGCCATCGCCCGCGCGCTGGCCATGCAGCCGGACGTGATGCTGTTCGATGAAGCGACCTCGGCGCTGGACCCGGAGCTGGTCGGCGAAGTACTCAACGTGATCCGCGGCCTGGCCGCCGATGGCATGACCATGATCCTGGTCACGCACGAGATCGCCTTCGCCCGTGAAGTGGCGGACCAGGTGGTGTTCATGCGCGATGGCGTGGTGGTGGAAGCCGGACCGCCGTCGCAGGTGATCGACAATCCTCGCGAGGCGGCAACGCAGGCTTTCCTGGCCCGCTTCAATGCCTGACCGGGAGTGATGGAGATGGCATCGAAACCGCGCTGACAGCAGCTTTTCAGCCGGACGAAAAAATGGCGCGCAGATTTCTCTGTGCGCCATTTTTTTCATCTGCCGCTGCCGGTCTCAGGCGCGGGCCTTATCGGAGATGATGCACCTCCTGCAAGCCATACACCGGTGTCGGAATACCCTCCATGCGCGCCTTCAGCTGCAGCGCCAGATACAGCGAGTAATGGCGCGACTGGTGCAGGTTGCCGCCATGGAACCACAGGGCGGGCTGCTGCGTGGGCTTCCACATGTTGCGCTGTTCGCCTTCCCACGGTCCCGGATCCTTGGTGGTGGCCGATCCCAGGCCCCAGCACTTGCCGACCTTGTCGGCCACCTCGTGCGAGATCAGGTCGGCGGCCCAGCCATTCATGGAACCGTAACCGGTGGCATAGACGATCACGTCGGCCGGCAATTCGCTGCCATCGGAGAGCAGGATGGAGTGTGCGCGGATCTCCTTGACGTCGACGCCGCTCTTGAGACGGATCTTGCCTTCGGCGATCAGCTCGGAGGCACCCACGTCGATGTAGTAGCCGGAGCCGCGCCGCAGGTATTTCATGAACAGGCCGGAATCGTCATCGCCGAAATCGAGCAGGAAACCGGCCTCTTCGAGACGCCGATAGAAATCCGCATCGCGTTCGCGGATCTTGTCGAACACCTGCTTCTGCATCGACGGCAAGACCTTGTAGGGGATAGACGCAAACAGCAGGTCGGCCTTGGCGGTGGTGAGGCCGCTGGCCACTGCGCGCTCGGAATAGAGATCGCCGAGGGCCAGTTCCATCAGGGAATCGGACTTGACGATGTGGGTGGAAGAGCGCTGCAGCATGGTCACGTCCACACCGTTCTCCCAGAGCGCCGCGCAGATGTCGTGCGCCGAATTGTTGGAGCCGACCACCACCACCTTCTTGCCGCGATAAGGATCGGGACCGGGATGGCGCGAGGAGTGATGCTGATCGCCCCGGAAGTTTTCCGCTCCGGGAAACTGCGGTACGTTGGGCTTGCCCGACATGCCGGTGGCCAGCACCAGCTGGGTCGGCTGCAGCACGACTTCCTTACCTTCGCGCTCGACCACCACAGTCCACTTCTGCGTGGCCTCGTCGAAGCTGGCGGACTTGCAGACGGTGGAACCCCAGTAGTTCAGTTCCATCACCTTGGCATACATCTCCAGCCAGTCACCGATCTTGTCCTTGGGCGCGAAGACGGGCCAGTTCTCGGGGAAGGGAATGTAGGGCAGATGGTCGTACCACACCGGATCATGCAGGCACAGCGACTTGTAGCGCTTGCGCCAGCTGTCGCCGGCGCGCTCGTTGCGTTCGATGATGATGGTCGGCACACCCAGCTGGCGCAGCCGCGCACCCAGCGCAATGCCCCCCTGCCCGCCGCCGATGATGAGGCAATACGGTTGCTGCTGGTAGCCCAGTTCACGCGCCTCCGCTTCGCGTTCTGCCTTCCAGGTACGGCGCTGCGTATGCACGCCATGCACCGCCCCGCGCGGGCGGTTCACGCCCTTGGGTTCTTCGTGACCCTTCAGTTCGGCGGCGGTGGTCAGCAGGGTCCAGATCTTGCCGTCGCGCAGGCGCAGGTAGCCCTTGCCGCGGGCGACGGCGGTCTCCAGCAGGATCCAGCCCTGGGTTACGCCATCGGCTTGCGAGGGCGTCTCATCGGGGTCGGGACGCAGCTGTATCGATCCCAGCTGCGGCAGCTGCGGCAGCTGCGATTGCAGCATGGCGCAGATCTGGTCGCGGCCTTCCAGGGTCTTGATGTTCCAGGTGAAGGCAATCAGATCGCGCCAGTAGCCGTCCTCCCCGAACAGGGCGGCGGCCTTGGCGGCATTGCCTTCGCGCAGGGCGGCCTGCAGGGTTTCCAGCAGCTGCGCGATGGTCTGGCTGGGGGGTTCTTCGGGCATGACAAGTCTCCTCTATCTCGACAATAGATCTCGTGGTTGGATGGGGGGTGGCGGTTCTGTGACCGCCTCGGTGAAGCCTGCCGCGCTAACGTCGATGCGGCGGCAGGATGCGGTAGCGCGCCATGCGCCGGTACAGCGTGGCGCGTGACATGCCCAGCAATTGGGCGGCGTGCGGCGCACGCCATTTGCATTCAGTCAGGGCGGCGACGATCTGGTCGCGCTCCTGACGTTCATCGGCTTCGATGGCGGGGCTTGCGCTGCTTGTGGCCACCGGCGTCGCCGCCGCATGGGCACGGGCCGGACGCACCGCACGCGAGACGGGTGCGCGTACGCGGCCATAGAGCGTGCTGCCGCCATGCAGGCGCAGCAGGTGCAAGCCTTGCAGGGCACGGCTGTCGAGCAGGCGTTCGAACTGCAGGTCGAAGATCTCGCCCATGGGGCGCGGCAATTGCTGCAATCCCGCGATGCATTCGCGCGCGCGGCGATTGGCCGCGATGATGTTGCCCAGGGCATCGAAGGCGATGAGGATTTCCGGTTGCGCTTCCACGTAATGGCGGCTGCGATGAACCAGCAGCACCCAGGCGCAGGCCATGGCATTGAGGAAATAGCCATCCTCGATCAGGGTGGCGCTTTGCTGGACGATGCGGTTGACCAGGTTCTGGCTGTCGCGCGCATCGGGCGAGCGGATCGCCGAGGCATCGAGCACGCCGATCAGCTCACCTGACGGCGAGAAGATGGGGGCTGCGCTGCAAGTCAACGTGGTGAAGGCGGCGCGGAAGTGATCGCTCTTGTGGACCGTGATCGGCAAGGCATCCTGCAGCACGGCGGCCACTCCGCAAGTCCCCTCTTCGCTCTCGGACCAGCAGGAACCGAGATAGAGACCGGCGCGCTTGAAATCATGCCGGCGCTCGCGGTCCACCCGATAGTCGATGGTGGTGCCGCCGGCATTGGTGAGCATCACGCAGTAATCGGCTTCGCGCACGGTCTGGTGCAGCACCGACAGGCACTGCCCTGATGCCCGCAGGAAATCTTCCTCGCCCTGCTGGACCTGGCGCAGCTCGCCGGAGCTCAGCACGCGCGGACCGCGCATGTCGGCCGGGTCGAGATGGTGCTGGTCGAGTGAACGCAGGTAAGACGAGCTCAGCCGTTGCAGGTAGGGACTGGCGGCAGGATCGGGCTGGCCGTCGAGCAGGCGGCGCACGCGGTCGAGATGGCTGACTTTGGCAACGTAGGGCATGGGGGCTCCTGGCTGGACGGCACTGCGCGGATCCATCGGCATCAATGCGGATCAGGGCGCAAACGACGGTGAAGCGATGGGTGATGTTGTAGCACAGCGTGCGCGGCGAGTTGTCCTGCGGCGCAGCATCGGGGGTTGGTGAGACGCTTGTCTCAAGGCGCGAAGGGAGGATCATCTCAACGCTGATCGGAGCATGAGGGGCGGTTCACAGACCCGGGCCAGCAAGACAAAAGCCCGGCAGCGGCGTTCTTGTGCTTGCAAATTGTTAGCGAATATTTTTCTGCTTCATGATGCCGGCTTGCAGAAAGACGCTACCAGCGTGCGAGAGATGCTCCGCAAAAAATCGAGACCCTCCTGCAAAAATCTGCAATGGCCTCGACTTCAGGCAGGGCATCAGGCAAGTTCGCGGTTCTCCCCTTTCCCTGTCTGGAGGTTCATCATGCGTACTGCTGCCGTCGCAACCATCGTGGTCGAAGCCACCGCGCAAGAAGAGAAAATCATCGCTGCCAAGGCGCGCAAGCTGGGGCTGCAGATCTCGGAGCTGATGTGTCTCGGTGCCTTGGCTTATGAGGCTGCGCAATGGGAAGAGGAGCTGGACACACTGGCCATTCTGGCGCAGGAAGCAGCCGAACGGGCCGGAGCCAGCGCCGATGCGTCGCTGGCCTTCATCGAGGCCAGCAATGCACGGCTGGCTGCGCTGGACGCATCCGCCCGGTCCGGGAGCGCCTGATGTTCGGCATTACCGGCCGTATCTGGAGCGCCTTGGCGACCGTCATCAAGCTGGAGGACAAGGTGATCCGGCAAAGCGAAGCCCTGCGTCAGCAACAGATACGGATCGAAAACCTCACCGAGCGCATGATCAAGCTGGAAACCCTGCTGGAGGTGGTGCTCCATGCCAGCGAGTTCAAGCGAATCAAATGATTCAATTGCATCAGGGGCGATCCGCCGTGCCATGAAAGATGCTCCGCAAAAAATCGAGACCTCCCGGCAAAAAATCGTCATGACCTCGACATTGGGGAAGGCATCTGGCAACTTCGCGGCTCTCCCTTTTTCCCCTGACTGGAGGTTCACCGTGCCTGCCGCTGCCATCGCTCCCCACGTGCCCAAGGCTCATGCGAAAAACAAGAATGCCATCGCGCCCGAGCCCCGGTCGCAAGCCACTCCTGGCATCCCTTCAGGGTCGATCCGGGCCCTCAAGGGCTGCGTGCGGCCGCAGCAGCGCCCCGTGTCTCTGCAGGAAATGGAGCAAGCCATTGCCCGGCGAGGCGAGGCAGCTCAATGATCGGCTTGGACACCAATGTGCTGGCCCGCTACTTCGCCCAGGACCATCCGCTGCAATCAGCCCAAGCGACTGCAGTGATCGAATCGCTGAACGAGCAACAGCCGGGCTTCCTGTCCCAGATCGCCCTGGCAGAATTGGTGTGGGTGCTGCATGCTGCCTACAAGGTGCGCAAGCCTCAATTGGTGCGCATCATCGAGAAGCTCCTGCTGGCCCCTGAAATTGTTGTCGAAAATTCCGAAAGCGCATTGCAGGCGCTTCACCGCTTTGCTGAATCGACAGCAGGATTTGCGGATTGCCTGATCGAACGCAGCGGCTACCAGGCTGGATGCAGCGATACGCTGACCTTTGATCGCAAGGCCGCCAGAACCGCCGGCATGCGTTTGCTGGGCAACTGAAACTTCTGCCCACAAGCGCCATCCGGCCCGCCAATAAAAAACCCGCACTGGCATTTCAGCGCGGGTTTTCTTTGTCTGCAGCGCGGCCGATCAGGCCGCCCGGCATCACAGCGGAATCTGCGCCGGTACATCCTCCGGCTTCACCCCGGAGAGCTTCTGCAGATTGCCCAGCACGGTCGGCTTGATCTTGCCGGCGGCGCGCTCCGCAGCGATCCACTTGTTGATGGTCTCGACCCAGGCCTTGTCCTCTTCCTTGGGCACGCCGATGTTGGTGGAGGTCGCTTCCAGCGGCTGCGGCACGTACATCTTGCCCAGCGCAGGATTCTTCTTGAGGATGTTCAGGGCCAGCAGCCACACCAGCACCTGCGCATCGACGCGGCCGGTCTGCAGCGCCAGGGTGGCGTCGTCAGCCTTTTCCAGGCGCACGATGGTGGCGTTGGGACAGACGCGGCTGATCATCTGGTCGTGCGAGGAACCGATATCCACGGCGATCTTCACTTCCGGCTTGTTCAGGTCGGCCCAGGTCTTGAACTCTTTCTTGGAGACCACCGTGAAGGCGTTCAGGAACAGCGGTTCGGTAAAGCCGATCACTTCGCGGCGCGCCGGAGTCGGGTTCATGCCGAAGAACAGGTCGATCTTGTGCGTCTGCAGGTCCAGCACCGAGTTGCCCCAGGTGGTTTCGGTGATGTCCAGCTTCACGTTCAGGCTGGCCGCCAGGCTCTTGGCGAAATCGATCATGAAACCGCCCCACTCGCCGCTGGCCAGGTCCTTGTTGTAGTACGGTGCGGCACCGCGCACGGCACCGATGCGCAGGGTCTTGGTCCGCTGCACGCGGGCAAGGGTCGGTTCCGTGGAGCCGGTCGCAGCGGCGGCCTGGGCGAAGACGTTGGGGATGGCAGTGGCGGCGGCAAGGCCGGCCACGCCGGTGATGAAACTGCGACGGTTGGTCATTCTCGGTTCTCCCTGATTTGGCGGATGGTGCCGCTGCGCTGTGATCGGCAGCATGGCACACGTAGTCTGCCGCCCGGCCCTGGCCGGACGGCGTCGACGATTTTAGCCCAGCCGCCAGCCGCTCGCGCAGGCAAATGCCATGCACGGGGAGCCACATGGCCCTGGCTCCCAGCAGGCAGGAAATTATTTACGTGCACGTGAAGTAGCCGCCGTCCTGACACGCCTGTACGAAAATTGACAGGTCACGCTATTTTTCGAACGCCATTGAAGATTTTTTTACAGCCACGCCATCCGGGTAAAACCGGGTAAGCCACCCCCAACGGCAGCCATGCCGCGCGTAGGCTTGCCTTGTCGTGTTGATGCCGCAGGGCAATTCTGCCGACGGCACGCGTCACGAGCACAACGGGGGATCTCATGCGCACTCAACGTCAACATCATCGCCGCCGCGCCAGCCTGGCCGCAGCCTGCTTCGGTGCCGCCGCCTTGGGCGGCTGCGCCAACTTCAGCGAAGTCAGCGCCGGGCGTGGCGATCTCTACACGGTCTCGGCCACGGGGGTGAGCTACACCATGTCGATTCCGGCCCTGACTTCGGCCGCGCGCGAGAAGGCGACCGCCTTCTGCGGCAAGCAGCAGATGCAGGCCGACCTGCGCCAGCTCATCCGTGGCTGGCGTCCGATGCAGGTAGAGTTGATTTTCCGCTGCCAGCCTGCAGGAACCAGCCTGCAGGCGCTGCTGGACTGAGGCCGCCGATCAGGCCGCCGGCAGATCGCGCGCACGCACCGGCTGTCCGTTCTCATCAAAGCCATCGGCCAGGCGCACTGCCGTCACACCGAGCGAAGCCACCGCATCGGCGGCATCGAACAGCACCGCCTGCAGATCGCCCTCGACCAGATGTTCAGAGCGGGCCAGCGTGGCTTGCGCATTGCGCAGTACGACCTGCAGATGGGTCTCGTCGTCCTCGTCCACCAGCGCGAGGAAGGCGCTCGCCTCGGCCGCCTGCGCAGCGGATTGCGCCAGCCCGGCTTCCAGTTCGGAGAGCATCTGCAGGGTGCGGTATTCGCCATTGCCGGTGTGCTTGGCACCATGGAACAGATCTTGGTACAGGAAGTGCAACTGGCACTGCGATGCTTCGCCGGATTGCCCGGTCAGGCATTGCTGCATGAGCGGCGTGATCTCTTCGCTCCACTCACGGAAGCGTTGCGCGCGCGATTCGAAGTAAGCATCGGCGGCCGCTTCTTCCTGCGGAATCGCATAGAAGGAATCAGTCACCTCCTTGAGCGAAAAGCCCAGCAGGAAGCGCAGTTCCAGCGCCTCATCGTCGGCCGCGAAATGGCTGGCCGGCCAGCCGCGCATGCTGCGCTCGATGGCCGGCACGCTCAGGATCTTCTTGTCGGTCAGCGAGGCAAAGGCATCGCGATTCATGGCCTCCACTTCACTGAAGCTCAAGGCGTTGATCTCTTCCGGATGATAGAGATGATGCACCAGCACCACGCGCGCCTTGGGGCTTTCGAGGCCGGCTTTCTGGATGCTCTCGCGCAGGGTATCGAAAGCGTCGCCATCGGCCAATGCCTGCTCCTCGCGCAGGCCACCGCGCGTGCGGACCAGCAAGGGGATCAGGAAGGCATTGATCTCCAGTTCCTTCTCGCCCCGGCGCAGCACGATGATGTCGGCGCCCTCTTCCACCACTTCACGCAGGAAAGCATGCCCGCGCGGATCGTCGTAGCGCAGCTGTTCCAGCGCTTCATAGAGGGTGTCGTCATCGCGCTCGCGCAGGGTATTGCGCACCATGCGTTCCAGTTCATCCTGGCCGACGCGGCGGCCTGCGCGGTCCGGCGCATCGGCGGCCACCGCACTGGCCAGCGCCACCATCTGCTGCACGCGCAGTTCATCTTCATCCAGGCTTTGCGAAGCTGCATGCGCCTGGTGCTGGCGACGGCGGGCGGCTTCGGTGGAGACATGAGTCTTGGGCTTGTCGCGCACCGGCCCAGCGAGCGCGGGCTTGGGGCCCGCCTTCGCGGCTGGCTTGGCGTGGCCGGGAGCGGCTTTCTTGGGGCCGGGGGATTGTGGTTTGCCGGTGGGGCGTTTGGCTTGATTCATTTTTTTCCTCGCTCAGTTCAGCGGTAACTTGTCGGCGGTATTGCGGCCTGGCAGCGTGGCCAAGAACATCCCGGCCAGCGCCACGGCGAATGCACCGGCCTGCAGGGCCGAGAGGCTCTCACCCAGGGCCAGTACGCCGACCACGGCGGCCGAGACCGGCAGCATCACGGTAAAGACGCCGGCACGCGCAGCCGGTACTACCTTCAATCCTGTCATCCACAGCCACACGGTCCAGACGCTGGCGGCCAGGGCATAGAACACCAGCAGCAGCCAGATGTTGACCGGCACGGTGGAGAAATTGAACTGCAGCGCGGTGTACAGGCCCATGGGGGTCATCAGCAGCAGGCCCCACAGGTTGATGACGGCGCTGATGCGCTTGGGCGTGAGGACCGTGGTCAGCTTCTTGCCGATGACCGCATAGGCGGCCTCGCACAGCACGGCGCAGAACACCAGTACGTTGCCCAGCCAGGCGCTCTGCCCGCCGCTGGCGGCGGCCGCACCATGGCTGTCCTTGGCCAGCGACAGCAAGCCGATGCCGATGGCCCCGCAGGCCACCGCGCCCCAGACGCGCAGGCTGATTTTTTCCTTGAGGAAGACCCAGCTCATCACCGCCACCACGGCCGGAATGGAGGACATGATCACGCCCGCCGAGACTGCATTGGTCATCGACACGCCGGTAATCATGCACAGCGTGAAGAGGAAATTGCCGAGGAAGGATTCGAGGAAGACCAGCCAGCGCCACTGCGTGGAGAGTGATTTTTCATCGGCTGGTTTCTTCAGCCAGCGCAGCATGGCGACCGCGCCGATGGCGAAGCGCAGCCAGGCCAGCAGGAACACCGGCAGCAGCGCCGCCAGCGGCTTGGTCAGCGCGACGTAAGCGCCGACCAGGGACATGCTCAGGATCAGACAGCCATAGCCCATGGGGCGGCTGGGGGTGTAGCTCATGGTCGATTCGGAGGTCGTATCGGGGCCGGCGACATGGACGACGCTGGCTCCGGTGGATGGAGCCAGCATTTTACCTGCTCGAACGACGGGAACCGGAGCCTGGGCTTAGCCCTGTGGATAAGACAAGTGCGGAGAGGTCAATGCCACAGTGCGTCGATCAGCTTTTGGCAAGCGCTGAAAAGCAAAAGCAGCAAACGAAACCACCGCCGACAAACACAACCATCAGCGCACCGGCATCATGCGTGCTCGACCGCCGCACCCGCCCGGAAACCCGCGCCCACGTGCTCTTGCGGCAAGGTGGCACCGCGCTGGAAAAGTTTTTCACGCAAGGTTCCCTGGGCATATTCGCGCTTGTAGGAACCGCGTTCCTGCAACACCGGAATGACCAGGTTCACGAAGTCTTCGAAACTCTCCGGCGTGACCGTACGGGTCAGGTTGTAGCCATCGATGCCGGTGTCGGCGACCCAGCTTTCCAGTTCATCGGCGATGCGATCGGGCGCGCCCACGATGCTGGCGTAGCGGCCGCCCAGTTCGAGCTGTTGCAGCAGCTTGCGCTTGGTCCAGTTCAGCTCCGGTTGCGTGACCACCTTGGTCAGCGATTCGATGGCATTGGTCTTGGCCGCGCGGATCGGTTCATCCAGCTCAACCTTAGAAAAATCGATACCGGTGCCCGCCGAGAAATGCGCCAGCCCCGCTTCGGGACTGGCGTAGCTGGCGTATTCGCGGAAGCGCTCCTGGGCCTCCTGGTCGGTGCGGCCGGTCACCACCGTCAGGCCCATGAAGATCTTGATGGCATCCGGATCGCGTCCCTCACGCACCGCACCGTCACGGATGCTCTGCACCAGCTTGCGCGTGGCGTCCTTGCTCTGGCTGGAGATGAAAACGCATTCCGCATGGCGCGCACCGAAGGCCTGTCCGCGTCCGGACGAACCGGCCTGGTACAGCACCGGCGTGCGCTGGCGCGAGGGCTCACTCAGGTGGATGCCTTCAACATGGTAGTAGTCACCGTGATGCGCAATCTTGTGCACCTTGGCCGGATCGGCATAGACACGGCGCGCGCGGTCGCGTACCACGGCACCGTCTTCCCAGCTGCCTTCCCAGAGCTTGTAGACCACTTCCATGAATTCATCGGCGCGGTCATAGCGCTGGTCGTGTTCCAGTTGTTCGTGCAGGCCCATGGCGCGCGCGGCGCTGTCGAGATAACCGGTGACGATGTTCCAGCCCACGCGGCCACGACTTAAATGATCCAGCGTGGACATGCGGCGCGCAAACAGGAAGGGGGCCTCATAGGTCAGGTTGGCGGTCACGCCAAAGCCCAAGTGCTCGGTCACTGCCGCCATTGCCGAGACCAGCATCAGCGGGTCGTTCACGGGCAGCTGTATGGTCTCGCGCAGGGTGAGATCGGTATTGCCCTGGTAGACGTCATAGACGCCCACGATATCGGCCAGGAACAGGCCGTCGAACTTGCCGCGTTCCAGCAGGCGCGCCAGGTCGGTCCAGTAGGCGATGTCGGTGTAGTCCTGCGAGCGGTCGCGCGGGTGCGTCCACAGGCCGTGGTTGATGTGGCTGACGCAATTCATGTTGAATGCGTTGAGACGGATTTCCTTCTTGGCCATGCGGGCTCCTCAGATCGCGCCGTGGCGCGGCGGCTTCTTGCCATTCAGGACGTAATTGCCGATGGCGTGATATTTCCAGCGCACCGGATCATGCAGCGTATGGGTGCGGGCATTGCGCCAGTGGCGGTCGAGATTGTGTTCGGACAGGGTCGATTGCGAACCGGCCAGCTCAAACAGTTTGCTGCCGGCCGCCAGCGAAACTTCGGTAGTCAGCACGCGTGCCTCGGCCACTGCGATGGACGCCTCTGCGATGCTGTCTTCAGTGGGCGCGGCAGCGGCGGCATCGACCTTGCGTCCGGCGCGGCGCACCAGCGCTTCGGCGGCGTGCAGCTGGATGGTCAGGTCACCCACTTCGCGAATGGTGAGCGGATCGTCGCCGGCGCGTTCCACACCGCTGTCGACCCAGGGCCGCGAGCGGGTGCGCACGAATTGCAGCAGGTCCGCATAAGCTGCGCGCGCAATGCCCAGATCGATGGCCGCGTGCTGGAACTGCGCCATCGGGCCGATCTGCGTGGGCCGCGAGAAGGCAGTGGCAAACCCGATCACGGCATCGGCCGGTACATGGACGTTCTCGAATACGGCACTGCCGCTGCCGGTGGTGCGCTGGCCGAAGCCGGACCAGTCATCGATGATGGTCAGGCCCGGTGCATGGCGCGGTACGATGGCCAGCTGCTGCACACCCTCTTCGTCGATCACCGAGGTCGGCACCCAGTCGGCATAGAGCGCGCCGGTGGCGTAGAACTTGCGGCCGTTGATGCGGTAGCCGGGGCCATGTTCGTTGCGGGTCAGACGGGTCTTGCGGTCATGCGAAGTCTTGGTGCCGAGTTCGGCCAGGGCATTGCCGAAGCGGTCGCCCTGCAGCACCCGGTCAAAGAAGAACCGCTTCTGCGATTCGCTGCCGTTGACGCGGATCAGTTCCACCGCATAGAAATGGTTTTGCGGAATCTGTCCGATGGAACCATCGGCCGCCGAGATGGTGGCGATGACTTCGGCCAGGGTCCCGTAGCTGACGCCTGCACCGCCGTATTCCTTGGGCACGGTGATGCCCCACAGGCCCGAACGCACGTAGCGTTCCAGCTCGTCCCAGGGCAGCTTGCGTTCGCGGTCGCGCAGCGCGGCTTCGCGGCTGAAGTCCTCGGCCAGCTTGCGCGCGGCGGCAATGGCTTCGGCGTCGTCGCGAATGCGCGCCACCAGGCGCGGCGGCGTGTTCGACGGCGGCGGCAGGGAATCGAGCGTGGTGTGGGTGGCCTGGGCGGCAGCGGTCTGGGTCATGATGGTTCACGGTCGAATGAGGGAAGGCAGGGTCCGGGCATCAGCTCCAGGAGTGGCGCGGCGGCGGCGTGCCGTTCAGGGCGTAATTGCCGACCGCAAAATATTTCCAGCGAACCGGATCATGCAGCGTGTGCACGCGCGCATTGCGCCAGTGGCGGTCGAGGTTGTGGCTCGCCAGGGTCGCAGCCGAGCCGGAGAGTTCGAACAGTTTTTCCGAGGCCAGCAGGGCCACTTCGGTGGACAGCACCTTGGCCTCGGCCACGGCTACCGAGGCTTGCGCCATCTGCTCGAAGCTGATCTTGGCGGGCAGGCTGTCGAGCACGGCGGCCGCCTCTTCCAGCAGCGCTTCGGCCGCATGCAGGCGCAGGCTCAGGTTGCCGATGTCGCGCAGGATGTAGGGGTCGTCGCTGGCACGCTCCAGGCCGCTGTCCACATAGGGACGCGAACGGGTGGTGACGAAGGCGATAGTGTCCTGCACGGCAGCATGGGCGATGCCAGCATCGATGGCGGCCTGGATCAGCTGCGAGACCGGGCCGATGTTGTTGGGCTGCTGCAGCGCGTCCTTCAGGGGCAGCACCTGCGACGCCGGCACGCGCACGTTGTCGAACACCACCGTACCGCTGGCCGTGGTGCGCTGGCCGAAGCTGGACCAGTCATCGATCACCCGCAAACCCGGCGCATCGTGGCGGCTGTAGACCACCAGCGGCCGGCCCTCGTCATCGATGGCGCGGCTGGGAATCCAGTGCGCATAGAGCGCACCGGTGGAATAGAAACGCGTGCCATTGAGCAGGTAGCTACCATCCCCTGCTGCGGTGTCGAGGGTCGCGCGGGTACGCACGTCGAGCACGTTCTTGCCGTTGCGCTCGGGACCGGCATTGCCCAGTCGCGCGCCTTCGAGCACCTCGTTGAAGAAGAAGCGCTGTTGCTCTTCGCTGGCGAGCTTGGCGATCAGGTTGAGATTGCCGAAATGATTTTGCGGAATCTGGCCGATGGAAGGGTCGGCCGCAGAGATCAGCCGAAACACCTCGGCCACCGTCTGCCATGATGCGCCGATACCGCCATGGGAGCGCGGCACGGTGATGGCCCACAGGCCGCTGTGGGAGAAGCGTTCGATCTGGTCGAACGGCAGGATGCGCTCACGGTCGCGCTCGGCGGCGCTTTGCGCGAACTCGGCGGCCAGCTCGGCGGCAACCTGCAGCGCCTGCGCTTCACTGGTGATGCGCTGGGCCTGGCGCAGGCCGGGACGGCGGACGGTTTCTAGGATGTGCGCGGACATGAACCACTCCTGAGGGATAGTGCGGGCAGCGCCGAATGGCGCGCGCGAGGGGTCTCATTAGAGCAAAGCGAGGGAGGAATCCGAACGAAGCATTGCGCATGTGCTTGCTTGTTTTTCGCATGCTGCAGAGAGCGCAGATGCTTATGCGGAAATTGCATGGCGGCCCGGCAAGCCCGGCCATACTGTGTTTTCAACCAGTATCGGCGGCTGAAATGGAGTAGAATGCGCCGACGTTTTACCTTACGTCTTTATCAAGAAATACCGCCATGCTCACCCTCACCGAACTCGAAGATGCAATCAACTACTGGCGCCACCAGCGCCCGGCCAGCGGAGAGGAGTGCGCACTGTCCCCGGAAGTCAATGCCCTGGCGGGCTTGTACGCGATGATGATTTTCCATCGCCGCCATGAAGTGGACCTGGAGCAGATCGATGCCCAGGCGCGCCAGCTGATCGAGGCCTGGCTGGCCAGCTGAACGCCAGGTTTTTCGTACGTCCGCGTACAGTGACGGTCACTTCCGTGTAAGCGCGTTATCCTAGACTCCTGCTGTTGTTGCAGAACCTTCACGTTGTTGCCGGATCCACCCGGTATCCCCTGAAAGGAAGAACGATGCGCAAGGATCAGGATCAGTCGCCGCCCTCCCCCCGCCGCAAATCCAGCACCGCCGCCGTGGCCGCCAAGCCGCGCGTGGCGCTGGTGCTGCAGGGAGGCGGTGCGCTGGGTGCCTACCAGGCCGGGGTCTACCAGGCCCTGCACGAGAATGACCTGACCCCCGACTGGGTGGTCGGCACCTCCATCGGTGCCATCAATGCCGCCTTGATTGCGGGCAACCCGCGCGAGACCCGCATCGCCCGCCTGCGCGAATTCTGGGAGACCGTGGCGCATCCGGACGTGTTCGACCTGCGCCAGGTCCCGGACGCCTTGCGCCCCTGGGCCACCCGCCTGACCACGCTCGATACGTTTCTGCGCGGCGCGGCCGGCTTCTTCCGGCCGCGTCCGCTGAACCCCTTTGCGCTGGGCCTGCCGGTGCCGCCTGACGAAGCCAGTTTCTACAGCACTGCCGAGCTGGGCGAGACCCTGTCGCGCCTGGTCGATTTCGATTACCTCAACGGTCCCTCCGGCATCCGCATGACGGTCGCGGCGGTCAAGGTCACCTGTGGCACGCTGGTCAATTTCGATTCGCGCCAGCGGCCGCTGGGGCCGGAACATGTCATGGCCAGCGGCGCCCTGCCCCCGGGCTTTGCGCCGGTGCGCATCGACGGCGAGCTGTACTGGGATGGCGGGTTGTATTCCAATACGCCGCTGGAAGCCGTCTTGAACGATGAGCCGCGTACCAACCTGCTCTGCATGATGGTCGACCTGTGGCATGCCGACGGACCGGAGCCGCGTACCCTGGAAGAGGTACAGACGCGCGAAAAGGATGTCACCTTCGCCTCCCGTTCCCAGCGCCACATCGATGCCTATCTGCAGCAATACAAGCTGCGCCGCGCGGCCCACGCGCTCTACAAGCGCCTGCCCCCCGACCTGCTGACCCAGCAAGACCGCCAGATGATGGCCGAGCTGGGTGCCGACAGCACCATCCACATCGTGCGGCTGGCCTATGCCGGGCGCGACTGGAACATGGCCTCCAAGGACGTCAACTTCGCCAAGGGCTCGGTCATGTGGCGCTGGGAGCAAGGCTACCAGGATGGCCTGCGTGCCATCGCGCTGGGCAAAGGCTGTCCGTTTTCCGAGAGCGATACCGGCATCGTGGTCCACGACCTCCCCAGCGGCGACACCCACGTCCGCCCGGAGAAAACGACCGAACGTTCGGCTTGATCGCCCGCAAAGCCGCTGCTGGTGCGGCGTAGCAAAATGTCCACGCGGCGGATTATTTTTTGTGCGCCGCACAAATAACACTTGATTTCACCAAAGAAGTGCATAAAATAAGAATTGTTGCGGCGCACAAATCATGATTGTTGATTGATTCTGGTCGAAAGCCGCGCTCGAACGCCGATTGTTTTGATCGTCACGCTCGTCGGCAAGCTCATTTGTTCATATCACCTAGGAGATGCACATGTTTTCGTACCAAGATCAGTTTTCCGCCGCCACCAAGGCCAACCTGCAAGCCCACCTGGACCTCATCAACAACCTGACCGCCAAGGCCTTCGAAGGCGTGGAAAAGATCGTTGAGCTGAACCTGTCGGCCACCAAGGCGACCCTGGAAGAAGCTACCGCCGCTGCCAAGCAATTGGCTTCGGCCAAGGACCCGCAGGAACTGCTGTCGCTGGCCGCCGCTCAAGCCCAGCCGGGCGCTGAAAAGGCCACCGCCTACAGCCGTCACCTGGCCGGTATCGTGTCCTCGACCCAGGCTGAATTCACCAAGGCTGCCGAAGCCCAGATCTCCGAAACCAGCCGCAAGCTGTCGGCCCTGATCGACGAGATCAGCAAGAACGCGCCCCCGGGTTCGGAGCAAGCCGTCTCCATCCTGAAGGCTACCCTCACCAACGCCAACGCTGCCTACGAGCAACTGTCCAAGAACTCCAAGCAAGCTGTGGAAACGCTGGAAGCCAACCTGGCCAACGCGACCAAACAGTTCACCGCTGCTGCTGAAAAGACCGTCGCTTCGACCCGCGCCAAGAAGTAATCTTCACTTCAGGCCGTAAAAACAAAACGCCGCCCCGGGTCACCGGAGCGGCGTTTTGCTTTGGGCGATCCGGGAGGATCAGCCCTGTCCCACCATGTCCAGCGCCAGCGCTTCGGCCACGCGGATGCCGTCGATGGCCGCCGACATGATCCCGCCCGCATAACCGGCGCCCTCACCGGCCGGATACAGGCCCTTGGTGTTGAGGCTCTGCAGGGTGTGGTCGTCACGCTTGATGCGGATGGGCGAAGAAGTACGCGTCTCGATGCCGGTCAGCACGGCGTCATGCATGGAGTAGCCACGGATCTGCTTTTCGAAAGCCGGCAGCGCCTCGCGGATGGCATCGATGGCATACGTGGGCAGCGACGGGTTGAGGTCGCCCAGCGTCACGCCCGGCTTGTAAGACGGCTCCACGCTGCCCAGCTGGGTCGAGGGACGATTGGCGATGAAGTCGCCCACCAGCTGCCCCGGCGCATTGTAGTTACCGCCGCCCAGTTCGTAAGCGCGGCTTTCCCACTCGCGCTGGAAGGCGATGCCGGCCAGCGGATGGCCCGGATAGTCGGCCGGCGAGATGCCCACCACGATGCCGCTGTTGGCATTGCGCTCGTTGCGGGAATACTGGCTCATGCCGTTGGTGACCACGCGGCCCGGTTCGGAGGTCGCCGCCACCACCGTGCCGCCCGGGCACATGCAGAAGCTGTAGACCGAACGGCCATTGGAGGCGTGGTGCACCAGCTTGTAGTCAGCCGCGCCCAGGATGGGATGGCCGGCACCGGGACCGAAGCGGCACTTGTCGATCAGCGATTGCGGGTGCTCGGCGCGGAAGCCGATCGAGAACGGCTTGGCCTCGATGTAGACACCGCGCTCGTAGAGCATCTCGAAGGTATCGCGGGCGCTGTGGCCGATGGCCAGCACCACGTGGTCGGCTTCGATCTGTTCGCCGGTGTTCAACGTCAGGCCACGGATCTGGCCGTCTTCGATCAGCACATCCTCGACGCGCTGTTCGAAGCGGAATTCGCCGCCCAGCTTCTCGATCTTCTCGCGCATGAGCTGGATCATCTTGACCAGGCGGAAGGTGCCGATGTGGGGCTTGCTGACGTACATGATTTCGGGCGGCGCATCGGCGGCCACGAATTCAGCCAGCACCTTGCGGCCATAGTGCTTGGGATCCTTGACCTGGCTGTAGAGCTTGCCGTCGGAGAAGGTCCCGGCCCCACCCTCACCGAACTGCACGTTCGATTCCGGTTTCAGTTCGCGCTGGCGCCACAGGCCCCAAGTGTCCTTGGTGCGCTCGCGCACGGTCTTGCCGCGTTCCAGGATGATGGGATTGAAACCCATCTCGGCCAGGATCAGTGCCGCAAAGAGGCCGCAGGGACCGAAGCCGATCACCACCGGACGCTTCTTGATGCTCGCCGGGGCGCGCGTGACGTAGTGATAGGAGGTATCGGGCGTGGGGCCGACATTGGTGGTCTTCGCATGGCGTGCCAGGACCGCCGCTTCGTCCTTCACCTCGACGTCGATGGTGTAGTTCAGGGTGATGGCCGTCTTCTTGCGGGCATCGTAGCTGCGGCGAAACAGCGTGAAGGACAGCAGTTCCTCGGCCGGGATGCCCAGGCGATCGAGGATGGCGGCGTTCAGTTCGTCTTCCGTATGGCTCAACGGAAGGGTCAGTTCAGAGATGCGCAACATGTGCGGGGACTTTCAACAAGACTGGGGATGCAGGAGGTGGCGCAGGCCACGATGGCCGGTGTGCTCACGGCGGAAGGCTGCGCGAAAGGCGACATTTTACTCCAGCCCGGCAGGCGCTCCCAGCCCGGCCCCGCCAGTTGCGCAGGTGCGACAGCCAACATGGCCCGGGCTGCCAAACAAGTTGCATAACGCAAGCATCTGGCGCAGCATTGCTTGCACTTCGCAACCATTACCGGATCTTGCCATGGACTATGACGGCCTGCACTCTCCCCCGCGCGACCAGACCATCCGCCAGTTGCGCGAGCTGTCGCGCAAGCTGGTGCGCGAACTGGGCTTCATGCGCAGCACCCTGGCCGGCAGCGACCTGGCGCCCTCGGCGGTGCACGCGCTCATCGAGATCGGCCTCAAACCCGGCCTGCAGGCGCGCGAGCTGGGCGAGCTGCTGTACCTGGACAAATCCAACACCAGCCGCCAGCTGGCCAAGCTGGAGGCTCTGGGGCTGGTGCGGCGCAGCCCGGTGCCGGGCGACGGGCGCGCCTACAGTCTGGCGCTGACCGAAGAGGGGCAGGCGCTGCGCAAGAAGATCGACAAGTTCGCCACCGACCAGGTCTCCGGCGCCCTGCGGCGCATCCTGCCGGAAGACCAGCAGGGCCTGGTACGCGCGCTGGCACTGTATTCCGAGGCCCTGTCGCGCGACAACCCCAATGCAGCAGCTCGCCCGGCCAAAGGCGCGACAGCGGAATTGAGCACCGGCTACCAACCCGGCTGCATCGGCGATATCGCCAGCCTGCATGCGCGCTACTACGCCGCGGCGGCCGGCTTCGGGGTGTTCTTCGAGCACAAGGTGGCCAGCGAACTGGGCAGCTTCGCACAAACCCTGCCCCAGGCCGGCAAGCAACTCTGGACCCACGTCGAACACGGACGCTGCCTGGCCTCCATCGTGATCGATGGCGAGCTGCAGCACCGGCAAGCACACCTGCGCTGGTTCATCGTCGACGACAGCCTGCGCGGCAGCGGCGTGGGACGGCGCTTGCTGGAACAGGCCATGGCCTTTGTCGATGCCCATCGCCTGGCCTGCTATTTGTGGACCTTCCAGGGACTGGATGCGGCACGCCACCTGTATCTGTCGGCCGGCTTCGAACTGGTGGAGGAATCGCCGGGTGAGCAATGGGGAAGCCGCGTGGTGGAGCAACGCTACGAGCGCCCGGCGCGCAGGAGATGAGCGGTGCAGGGCGCGCGGCATGTATCGGTATGCCGCGATTTGTTACCGGATTCGCCCGCGCTGCGCTGCCTTCGGGCTGCAAAACGGCAGCGCTGGCAGGCACGGACACAACTGGAAACACAACATTACAGTCTTAAAGAAGCCCGGCTCCTACAGTGGTTTTCACAGCGCGGCCCCGCTTGCGCTGCATCCACGCACCACCACCTTGCAGGAGTCCAACATGAAAACCAAGATCACTCGCCTCACCTTCGTCCTTCTCACTACCCTTTCAGCGCTCGCTGCCGCCGCAGCCCTGGCGCCTGCCGCGCAAGCGCAGGTAGTCGGCGTCGATGTGCGCATCGGCACGCCACCGCCCGCCCCGCGTTATGAAGTGGTACCCGCTCCGCGTCACGGCTATGCCTGGGCACCCGGCTACTGGGCCTGGAACGGCCATCGCCACATCTGGATCGGCGGCCACTGGGAACGCGTGCGCCGCGACTACGCCCGCTATGAACCGGCCCACTGGCAACCGGGTCCGGGTGGCTGGGTATTCATTCCGGGTCACTGGGTGCGTTGAGGCCGATCGCTGAATCCGCGCCGAAACGGGCCGGGTCCAGCGCCGCCACCAATTCGCGCGGCAGCGGCAAGGGCTCGCGCTCGATCATCGCGGCCAGCAACTCGGCCATCAGCGGTGCCCAGATCAGGCCGCGCGAGGCATAGCCCAACAGGCCATAGATCCCCGCCTCACCCGGCAAGGCACCGACCAGCGGCAAGCGGTCCGGCGCAATGCAGCGCTGACCGACCCTCCCAGGAAGATCCGCATCCGCCTGCGGCAGCGACATGTGTGCCGCGATCTGCGGCAGCATCTGCTGCAGGCGGGCCAGGTTCTCGGCATGGCTGTCGGCACGCAGGGCTGGATCGTCGAAGCGATCATAGCTGGCCCCCATGCACACCTGCCCGGCATAGGGGCGCGTGAGGTAACCGTCACCACACAGCGCATGCGGCAAATCGGGGAAGCCTGTTGCAGGCAGGTGCGTGACCTGGCCGCGTACTGCATTGAGCGGCAAACCCGCTGCCTGCTCCAGCACGCGCGCCTGTGCGCCCGCTGCGAGGATCACCACCGGCGCTTGCGCGATCAGCAGGCCAGCGCCATCGAGCGCCTGCCATTGACCGTCCACGCGTACCAGACGGGCGACGGCGCGATTGAAATGCGTGCGCACCTGGCCTTGCGACTGCGCCACCGCCAGCATGCGGCGGCACACCGAGGGCGGATTGAGCCAGCCCGCTTCCGGGAAGAAATAGCCGCCGCCCATGGTCGGCATGCCCAGTGCGCTTGCCGTTTCACTGGCGGACATCCAGCGCGCATAACGCGGCGGATACTGCCACTCCTGCGCGCCCTGCTCGAAGGAGATCGCCTGCTTGGCATCGCGGCCGAACTGCAGGATGCCGCAGCGCTCGCCACGAATGGCAGCGTGATCGTCCAAACCCACCCCGCCCAGATCATCGAGACGCTGCGAGGCAAACAGAAAAGCCGCACGCGTGAGCCGCGCCAGCGGGCTGTCATCGCGTGCCAGCGCGGGCATGAAGAGACCCCCGTGATTGCCTGAAGCGCGGGTGGCCACCTCCGGGCCCGCATCGATGAGATCGACGCACCAGCCGCGTGCCGTGAGCCGCTCGGCCGCAGCGGTTCCGGCCAGCCCGGCGCCGATCACCAGCGCTTGCCGCGCATGCGGCAGATCGCGCCGCAAGGGCGTATCGGACGCCGCCACGTGCGTGGCCGGACGCGCCCAGGCCGGTGCATAACGCAAGGCCAGCGCGCCGTCCTGCGCTTGTCCATGGAAACCGACCTGGCGCATCGCCGCCGCCAGCGCCGCATCGCCAGCCGCACCGAACACCAGTGCCCGCGCCCCGGTCCAGGCCAACCGCGCCAGGCGCTTGCAGGCATGCGCATGCCAGGATGGCGCGGCGGGATCGAAGCGGGTCGGATCCGCATGCAGGTAGAACAGGTCTACCGGCGCTTCCAGCCGGGCCAGCTCTTCTTCCAATGCACCCCAGATCAGGGTCAGCGTGATGCGGCCTTCATCGAGCAAGAGCCGATGCGTCCCCGGCAAGGGCAGCGGCCATGCAGCGCGCAAGGCCTGTGCATAAGTCAAATCTTCATGGAGGACATCGGCTGTCGGCGGATGCGGCAGGATCGCGATGTAGTGCAGATGCACCGCGCCCTCCTCTTGCGCGCGCTGGCGGGCGAAGGCATGCCAGGTGGCGAAGAAGGACTGACCTAGCCCGAAATGCAGGTCCAGCACGGTGGCGCTGCGCTGTTCGCGCAGGCAGTCCGGAACGCCCTGCAGTGCGGCGGTGATGGTATCGGCCTCGGCGCGCCAGGCGGCCAGCAATTCGGAAGAGGCAAGTTGAAGGGGACGCGCAGGCATCGTGAAAAGCCCTGTGGATAAATCAGACAAGGCCGCCATTCTACGCCGCCCGCCCCGTGCGGCATTGCGCCTTGACAAAGCAGGAGCGGCTCCGTAGGGTCTGTTCCCACCTCCGACGCCGGTCAACCCGCCATGCCATGCTCGCCATCTTCAACATCGTCTTCCCGATTTTTTCGTTGATCTTTCTGGGCTGGATGTGCCGCAAGCGCCGCATCCTCTCGGCGGGTGCGGCCAGCGAGCTGAACCGATTCGTGATCTGGCTGGCGCTGCCGGCGCTGCTGTTCGATTCCATGTCGCGTCTGAAGCCTGCGGACTTCGCCAACCTGCGCTTCATCGCCGTCTTCGCCATCGGCGTGGCGGTGGTGTTCCTGATCACCGCCGCGCTGCGCCTGCGCCAGAAAGCGGCAGCCCCTGACGTCATCATCGACAGTCTCGGCAGCTCCTACGCCAATACCGGTTTCATCGGCATTCCGCTGTGCTACCTGGCCTTCGGCAGCGACGGCCTGCCGCCCTCGGTGATCGCCATGGTGATGACGGCCTGCCTGCTCTTTGCGGTCGCCATCGTGCTGCTGGAAACCTGCCTGCATGCCCAGGCCGCCTTCGGCCAGACCGTCGCCAAGGTGGGCCGCTCGCTGCTGCGCAATCCCATCATGATCGCGCCGGTGGCCGGCATCATCGTGGCCTTGAGCGGCGTGGCCATCCCGCCGGGCGTGCAGCAGCTCTTCAAGATTCTGGGCGGTGCGGCCGGTCCTTGCGCGCTGGTCTCGCTGGGGCTGTTCCTGGCCCAGCCGGTGCGCACGGCGGGTGGCTCGCCGGTGTGGCTGCTGGTGGCCTTCAAGCTGCTGCTGCAGCCGGCCGTGACCGCCGTGCTGGCCTATTGGATCCTGCCCATGCCGCGCCTGTGGGCCGACAGCGCGGTGCTGCTGGCGGCGCTGCCCATCGGTACCGGGCCCTTCATGCTGGCCGAGCTGTATCAGCGCGAAGTCACTGCCATGTCGCGCGCCATCCTGTACTCCACCACCCTCTCGCTGCCCACCATCGCGCTCATCCTGGCCTGGATTGCGCATCATTGAGTCCAATATGAAAAAGGCCGCAGCGGCATTGCCGTGCGGCCTGATTCCAGAACAGCGCGTGAAGAAAAATTACAAAATCACCCGCTCTTCGCGCAGGATCTGCTCGAACTTCTCGGCTGCCACCGGCGGGCTGAACAGGTAACCCTGGATCTCGTCGCAGCCATAGTGGCGCAGGTAGTCCAGCTGCTCATCGGTCTCCACGCCTTCCGCAATCACGCGCAATTTCAAGTGGCGCGCCAGCGAGATGATGGAGGCGGTGATGGCCGCATCATCGGCATCGATGGTGATGTCGCGCACGAAGGAACGGTCGATCTTGAGCACGTCGATGGGGAAGCGCTTCAGGTAGGCCAGCGACGAATAACCGGTACCGAAGTCGTCGATGGAAAGACGGATACCCAGCTTCTTCAGGCCCGCCAGGATGCCGATGGCATGCTCGACGTCGGTCATCATGAGGCTCTCGGTGAGTTCGATTTCCAGCGAGGCCGGCGGCAGGCCGGTGTCTTGCAGCACATCGGCAATCGAGGAGACCAGATCCTTCTGCAGGAACTGTCCCACCGAGAGGTTGACCGACACGCTGATGTCCTCATGCCCGGCCAGTTGCCACTGGCGGCACTGGGTGCAGGCGGTGCGCAGGACCCAGGCACCGATGGGCAGGATCAGGCCGGTCTCTTCGGCCAGGCCGATGAAGCGCGCCGGCGAGACCATGCCCAGTTGCGGATGCAGCCAGCGGATCAGCGCCTCGCTGCCCACCACGCGGCCCGAGGCCAGGTCCACCTTGGGCTGGTAGTGCAGCAGGAATTCGCCGTGATCCAGCGCATTGCGCAGGTCGCCTTCGATGCGCAGGCGTTCCAGCGCCTGCTCGTTCATGGCCGGGGTGTAGAACTGGAAATTGTTGCGGCCGGTCTGCTTGCCGCGATACATGGCGATGTCGGCATGCTTGATCAGCGTCTCGCCATCGGTACCATCGTTGGGGTAGCAGGCCACGCCGATGCTGCAGGTCATGAACAGCGTATGGCCGCCCAGCGTGACGGGGGCCGCCACCGCATCCATGATGCGTTGCAGGCTGCGGGTATCGAGCGAGAGTTCGTCCTGCTCCGGCAGGATCATGATGAATTCGTCGCCACCTAGCCGCGCCACCGTATCGGCTTCACGCACGGCGGCGCGCAAGCGACCGGCCACCGTGCGCAGCAGGGTATCGCCAGCCTTGTGGCCGAGGGTGTCGTTGACGAACTTGAAGCGGTCCAGGTCCACGAACACCACCCACAAGGCCTGCTTCTGCCGCTCGGCCGTGCCGATGGCCTGCTCCAGATGATGGCGCAGCATGTGGCGGTTGATCAGGCCGGTGAGCGTGTCGCGGCTGGCCTGGAATTCCAGTTCGGCTTCATAGCGCTTCATCGAGGTGATGTCGTAGAGCGCCGCCACGAAGTGCGTCACCACGCCGCTCTCGTCGCGCACCGGGGCGATGTAGAAATCGTTCCACAGCTCCGAGCCATCCTTGTGATAGTTGCGCAGTACAACGTTGTGTTCGCGCTGTTCGCGCATGGCGATCCAGACAGTCTCGAAACCTTCTGGATCGCTGTCGCGGCCTTCCAGGAAACGAATGCTCTTGCCCACCGCTTCGCCGCTGCTGTAGCCGGTGATGCGGGCGAAGGCCGGATTGACGTATTCGATGGCGTAGTCCGGCTCCTGCGCCGAGAGGATCAGGATGGCATTGGCACTGGCCTCGATGGCCTGATGACGCAGGCGCAGCGCACGCTCGGCCAGGCGGCGCGCCTTGATGTCATCCGACAGCAGGGCATTGGTGGTGCGCAGCTCGGCGGTCTTGTCTTCCACCAGTTGCTGCACGCGGTGCGAACGCATCGACAGCGCCCGCATGTAGGCCGCGCCCAGCAGCGAAGCGATCACGCCGACCAGGCCGATGAGCAGCGAACCGTAGTGGTCCGAGAAGACCGACCGTGGCGGGATGCTGATCTCCATGTGCCAGGTCTGGCCGGCGATGTCGAAGCTGGTGATGGTGGTGGAGGGATGGCGGAAGAAGCTGCCCGGCTTGATGACCTGGTCCATCCATTGCATGGCGCGGGCCTGGCTGTCGTGGCGGTAGACCAGGTTGGCCGGATCGGCCTGGGGTCCGACGTAGAGGCGCAGGCCGATCTCATGGTCGGACATCAGCCCGGCACCGTCGAGGATCTTCTGCACCAGGCCGTTGAGTTCCAGTACGGCGGTGGTATCGCCGACCAGCAGTGCGCGACGGGCCGCCGTATCGGTCGGCTGTACGCCACCGCGATAGACCGGCTGGATCACCAGCAGGCCGCGCTCATCCGGGCCGGTCTGGGCCAGCCGGATCGGCGGCGTTGAAGAAGGATTCCCGCTGACCACGGCCGCATCGAGCGCGCCCATGATGGCGGGATTGCGCGAGACATCCAGCCCGAGCGCCGCTTCATTGCCGGCCACCGGTTCCACGTAATCGACCACCAGATAGGTCGGTTGCTGCGAGGCGCGCACGGTGCGGTCACCATCGAGCGCAGTGATTTCAAAGCCCGGCTTGGCCCCCTGGCGCAGAGCTTCGAAGACCAGGCGGTCTTCGTCGGCCACGAAGCGCTGCACGCTGAAGGCGCGCACATAGGGATAGCGTTCCAGCAGAGGCCGCGTGAAGCTCTCGAACTGTTCGCGCGTGGGATCGCCCACGGTGGCATAGAAATGGTTCACCACCGACTGTACCTGCACCGCCTCTTCCAGACCGCGCTGTATGGTGAAGGCGCGCAGGCCCGCCCGACGCTCGAAGTCGAGCTGGACGGCATCCTCTTCCAGATGGCTGGTCGCGACGAACACCGTCGCAGTGGCACACAAACCCAGCATCAGCGTGAGCGATGCCGACAACGTTGCCCCCAGCTTGTTGATCACACGCTGCATAAACGAATCGTTATATCCCTTAGGAGAGCCCGATCATAATCCGGGACTCCCCTTGTTATCGGTCAAAGCGCATTTATTTTTAACCGGACCAGCCTGCTCGCATGTTTCCACATGGGAACAAACGCATTTGTTCGGCGTGACCGGGCTCAATAAACCGATGGCGACTGGCGCTGCTCGCGTGCTTCGCGCTCAATCGCCTGGGCCTGCATGAAGGCATCGAAGGAACGCTCGATGGTCGCGCGCTCGACATCGCGGGTGATGAAGACGATGCGGCTGCGGCGGTCTTCCGAGGGCCACTCCGGCAGCGTGGCCGTGGGGTGGAAGATGTGCTGCACACCGTGGATGACAGTCGGCTTGTCCTCGCCCTTGAGATTGAGGATGCCCTTGATGCGCAGGATGTTGGGGCCCTTGAAGCCGACCAGCAAACTCAGCCACTCATCGAAGAGCACCGGATCGATGGGTTCGTCGAAGGTAAAGCAGAAGGCGCGGATGTGGTCATCGTGACGATTGACGTCATGAGCGTGATCGTCATGGTGGTGGCCATGATGATCGTGGTGTCCGTGCTCGTGGCCATGGCCGTGGTGATGGTGCGCATGATGGGCGTGCGCCTCTTTCTCGGCGAAGGCTTCCTCGTTGAGCCAGCGCGCGACGTCAGGCATTTTCTCGCCGGGCTTGAAGAGGCCCGCGTCGAGCAGCTCGGCAGCAGCGATCTGCCCGACCTGAGGCTGCAGCTGGCGCGCGCCGGGATTGAGCGTGCGCAGGCGCGCCTGCAGGGCCGACAGCGTATCGGCGTCCACCAGGTCGGTCTTGGTCAGCAGCAGGCGGTCGGCGACGGCGGCCTGCTGGATCGCTTCCGGGTGATGGTCCAGGGTCGACATGCCATTGACGGCATCCACCGTGACGATCACGCCATCGAGACGATAGCGCTCCGAGATGAAGGCATCGGTCATCAGCGTATGCAGGATGGGCGTGGGTGAAGCCAGGCCGGTGGTCTCGATGACCACACGGTCGAACTTGCGCTGGCCGCCTTCGGCGAAGCGCCAGGTGATGTCCTTCAAGGTCTTCTTGAGGTCGCCACGGATGGTGCAGCACAGGCAGCCGCTGCTCATCTCGACGATGGTCTCTTCCTGGCTGTGGGCCACCAGCAGGTGATCCAGGCCGATCTCGCCGAACTCGTTGATGATGACCAGGGTGTTCTTCATCTCGGGCTGGGTGATGAGATGGTTCAGCAGCGTGGTCTTGCCGCTGCCCAGGAAACCGGTCAGCAGGGAAACGGGTATCGGCGCGCTGCCGGCAGGGACGGATGGATTCATGGTGTAAGGACAGGGAGTAAGGACGATGCAGCCGTCATGCTACCTGATGCGTCAAGCGGGCTGCCTCCGCAAGACAAAAAAAAGACGGACCGCATGGGGTCCGTCCTGGCGGCAAGCCGCGCCCGGCGGGAGCCGGCATCTTTACCTGGTTTTACCGGATGGCGAGAATTCACGCTCTGAATGGCCGCCTGCCGTGTATTCACCCGCGTGATGGATGCGAGTTACTCGTTGTCGTGCGCATCCAGCGGCACTTTTTCCGTCTTCTCTTCGGTCTTGGCCAGTCCCGGCAGCAGGTGGCCCAGCTTGCGCGCCTTGGTGCCCAGGTAGCCGATGTTGAAGGGATTGTGGTTGGCGATCAGGGCGATGCGCTCGGCCACGGTGATGCCGCTGTCTTCCAGCGCCTTGACCTTGCGCGGG
>Ga0308171_1001019_pt1 | contig 43880 bp, 38 predicted proteins | sample PhyGR1_FD_202135 | JGI IMG/M metagenome (GOLD analysis project Ga0308171, IMG submission 202135) | Phyllosphere microbial communities from UC Gill Tract Community Farm, Albany, California, United States - DLSLSG.R1 | ecosystem: Host-associated > Plants > Phyllosphere > Unclassified | place: USA... | reverse complement strand
GCCGAAGATGAAGGCGAAGCTGGTCATCAGGATCGGCCGCAGACGGATCTTGGCGGCCTCCAGCGCGGCGTCGATCACGCGCTTGCCCTGTTTCTCCGCCTGTTCGGCGAACTCGATCATCAGGATGGCGTTCTTCGCCGCCAGCCCCATGGTCGTGAGCAACCCGATCTGGAGATAAACGTCGTTGGTCAGTCCCCGCAGCGTCACGAAGGCGACCGCGCCGATCAGGCCCAGCGGGATGACCAGCAGCACCGCGAAGGGGATCGACCAGCTTTCATAGAGCGCGGCCAGGCACAGGAACACGACCAGGATCGACAGGCCATAGAGGATCGGTGCCTGCCCGCCCGACAGCCGCTCCTGATAGGAGAGTCCCGCCCAGGCGATGGAGGTGCCGGGGATTTCCGCCGCCAGCTCGGTCATCCGCTGCATCGCGTCGCCCGAGCTGTAGCCCGGCGCGGCCGATCCTTGGAATTCATAGGAGGGGATGCCGTTGAACCGCGACAGGGTGGTCGGCGCCACGCCCCAGTTGATCGTAGAGAAGGACGAGAAGGGGGCCATCTGGCCGCTCGACCCGCGCACGAACCATTGTTTCAGGTCTTCCGGCTCGGCGCGGTAGGGCGCATCGCCCTGGACATAGACACGCTTCACCCGGCCCCGGTCGATGAAGTCGTTGACATACTGGCCGCCCCAGGCGGTCGACAGGGTCGAGTTGACCTGCGCTTGCGTCAGGCCCAGCGCCGACAGCTTCTGCTGGTCGAGGTCGACGCGCAGCGTGGCGATGTCGGGCAATTCAGTCAGGCGGACCGAGGCCAGCATCGGGTCGGCATTGGCCTTGGCGAGCAACTGATCGCGGATCGCCTCGAACTTCTCCAGCGGCATGCCGGAGATGTTCTGCAACTCCATGGTGAAGCCGTCCGACTGCCCCAACCCACGAATGGCGGGGGGCACGAGCGCGAAGATCTGCGCATCGCGAAGACCCCGGAAGGCGGCCGAGGCGCGCTGGGTGATCGCGTCGGCGCCGTTCTGCTTACCCGGCCGGTCCTTCCAGTCGACGAAGTTCATGAAGCCCTGGCCGGTATTCTGGCCGCTGGCCCCCGCACCACCGCCCGCGACGGTGAACAGCACCGAGACGTTCTTGCCCTCATGCTTCGCGAAATATTGCTCGACCTGGCGCTGTACCTCCAGGGTGCGGCCCTGGGTGGCACCGGCGGGCAGGCGGAACTGGATGATCGCCGATCCTTGGTCCTCGGTCGGCAGGAAGCCGGTCGGCAGGCGCAGGAACAGGATCGCGAGCAGCGCGACGACGCCGACATAGATCAGCAGGAATAGCCATTTGCGATCCACGACGGTGCGCACGGCGGAGGTGTATTTCTCTACCGTCCATTCGAAGCGTGAATTGAACCCGTCCTTCGCGCGCTGAAGCCCGTTCGCGACGCGGGGGAATTTGCGGTCGAGCCACGCGCCTTCCTCGCCCTCCTTCGCCTTCTGCTTCAGGAGCGTGGCGGTCAGCGCAGGGCTCAGGATGATCGCCACCGCGACCGACAGGACCATGGCCGAGACGATGGTGATCGAGAACTGGCGATAGATCACGCCGGTCGACCCGCCGAAGAACGCCATCGGCAGGAACACCGCCGACAGGACGAGCGCGATGGCGATCAGCGCGACGCTGATCTCGTTCATCGACTCGATCGTCGCCTGGCGCGGCGTCATGTCGGGATTTTCCTCGAGCAGGCGTTCGACATTCTCCACGACGACGATCGCGTCGTCGACCAAGAGGCCGATGGCCAGCACCAGCCCGAACAGCGTCAAGGTGTTGATCGAGAATCCGGCCAGATAAAAGACCGCGAAGGTGCCCAGCAGCACGACCGGCACCGCGATCGTCGGGATCAGCGTGGCGCGCCAGCTTTGCAGGAAGACGAACATGACGATGACGACCAGGATGATCGCCTCGATCAGCGTCTTGACCACCTCTTCGATCGACAGCTTGATGAACGAGGTGGAGTCATTGGCATAGGCGACCTTCAGGCCCGGCGGGAAGGCCTTGGCGACACGGGCGACCTCGGCCTTGACCAGCTCGGCGGTCTTCAGCGCGTCGGCGCCCGGCGCCATCAGCACCGCGATGCCCGCGCCGGGATGCTGGTTGATCCGGCTGACCGCGGCATAGCTCTCCGCGCCCAGTTCGATCCGGGCGACGTCGGACAGCTTGACGGTCGCTCCGTTGTTCAGTGTCTTGACGATGATCTCGCGGAACTGCGCGGGCGTCTGGAGCCGCGACTGCGAGGTCACGGTGGCGTTCAGCATCTGCGTCGGGGCCGAAGGCGTACCGCCGACCTCGCCCGCCGCGACCTCGGTATTCTGGTTCTGGATCGCGGTGATCACGTCCGAGGGCATCAGCTGATAGGAGGACAGCCGTTCCGGGTTCAGCCAGATGCGCATCGCATATTGCGAACCGAAGACGTTGGTGTCGCCCACGCCCTGGATACGGCCCAGCGGGTCCTGCAGGTTGGAGACGAGATAGTCGGAGACGTCCTGGTTCGTCATCCGGTTCGTCTCGTCATAGACGCCCGCGATGAGCAGGAAGTCGGGGTTCGACTTGCGGACGACCAAGCCCTGTTGCTGCACCTGTTGCGGCAGGCGCGCGACCGATTGCTGGACCTGGTTCTGGACCTGCACCTGCGCGATGTCGGGATCGGTGCCCTTGGCGAAGGTCGCGGTGATCGTCACCTGGCCACGGCTGGACGAGGAGGACTGGAAATAGAGCAGCCCGTCGATGCCGGTCAGCTGCTGCTCGATGACCTGGGTCACCGAGTTTTGCAGCGTCTGGGCCGATGCGCCGGGGAAGGTGGCGCGGATCGACACCTGGGGCGGCGCGACGTCCGGGTATTGCGCGATGGGCAGGCCCATGATCGCGCCGACGCCCGCCAGCATGACGATGATGGCAAGGACCCAGGCGAAGATGGGGCGATCGATGAAGACGCGGCTCAGCATGGTCCGGTCAGCCCGCCTTGCCCTTGGCGGCTTGCATCTTCTTCATCTGCTCGGGCGAGGGGGGCTGGATTTTTTGCGGGCTGTTGGCGGGGACGGCCTTCACGCTCTGGCCGGGGCGGAGATTGGCGAGCCCTTGCGTCACCACCTTGTCGCCCGGCTTCAGCCCGTCGGTGACGACCCAGAAGGAGCCTTGTGTCCGTTCGGCCTTGACCGTCTTCTGCTGCACCTTGTCGTCTGCCCCGACGACGAACAGCGTCGCATTGCCCTTCGCATCGCGTGCGATCGCCTGTTGCGGGACCAGATAGGCGCTGGTGTCGATCGCCTGGGCGAAGCGTGCGCGCACGAACATGCCGGGTAACAACAGCCCCTGGGGATTGGGGAAGCGCGCGCGCAGCGTCACGGTGCCGGTCTGCGGATCGACCACCGCTTCGGCGAACTCGACGGTGCCGGTCTGGCCGTAATCGGTTCCATCCTCCAGCCGCAGCGTCACGCGCGCGCTGGCGGGGATCAGGCCGTCGCGCGCCGACAGGCTGCGGCGGAGCGAGAGCAGGTCGGCGGCGGATTGCTGAATATCGACGAAGATCGGGTCGAGCCGCTGGATCTGCGCGAGCGGATCGGTCTGGCTGGCACTGACCAGCGCGCCGACGGTGAACAGCGAGCGTCCGATCCGCCCGGTGATGGGGGCGGGGACGGTGGTGAATTGCAGATTGACCCGCGCGGTCTCCAGCGCGGCGCGGCTCTGCGCCACCTGTGCCGCCGCCTGGCGGGCGCTGGCCTGCGCGTTGGTATAATCCTGCTTCGAGATCGCCTCGATCTGTGCGAGCGGGCGATAGCGTTCGGCGAGGGTGCGCGTCGCTTCCGCATTGGCCTGCGCGCTTTGCAGATTGGCGGCGGCCTGGTTGACCGAGGCGCGATAGAGGCGCGGGTCGATCTCGTAGAGCGGCTGGCCGCGCTTCACCAGCGAGCCTTCGGTGAAGAAGCGGCGGCGGATGACGCCGGTCACCTGCGGACGGACGTCGGAGCTTTCGAAGGCGGTGGTTCGCGCCGCCAGCTCGGTCACGATCGGCGCATTGGTCGGCTGAACGGTGACATAGCCGACGGTCGGCGTCTGCTGCTGTCCGCCCGCGCGCCCCTTGGCCGCGCCGCCCTTGTCACCACCACCGCATGCCGACACGCTCGCCAGCGCCAAGACCATGGCCGTACCGGCAAGCGCCCGGCGCCCGCGAAAGCCTGGAAAGTTCAAATCGTCCACCTGCCTGAAATGCCGAGCGGGAACCCGGCTCGCGCCTCAATGCGTGATCCGGGCAAACGTTGCTGTCTTATGTCAAATTGCACGAGGCGGGAGCGAAAAGGCAAGGGATGATGGCCTAAATCGCTGGCCTTTATTGTCGCAATTTGTCGCGCTGCCGCAAAACGGGACGCCAGGGAGCCTTTGCGGTTCTGAAGCATTTTCTTAAGGAAATGAAGGATCGGGACGCCGATAAGCACCTCGCCGCCGCTGCCGCGGTGCGGGAGGTATGCGACGATATGCTGGTGGGCCTGGGCACGGGCTCGACCGCCGCGCATGCCATTACGGCGTTGGCCGCACGGGGTCTGCGGATCGAGACGGTCGCCACCTCGCTTGCGAGCGCCAGGCTAGCCGAATCGCTGGGTCTACGGGTGCGCGACTTCGCCGAGGTGTCGCGGGTCGATCTGGCGATCGATGGCGCGGATGCGATCGACGCGCGGCTGCACGCCGTCAAGGGCGCAGGCGGGGCGATGCTGCGCGAGAAGGTGGTGGCCGCCGCCGCCGACCGGATGATCGTGATCGCCGATGGCTCGAAGCGGGTGGCGCGGCTGGGCGGCGCCGCGCTGCCGGTCGAGATACTGCCCTTCGCCAAAAGCTATGTCATGGCGCGGCTGGCAGATTTTTTCGTCCGTGCCATCGAGCGTCCGGACTATCGGACCGACAATGGCAATATCGTCGTCGACGGCCATGGCTGGGACGATTCCTCGCTCCCGACCCTGGCCGATTCTCTGGTAGCGGTACCAGGAATTGTCGGGCATGGTCTGTTCCTGCGCGAAATCGACGCCGCCTATATTGCTGACGACGGGATCGTTACCCGGCTGGAACGGGGGCAGAACCCGCGCTAAGGCCGGACGCGCATGGCAACCAGAGCGGACGCGGGCGCGTTCGATCGTACAAGACAAGGATGAGGCCAGACTCCATGACCGATGCCACCACCCACGCCGTGGCCGATACCCATCTGCACGAAGACGGGTCGATCGAGCGACTGACCATCGACACCATCCGCACCCTGTCGATGGACGCGGTGCAGCAGGCCAATTCGGGCCACCCCGGCACGCCGATGGCGCTGGCCCCGGTCGGTCACACCATTTGGTCGAAATTCCTGCGCTACGATCCCGCCCATGCCGACTGGCCCAATCGCGACCGCTTCGTGCTGTCGGTCGGCCATGCCTCGATGCTGCTCTATTCGCTGATTCACCTGGCGGGGATCGAGGAGATCGACGCGAACGGCAAGAAGTCGGGCAAGCCCGCGCTGAGCCTGGAGGACCTGAAGGGCTTCCGCCAGCTCAACTCCAAGACGCCGGGCCACCCCGAATATCGCCACACCACCGGCGTCGAGACGACGACCGGTCCGCTGGGCGCGGGCTGCGGCAACTCGGTCGGCATGGCGATCGCCGAGCGCTGGCTGGCGTCGTACTTCAACCGTGAAGGTTTCCCGATCTTCGACCATGACGTCTATGTCGTCTGCGGCGACGGCGACATGATGGAGGGCGTCGCGTCCGAGGCGGCCTCGACCGCCGGGCATCTGAAGCTGTCGAACCTGTGCTGGATCTACGACTCGAACCAGATTTCGATCGAGGGCGGCACCGACCTGGCGTTCGACGAGGATGTGGGCAAGCGCTTCGAGGCCTATGGCTGGAACGTGCTGCATGTCGACGACGCGAACGACGTCGGTGCGCTGGCCGCCGCGCTCGATACGTTCAAGGAGACCACCGACAAGCCTACCTTCATCGTCGTGAAGTCGGTCATCGGCTATGGCAGCCCCAAGGCGGGCAGCGAAAAGGCGCATGGCGAGCCGCTGGGCGAGGATGCGATCCGCGCAACCAAGAAGGCCTATGGCTGGCCCGAGGACGCCAAGTTCCTGGTGCCGGACGGCGTGCGCGAAGCCTTCCAGGGCGCGATCGAGGCACGCGGCAAGCCGCTGCGCGACGCATGGGTCGCGATGGTCGAGAAGTACCGCGCGGAATATCCCGAACTCGCTGCGCAGCTCGACGCGATGCTTTCGGACACCCTTCCCGAGGGCTGGGACGCCGACATCCCCGTCTTCGAGGCGGATGCCAAGGGCGTCGCCAGCCGCGATTCGGGCGGCAAGGTACAGAACGCCATCGCGGCCAAGGTGCCCTGGCTGATCGGCGGTTCCGCTGACCTCGCGCCCTCGACCAAGACGCTGATCAAGGATGGCGGCTCGTTCCAGGCGGGCAGCTATGGCGGGCGCAACATGCATTTCGGTGTGCGTGAGCATTCGATGGGTGCCATCGTCGACGGCATGGCGCTGTCGCATCTGCGCTCCTACGGCGCGACATTCCTGGTCTTCTCCGACTATATGCGCGCGCCGATCCGTCTGGCGGCGATCATGGAGCTGGGCGCGGTGTTCGTCTTCACGCACGACTCGATCGGCGTGGGCGAGGACGGCCCGACCCACCAGCCCATCGAGCATCTGGCGACGCTGCGCGCGATCCCCGGTCTCGACACGATCCGTCCCGGCGACGCCAACGAGGTCGCCGAGGCGTGGCGCTGCGCCGCCGAGTCTGCCAGCCATCCGACCGCGCTGATCTTCTCGCGTCAGGCGCTTCCCACCCTGGACCGCAGCAAATATGCTCCGGCCTCGGGCGTGAAGAAGGGCGGTTACGTCCTTGCGGATTGCGAGGGCACACCCGATCTTATCCTTATCGCAACGGGTTCGGAACTGTCGCTGGTCGCCGACGCCTATGAGACGCTGAAGGCCGACGGCGTGAAGGTTCGCGTCGTCTCGCTGCCGAGCTGGTATCGCTTCGAGATGCAGGACGCGGCGTACAAGGAAAGCGTCCTGCCGCGCGCCGTGACCAAGCGACTGGCGGTCGAGCAGGCCGGGTCGATCGGCTGGGACCGCTATGTCGGGTTCGAGGGGCGGACGATCACCATGTCGACCTTCGGCGCCTCGGCTCCGCTCGCCAAGTTGCAGGACAAGTTCGGCTTCACCCATGACAATGTCGTGAAGGTGGCCCGCGAAATGCTGGAGACCAAGTGATGAGCAAGCTGTCGGAACTGGGCGCAAAAGGCTGCGCCCCCTGGCTCGATTTCGTCGATCGCAAGTTCCTCGAAGCGAAGGGCCTGGAAAAGCTCGTCGCCGAGGACGGGCTGACCGGCGTCACCTCCAACCCGTCGATCTTCGAAAAGGCGATGGGGCATGGCGACGCCTATGACGCGACGCTCGCCGCCTTCGACAAGGAAAATCCCGGCGCGGCGACCATCGACCGCTACGAGCATCTGGCGATCCAGGACATCAAGGCGGCGGCGGAAACGCTGAAGCCGGTCTATGACAAGCTGGACGCCAAGGACGGCTATGTCAGCCTGGAGGTGTCGCCCTATATCGCCGACGACACCGACGCGACCATCGCCGAGGCTGAGAAGCTGTGGCATGCGGTCGACCGCCCCAATCTGATGATCAAGATCCCGGGCACCCCCGCCGGCGTGCCCGCCATCGCCGCGACCATCGCCAAGGGGATCAACGTCAACGTCACGCTGCTCTTCTCGGTCGATGCGTACATCAAGGTGGCCGAGGCCTATGCCTCGGGCCTGGAAGAGCGGGTCAAGGCCGGGCAGCCGATCGACCGGATCGCCAGCGTCGCCAGCTTCTTCATCAGCCGTATCGACTCCGCCATCGACAAGAAGATCGACGAGCGGGTCGCCGCCGGTGACGCGGAAGCTGAAGCTCTCAAGGCGGTGCGCGGCAAGGTCGCCATCGCCAACGCCAAGATGGCCTATCAATGGTATCTGGACTTCCTGAAGTCCGACCGCTGGCAGGCGCTGGCCGCCAAGGGTGCGCAGCCGCAGCGTCTGCTCTGGGCCTCGACGGGCACCAAGGATCCGTCCTTCCCCGACACGCTCTATGTCGACACGTTGATCGGGCCGGACACGGTCAACACCATGCCGCCCAAGACGATGGACGCCTTCCGCGACCATGGCACGGTGGCCGAGACGCTGACCGCCGATATCGACGAGGCCAAGCACATCCTGGCTGAGGCCGACCGCCTGGGCCTGGACCTGAACGACGTCACCGACACGCTGGTGGCGGAGGGGGTCGCCTCCTTCGTCAAGGCGTTCGACGATCTGCTCGGCGCGATCGGACAGAAGCAGCCGGCGGCCTGAGGCTCCGGCAGGCCCCCTCCCCAAAGCGGGGAGGGGGCCTTTCTCTTTTACCTGACCAAAAGCATAATGGAGTTCCGCATGAAGATCGGTCTGGTCGGCCTCGGCCGCATGGGTGGCAATATCGCACGTCGCCTGATGCAGGCTGGGCATCAGGTGGTGGCCTGGGATCGCAGCGATGAGGCGGTGCAGGCGCTCGCCAAGGACGGCGCGGAAGCCGCCACGGGCTTGTCGGACATGGCGACCAAGCTCGCCGACAAGGCGATCTGGTGGGTGATGCTGCCCGCCGGTGGCCCGACCGAGGACACGATCGCGGAGATCGCCAAGCTGGCCAAGGATGGCGATGTCGTCATCGACGGCGGCAACAGCTTCTACAAGGATGATATCCGCCGCGCCAAGATGCTGGCCGAGCAGGGCATCCACTATGTCGATGTCGGCACGTCGGGCGGCGTCTGGGGGCTGGAGCGCGGCTATTGCATGATGATCGGCGGCGACAAGGAAACGGTCGATCATCTCGACCCGATCTTCGACGCGCTGGCGCCGGGGCTGGGCACCATCGTCCGCACGCCGGGCCGCGTCGCCGACAAGGTCGATGAGCGGGCCGAGAAGGGTTATATCCATGCGGGTCCGGCGGGCGCGGGTCACTTCGTCAAGATGATCCACAACGGTATCGAATATGGCCTGATGCAGGCCTATGCCGAGGGCTTCGACATTCTGAAGTCGAAGAACAGCGACAAGCTGCCCGAGGACGAACGCTTCGACCTGAACCTGACCGATATCGCCGAAGTATGGCGTCGCGGCAGCGTGATCTCGTCCTGGCTGCTCGACCTGACCGCGATCGCGCTGGCCAAGGACGAGATGCTGGAGCAGTTCTCCGGCCATGTCGCGGACTCGGGCGAGGGGCAGTGGACCATCGACGCGGCGATGGAGGAGAAGGTCCCGGCCAACGTCCTGACCGCCTCGCTCTTCGCGCGCTATCGCAGCCGGGTCGAGCACACCTATGGCGACAAGATATTGTCGGCGATGCGCTTCGGCTTTGGCGGCCACACCGAAATTCCGCAATGAGCGAGCCCATCCGGCTCGTCGTGTCGGACGTCGACGGCACGCTCGTCGACCCGGACAAGAAGCTCCGCGCCGTCACCATCGCCGCCGTCCGGCGGCTGGAGGCGGCGGGGGTGGGCTTCACCATCATCAGCGCCCGGCCTCGCTCGGGGCTGGGGTGGCTGGCCGAGAAACTGGCGATCGACGCGCCGATCGGGGCGTTCAACGGGGGCACCGTGTTCCGCCGCGACGGCTCAGTCGACGCGCAATTCCGGGTGCCGGTCGAGGTCGTGAACGACGTGCTGGCGATGGCGGCCGGGAGTCCGGTCGCCATCTGGGTCTTCGCCGACGATCGCTGGTACGCCAGCAGCGCCGAGGGCAGTCATGTCGAGCATGAGCGCAAGGCTTCGTCGCAGGAGCCGGTGATCACGCAGGACTTCGGCGCGCTGGTCGACAAGATCGACAAGATCACGCTGGTCAGCGACGATGCCGAATTGCTGCGTGGACTGCATGATCGGGCGAACGCGGCGCATGGGCAAGCGGCGACCATCGCCCAGTCGCAGACCTATTATCTAGACGTGACCGCGCTTCAGGCGAACAAGGGTGACGGGGTGGCGACGCTGGCGAAGGCGTTCGGAGTGCCGCTGGAACAGGTCGCGGTGCTGGGCGATCAGGCCAACGACCTTCCCATGTTGGTACGCGCGGGGCTCCCGATCGTGATGGAGAACGCACCGCAAGCTGTTAGGGAACAGATATCGGTACACACCCGTTCCAACGCGGACGACGGCGTGGCCCATGCCATCGACACGATCATCATGCCCAGAATCGGAGTGCCTTCATGAAGCAACTGGTTGCGTTCGACCTCGACGGTACGCTGGCCGAAAGCAAACAGCCTCTGGGCGAACCGATGGGGGAGGCGCTGGCCGACCTGCTCGACGTGGCGCATGTCGCGGTGATCTCGGGCGGCGACTGGCCGCAGTTCGACAAGCAGGTGGCAAGCCGCCTGCCGGAGCGCGCCGACCGCACCAAGCTGTGGCTGATGCCGACCACGGGAACCAAGCTCTATACCTATCAGGACGGCAGCTGGACTCCGGTCTATGCCGAGCTGTTCGACGATGCGACCAAGGCCAAAATCCTGGAGGCGTTCGACGCCTCGCTGGAGGCGACCGGCTTCGTGCCCGAGCAAACCTGGGGCGAGCAGATCGAGGATCGCGGCAGCCAGATCACCTTCTCCGCGCTCGGCCAGCAGGCGCCGATCGACGCCAAGGAACATTGGGACCCCAAGTTCGAGAAGCGCAAGATCATCCAGGCCGATCTGAAGCAGCGCCTGCCGGGCCTGTCGATCAACATGGGCGGCGCGACCTCGATCGACATCACCCGCGAGGGCGTCGACAAGGCCTATGGTCTGAAGAAGCTGCGTGACGCGAGCGGCATTCCGCTCGACGCGATGATGTTCATCGGCGACGCGATCTTCCCCGGCGGCAACGACTATCCCGCCAAGGAACTGGGCCTTGACACGGTCCGCGTGCGCGACCCGGAAGAGACGCTGGCGGTCATCGCGGGGATCGTCGCCTGCCTGAAATAAGCGACAGCGCTTCGGCCATCCTGCGCGCCCGGACCGGTCCCGCGCATGAGGCGGTCGACGCCGCTTATGGCGCCTATCGGCTGGACGATCGGGAAAGCTATACGGCGTTCCTGATCGCCCATGCGCGGGCACTGCCCGTGGTCGAGGATCGGTTGTCGGCGCGGCAGATCGGCTTTCCCTGGCGATCGCGGCGTGCGGCGCTGGCAGCGGACCTTGCGGCGTTGGGCCAAGCCATGCCCGAGCCCCTGACGCTTGGCCTGCCGGATGACGACGCGGCGCGCTGGGGCGCGCTGTACGTGACGGAAGGATCGCGATTGGGCGGGGTGATGCTTGCGCGACAGGTGGGGGAGGGGTTGCCCAAGGCCTATCTCCAATCCGGTTTCGGGCCGGGCGAGTGGCGCGACTTCCGCCATGCGCTGGATGCGGCGGCGGGGGATGAGGCGTGGATCGACCGGGCCGTGGTGGCGGCGGAGCGGGTGTTCGATCTCTATGGGCGGGCGGCTTAGCGTCGGGCGCTATTCACTGGTTTGCCGTTGTGTGGCGTGGCTCCCATAGCGATCGGGGATACCCCTCCGTCAGGCCTTCGTGCCACCTCCCCTTGCTGGGGAGGAAGGGGGGGGCGACCACATCCCCCTCCGTTCGGCCTGAGCGAAGTCGAAGGCCAAGGGGTAGCGCTTCGTCAAAGTCCTGCACCGCCCCGGCAAAGGCCAGGGTGGTCCGTTGGTTGGCGGATTCCCGTGGCCTTCGACTTCGCTCAGGCTGAACGGCGGTAAGACGGTAGACCCCTCAATCCGCGATCGGCGCGATCACGATGGCGCGGAGGCCCGGCTGGTTGTCGTCATATTCGATCGTACCCGACAGGCGCTGCATCATCGCGGCCATCATGCGGCTGCCGAAGCCACGACCGTCGTCGATTTCATCGTCGCCCTTGCCGCGCCCCTCGTCCGCGACGATCAGGCGCAGGCGGTTGCCATATTGCTCCAGCGTGATCGTCACCGGCCCCGCCGCGCCGTCATAGGCATATTTGGTGGCGTTGATGATCAGCTCGGTCGTGACGAGCCCCAGGTTGATCGCCCGATCGGTCGGCATCAGGATCGGCGTCAGGTCCGTGCGCATCATCGCCGACCAGTCGCGGCCCATCGACTGGCGCATGTCCCCGACCAGTTCCTCCAGATAACGGGCCAGGTCGACGGTATGAATCTGGTCGTCGCGGTAAAGCCGGCGATGGACCAGCGCAACGGCGGACAACCGCGCCTGTGCCTCGTTCAACTGTTCGCGCACATGGGGGTCGCCCGCCGCCTTCGCTTGGAGCGACAGGAAGGACGAGACGAGTTGGAGGCTGTTCTGGACCCGGTGGTCCACCTCCTTCATCAGCACGTCCTTCTGCTGGAGCAGCGCTTCCTTGTCGTCCAGCGTCCGCTGCAACGCGCTGTTCAGCCCGCGCAGCCGGTGGTTCTGCGACGCTTCATGCAGGGCCCGGCGGAGGCGATGGGCGGACTCCACTTCCTCCATCGTCCAGCGACGCGAACGCCCGCGCACCGTCTCGCGCCAGCTGTCGAACGAGGCGCGCGGGGTCAGGGTGGCATCGGGGGTCGCGGCGACCGACTTGTGCGGATTGCCCGCCCATTCGACCTCCTCGACCTGCTCGGCACGGAACCACAACAGCGTGATCCCGCCATCGACCAGCGGCAGGGCCAGCACGCCGCTGGCGGTGGCGGCCAGCGGTGCGGTCTCGGGCATCGCCTCGGCCAGCTGATGGGTGACGAACAACTCGCCGCCGGTACGCGCGGTCACCGTCTGCGCGATGTCGAGCGAGGCGAGGGCGGGCGGGCAGATGCCATGGTCGTGCACCTTGCCGCCATGGACGATGGCGAAGCCGGTCCCGCCCAGCATGGTCATCAGGTCCGGCATCAGGCGGCGAATGACGGGGACGATATCGCCCGGCCCGACGACGCGCGGCAATATGCCGTCCTCCGCCGCGCGCAGGCGAAGCCGCTCGCGATAGAGTTCGGCCTCCTCGCGCGCCCGGATCTGACGCGCCAGGCCGCCGGCCAGCGCGGCGGCGGCGGCGCGCAGTTCGGCGGACAGGCGGCGCGGGCTGTGATGGTGGCAGGCGACCATGCCCCACAACACCCCGTCCTTGACGATCGAGATCGACGCGGAGGCGACCACGCCCATATTCGCCAGATAGCGCAGATGGATGGGCGACACGCTGCGCAATGCGACGTCGCTGAGGTCCAGCGTCTCGAACCCGGCGGGGCGGAGTGGCGCGGGGACATAGCCGATATCGGGGATGCAGCGGGTCCGGTTGCGGACGTACAGCGCGCGGGCCTGTTTCGGAATGTCCGATGCGGGAAAGTGATGGTGGAGGAAGGATTGCAGTTCCGGCGCGCGCGCCTCGGCCACGACGCGGCCGGCATCTTCGTCCAGAAAGCGATAGACCATCACCCGGTCGAAGCCCGTCAGCAGGCGGAAGGTGGTCGCCGCCCGGTCGAACAGCATCGACAGGTCGCCGGTCCGCTCGAAGCTTGTCGCCGCCGCGTCCAGCCAGGCGAGCGGGCTGCCCCGGCCCCAGGGCGCATCGGCGATGCTGGGTTCCAGTTCGATCAGCACCCGCTCGCCCGCGACGCGATGCGCGGTCACCGAAAAGGCTTCGTTCGACCCGTCGACGGGGACGGCGGCGACCGCGGAGCCCGGTCCGATCGGCATGGCGGCGACCATCTTCGCCACCCCTTGGCCGAGCAGTTCGGACAAGGGGCGATCGAGCCATTCGGGGGCCAGCCGGTCCTCGATGTTGCCTGCCCCCGCGACGATCCGCTGCGTCGCGGCATCGGCGACCAGCAACAGGCCATGTGGCTGTATCGCCCCGGGAATATGGATGGGTTCCCGGTCGCAGGCAGTGATGTCTTGCTCTGGATCGGTGGCGACGGGACGGGTGGCCATCAGGTGATCAAATCCTCTCGTCCCTGCCACATGAAGGGTTTCGCGACCAGTTGCAAATGTTTGGATCGGTTATTCGATCCACCTTGGCATTGAACGACGCGACCGAGGCTGGAACGAAGATTGCGCGTTTGGGTAATATCCGTTTAAAGCGGGGCAACGGACTCAAAGAGCCGCTTGGAGAGGACATGATCGAGGATTTCGACTTCGCGCTGGGCGAAAGCGCGGACATGATCCGCGAGGCGACGCGCCGTTTCGCGACCGACCGGATCGCGCCGCTCGCGGTGCGGATGGATGCGGAGGACTGGTTTCCTCGCGACATCTGGCCCGAAATGGGCGCGCTCGGCCTGCACGGCATCACGGTAGACGAAGCCGATGGCGGGCTGGGTCTGGGCTATCTGGAGCATGTCGTTGCGATCGAGGAAGTGTCGCGTGCCTCCGCCTCGCTGGGGCTCTCCTATGGCGCGCACTCCAATCTGTGCGTCAACCAGATCAGCCGCTGGGGCAATGCGGAGCAGAAGGCGAAGTATCTCCCCGGCCTGATCTCTGGCGAGCATGTCGGCAGCCTCGCCATGTCGGAGGTGTCGGCGGGCTCGGATGTCGTGTCCATGAAACTGCGCGCGACGCGAGGGGAGGGCGGCTGGACGCTCAACGGCACCAAGTTCTGGATCACCAACGCGCCCTATGCCGACACGCTCGTCGTCTATGCCAAGACCGGCGAGGGCAGCCGGGGCATCACTGCCTTCCTCGTCGAGAAGGACATGGCGGGCTTTTCCATCGGCCAGAAGATCGACAAGATGGGAATGCGCGGCAGCCCGACCGCGGAGCTGGTCTTCAACGACTGTTTCGTGTCGGACGCGCAGGTGATGGGGCCGGTGAATGGTGGCGTCGGCGTGCTGATGAGCGGGCTGGACTATGAGCGCGCGGTGCTGGCGGGGATCCAGCTCGGCATCATGCAGGCGTGTCTCGACGTGGTGGTGCCTTACGTCCGCGAGCGTCGCCAGTTCGGACGCGCGATCGGCGAGTTCCAGCTGATCCAGGCCAAGATCGCCGACATGTATGTCGCGCTCAATTCGGCGCGGGCCTATGTCTATGCCGTGGCGCGGAGTTGTGATGCGGGACGGACGACTCGTTTCGATGCGGCGGGCGCGATCCTGCTCGCCAGCGAGAATGCGGTGAAGGTTTCGCTGGAGGCGATCCAGGCGCTGGGCGGCGCGGGCTATACCAAGGACTGGCCGGTCGAACGCTTCGCGCGGGATGCCAAGCTGCTCGACATCGGTGCGGGGACGAACGAGATTCGACGGATGCTGATCGGGCGCGAGTTGATCGGCAAGCTCGAAAAGGTGGCGCAATGAGCAGAACCTTATTCCTCCCCCTCCCGAAGCACAGCCTGGAGGGGAATTGATGGGGGCTGTGCTTTCCTCGCGTATCGCGCGCGACGATGCGGGTTTCCGTGCCAATGCCGAGCACAACCATGCGCTGGCCGAGCGCCTGCGCGCCGATGTCGCGAAGGCCGGGCTCGGGGGGAGCGAAGCGTCCCGCGACCGCCATGTCGCGCGCGGCAAGCTGCTCCCCCGCGACCGGGTGGAGCAGTTGCTCGATGCGGGCTCGCCCTTCCTCGAAATCGGCCAACTCGCGGCCAACGGCCTGTACGACGACGCCGTCCCCGGTGCGGGGGTGATCGCCGGCATCGGCCGCGTCCATGGCCGTCAGGTGATGATCGTCGCCAATGACGCGACGGTGAAGGGGGGCACTTATTACCCGCTGACCGTCAAGAAGCATCTCCGCGCGCAGGAGATCGCGCTCGAGAACCACCTTCCGTGCATCTATCTGGTGGATAGCGGCGGCGCGAACCTGCCCCATCAGGCGGAGGTCTTTCCCGACCGCGATCATTTCGGCCGCATCTTCTTCAACCAGGCGCAGATGTCGGCGGCGGGTATCCCCCAGATCGCCTGTGTCATGGGAAGCTGCACGGCGGGCGGCGCTTACGTCCCCGCCATGTCGGACGAGACGGTGATCGTGCGCGGGCAGGGAACGATCTTCCTTGCCGGGCCTCCGCTGGTGAAGGCGGCGACGGGTGAGGTCATCTCGGCCGAGGAACTGGGCGGTGCGGACACCCATGGCCGCAAATCGGGCGTGGTCGATCATGTCGCGGAGAATGACGACCATGCGCTGTCCATCGTCCGCGATATCGTCGAGACTTTGCCGCTGCAGGTCATGCCCGACGTCAACCTCGCCGAACCGGACGAACCGCTCTATCCGGCGGAGGAACTCTACGGCCTGATCCCGCAGGACGTGCGCGCGCCGTACGACGTGCATGAGGTGATCGCCCGGCTGGTCGACGGATCGCGCTTCCACGAATTCAAGGCGCTGTACGGCGCGAGCCTGGTTTGCGGCTTCGCGCATATCCACGGCAAGCCGGTCGCGATCCTGGCGAACAACGGCGTGCTCTTCTCGGAGAGCGCGCAAAAGGGTGCCCACTTCGTCGAACTCGCCTGCCAGCGGCGTATTCCCTTGCTGTTCCTCCAGAATATCTCGGGCTTCATGGTCGGCGGTCGCTATGAGGCGGAGGGGATCGCCAAGCATGGCGCCAAGCTGGTGACGGCGGTGGCGACGGCGCAGGTGCCCAAGATCACCGTATTGATCGGCGGCAGCTTCGGGGCGGGCAATTACGGCATGTGCGGGCGCGCCTATTCCCCGCGCTTCCTGTTCACCTGGCCCAATGCGCGGATCAGCGTGATGGGCGGCGAACAGGCGGCGAGCGTGCTGGCCACCGTCCACCGCGACGCCGACCACTGGACGCCCGACGAGGCGGAGGCGTTCAAGGCCCCCATCCGCCAGCGTTACGAGGATGAAGGCAATCCCTGGTACGCGACCGCGCGGCTGTGGGACGACGGCATCGTCGATCCGGCACAGACTCGGGATGTGCTCGGGCTGGCACTGGATGCGTGTCTGAATGCACCGATCGCGGAGGCGCCCCGGTTTGGGGTGTTCCGGATGTGATGCGGTTCCTGCTTCTTGTCGGACGGGTCTAAGCCATGTTCCAATCCCTCCTCATCGCCAATCGCGGCGAGATCGCCTGCCGTATCATCCGCACCGCACGGGAGATGGGCCTGCGGACCGTCGCCGTGTATTCGGAGGCCGATGCCCAGGCGCTCCATGTCCGGCTCGCCGATGAAGCGATCCTCATCGGCCCGGCTCCGGCGCGGGAAAGCTATCTGGATGCCGCCCGCATCCTCGCCGCCGCCCAGGAGAGCGGGGCGGAGGCGATCCATCCCGGCTATGGCTTCCTGTCGGAGAATGCCGAGTTCGCCGAGGCGGTGATCGCCGCCGGGCTGGTCTGGGTCGGACCGAACCCCGACAGCATTCGCGCCATGGGCCTCAAGGACGCGGCAAAGGCCCGGATGATCGCCGCCGGTGTTCCCGTCACCCCCGGCTATCTCGGCGAAGACCAGAGCCCCGAGCGCCTCGCCGCCGAGGCCGATGCGGTCGGCTATCCCGTGCTCATCAAGGCGGTCGCGGGTGGCGGCGGCAAGGGGATGCGCCGGGTCGACGACCCCGCCGCCTTCGCCGAGGCGCTGGCCTCCTGCCGTCGCGAGGCGGCGGCCTCGTTCGGCGACGACCGGGTGTTGATCGAGAAATATATCCTCTCGCCCCGCCATATCGAGGTGCAGGTCTTCGGCGACCGCCATGGCCGGGTCGTGCATCTGTTCGAGCGCGACTGCTCGCTGCAACGCCGCCACCAGAAGGTGATCGAGGAAGCCCCCGCACCAGGCATGGATGCCGCCACCCGCGAAGCCGTGTGCGGCGCCGCCGTCCGTGCGGCGCAGGCGGTGGACTATGTCGGGGCCGGAACCATCGAGTTCATCGCCGACGCCTCCGAGGGGCTGCGCGCCGACCGGGTCTGGTTCATGGAGATGAACACGCGGCTCCAGGTCGAGCATCCCGTGACCGAAGCGATCACCGGCGTCGACCTAGTCGAATGGCAGCTCCGCATCGCGGCGGGCGAGCCTTTGCCGATGGCACAGGACGACCTGGCCATCCAAGGCCATGCCATCGAGGCGCGGCTCTATGCGGAAGATCCGGCCAGGGGCTTCCTGCCCGCGATCGGCACGCTGGAGGTGTTCGACCTGGGCGACGACCCCGCGATCCGCATCGACACCGGTGTCGAGGAAGGCGCGGAGATCACGTCCTGGTACGACCCGATGATCGCCAAGGTCATCGCGCATGGGCAGACCCGCGAGGACGCCCGCGAGGCGCTGGCCGATGCGCTGGACGAGGCGGTGATCTGGCCGGTGCGCACCAATGCGGGTTTCCTCGTCCAAGCGCTCGACCATCCCAACTTCGCGAGCGGCCTGGTCGATACCGGCCTGATCGCGCGCGAGGGCGAGGCGCTGATGCCGCCGACCGAGCCCTCCGAAGAGGCGTTGGCCGAGGCGGCGGCGGCGCTGGTGGGGCAGGACGACCTCACCGGGTTCCGCCTCAACGCCGCGCCCCGGCGGACCGCGCGCTTCCTGCTCGACGGCCGGCCGATCACCGTCGAATTCGGCGAGGCGAGCGAGGTGCCCCCTTCGCCCTCCGACGAACTGCTGATCTCCGAGGGTGGGCAGAGCTGGTCCTTCACCCGCTGGCGCGCCGATGGGCTGGCGGCGGGCGGGGCGGGCGACGGCGCGATCCTGTCGCCCATGCCCGGCCGGATCATCGCGGTCGCGGTCAGCGAGGGACAGACGGTCAGCGCGGGCCAGCCGCTCGTCACGCTGGAGGCGATGAAGATGGAGCATGTCCTGACCGCGCCCTTCGACGGCACCGTCACCGACCTGATGGCGCAAGCCGGCGGACAGGTGGCGGAGGGTATTGCGCTGGTCCGCATCGTCACGGAGGATGCGGCATGAGCGGGCGCGTCTTCGAGGACTGGACGATCGGCGACCGGATCGACCATCCGATCCGTCGCACCGTGACCGAGACGGACAATCTGCTCTTCTCGACCATGACCCATAACCCGCAACCGCTGCACATCGATGCCGAGGCGGCGAAGGCCAGCGAGTTCGGGCGGATCCTCGTCAACGGCACCTTCACCTTCTCGCTGATGGTCGGGCTGTCGGTGGGGGAGACGACGCTGGGGACGCTGGTCGCGAATCTGGGCTATGACGAACTGGTCATGCCCGCGCCGGTGTTCCTGGGCGACACGCTGCGCGCGACGAGCGAGGTGACGGCCCTGCGCGAGAGCAAGTCGCGGCCGGGGGCCGGGCTGGTGACCTTCCGGCATGAGGCGTTGAACCAGCGCGACGAGGTGGTGTGCCGGTGTCTGCGAACGGCGTTGGTGAAGCGGCGGGCTTGACGGGGCGTGGCCTTCGACTTCGCTCAGGCTGAACGGAGCGGGGTACTGAACCCCGTTCGCACTGAGCGAAGTCGAAGTGCACGCCCCTTTGCTCACAACCGCGTCCGCACCCCGATCCACAACGTCCGGGGCGTCGCCCGCTCGATCAGCCCCGCGCCGCTATAGGTCGCCTCCACCCGCGCATCGGCCAGGTTCTCCGCCCGCGCCTCGATCGACCAGCCGCGAACGACCGGCACCGCCGCATAGGCGTCCAGCGTCGTCGCGGGGGCGAGGGTACGGCTATTCTGGTCATCCTCGAACTGGCGACCGATATGCCGCATGGTCCCGCTCAGCGCCGCTCCGCGATGCTCGACCGCCAGCGTCGCCGATAGCTGGTCGCGCGGTGTCTGCGCGGGTCTCAGGCCATCGAGCGGTGCGGCAATGCCGGACGCCTCGGCCCGCGCGCTGACATGCGACCAGGAGGCGCGCGCGCTGACCGGTCCGCTGCTGGCAATCGCCTCCAGTTCGAACCCCTGCGAGCGGATCGCGTCGAGATTCTGCCGCATCCGATACACGCCGTTCGCCGCGACGAAGCCGACGCCGGGAAATGTTCCCGGTCCGCGCCCCATCGTCACATTGGCGATCGCATCGGTCAGCCGGTTGAGGAAATACGTCCCCGACAGGCGCAAGCCCCTTGCCGGGGTCAGGTCGAAGCCCCCTTCCACCCCCTCGACATGTTCGGGGTTCAGCGCGGCATTGGCGGCGGTCGCATCGGCTCCCGCGCGGAACGGCCGGTACAGTTCGTTGAGCGTCGGCAGCCGCCACCCACGATAGGCGGCGGTGCGCAGGGTCAATGGCTCGACAGGTCGCACCGCGACGCCGAGCCGCCCGGTGAACTCCTGTCCCGAGCGATCCACAAAATCGGTGTCGGTCAGCACCGCGCCGGTCGCCAGTATATTTTCGTCCAGCTTTCCGCCCCGGATGCGCCAGTCGTCCACCCGCGCGGCGGCGGTGACGGTCAGGACACCTGTTTCGACGCTGCCATCGGCGAACAGCCCCATGGTCCGCGTCGCGCCGCCCGCCTCGCGCCGCCTCGTGGGGAGCCCGGCGACATAGGTGTAGAGTTCCTGCGTCCGGCCGCTGGTGTCGCGGATATCGCCACCCAGCCGCAGCGTGACGGCATCGCCCAGCGGCGGCGACACCTCCACTCGCGCGCCGAGCCCGGTCGCGGGGACATTATACTGGTCGAGCGTCAGTGTCGCCGCCGTCCGCGTGGCGTTCACGCTGGCGTAGCGTGAGGCGAATTGGCGTGTCTGGACATAGCCCAGCGCCGACCAGCCCCATGCCCCGCGCCCGACCAGCCTGATGCTGGCATCCGCGCCGTCCGAGCGATTGTCGGTGAAGTCGGTCCCCCGATCGCGCGCGTCGTGAAAGGCGGCGAGGGTCATCTGCAACTCGGTCGAAGGCGCGATGCCGATGACGCCGCGCGCCGCGCCGGAATATTGTTCGTAAGGGGCCGGGCGGTCGGCGGGTCCGCCTTGTCCGTCGACGATGGGGGTGAAGCCGTTGCCGCGCGCATAGGCGCCAGACAGGGTCAGGAACCCGCCCTCGCGCGCCAGCGAGGTCGAACCTTGCGCATCGACCGAATCACGGCTGCCATAGGATAGCGCCAGATCGAGGGGGGAGAGTTGGTCGGGGGTCGCACTGTCCATCTCGATCGTGCCAGCCAGCGCGCCGGGGCCCCAAAACCCCGATCCGCCGCCGCGCGTCACCCGGATGCGCCCAAGCCGCCCCGTGGCATAGGCCGGGAAGACCACCCAGCCGCCGAACGGATCGGCCTGCGGCACGCCGTCGAGCACCAGCAGCGCCCGGCTCGACGCATTGCCGCCAAGGCCACGCAGGGTGATCCCCTGCGAGGTCGGATGCGCCGAGCGGCTGTCCGAACGGCGGAACTGCTGAAGGCCGGCGACATCGGCGAGGACGTTCTCCAGCCTTTGCGAGGCGTTCTGCATGATCCGGTCGCGGTCGATCGTCACCACGTCCAGCGCGCGGTCGCCGGGCTGGTCGGCCAAGCCGCGGCCCGTGACGATGATGGTTTCGGGTTCTGTGGTTTGGGCAGAGACGGGGGCGGGGGTCAGCATGAGGGCGAGGAAGGGCAGGCGGTGGAAGGCTGGCATGATGATGTAATGGTCCCTTTGCGCCTTGCGCCTCCTGCTAGGAGTGTCGCGAGGATAAGACGAATCAGGATGTTATCGGGTTCAACGCTTAATGAGTTTCACGCCCCTCCCGTAAACGGGAGGGGATGGGGGAGGGTAGGCCACAAGCGACGGTCTCCGTGAGACCCCATGCCCTCCCCAAACCCCTCCCGCCTGCGGGAGGGGCTTAATAAGGAGGGAGAAGGCGGATGACGCGGTCGAAAAACGGCCTTACAGTCCTGTCATCGTGGCCACCCTGCACACCCTTGCGAACCCCGCGCGTTTCCTGAAGATCGCTCGTCCGTTGACCGGGATTTTCCTGGGGACGGGCGTCGTGCTGATCGCCGTCGCGGTCTGGGCGGGTCTGACGCAGACGCCCCCCGATTATCTTCAGGGGGAGACGGTACGCATCCTCTACATCCATGTACCCGCCGCCTGGCTGGGCATGGGCGGGTGGAGCGGGATCGCCATCGCCAGCCTGTCGCTGATCGTGTGGCGGCATCCGCTGGCCCAGATCGCGGGCCGCGCCATCGCCTGGCCGGGGGCGGTGTTCGCCGCGCTGTGCCTCGCCACCGGGTCGATCTGGGGTAGGCCGACCTGGGGGACGTGGTGGCAATGGGACGGGCGGCTGACCTCGATGCTGCTCCTTCTGTTCGTCTATCTGGGCTATATCGCGCTCGCCCGCGCCGATGCGGATCGGGGAGGGGACGGGCGGATTCCGGCTCTGTACGGGTTGGCGGGCACCGCGTTGTTGCCGGTGATCCGTTACTCGGTCGTGTGGTGGAACACGCTGCACCAGGGTCAGTCGATCGGGCTGACCGGCTCCAGTATCGACAAGTCGCTGCTCTGGCCGCTGCCCATCGCGCTGGCCGGTTTCACCTTCCTGTTCGCCGCCATCGTGCTGATGCGGATGCGCACCCTGCTCGCCCAGGCCAAGGCCGAGGCGCGGATGCGGCGGATGGCGCGGGCATGAACCAGATGGCGTTCGTGGCGGCGGCCTATGCGGTCATGCTGGGCGGCGCAGGCGCGCTCACCCTGATCAGCTATCTGGCGATGAAGCGCGCCGAGAAATGACACCGAAATCCCAACGCCTTACGCTGGCGCTGCTGGCGCTGGCCGCGATCGTCGCGGCGGTGCTGCTCGCCATGTCGGCGATGAAGGACCAGGCGGCGTTCTTCTACACGCCTTCGGACGCGAAGGCGCAAGGCTTGCCGCTGGGCAGGGCGGTACGGCTGGGCGGGATGGTCGAGGCGGGGTCGGTCCACCGCGCGCCCGATGGCGTGACGGTCCGCTTCGTCGTGACCGATGGCAAGGCGACGACGCCCGTGACCTTCGCCGGGATCACGCCGGACCTGTTCCGCGAGAAATCGGGTGTGGTGGCCGAGGGGCAGTTCCAGCCGGATGGCCGCTTCGTCGCGACCAATCTGCTCGCCAAGCATGACGAGAAATACATGCCCCCCGAGATGGCGGGCAATATGCACGAGAGCCGGAGCCTGGAGCCATGATCGCCGAGGCGGGCCTTGCCGCGCTCTGGTTCGCCGCGATGCTGGCGGGGTTGCAATTGTTGCTGGGCGTGCTTGGCCTACGGCGTAAGGATGTCGCCGGTGCGCAGGCGATGGCGGCGATCGGCCCGGTCACGATCGTGCAGGGCGCGCTGGTCGCCATCGCCATGGCGGCGCTGATCGCGCTGTTCCTGAACACCGATCTGTCGGTCAGGCTGGTCGCGGAGAACAGCCATTCGGCCAAGCCCTGGATCTACAAATTCGCCGGAGCCTGGGGCAATCACGAAGGGTCGATGCTGCTCTGGGTCACGATCCTGGGGGCGGGCGGCGCGCTGGTGGCATGGAAGGAACGCGCGCTCGACCGGGCGACGCATGTCGCGACGCTGGCGGCGCAGGGCGCGATCGCGCTGGGCTTCTATGCGTTCCTGCTCTTCGCCTCCAACCCGTTCGCGCGGTTGAATCCAGCCGCCGTGGAGGGGCAGGGGCTCAATCCGCTGTTGCAGGACCCCGGTTTGGCGTTCCACCCGCCCACGCTCTATGCGGGCTATGTCGGGCTGTCGGTCGCCTTCTCCTTCGCGGTCGGCGCGCTGGTGACGGGGCAGGTCGGCCCGGCCTTTGCCCGTGCGATGCGGCCCTGGGTGCTGGGGGCCTGGGTGCTCCTGACCATCGGGATCACGGCGGGGTCCTATTGGGCCTATTATGAATTGGGCTGGGGCGGCTGGTGGTTCTGGGATCCGGTCGAGAATGCCTCGCTGATGCCGTGGCTGGCGGCGACGGCGCTGCTCCATTCGGTCAATGTGCTGGCGGCGCGCGACGGATTGCGGGCGTGGACGGTGATGTTGGCCGTCGTCGCATTCTCCATGTCGATGATCGGGACGTTCCTCGTGCGCTCGGGGATTTTGACCAGCGTCCATGCCTTCGCCGTCGATCCCCGGCGGGGCGCGTTCATCCTGGCGCTGCTGGGTCTTTATATCGGTGGAGCATTGGCCCTGTTCGGTGCGCGGATCGGGCAGGTTCGGGCGGGGCGCAGCTTCGCCTTTGTCAGCCGCGAGGGCGGGCTGGTCGTCAACAACCTGTTGCTGTCGGTGATCCTGGGCATCGTGCTGATCGGCACGCTCTATCCGCTGGTCGCCGCCGGGTTCGGGGTGCGACTGTCGGTCGGGCCACCCTTCTTCCACGCCGCCGCCGGGCCGATCGCGCTGGCGCTGGTCGCGGTCATGGCGGTCGGGCCGATGTTGCGCTGGCGGCAGGATCAGGCAGAGGCTGTGCTGATCCGGATGCTCTGGCCGATGGTTGCTGCGGCGGGGACTTTCGCGCTGGTGTTGACCCTGACCGGGGGCATGGGGGCGTTGCCGCTTCTCGGCCTGTCCTTCGGTGTCGGGCTGATCGTCGCCAGCGTGCTGCCGATCACCCGGCGCAACTGGCGGCGCACGCCCTTGCCGATCTGGGGCATGGTCGTCGCGCATGTCGGGATCGGGGTCAGCATGATCGGCATGGCCTGCGACAGCGCCTTCACCGCCGAGCGTCTGGTCGCGCTCTATCCGGGGCAAGCCACGATCGTCGGACCGTGGCGGGTGCGGTTGGACCGCATCTATCCGGCGATCGGACCGAACTGGTCGGCGCTGGAGGCGCGGCTGACCGCGACGCGCGACGGGTCGGCGGAGTCCCTCCGCCCGCAACAGCGCTTCTTTACCGATCCGCCGACCACCACCAACGAAAGTGCCATTGCGACCCATTGGGACGGCCAGCTCTATACGGTGCTGGGACAGCAGGACGCCGCGACCGGTCGCTGGCAGTTGCGGCTGTGGTGGAAGCCGTTCGTGACGCTGATCTGGTTGGGCGGCGCACTGGTCGCGCTGGGCGGCGCGCTGGCGCTGTTCGGGCGCTGGTTCAAGGGGTGGCAGCAGCGGCGGCGTGAGGCGCTTTGGGGATGAAGCGCTGGCTGATCTGGGTGCCGCTGGCGGCCTTCGCCATCCTGTTCGTCGTGGTGGCGAGCGGCCTGATGCGCCCGTCCGACACCACGGTTCACTCGACGTTGGTCGACAAGCCCCTGCCCGATTTTCGCCTCGACCCGATGGTGCCGGGCAAGCCGGGGCTGGCGAGCGGCGATTTCGGCAAGGGGCGTCCGCGTCTGCTCAACGTCTTCGCGAGCTGGTGCATCCCCTGCATCGCCGAGGCGCCGCAACTCATGGCGCTGAAGGCCAAGGGGGTGGAGATCGATGCCATCGCCATCCACGACAAGGGCCCCGCCATCGCCGACTTCCTGCGCCGCAACGGCGATCCCTATACCGCGATCGGTGACGATGCGCGCAGCCGGGTGCAACTGTCGCTCGGCTCCTCGGGCGTGCCTGAGACCTTCCTGATCGACGGGCGCGGGCGGATCGTTCGGCAATATATCGGCGATATCCGCGCCGATCAGGTCGACCAGATCGTCCGCGATGTGGAGGCGGCGCGATGAGCCTGTTCCTCGCCCTGACGCTCGCGGCGGCCGCGAGCGCGCCCGATTACGGCAACACCCAATTGGCCGACCCCCGCGCCGAGGCACAGGCTCGCGCGCTGATGGGTGAACTGCGGTGCGTCGTCTGCCAGGGCCAGTCGATCGCCGACAGCGATGCCGACATGGCCGCCGACATGCGCGCGCTGGTTCGCCAGCGTATCGCCAAGGGGGAAAGCCCGGCGGCGATCCGCCATTGGCTGATCGAGCGGTACGGCGATTATGTCAGCTATGATCCGCCGCTGTCGGGCGCGACGGCCTTGCTGTGGGCGACGCCGATCCTGCTGTTGGGCGTCGGGGCGTGGATCGCACGGTCCAGCTTTCGGAAGGGGCGCTGATGGGCTGGCTGACGCTTCTGGGACTCGCGGCCGCGGCGATCGCGCTGGCGTTCTGGCTGCGTTTCCCTCGGCCGCTCTGGACGATGCTGGGGGCCGCGCTGGCGCTGGGCGGAGTCGGCTATGCATGGCAGGGAAGGCCGACGCTGCCCGCCGGTGCGCCCGTGCGCCCATCCGACCGGCAGTCGGACAATGAGGCGCTGATCGATCTGCGCGGCCAGTTGATGGGGCGTTATGGTGGCGAGGCCGCGATGTTTACCGCCGCCGATGCCCTGGCGCGGTCGGGAGACAATCGGACGGCGGTGAAGATCATGCTGGGCGCGGTCGGGGCCAATCCGCGCAGCGTCCCTTATTGGACCGAGCTGGGCAATGTCCTGTTCGCGCATGACCGCGATCAAATGTCGCCCGCCGCGCAATTCGCGTTCCGCCGGGCGCGGACGCTGGGGGCGAACGACCCGGTGCCCTTCTTCTTCGAGGGGCTGGCCTGGATGCGGGCGGGGGATTTCGCCAAGGCCCGGTTGCTATGGCGCCGCGCCCTGCAACTGACCCCCGCCGACGCCTCCTATCGCCCGGCGATCGAGCAACGGGTGATGCTGCTCGATCAGGCGATGCGGATGATGGGGCAATAGGGGTTTACTGGCCCCGCCCGGTCTTGGCCTGAAGCGCGTCGATCCGCTTGGAGGCGTCGGCCTTGCTCAACGTTTCGTCGAAGCCTTCGCCCGCTTCCTCGGACAGGGTCTTCAGATAGCTCGCCTGCGCGCCGGTCATCGGTTCGTCGCCGGTCGTCCAGTCATCGGGGTCCTTCTCGGCGTTGGAGAAGGGTTCGGTCTTGGGATTGTCGGTCATCGCGAATTCCTTTCGCGGGACCAACTCTCATGTTCTGGATTTGTTTCGTTGGTTCGCGCGGAGGCGCGGAGACGCAGAGAGGTTTGGGATAGACGTACCCATCGGTGTCCGTTCGGCCGGAGGCCGTGCCGCACCTTCGATGAGAGACGGGCCTGCCGACTGGACGTGAACTCTCCGCGCCTCCGCGTCTCCGCGTGAACCTGATCCCATGCGCCGCTCAGCGTGAACGGAGGGTGGCAATCCCAACAGCCGTTCAGCCTGAGCGAAGTCGAAGGCTACGGAATCGCCTATGTGGCGGAGGTCCGGGCGTGCGCTTCGACTACGCTCAGCGTGAACGGGGGGTGTGTAATCCTAACAGTCGTTCGGCCTGAGCGAAGTCGAAGGCCACGGGTCCACCTTTGCGGCAGGTGCCCGGGTTTGCCCTTCGACTTCGCTCATTGCGAACGGGTAGCGAATTTAGCCCGCCCAGGCCTCGAACGGCAGGTCCAGCGCTTCGGCGACCGCCGCGTGGCGGATCTTGCCGCCTGAGACGTTCAGGCCGTTCGCCAGATGCGCGTCGGCCTTCATCGCGGCCTCGGCTCCCATGTTCGCCAGCTTCACCGCGAAGGGCAGGGTCGCGTTGTTCAGCGCGAAGGTCGAGGTGCGGGCGACCGCGCCGGGCATGTTGGCGACGCAGTAATGGATCACGCCGTCGACCTCGAACACCGGGTCCTGGTGGGTGGTGGCATGGCTGGTTTCGAAGCAGCCGCCCTGGTCGATCGCGATGTCGACCATCACGGAGCCGCGCTTCATCGTCTTCAGCATGTCGCGGGTGACCAGCTTCGGCGCGGCCGCACCGGGGACGAGCACCGCGCCGATGACCAGATGGGCGTTCTTCACCGCCGCCGCGATCGCTGCCTTGGAGGCATAGGCGGTCTTGATCTGGCTGGAGAAGAACATGTCCAGCTCGGCCAGGCGGTCGTTGTTGATGTCATAGATGGTGACGTCGGCGCGCAGGCCCACCGCCATCTGCGCCGCGTTCACGCCCGAGACGCCGCCGCCCAGGATCGCGACCTTGGCCGGGGCCACGCCGGGCACGCCGCCGAGCAGGATGCCACGACCGCCCTGCTGCTTTTCCAGATAATGCGCGCCGACCTGCACCGCCATGCGGCCCGCGACTTCCGACATCGGCTTCAGGAGGGGCACGCCGCCACGGGGGCTGGTGACCGTCTCATAGGCGATGCAGGTCGCGCCCGACTTGATCAGCCCTTCGGCCTGCGGCTTGTCGGCGGCGAGGTGGAGATAGGTGAACAGCACATGGTGCGGGCGCAGCATCGCGACCTCGACCGCCTGCGGCTCCTTGACCTTTACGATCATCTCGGCCTGGTCGAACACCTCGGCAGCGGTGGCGACGATGCGCGCGCCCGCGTCGATATAGTCCTGATCCTCGAAGTCGATGCCGCTGCCGGCCTTGGTCTCGACGATCACCTCGTGACCGGCGGCGACCAGCTCGGCGACCGATGGCGGGGTCAGGCCAACGCGATATTCGTGGTTCTTGATTTCCTTGGGGACACCGACGCGCATGGGACTCTCCGTGAAAAACGTTGGTCCGATAGTAGCGCCGATCGGGTGGGAGAGGTGTGCAAAATTGTCCCGATAGATTTGTCATGACAGGATTTCCTTGCGTCAAATGGCGTAGTAGCAAGATGAAATGTCCGACGCGATCGACCGCCGCATCCTGGCCCAACTGGCCCGCGATTCCGACCTGACCAGCGCCGCGCTCGGCGAGAAGGTGGGCCTGTCCGCCAGCGCGGCGCATCGCCGGGTGGCGCAGTTGCGCGAGACGGGGGTCATCACCGGCTATCGCGCGATCCTGAGCCATGAAGCGCGGGGACGACCTTCGACCGTGATGGTTAACGTTACGCTCAAGGACCAGCGGCAGGAGACGATGGCGGCGTTCGAGCGAGAAATCCTTCGCTGCCCCGAGATCGTCGAATGTTTCCTGATGAGCGGCGAGGCGGACTACATGATCCAGGTCGAGGTCCGCCGCGACGACAGTTATGAGCGCATCCACCGCGAGACGCTGGCGCGCCTGCCGGGGGTGACGCGCCTCGCGTCGCACTTCGTCATCCGCGAGGTGGTGCGGCGGTCCTGACGAACCTGTTCACCAACGTTCGGCGGGCGGCGAACCGGCGCGATACTCCGCGATCCGCCGTTTCGTCGCGGGCGACAGGCCATCGGGCAGGGCGTCCAGCGCGAACCATTCCGCCTGCGCGATCTCGATCGCATCGGCAGGCTTCAGCGCCCCGCCGCGCGCCGTCACGGTGCGCGCGACATAGATGACGACGTGATCATCCTTTCCTTCGCCTGTCGCGTGATAGACACCGAGGACCGCGGTGACCTGGACGTCGCCGACCGCCACCTCCTCGCGCAATTCCCGACGGATCGCCGCCAGCGTGCTTTCCCCCTTCTTCACGCCGCCGCCCGGCAGGTACCAGTGATCGGTATAGGTGTGACGGACCAGCGCGATCCGATCGTCCTGATCGAGCAGGATCGCCCGGACGCCGAGCGTCCGGGGCTTGGCGATGCGCCACACCCGGTGAAGGAGCTTCCCTGCCAAGCGGTGATGCCACGCCATCCGATGATCCCCCATGTTGTGACGTCGACTCAGCTTTTACCCGTCGCCGCCGCGAGTCAACGATCGGGTCGATCATGGCCCTGCGGTCCGAACTCGCGGTTGCGACCTTCCAACCGAACCGTTCAGCGATTAGGAACGGACGCTTATGGCAAATCAGGCTCGTTTCCGTCGTCCCATTAGGACCATCCTTGCTGCCACGCTGGCGATCGCGCTTACCCCCGCTACCGCCTTCGCCGACGCATTGGTCGACAACGTCACCGGGCTGACGCTGGACAAGGACGGCAAGGTCGTCCGGTTCACCGGACTGCTGCTGACCCCGGACGGAAAGGTCGTGCGGCTGCTCTCCGCCAAGGACAAGCGTCCCGAAAAACTGGACTGGCGCGCGGACATGAAGGGGCGGGTGATGCTGCCCGGTTTCGTCGACTCGCACGGACATGTGATGGGGCTGGGCTTTCGCCTGATCGAACTCGACCTGTCGACGACCAAGTCGCTGGACGAAGCGCGCAGCCGGATCGCCGCCTATGTCGCGGCCAATCCGGAACGCAAGGTCATTCTTGGCGGCGGATGGAATCAGGAAAGCTGGGGGCTGGGGCGCTTCCCGACCGCCGCCGACCTGGATGAAGTGGCCGCCGACCGCCCGGTGGTGATGGAGCGCGCCGACGGCCATGCGCTATGGGCAAATAGCGCGGCGATGAAGGCGGCGGGGATCACGGCCAAGACCGTCTCTCCCGCCGGTGGCCGGATCGAGAAGGTCGGCGGCCAGCCCTCCGGCGTGTTCGTCGACGCCGCGATGAGCCTGATCCAGAAGGCGATCCCGCAACCGCTGGCGAAGGATCGCAACACCGCTTTCCTGAAGGCGCAGAACGAACTGCTGTCCCACGGCATCACCGCCACGGCGGACATGGGGACGACGCTGGACGAATGGCTGACCTATCGCCGGATGGGCGATGCCGGAAACCTGCGCGTCCGTATCCTGAGCTATGGCGGCGGGATCGACGATACCGTGCGGATCGGCGGCACCGGGCCGACGCCGTGGCTTTATAACAACAAGCTGCGACTGGTCGGGGTGAAGCTGTACGGCGACGGCGCGCTGGGGTCGCGCGGCGCGTGGCTGAAACAGCCCTATGCCGATGCACCGGGGCAGTCGGGTCTGGGCTTCATGACCGACGACGTCATCCGCAACCTGATGAGCCGGGCGGCGATGGATAAGTACCAGGTCGCGGTCCACGCGATCGGCGACAAGGCGAATGCCCAGGTGCTCGACGCGATCGACGAACTGGCCGAGACCTATAAGGGCGATCGGCGCTGGCGGATCGAACATGCGCAGATCGTCGATCCGACCGACCTGCCGCGCTTCGGCAAACATGGCATCGTCGCCTCGATGCAGCCGGTGCACGAGACCAGCGACCGCCAGATGGCGGAAGCGCGACTGGGCCCCGCTCGGCTGGCGGGGGCCTATGCCTGGAACACCATGTTGAAGAACGGCGCGACGCTGACCTTCGGATCGGACTATCCGGTCGAGAGCCCCGATCCCTTCGCGGGTTGGGCGGCGGCGATCACGCGCCAGGGGCCCGACGGCCAGCCCTATGGCGGATGGCAACCGCAGGAGATCATCGGGCGCGATGCGGCGTGGCGCGCCTTCACCATGGACGGCGCCTATGCCGGTTTCGCCGAGGATCTGTTCGGACGGTTGGGCCAGGGCCAGCAGGCCGACTTCATCATCGTCGACCGCAACCCGCTGGACATCAACCCCAGCGAGTTGCGGGCGACGCGGGTGGAGGAAACCTGGATCGGCGGGCAAAAGGTCTGGGAGCGGCGCTGAGATGACGCTCTCGGGGCGGTTGGATGGGATGGGGCGTATTCCCGGCCTCCGTTCGCGCTGAGCATAGTCGAAGCGCACGCCCCGTCCCGTGCCGCAAATGTGGGCCCGTGGCCTTCGACTTCGCTCAGGCTTAACGGGGGTGGGATAAGTGGCCAGAACTCCCTCGTTCTGTTCAGCCTGAGCGAAGTCGAAGGCCACGCGCGACAGGCAACAAAAAAGGCCGGTCCGCTCTTCGCAAACCGGCCTTTTTCATAAACGGAGATAAGATCAGGCGACGGCGGCCTGTTCCCCCTCGTCCAGTTCGCGCAGCACATAGCCGCGACCCCAGACGGTCTCGATATAATTCTCGCCATCGCAGGCCAGGCTCAGCTTCTTGCGCAGCTTGCAGATGAAGACGTCGATGATCTTCAACTCGGGCTCGTCCATCCCGCCATAGAGATGGTTGAGGAACATCTCCTTGGTCAGCGTCGTGCCCTTGCGGAGCGACAACAGCTCCAGCATCGCATATTCCTTGCCGGTCAGGTGGACGCGGGCATTGTCGACCTCGACCGTCTTGGCGTCGAGATTGACCGCCAGCTTGCCGGTGCGGATGATCGACTGCGAATGGCCCTTGGAGCGACGGACCACGGCGTGGATGCGCGCGATCAGTTCCTCGCGGTGGAAGGGCTTGGTCACGTAATCGTCCGCGCCGAAGCCGAAGCTGCGCACCTTCGAATCCATCTCGTTGATGCCCGACAGGATCAGCACCGGGGTCGAGACGCGCGCGACGCGCAGCCGCTTCAGCACGTCATAGCCATGCATGTCCGGCAGGTTCAGGTCGAGCAGGATGATGTCGTAGTCGTACAGCTTGCCCAGATCGAGGCCTTCTTCACCCAGATCCGTGGTATAGACGTTGAAGCCTTCGCTGCCGAGCATCAGCTCGATTGCCTTGGCGGTGGTCGGTTCGTCCTCGATCAGCAGCACGCGCATCGACAATCCCCATTCGCGAATGATCGCCACCAATGTCCCCGGGCGACCGGATGTGTTAATCATTAGCCAACGCTTGCGTGAACGTAAAAGGTTAATTCGCTCCTAACCCGGATTATTATTGTCTTGTTTCACTCTGGCCCGGGGGTCGAGCAAGGTCTGATGTTCCACCGGCGGAATGTCTTCGCCCAGAACTTCCCGCAAATACAGGCTTCTGATCAAGGTAAACACGACGATCAACAGTGCCGCGGAAAAGAAAAGTCCGAAAAGGCCGAATATGGTGCCGATCCCGATGATCGCGAAAAGGGTTACGGCCGGAGGGATCGCCACGACGCGACTGGTGACGAAGGGGGTGATGGCGTTGGTCTGGACCAGGCGGACCAGGGCGAAGGTGATGAGCGTGCCTACGATCGCGCCGTTGCCGCCCTGCGCCGCCAGCCCGAGCGCGGGCAGCATCGCGGCGATCGGCCCGACATAGGGGACGAATTCGCTGAGGCCCGTCAGCAGCCCCAGCGCGGCGGCGGACGGCACCCCCGCGATCGCCAATCCTACGCCGACCAGCACACCCATCGTCGTCATCTGGATCAGTTGCGCGCGGAGCCACAGGCGAAGGGTCGATCCGGTGTCGAACAGCGCATCCTCCATCGCCGGGCGCATCGACCGGGGGATCAGCAGCAGGAAGCCGCGCTCATAGACCTTGGGATCGGCGGCGAAGAACAGCGACCCGACCAGCAGCAACAGGCAGTTGAGGACGAACTCGCCCGCGCCCGACACGATGCCGCCGATATCCTGTGCCACCCGGCTGCCCGCATAGGCGGCGCGGACCGCGTCCACCACCTTGGCCCCGACCGGCGATTGCGCGGCCCAGGCGGCCAACTGGTCGATCAGGTTCGGCAATTGCGTGACCAGCGTGTTCAACTGCTGGCGAAAGGCGACGCCGAACAGCCAGGCCAGGAAGCCCAGCACCGCCAGCACCGTCGCGACCGACAGGGTCAGCGAGCGTTTGGGGCCGATCGGCAGACGGTCGGCATAGAGATCGGCGATGGCATGGATGACGATCGCCCCCAGGATCGACCCGAAGGCGAGGATCAGCAGGTCGCCCGCCCGGAACAGTGCGGCGCCGACGCCCAGGATCACCAAGGTCAGGACGATGCGGCGGATGAAGCGCGCATCGGCGTCGTCGGGGCGAAGCCGGTTCATCGTACGTCCCCCATCGCCTTCTCCGTCGCCCTGGCGATCATGCAGGGGTCGCGGACCCGGTCGGCCAGCCAGGCGATCAGCGCCTCGACCCGCGCCGGGCGCAAGGGGCTGGGCGGCGTCAGCAGATGAAGCCCGATCGGCGGCGGCGTCCAGTCCTCCAGGATCGCCACCGCGCGGCCCGATGCCAGATGCGGCCCGATGATGAACCCCGGCAGCCGCGCGATGCCCAGTCCGCCTAGCACGGCGGGGACCAGCGCGTCGCCGCTATTGGCGGTCAGCGGACCTTGCGGGCGGACCGACACTTCCGCCCCGTCGGAGCGGCGGAAGCGCCACGGGCCGGTGATGTTGGAATAGCTCAGCAGCCGATGCTCGCCCAGTTCATTGGGGTGGGTCGGCGTGCCATGCTCCGCCAGATAGCCGGGCGAAGCGACGACATGCGTGGAAATCCCGCACAGCCGCCGCGCGCGCAGCGAACTGTCGGGCAGGTCGGCGATGCGCAGTGCGATGTCATAGCCTTCCGCGACGATATCGACCCGCGCGTCGGACAGGCTGAGTTCGATCTCGATTCCCGGATGCGCGGCCAGGAAATCGGCGATGATCGGCGCGATATTGGTGACCCCGAACGACATGGGCGCGGCAAGCCGGATGCGACCGGCGGGCGCGCTGGCGGCGTCGCGCGCGGCTTCCTCGGCGGCGCGCGCCTCGGCCAGAATGCGCGCGGCATGCTCGGCCAGCGGCTTGCCCGCCTCGGTCAGGGCCAGGCGGCGCGAGGTGCGGTGGAACAGCGACTGGTTGAGTTGCGCCTCCAGCCGGGTGATCGCTTTCGACACGGTCGCCTTGGACAGGCCGATCGCGTCGGCGGCGGCGCTGAAGGATCGGTGCTCCACCACGGCGGCGAAGATCGCCCAGGCTTCCAGATCCGGCAGACGCATCCATACCCCCTTCGCGCCGACCCCTTTGGCGGCCGGCTCCGCGCTACAATGCACATGGAAACGATCGGTTTCCAGCGTTTCCGTTTACGCGACGATTATGGACCCTATCTTGGGCTCAACCAAGGGAGATACCCTATGAGCACCCAAGTCATCGACACCCCTGTTCAGGATCGAGGAATCGACCGTCGCAGCTTCGAAAGCCTGGGCCATGCCAACCATGGCTGGCTGGACGCGCGGCACCATTTCTCGTTCGCCAATTATTATGATCCCGCCCGCATGGGCTGGGGCGCGATCCGGGTGTGGAACGATGATGTCATCGCTCCCAACGCCGGTTTCCCGCCGCATCCCCATGCCGATATGGAGATCATCACCTATGTCCGCACCGGTGCGATCACGCACCAGGATTCGATGGGCAATGTCGGCCGCACCGCGGCGGGCGATGTTCAGGTGATGAGCGCCGGATCGGGCGTGCGCCATGCCGAATATAATCTGGAGGCCGAGCCGACCACGCTCTTCCAGATATGGATCGAGCCGCGCAGCCGGGGCGGCCAGCCGAGTTGGGGCGCCAAGCCGTTCCCCAGGGGCGAGCGGTCGGGCCGGTTCGTGACGCTTGCCAGCGGGTTCGAGGAGGATGGCGATGCGCTACGCATCCGCGCCGATGCCCGCGTCCTGGGTGCGACCCTGCACGCCGGGGAAAGCGTCGAGCATGTCGTGGGGGAGGGGCGTCACGCCTATCTCGTCCCCGCCACCGGACGGATCGAAATCGACGGTGTGCCGTTCGCGGCTCGCGACGGTGCGGCACTGTCAGGTGGTCGGACGGTGACGATCACCGCCATCGAGGATGCCGAGATCGTTCTGGTCGATTCCGAATAAACGCTAATATTGGAAGGGAGTATATCACATGGCTAAGGTTCTGGTCCTTTACTATTCGTCCTATGGTCACATCGAGAAGATGGCCGACGCCATCGCCGAGGGCGCGCGCGCCGGGGGTGCCGAGGTGGATATCCGCCGCGTCGCCGAAACCGCTCCGCCCGAGGTGGTCGCCGCCGCGCACTTCAAGACCGACACCGCGCACCCCGAGATCGAGGGCCCCGACGCGCTGACCAACTATGACGCGATCATCGTCGGCACGCCGACCCGCTATGGTCGGATGGCGAGCCAGATGGCGGCCTTCTGGGACACGACCGGCGGCGTCTGGATGAAGGGCGGCCTGGTCGGCAAGGTCGGCGGCGCCTTCACCTCGACCGCCAGCCAGCATGGCGGGCAGGAGACGACCCTGTTCTCGGTGCTGACCAACCTGATCCATCACGGCATGACCATCGTCGGTCTCGACTATGGTTTCCAGGGCCAGATGGGCGTGAAGGAAGTCCATGGCGGTACGCCGTACGGTGCCTCGACGCTGGCGGACGGCGACGGCAGCCGCCAGCCGAGCCAGGTCGATCTGGACGGTGCCCGCTACCAGGGCAAGCGCATCGCCGAAACGGCCGCCAAGCTGTTCGGGTGATGTGAAGGGCGGGGGTGCCGGAAGGGCCTCCCGCCTTTTTTGCTGCCCTCCGTTCAGCCTGAGCGGAGTCGAAGGCCACGGGCATGCCTTCGCCAAGAGGCAAGGCTGACGCGTGCACTTCGACTGCGCTCAGTGCGAACGGAGGACGGTATTCTGCGGAAATGATGGGTGGGCTCACGACCCACTCCCCAACCCCGTTCAGCCTGAGCGTAGTCGAAGGCCACGCCCAACCCTATCGCCGCTTCCCCTTCTTCTTCACCGGAGCGGGCAAAGGTGCGGGCGCAACCGGCACCGGCGGCTGGCTCGCCACCACCACCTTCAGCGGATCGCGCACGCCGGGATTGGCGGGAAACTGCGCACGTGCCTTGGCGAAGACGAACCGTGCCTGTGCCGCCCCCGGCGCGGACGGGCTGGTTCCGACCCAGCGCCAGTGCCATGGCTCCCACTTCACCCGTTGCGTGTTGCCCGCCGGAAAGCTCATCTCGAAGCCGAAGCGTGGGCCGTTGGCGAACAGCCAGCGCGCTGCCGGGGTCGCGGCCATGCAGGCCTCGGCATCCGGGCAATTGGGCGAGGGGCGTATCGCGAAGTCGATCGCATAGCCGGTCGCATGCTCGCTATGCCCCGCCGGGGCGACCGAAATGGCGCGCTCGGCGGCAGTGCTGTCCCGGTCGCGGCAAAAGACATGACCCTGGCGCAGGATCGCGCGGTGGCAGGACAGCCCGCGCAACTGTCCCATCACCGCCGGATCGCCCTTCGCGGCGGCCAGTAGCCGCTCCAGGTCGGGCAGCACGTCACGGCGGACATAGCAGGGCTGGCCCAATGCGAAGCCCGGTGGGGCCAGGACCAGCTCGGCGGGCGGGGCGTCGCCATAGAAGAAATGCCCGGCGACCCGGCCATCGGGCCCCGGCGGCGGCAGTGCGCCGTCGCACGACTGGGCCTGCGCCAGTACGGGCAGCAACGCGAGCGCGACGGCGAAGGTAGCGGGCAGGAAAACGGTGCGAAGGGACGGCATGACGTGCGCGGCTCTGGCATGTCGGCGCTGGCGGTGGCAAGGGAGCGCGATGCACGGAGATCGCGTTCTATTCATCGACGGCGAAGCGCTGGTGATCGACAAACCGGCGGGCCTGCCCGTCGATCGGCCCCGCAACGGGTCGATCAGCCTCGAAAACCATCTGGAATCGCTCAAATTCGGGTTCAAGCGCTGGCCGACCGCGGTCCACCGGCTGGACCGCGACACCAGCGGTTGCCTGCTGCTGTCCCGCAACCCCAAGGCGCATGCCCGTTTCCAGCAGGCGTTCGAGGCCGGATTGGTCGAGAAGCGCTATCTGGCGGTGCTGAACGGCCTGGTCGAGGGCGAGGGGATGATCGACCTCCCGCTCGCCAAGGTTTCGACTCGCGAGGAAGGCTGGCGGATCGTCGCCGATCCGGCGGGCAAGGCGGCACGGACCGCCTGGCGTGCGCTGCGTCACGAGGACGGGCGGACCTTGGTCGAGTTCCGCCCCGAAACGGGCCGGACGCACCAGATCCGTGTCCATGCCGCGACCGGCCTGAATGCGCCGGTGGTCGGCGACCTCGTCTATGGTGCGGGGGAGGAAGGGGGCATGCTGCTCCACGCCGCCAGCCTGACCGTGCCGCGGGGCGACAATAAGGACCCGATCACGGCGAAAGCTCCGGTGCCCGACCGCTTCGGCGCCTTTCGCGACTAGGGTGCGGACGCGATGGCGCTGATCCCCGTCACCCGCGCCATCGCGATCGACGAGCGCGAGATCACCGAGAGCTTCACCCGCGCCTCCGGGCCGGGCGGGCAGCATGTCAACACCACCGACAGCGCCGTGCTGCTGCGCTTCGACGTGGGCGGTTCGCCGAGTTTGCCGGAGGCGGTGAAGACGCGTCTGGCGGTGCTGGCGGGGCAGAGGCTGAGCAAGGACGGCGTACTCACCTTACGCGCCGATGCCAGCCGGTCGCAGGAAATGAACCGGCGCGAGGTGCGCGAGCGGCTGATCGAACTGATCCGCGAAGCGACGATCGTGCCCAAGAAGCGGCGACCGACCAAACCGACGCGCGCCTCGCAGACCCGGCGGGTGGATGCCAAGAAGGGGCGGGCCCAGGTGAAGGCGGGGCGGGGGAAGGTTCGGTTCGACTGAGTTTGGAGCGTGGCCTCCGACTTCGCTCAGGCTGAACGGTGGGTGGGATAAGCGGCCAGGACTCCCTCGCTCCGTTCAGCCTGAGCGAAGTCGAAGGCCAAGGGGCCATCGCTCCCCCCAAACAAAAACGGGCCGACGAGAATCTCGCCGACCCGTTCCCATCATCCCGAAGGACGGACCGGTTAGCGGCGAACGTCCTCGCCCGCACGGACCAGCGCATTGCCGGTCGCCTGGCGGGCGTCGTTGGTGCCCTTTTCGATCTTGTCGCCGGCATGGTCGAGGCCGCGATCGATATTGTCGCCCGCACGATCTGCCTGGGCGGCGGCACGATCACCGGCGCGGTCGAGCTTGTCGCCCGCCTTGTCCATGGTGTTCTCCGCCGAATTCAGCGCCTTGGCGGTCGCCGCCTCGACATCGTCCGAGGCGTTCTGTGTCGTCGCCTTCACGTCCGAGCCGATCGCATCGGCGGCCTGTTCGGTCTGGGTGCGGCTGTTCTCGCTGCACGCGGAAAGCGAAATGGCGGCCGCGCCGGTCAGTGCGAGGATCAGGGCCTTCTTCATGGCATTCACTCCCGTTTCTAGTGTCGATCGGCGTGCCAACGCAGATGGACCGTTTCGGGTCCGTGTCGGGCTAAATGAGTTCATGTCGTTGACCGCATATAAAGATATCTTTATATCGTGATTATGGCCCCTGCGCTCGAAATCTTTCGCGCCCTCAGCGATCCGACGCGGCTGCGCATCCTGGCGCTGCTCCGCTCGATGGAGCTGTCGGTGGGCGAGCTGGCGCAGGTGCTGGGGCAGAGCCAGCCGCGCGTCAGCCGCCATGTGAAAATCCTGGTCGATGCGGATCTCGCCGAGCGGCGCAAGGAGGGTAGCTGGGTCTTCGTCGCGCTGGGCAACCGCGACGCGGTGGAGCCGGTGATGGCGGCGCTCGACAGGTGGACGGCGGAGACGCCCGACCCTTGGGTGGTCGCGGACGTCGCGCGGCTGGCGGCGGTGCGTGCCGACCGGGCGGCGAGCGCGGCGGCCTGGTTCGAGGATCATGCGGGCGAGTGGGACGCGATCCGCTCGCTCCATATCGCGGACAGCGAGATCGAGGAAGCGATGGCGGGCCTGATCGGCGAGGGCGATCTCGGCACGCTGATCGACATTGGCACCGGCACCGGGCGGATGCTGGAGTTGTTCGGCGACCGGGCGGACGCGGCCATGGGCATAGACCGTTCGTCGGAAATGCTGCGGCTGGCCCGCGCGAAACTGCACGGGCGCGCTAATACCGAGTTGCGGCAGGCGGACCTTTATGCGCTGCCCATGGGCGACGGCGCGGCGGATATCGCGATCCTGCACCATGTCCTCCACTTCGCGCAACAGCCGGGGGCGGCGATCGCCGAGGCGGCGCGGGTGCTGGGGCCGGGCGGGCGGTTGCTGATCGCCGATTTCGCGCCGCACGACCGCGAGGAACTGCGGCAAAAGGCGGCGCATAGCCGCCTGGGCTTTGCCGACGAACAGATTGTCGGCTGGTTCGGCCCTGCCGGGCTGACGCTGGCGCAGACCGAGACGCTGGAGGGCGGCGAATTGACCGTCAAGCTCTGGCTGGGTGTGAAGAAGGGGCTTCGGCCCGTCGAGACGAATAGGGTGAAGGCGGCATGACGAACACGATCCTGACGCGGGCAGAGGCCGCGCTGGCGCATGAGGAGCCGCTGTTCGCCGATGTCGGCGGCGATATCGCGGTGAGCTTCGAATTCTTCCCGCCCAAGACGGAGAAGATGGACGCGCAACTCTGGGACGCGATCCGCACGCTGGAGCCGCTCGACCCGCGCTTCGTCTCGGTGACGTACGGTGCGGGCGGCTCGACCCGCGAGCGGACCCATGCGACGGTGGCGCGCATCCAGCGTGAGACGACGATGGACGCCGCCGCGCACCTGACCTGTGTCGAGGCGACCCGCGAGGAGATCGACCAGGTCGCCCATGAATATTGGGCGGCGGGCGTGCGGCATATCGTCGCGCTGCGCGGCGACCCCCCCGCCGAGGGCGCGCGCTTCGTCAGCCATCCGGGAGGATACGAGAATGCCGCCGATCTGGTGGCGGGTCTGAAGAAGCTGCACCCGTTCGAGATTTCGGTCGCGGCCTATCCCGAATGCCACCCGGACTCGGTCGACCAGGCGTCGGACATCGACAATCTGAAGCGCAAGATCGACGCGGGCGCGACCCGTGCCATCACCCAATTCTTCTTCTCGCCCGAGGCCTATTTCCGCTTCCGTGACGCGGCGGCGGCGGCGGGGATCACGGCGGAGATCGTGCCGGGCATCCTGCCGGTGTCGAACGTCGCGCAGACCCGCAAGTTCGCGGCGATGTGCGGGGCGCGCATCCCCGACTGGATGGACCGGCTGTTCGAGGGGCTGGACGACCATCCCGCCGCGCGCCAGCTTGTCGCCGCGACCATCGCCGCCGAGATGTGCCGTCGGCTCTATGCGGGTGGGGTGAAGGGGTTTCACTTCTACACGCTCAACCGCGCGGAGCTGGCCTATGCGATCAGCCATTTGCTGGGTGTGCGGGGCAAGAGCGCCAAGGTGGTAGCGGCGGCGTGATGGATTAGCCCCCTCCCGCCTGCGGGAGGGGAGTGATGAAATTGAGGGGCGGGGTTGGCGATAGCGCCTAGCCTACGACCCAAGCACGCCCCTCCCGCAAGCGGGGGGGGATGGGGGAGGGCAGGGCCACGGGCGATGACGCCTGAAGCCTTACTTCCCCACGAGAACAACCGCTCGCACCGAGCAGGAGCAAGACGATGACGACCCGCGACACCTTCCTGGCCGAAGCCGCCAAGCGCATCCTGATCACCGACGGCGCGTTCGGCACCGAGATTCAGAACTGGAAGCTGGACGAGGCCGCCTATGCGGGGACGCTGGGCCTGTCCCATGACCAGAAGGGTAATAACGACATCCTGGCCCTCACCAAGCCGGAGGTGCCCGAGTCCATCCACCGCGCCTATTTCGAGGCGGGGGCGGACATTGCCGAGACCAACACCTTCTCCGCCAACCGGATCAGCCAGGCCGATTACGGCGCCGAACATCTGGTGCGCGAGATCAATGTCGAGAGCGCGAAGCTGGCTCGCCGCCTCGCCGATGAGTATCAGGCGAAGGATGGCCGCCCCCGCTTCGTCGCGGGTGCGATCGGGCCGACCAACAAGACCTTGTCGCTGAGCCCGGACGTGAACGATCCCGGCTATCGCGAGATCGACTTCGATTATCTCAAGGACGTCTACCGCGAGCAGATCGATGCGCTGGTCGAGGGCGGGGCGGACTTCATCCTGATCGAGACGGTGTTCGATACGCTCAACGCCAAGGCCGGGATCATGGCCACGATCGAGGCGGGCGAGGTGCTGGGCCGCGAGATCCCGATCATGCTGTCGATGACGCTGACCGATCTGTCGGGCCGCAACCTGTCGGGCCATACGGTCGAGGCCTTCTGGCATGCGGTGCGCCATGCCAAGCCGCTGACCATCGGGCTGAACTGCTCGTTCGGGGCGGAGCAGTTGCGCCCGCATGTGAAGACGCTGAGCGAAATCTGCGACACGCTGATCATGATCTACCCCAATGCCGGGCTGCCCAACGAACTGGGCGCCTATGACGAGGCACCGGTGACGACCGCCGGGCTGGTCGGCGAATGGGCGGTCGAGGGGCAGGTCAATGTGCTGGGCGGCTGTTGCGGCTCGACGCCCGCGCATATCAAGGCGATCGCCGACAAGGTGAAGGGCATGACCCCCCGCACCATCCCGACCCCGCCGGTCGTCACCCGCCTCGCCGGGCTGGAGCCGTTCACCATGGCGGCGTAAACAATCCTCCCCGGCACGGGGAGGGGGACCAGCGAAGCTGGTGGAGGGGGGTATCCACCAGCGACAGAATTTGAGGAGACCCCCCTCCACCAGCCTCCGGCTGGTCCCCCTCCCCGCGAGCGGGGAGGATTTGAGAAGACACCATGACCCAGACCGCATCCTCCACCAATTTCGTCAATGTCGGCGAGCGGACCAACGTCACCGGATCGGCGGCGTTCAAGAAGATGATCCTGGCGGGTGACTATACCCGTGCGGTGGAGGTGGCGCGCAGCCAGGTCGAGAATGGCGCGCAGGTGGTCGACGTCAACATGGACGAAGGGCTGCTCGACGCCGAATACGCCATGACCACCTTCCTCAAGCTGATCGCCGCCGAGCCCGATATCGCGCGCGTGCCGATCATGATCGACAGCTCGAAATGGAGCGTGATCGAGGCGGGTCTGAAATGCGTGTCGGGCAAGCCGATCGTCAACTCGATCAGCATGAAAGAAGGCGAGGAGGCGTTCCTTCACTATGCCCGCCGCTGCATGGCTTACGGCGCGGCGGTGGTCGTCATGGCGTTCGACGAAGTGGGTCAGGCCGATACCAAGGACCGCAAGGTCGAGATCTGTGCGCGCGCCTATGACCTGTTGATGGGCATCGGCTTCCCGCCCGAGGATATCATCTTCGACCCCAATGTCTTCGCGGTCGCGACCGGCATCGAAGAGCATAACAATTACGGCGTCGACTTCATCGAGGCGTGTCGCGAAATCAAGGCGCGCTGCCCGCACGTCCATATCTCGGGCGGCCTGTCGAACCTGTCGTTCAGTTTCCGCGGCAACGAGCCGGTGCGCCGCGCGATGCACTCGGTGTTCCTCTACCACGCCATCCCGGCGGGCATGGACATGGCGATCGTCAATGCCGGCCAGCTCGACGTGTACGACACGATCGACCCCGAACTGCGCCAGGCCTGCGAGGATGTCGTCCTCAACCGTGACCCGGAAGCGGGTGAGCGGCTGGTGGCGCTGGCCGAGCGCTATCGCGGCACCGATGCGGTCGCCGAGAAGCAGGCCGCCGAATGGCGCAGCCTGCCCGTCACCAAGCGGCTGGAATATGCGCTGGTCAAGGGCATCGACGCGCATGTCGTCGACGATACCGAGGAATGCCGTCAGCAATTCGCGCGCCCGATCGAGGTGATCGAAGGCCCGCTGATGGACGGTATGAACGTCGTCGGCGACCTGTTCGGATCGGGCAAGATGTTCCTGCCGCAGGTGGTGAAGTCCGCCCGCGTCATGAAGAAGGCGGTCGCCCATCTGCTCCCCTTCATCGAGGCGGCGAAGGAACCCGGCGCGAAGGGCAAGGGCAAGATCGTCCTCGCGACCGTGAAGGGCGACGTCCACGATATCGGCAAGAACATCGTCGGCGTCGTGCTCCAGTGCAACGGCTTCGAGGTGGTCGATCTGGGCGTCATGGTCCCCTGGGCGAAGATCATCGCTTCGGCGGTCGAGCATGATGCCGACATGATCGGCCTGTCGGGCCTCATCACCCCCTCGCTCGACGAAATGGTGACGGTGGGCGAGGAGATGCAGCGGGCGGGCATGACCATGCCGCTGCTGATCGGCGGTGCGACGACCTCCAAGGTCCACACCGCGCTGCGCATCGCGCCCGCCTATGAGGGGCCGGTGGTCCACGTCCTCGACGCCAGCCGGGCGGTCGGCGTGGCGACGACGCTCGTGTCCGATACCCAGCGCGATCCCTATGTGGCGCAGGTGGCGGCCGATTACGAAGCCGTCCGCAAGGCGCGCGAGGGCAAGGGTTCCAATGCGCTCCTGCCGCTGGAGGAGGCGCGAGCACGCGGCTTCGTCGCGGACATGGCGCTGAAGGCGGGCGATCCGAAGCAGCCGGGCGTGCATGTCTATCAGGACTGGGACCTGTCCAACCTGCGCGACTATATCGACTGGACGCCCTTTTTCCGCGCGTGGGAGCTGGCGGGCAATTTCCCGGCAATCCTGACCGATGAGGTCGTGGGCGAGAGCGCCAGCGGGCTGTACGCCGATGCGCAGGCCATGCTCGACACGATCATCGCCGAAAAGTGGCTGACCGCACGTGGTGTCGCCGCGCTATGGCCCTGCCGCCGCGATGGCGACGACGTGATCCTGACCGCCCAGGGCGAGGAAACCCGCATCCCCTTCCTCCGCCAGCAGATCGCCAAGCGCGAAGGCCGCGCGAACATGT
>Ga0308171_1001018_pt1 | contig 43880 bp, 37 predicted proteins | sample PhyGR1_FD_202135 | JGI IMG/M metagenome (GOLD analysis project Ga0308171, IMG submission 202135) | Phyllosphere microbial communities from UC Gill Tract Community Farm, Albany, California, United States - DLSLSG.R1 | ecosystem: Host-associated > Plants > Phyllosphere > Unclassified | place: USA... | reverse complement strand
TTGGCGGTGCGCATGTCGCTGGCGGGCACCGGCACCTTGGCGGCGGTGGCGGCCTGCTTGTAGACGTCGATGCGGTTGATGGACTTGGCCACGCCCAGGTAGTCGGGGTGGTCCTTCAGCAGGCCCCAACGCTTGTGCTGGGTGAGGAACCACATGCCGTCCGACAGGTACGGGAAGTTGGCCATGCCGCCGTTGTAGAACTTCATGTGGTCGGGGTCGTCCCAGGTCTTGCCCAGGCCGTCCTGGTAACGGCCCAGGATGCGCTGGTTGATCGCGTCCACGCCGGTGTTCACATAGGCCTTGCCGGCGATGGTTTCGGCCATCTTCGTCTTGTTGGCCAAACCGTCGTCGATCCAGCGGCCGGCCTCCAGGATGGCGGCGGTGACGGCGCGGGCGGTGTTGGGGTACTTCTGCACGAATTCCGACGTGGTGCCCAGCACCTTCTCGGGATGGTCCTTCCAGATCGCCTGGGTGGTGGTGGCGGTGATGCCGATGCCGTCCATGATGGCGCGGTGGTTCCAGGGCTCGCCCACGCAGAAGCCGTCCATGTTGCCCACGCGCATGTTGGCGACCATCTGCGGCGGCGGCACGGTGATGACCTTGGCGTCCTTCATCGGATCGATGCCGTTGGCGGCGAGCCAGTAGTAGAGCCACATGGCGTGGGTGCCGGTCGGGAAGGTCTGGGCGAAGGTGTATTCGCGCTTCTCGGCGGCCATCAGCTTGGCCAGCGTGGGGCCGTTCACGGCGCCCTTGTCCGCGAGTTTCTTGCTCAGCGTGATGGCCTGGCCGTTCTGGTTCAGGTTCATCAGAACGGCCATGTCTTTCTTGGGGCCGCCCAGGCCCAGGTGCACGCCGTAGACCAGGCCGTAGAGCACGTGGGCGAAGTCCAGCTCGCCGTTGACCAGCTTGTCGCGCACGCCGGCCCAGCTCGCTTCCTTGCTCGGGATGATCTTCACGCCGTATTTCTGGTCGATCCCCAGCACCGAGGCCATCACCACGCTGGCGCAGTCGGTCAGCGGAATGAAGCCGATCTTCACTTCCTTCTTTTCCGGTGCGTCGGAGCCCTGCGCATGCACCAGCGCGCGCAGTGCGGGGCTGATGCCGACGGCGCCCACGGTGGCGGCTTGCAGTACGGTGCGGCGTTGCAGGCTGGGTTTCAACAGATCGGTCATGGGATCACGTCCTCGAAGCGGGTGGCAGAAACGACAAAGGCGTCCGCACCGCGCGGCAGCGTTCGTCGTGCGAGAGCGCTGCTGCGGGTGCGGACGCCTTTGTCCGGATTGCGATGCGCCCGCCCTGAGCGGCGGGTGGCATCGGCGATGACCTGCGTTGGTCTGCCAGCCATTACGCAAGCGGTGTGCCAGCCCGTGAGAATCGCGTGAATGCTATTGAATTGATAGCGCTGTGCGCTGTCGCAGTGGGCGCGGGAGGCTTTTTCCCCTCGAAAGACCCGGCGTGCGAGCCATGCCGGCCGAGGCCCGGCCTGCACCCGCCGCGGGAGCCGGCCTGCACGCCTGGCCGGCATGGCTGCACTGTGCTTGTGCGGCGCACCATCCGCTGGCACGCCGAACGCCGGTGCGGCGCCCGGCGGGACTTCAACCCATCAGGTCGGCCACGTCCAGCATGCGCTGGGCCACGTCCACCAGCTTCAGGCCCTTGTCCATGGCGGTCTTGCGCAGCTTGTCGTAGGCGGCTTTTTCCGTGAGGCCCTGGCGCTGCATCAGCAAGCCCTTGGCGCGGTCGATGGTCTTGCGGTCCTTGAGTTCGGAGCGCGCATCGGCCAGTTGGGAGCGCAACTGCTGCTCGTGCTGAAAGCGGGCCATCGCCACGTCGAGGATCGGGCGGATGCGCTGCGGCGCCAGGCCGGCGACGATGTAGGCCGACACGCCCAGCGCCACTGCGTCCTTCACGTGGGTCGTGTCTTCGTCGTTGGTGAACATGACGATGGGACGGCGCTCGTCGCGGGTGGCCATCACCACGTGTTCGAGCGCATCGCGTGCCTCGCTCTCGGCGTCCACGATGATGAGGTCGGGCTGCAGCTGCGTGATGCGCTCGCGCAGGAACACATCCGCTGGCAGCGTGGCGATCAGGTTGAAACGGGCTTCGAGCAGACCCATGCGCAAGGTGCGCGAGCGTTCGGCCTGCAGGACCGCATGCTCGTCGTCGGGGTCGGTCAGGGCGAGGTCGGGGGCCACGACCACGATTCTCAGGGGCTCGCTCATGCCCCGAGCTTAAGCAAAAAATGCACCCACTGGGCCGGCGAAAGTCGGCGAGCCCGTCCACCCTGGGCGGGGCAAGGCTGCTTTGCCACCGGCCTGCGCTGGGGTCCTTCCAGCCCAGCCCCAACCGACCTGGATGAGCGGACTGGAGTGCCCGCGTCGGAGCCCCGCAGGACCGCCACGCAGTGCGATGGCACAGGGATGTATGCACCGGCCCGGTGCGCTGCGCAGCCGGGCTCGATCTTGCATGAGTGAGATCCGGGGTCCATACCAATCTTTGAAAAACCAAACGACGGGGCTGGACCCGATAGCTTTTATTCAACGGCTCGGCTATACACGGCACGCATTTGCTAACAGAAGGTAACGAAATGACAACGTTCAAGAGGGAGCACCGCTGCCCGGCGGCCTCCGTGCAAGAAGGTACGAGGGAGGGCGCGGGCGGCATGGACCGGCGACGCTGGGGGGCACGCATGGCGGCGTTGGCTGCGGTAGCCACGCTGGCGGCGGCGGGCGGGGGGTTGGCCGGCTGCAGCAAGGTGCCCGACACCATCCGCATCGGCGTGGCGCAGCCCCTGTCGGGCAACCTGGCCGCGCTGGGGCAGGACCTGCTCAACGGCGTGACCATGGCGGTGGACGAGTTGAACCGCGCCGGCTTCATGGTCGACGGCAAGCGCGTCACGCTGGAGGTGGTCGCCCAGGACGACCGCGCCGACCCCGCCGCCGGCAAGGCCGCCGCCCAGCAACTGGTGAAGGACGGCGTGGTGGCCGTCATCGGCCACCTCAATTCGGGCGTCAGCATCGAGGCCGCGCCCATCTATGGCGAAAAGGGCATTCCCCAGCTGGCCATCTCCACCAACCCCCGGTTCACGCAGCTGAACCTGCCGACCACCTTCCGGCTGGTGGCCAACGACACGCTGCAGGCCAAGGCCATGGGCTCGTTCGCGGCCACGCAGCTGTCGCATTCCAGCTACGCCGTGCTGGACGACGGCACGCCCTATGGCAAGGGGCTGGCCGACGGCGCGGCGCAGCAGCTGGCGGCCGAGAAAAAGCAGGTCACCGTGCGCCAGTCGTTCGACGACCGCACGACGGATTTCACCGCCATGGCGGCGAAGCTGCAGGCCGCGAACGTGGGCGTCATCGTCACCACCCTGAACGACTTCCAGGTGCTGGCCCTGCTGGAGGCCTTGAAGAAGATCGGCCATACCCGCGTGTCGGTGCTGGGCGGCGACACCATCAAGACCACCGACATGGCAAGGGCGGACGGCCTGGTGGACGGGCTCTACGCCACCTCGCCGGTGCTGGAGGCGCGGGAGTTCATCACCGGGCGCCAGTTCCTCGAGAAGTACACCACCCAGTTCAAGAAGCCGCCCGCCTATGGCGGCCACTACACCTACGACGCGATGTACGTGCTGTCGGCCGCCATCAAGCAGGCGGGGTCGGCCGACCCCCAGGCCATCGGCAAGGCGCTGCACGCCATCAACGGCTACGCGCCGGTCACCGGCACCATGACCTGGGATGCGGCCGGCGAATTGCGCTACGGCGCGGTCGGCGTCTACAGCCTGCGTGGCGGCCGCTGGGAAATGCGCATGCGCTCGGACCGCTGGTAGACCAGCGATGGCCCTGCGCGCCGCCAGCGGCAGGGCGCCGGCCTAAACTCCGGGCATGAGTCTGCTGATCCTCGGAATCGAATCCTCCTGCGACGAAACCGGCGTGGCGCTGGTGCGCTCGCCGGGCGGCCCCGGCGTGCCCACGCTGCTGGCCCATGCGCTGCACAGCCAGATCGCCATGCACCAGGCCTATGGCGGCGTGGTGCCGGAGCTGGCCAGCCGCGACCACATCCGCCGCGTGCTGCCCCTGACGGAAGCCGTGCTCGCCGAAGCGGGCCACCGCCTGGCCGACGTGGATGTGGTGGCCTACACCCGCGGGCCGGGGCTGGCGGGCGCGCTGCTGGTGGGCGCGGGCGTGGCGTGCGCCCTGGGCGCGTCCCTCGGGCGCCCGGTGCTGGGCGTGCACCACCTGGAAGGCCATCTGCTGTCGCCGTTCCTCAGCGCGGACCCGCCGGAATTTCCCTTCGTGGCGCTGCTGGTGTCGGGCGGCCACACGCAATTGATGCGGGTGGACGGCGTCGGCCGCTACACCTTGCTGGGCGAGACCATCGACGACGCGGCGGGCGAGGCCTTCGACAAGTCGGCCAAGCTGCTGGGCCTGGGCTACCCGGGCGGGCCGGCGCTGTCGCGGCTGGCGCAAGAGGGCGACGCCACCGCCTTCAAGCTGCCGCGCCCGTTGCTGCACAGCGGCAACCTGGACTTTTCCTTCGCCGGTCTGAAGACCGCCGTGCTGACGCAGGCCAGGAAGCTGGGCGACGCGCTGGATGCGCGCCGCGCCGACCTGGCGGCCAGCACCGAAGCCGCCATCGTCGACGTGCTGGTCAAGAAGACGTTGACGGCATTGAAGGAAAGCGGTCTGCAGCGCGTGGTGGTGGCCGGCGGCGTGGGCGCCAACCGCCTGCTGCGCGAGCAGCTGAACGCCGCCTGCGCCCGCCTGAAGGTGCGCGTGCACTACCCCGAATTGCACCTGTGCACCGACAACGGCGCCATGATCGCCATGGCCGCGGCCATGCGCATCGCGGCCGGCCGCCAGTCGCCCGAAGCCCGCTACGCCTTCGACGTGAAGCCGCGCTGGCCGCTCGATGCACTGGATGCGCTGGATGCACCGCCGGCGGCCGAGGCCGCCCCCCCGGCCTGACCGCCGGGCGAGCCGCATCGGACCGCGCCGACAGGGTTGGTTCAAGGCCGAATCGGCCTGCGGCGCTTGTGAATCGGGCGCATGATGCTGCGCTTTTTATAGCATGCGGGGCGGCGGCACCAGACCGCGTGCCGGCTCAATACATCAGCCGCTCGGGCCGCACTTCCTGCAGGATGGTGGTCGCGATCTCTTCGATGCTCTTGGTGGTGGTGGACAACCAGCGGATGCCCGAGCGCCGCATCATTGCCTCCGCCTCCGAGACCTCGTAGCGGCAGTTGGCCAAGTCGGCATATTTGGACCCGGGCCGCCGCTCGTTGCGGATCTGCGAGAGCCGCTCCGGCAGGATGGTGAGGCCGAAGATCTTCTTGCGGTGCGGCTCCAGCGCCGGCGGCAGTTGCCGGCGGTCGAAGTCTTCCGGGATCAGCGGGTAGTTGGCCACCTTCAGGCCGCACTGCATGGCCAGGTACAGGCTCGTCGGCGTCTTGCCGCTGCGCGACACGCCCACCAGGATCACGTCCGCCCCGGCCAGGTCGCGGTGGCTCTGGCCGTCGTCGTGGTCCAGGCTGAAATTGATGGCGTCGATGCGCTGGGTGTATTCCTTGCTCAGGCTCACGTCCGAGAAGCGCCCCACGCGGTGGTGCGACTTGATGCCCAGCTCGCTCTCCAGCGGGCGGATGAAGGTGCCGAACATGTCCAGCAGCATGCCCTTGCAGCCGCTCTCGATGATGCGCAGCACGCTCATGTTGACCAGCGTGGTGAAGACGACCGGCTTCTTGCCCTCCAGCTCGGCCGTGTGGTTGATCTGGCGCACCACCTGGTGGGCCTTGTCCTCGGTGTCGATGAACGGCAGCCGCACATGGCGCGGCTTCATGTCGAACTGCGCGAGGATGGCGTTGCCGAAGGTTTCGGCGGTGATGCCGGTGCCGTCGGAGATGAAGAAAACGGTGCGCGTGTGCATGGGCGAAGGTGGCGGGAGGGGATGAAGGTCAGCGGCGGCGGCCGACAGGCGCATGCGCCCGGGCCAGCCTACAATCGCGCCCATTATTCCCAATTCCCCCACCATGCAACGCGGCTGCCCACTACCAGAACAGCAAAGCCAGCTGCCTTGCATGGGCGCGCGCCCACCTTGCTCGCTCCGCCAGGGCGCAGGCGCAGACCCGGTTTCAACTTCTGGAGCTTTCCCATGTCTGCACTCTTCGACGCGACCGCCCTGGTCGTTCCGTTTGAAAACCTGAGAATGAGCGACGTCGAGTCGGTGGGGGGCAAGAACGCCTCCCTCGGCGAGATGATTTCCCAGCTGCCCCAGGGCGTGCGCGTGCCCACCGGCTTCGCCACCACGGCGCACGCCTTCCGCGAATTCCTCAAGCACGAGGGCCTGGCCGACCGCATCAGCCAGCGCTTGGCCACGCTCGACACCGAAGACGTGCGCGCCCTGGCCGCCGCCGGCACCGAGATCCGCGGCTGGCTCGAAGCCCAGCCCTTCCCGGCCGACCTGGAAAAGGCCGTGCGCGACGAATTCGCCAAGCTCTCCGCCGGCAACGCGGAAGCCAGCTTCGCCGTGCGCTCGTCCGCCACGGCCGAAGACCTGCCTGATGCGTCCTTCGCCGGCCAGCAGGAAACCTTCCTGAACGTCGTCGGCATCGAGGACGTGCTGCACAAGATGAAGGAGGTGTTCGCCTCCCTCTACAACGACCGCGCCATCAGCTACCGCGTGCACAAGGGCTTCGCGCACGACGTGGTGGCCCTCTCGGCCGGCGTGCAGCGCATGGTGCGCTCCGACCTGGGCGCGGCCGGCGTGATGTTCACGCTCGACACCGAAAGCGGCTTCGAAGACGTGGTGTTCATCACCAGCAGCTACGGCCTGGGCGAGACGGTGGTGCAGGGCGCCGTGAACCCCGACGAGTTCTACGTGCACAAGCCCATGCTGGCGGCCGGCAAGAAGTCGGTCATCCGCCGCAACCTGGGCTCCAAGCTGATCCAGATGGTGTTCGCCTCGGCCGACGAGAAGAAGGCCTCGGGCAAGCTGGTCAAGACCACCGATGTGCCCACCGAGTTGCGCAACCGCTATTCGCTGACCGACGCCGAAGTGCAGCAACTGGCCGAATACGCCATGGTCATCGAGAAGCACTATGGCCGCCCGATGGACATCGAGTGGGGCAAGGACGGCACCGACGGCCTGCTCTACATCCTGCAGGCCCGTCCTGAAACCGTGAAGAGCCAGTCCAAGGGCCAGGCCGAGCAGCGCTTCAAGCTCAAGGGTACCGGCACCGTGCTGGCCGAGGGCCGCGCCATCGGCCAGAAGATCGGCACCGGCCCCGTGCGCCTGGTGAGCGATATCGCCGAGATGGACAAGGTGCAGCCCGGCGACGTGCTGGTCACCGACATGACCGACCCCAACTGGGAGCCGGTGATGAAGCGCGCCAGCGCCATCGTCACCAACCGGGGCGGGCGCACCTGCCACGCGGCCATCATCGCGCGTGAACTCGGCATTCCGGCCGTCGTGGGCTGCGGCGACGCCACCAGCCTGCTGAAGGACGGCACGCTGGTCACGGTGAGCTGCGCCGAGGGCGACACCGGCAAGATCTACGACGGCCTGCTGGAAACCGAGGTGACCGAGGTGCAGCGCGGCGAGATGCCGTCCATCAAGACCAAGATCATGATGAACGTGGGCAACCCGCAGCTCGCCTTCGACTTCTGCCAGCTGCCCAACGAAGGCGTGGGCCTGGCCCGGCTGGAGTTCATCATCAACAACAACATCGGCGTGCACCCGAAGGCCATCCTGGACTATCCGCAGATCGATGCCGACCTGAAGAAGGCCGTCGAATCGGTGGCGCGCGGCCATGCATCGCCCCGCGCCTTCTACGTGGACAAGGTGGCCGAAGGCATCGCCACCATCGCGGCGGCCTTCTGGCCCAAGCCGGTCATCGTGCGCCTGTCGGACTTCAAGTCCAACGAGTACCGCAAGCTGATCGGCGGCAGCCGCTACGAGCCGGAAGAAGAGAACCCGATGCTGGGCTTCCGCGGCGCGGCCCGCTACATCAGCGAAGACTTCGGCGAAGCCTTCGCCATGGAGTGCGAGGCACTGCGCCGCGTGCGCGGCGACATGGGCCTGACCAACGTCCAGGTGATGGTGCCCTTCGTGCGCACGCTCAAGCAGGCCGACCGCGTGACGAAGCTACTGGCCGAGCATGGCCTGAAGCGTGGCGAGTCCGACCTCAAGGTCATCATGATGTGCGAGGTGCCCAGCAACGCCGTGCTGGCCGACGAGTTCCTGCAGTATTTCGACGGCTTCTCCATCGGCTCCAACGACCTGACCCAGCTGACCCTGGGGCTGGACCGAGATTCCGGGCTGGAGCTGCTGGCGCAGGACTTCGACGAGCGCGACCCGGCCGTGCAGGCGCTGCTCAAGCGCGCCATCGCCGCCTGCCTGGCGCAGGGCAAGTACGTTGGCATCTGCGGCCAGGGGCCCAGCGACCATCCCGACTTCGCCCAGTGGCTGGCCGCGGAAGGCATCTCCTCGATTTCGCTGAACCCCGACAGCGTGATCGCCACCTGGCAGCAGCTGGCACGCTGACGGGCCCGGGCGCCGACATGCCGCAGCCGGCGCCCGATGACGTGCCCGTGACGGGCACGCCGTTCCCGCCGGACCTGCATGACGCGCGACACCTCTGGCTGAAGGCCGGGCTGCTGCTGGCCTGGGCGATGGTGTCGTTCGGCGCCTGCTATTTCGCCCGCGACCTGCAGCAGATGGTGGCTGGCTGGCCGCTGGGCTACTGGATCGCGGCGCAGGGCGCGATCCTCGTCTTCATCGCCGTGACGGTGGTCTATTGCGTGGCGATGGACCGGTTCGAGCGCAAGGATGCGGCGGCCGATTCCGCTCACCCATCGCGCCATGGCTGAGCGGGGCGACGCCACCCACGCGGCCCCGTCGCCGCCGCACCGCATCCTGGTGATCTACGTGGTGGGCGTGCTGCTCTTCGTCGCCCTGATGGCCTGGGCCGAGCAGCAGGGGCTGTCGCGCCAGTGGATCGGCCCGCTGTTCCTCTTTCTCACCGTGATGGCCTATGCGGCCATCGGCGTCTACGGCCGCACCACCGACCCCGACGAATACTATGTGGCGGGCCGCAGGGTGCCCGCCGTCTACAACGGCATGGCCGCCGCCGCCGACTGGATGAGCGCGGCCTCCTTCATCAGCCTGGCGGGCGCGCTCTACCTGCAGGGCTTCGCCGGCCTGCCGCAGCAGGCGGGCGGGCTGGCCTACCTGCTGGGGTGGACGGGCGGCTTCTGCCTGGTCGCCATGCTGATCGCGCCCCACCTGCGCGCCATGCGGCTCTACACGGTGCCCGACTTCTTCCAGGTGCGCTACGGCGGGCGCTGGCCGCGCATCATCGCGGCGCTGGCGGCGGCGGCCTGCTCCTTCACCTACGTGGTGGCGCAGATCTACGGCGTGGGCCTGATCGCCTCGCGCCTGACCGGCGTGCAGTTCGAGATCGGCATCATGCTCGGCCTGGGCGGCGTGCTGCTGTGTTCCTTCCTGGGCGGCATGCGCGCCATCACCTGGACGCAGGTCGCGCAGTACGTGGTGATGCTGCTGGCCTTTCTCATTCCCGTCTCGTGGCTGGCCTACAAGCAGCTGGGCAGCCCGGTGGCGCCGCTGGTCTATGGCGGGCAGATCGGCAAGATCGCCGATCTGGAGGCGCGGCTGCTCGCCTCGCCCGCCGAGCACGACGTGGTACGCGCATACCAGCGCCGCGCGCAGGAGTTCGAGGCGCGCCTGGCCGACGTGCCCGCCGCCATGGAGCGTGAGCGTGAAGCGCTCGGCGAGCGCATCCGCCAGTTGCGGGCGCAGAACGCCGACGTGGGCCTGATCGTCGCGGCCAGCCGCGAGCTGGCCGCGCTGCCGCGCGACGAGGCCACCGCCCGCGAGCGCTGGACGCGCGAGATGCGCGAGAACCAGGAGCGCGCCCGGCCCCTGGGGGGCCTGCCGCGCCACAGCCAGGCCTACGGCGGCGACCCCGACGGCACGCCCGAGCAGCAGGCGGAATACGAGAACATGCGGCGCAACTTCCTCGCGCTGATGTTCTGCCTGATGGTGGGCACCGCCGGCCTGCCGCACCTGCTGACGCGCTACTACACCACGCCCAGCGTGTCGGCGGCCCGGGCGTCGGTGGCCTGGTCGATCTTCTTCATCGCGCTGCTCTACCTCAGCGCCCCGGCCCTCGCCGTGCTGGTGAAGTTCGAGGTGATGAACAACCTGGTGGGCAGCCGTTTCGACGCGCTGCCGCACTGGATGGCGCAGTGGGCGCGGGTGGATCCGGCCCTGCTGTCGGTGGAAGACGTGAACGGCGACGGCCTGCTGCAGTTCGGCGAGATCCGCCTGGGCACCGACCTCATCATGCTGGCCACGCCCGAGATCGCGGGGCTGCCGTATGCGGTGTCGGGCCTGGTGGCGGCCGGCGGCCTGGCCGCGGCGCTGTCTACCGCGGACGGCCTGTTGCTGACCATCAGCAACGCGCTGGTGCGCGATCTGCGCCCCCTGGACGCGGCGCCGGGCACGCACCGGGCCTCGCCCGAGCAGCGCGTGATCCTGACCAAGTTCACGCTGCTGATCGTCGCGCTGGCGGCGGCCTTCGTGGCGGCGCTCAAACCCTCCGACATCCTGCCCATGGTGACCGCGTCCTTCTCGCTCGCGGCCTCGGCCTTCGTGCCTGCCATGGTGCTCGGGATCTTCTGGCGCGGCACCACGCGACAGGGCGCCGTGGCAGGCATGCTGGCCGGGCTGGGCATCACGGTGTATTACCTGCTCTCGCACGTGGCCAGCGTGCGGGCCTGGCTGCCCCAGGCGCTGGGGGCTGAAGGCCTCTGGTTCGGCATCCAGCCGATCTCCGCCGGGGTGTTCGGCGTGCCGCTGGGGCTGGCGGTCGCGTGGGGCGTGAGCCTTTGCACCCGCCGCACCCTCGCTTGACGTCGGAGACGATAGGGCCCGGGTCGCCCCGATTCACAACTGGCTACAACTATGGCACGCTCGCACCCATACAGCGGGCGCTTCGCCGAAGCTGAGCCATCGAATTGCAAGGGACGCCATGATTCTCGTGAAGACGCCGCTGGGCCAGCAGGCGCTGAAGGATCGCCATGGAGACCTGACCCCGCGCCAGCGGTCGGCGTTCATCCTGTTCGATGGAAAGCGCGCCCTGGAACAGGTGCTCGCCGCCACGGCCGCGATGGGCATCACGGTGGCGGACGTCAAGACCATGGTGGACCGCGGCCTGCTGCAACTGCAGGAGGGCGCCACGGGTTCGCCGGGGGCGCTGGAGGCGCCCGCGGCGCCGGGCGGCATGGGCACCGTGCCTTCGCCCGTGATCGAAATTGGCGACGGTCGGCAGTCATTGGCTGCGGACGGTGCCGATGCCGCCGCCCCTGCCGGCGCACGCGCGCCCATGGACCGCTATCAGGCCGCCTATCCCATCGCGACCGCGCTCACGGCCGAGCTGGGCCTGCGCGGCTTCAGGCTCAATCTGGCGGTGGAAGGGGTGCGCGGTTTCGACGAGCTGGCGGCGCTGGCGCCCCGCATCCGCGATGCGGTGGGCGATGCCAAGTTCGCACGGCTGCAGCAGGCGCTGTACGACTGAAGCCGGCGGGCAGGTCCACCTTTTCATCCACCCCCCGACCATTCCGGCATCCATCCGCCCATGAAAAAGCGGCCTCGAGAGGCCGCTTTCCGGAGTGTCGGCCCAGAGGCCGGTGCAGCGCCGCTCAGCGGCCGACGGCCAGCAGTTCGACGTCGAACTTCAGCGTGGCGTTCGGTGGGATCACGCCACCCGCGCCGCGGGCACCGTAGCCCAGGGCAGCGGGAATGATCAGCGTGCGCTGGCCGCCCACCTTCATGCCCTGCACACCCTCGTCCCAGCCCTTGATGACCATGCCGGCGCCCAGGCCGAACTGGAACGGGTCGTTGCGGTCGCGGCTGGAGTCGAACTTGGCGCCTTGCTCGCCGTTGTTGTAGAGCCAGCCGGTGTAGTGCACGCTCACGGGTTGGCCGCGCGTGGCTTCAGCGCCTTCGCCCACGACGGTGTCTTCGTATTGCAGGCCGGAGGCGGTGGTGGTCAGTGCCATGGTTATCCTTGGTTTGCTATTAAAAATGTAGCTTCATGCGCTGGATCGATGAGCGCTGGAGCACGATTCGACCCCTATTTTCGACCCCTATTCGCTGCGCCGGCGCCAGGGCCGGTCCCGCGGCCCCGCTGGGGCGCATGCGGCGGAGGCGGTATGGGGCGGCTCGGTCAGCTCTTGACGCGGGCGGCCGCCCAGCGGGTGGCGAAGGCCTGCACGTCCGACAGGCGCTTGAGCAGGTCCACGCCGGAGGGGGTGACCGTGTAGCCGTCGCTGCCGTGGTCCAGCAGGCCGCATTCGCGCAGTTCCTTGATGCGGGTGTTCAGCGTGTTGGGCGTGATGCCGCCCACGCTGTCTTGCAGCAGGCGGAAGGTCTGCGGATGGCCGTCACGCAGCGCCCACAGCACGCGCAAGGCATAGCGGCATTCCAGTTTCTCGAACAACTGGTTGATGGCGGCGTTTTCTTTGGAGCTCATGGACGCTTCTCCTGCTCTGGACATGTCGGGGAATGCGGGCCGGTGCGCCTTCAGGGCGGGACCGCAGGAACGCTATCAATATAGCGGCGAATCGATTTTGCTACAAGTTTAATAGCTCGGGAATGAACTGCTATCTGCGCTGGACGCGGAAAACGTGTTGTTCCCCGGACTGTTGCAGCCGTGCCACGCGTGCGGCGGCAAGGCCGCTTGGCACGGCGGGCGTGGCCCCCTGCCGCAGGGTGGGGCGCGGCTCCCGGCATCGTGTCGTCCCGCCTGTTTTTGTTGCACCGCTTCCCTCCGGTATGGATCCACCACCCACCGGCCCGTCGCCCCGAACGCCCTGAAGGCGGCGCCGAGCCAGCCCCCGCGATGGCGCGCGCGGGGCGCGGGTTCAACAAAGCCACTTTTTTTGAACCTGAAGGCCTGTTGCTGCGAACAAGACAGCAGGAAGGCGTGATCGGTGAGGCCAGCCATCCAGGCCCACGGCGCCCGACATGACGATGGGCTTGCATGAAGAACTTCAGAGTAGCGGAGGCCGTCCTGCGCGGGGCGGCAGTGGTGGGTGCCGGGCTGTGGCTGGCAGGCTGCGCCGTGCAGCATGGTGGCAACGGCCAGGTGCAATTCAGCGTCGATGACGCGGCGATCTTTGGCCAGGTGGTGCAGAGCTTCCGGCTGCCCGACGGCAGCGAGGCCCGCCTGCGCATGCTGGGCGGGCGCTATTCGGTCAAGCTCGAACGCCAGATGCGCGTGATTCCGGTGGAGGGCGGCGCCACGGTCGCGGAACTGCATTCGGTGCATTCCGTGGGCGACCGGACGGTGATCGTCCTCACCAAGTCGGCGCCGTCCTGCCCTTACAAGAACCAGCTGATCGCGCTGCGCGGCAACGAGGCCCTGAGCTGGGATGCGGGCGACTGCTGGCACAAGCCCGAGGTGCGCGCCACGCCGGACGCGCTGGCGCTGGACTACGTGCAGGACAGCGGAGGCGCGCAGCGGTTCGTCTACCAGGATGGGCGCCTGCAGAGCGGCCACCTCTCGCCCGTGCAGCTGGCGTCGGTGCGGCAGGGTGGCCAATCCTCCGGCGCCGGTGCCAGCGCGCGCCAGGACGGGCAGGGCATTCCTGCCCAGGCGCCGCGCTATGTGCCCGGGCTGCCCAGCGCGGCGGTGGAAGCATCGCTGCCGGCGGCGGCGGCGTCGGGCGCGGCGCCTGCGCAAGACGTGCCACGCGCCGCCACGCCGGCCCGGGCCGCCGCTGCCGCCAGGCCCGCCGCCCGCGCCGCGGCCGCCGCGCCGCGCGACATGCCGCCCGCCCGGCCGCTGGAATTCCAGGCGCAGGAGCAAAAGCCCCTGCGCATCGTCTTGGACAAGTAGCCATGCGCCTGCGCCAATACCTGTTGCTCATCGCGCTCACGCTGGTCTACCTGTGCTGCGAGCTGGCCTTCAACGCACGGCTGCTCGACGTGGTGGGCGGCAGCGCGAACAGCCAGCAGATCCACGAGATCGAGCGGTTCGGGCGGGCGCTCTCCGGCATCGCCGCGGCCCTCTTCGTGCTGCAGATGGTCATGAAGCGGCGCAACGCCACGCAGGGCGCCTCGCCCAGCCCCCAGCTGGGCGCGGGCCTGGTCGTGGGCACGGCGCTGGTGGTGTATGCGTCGCTCAACCTGCTGGTCGATACGCTGGTGAACCACAGCACGCCGGAATTCCGGCGCGTCAGCCAGAGCATCGTGCTTGTGCAGGGCGCGCTGGTGCAGGGCCAGGTGGAGCTCGACGGCCTGACAGACGACTCCGCGCTGCTGCGCCAGCCCGCGGGCAAGGCCTTCCTGGCGCAGTTCTCCTGGATGGCGGCATCCATCGATCGGCTCGACGACAAGATCCGCAGCGCCAAGCTGTCGCTCATCACCTCCCGCATCGAAGAGCGCATGGGCGGTGCCGGCGGCTTCTATGGCAGCTATCAGGAGGCCGTCCGGGAAACCGAGGCCCAGTGGAAGAAATACGCCCGGGCGGGCGCCCTGCCGGACGCCGATGCCGAGGTCGCCCGGCAGCAGAACAAGGCGTGGACGGACTACGTGTCCGACCTCGGCCGCCGGGGCTGGACGCCCTCCACGGTGCCGCGCATGGCGCAGGCCACCGTGCGCCGCAAGGTCCGCACGCGCGTGCCGGTGCCTGACGACTGGGACGTGGCCGACGAGGCCACCTTCCGCCGCGCGGTGGAGAGCGCCGTGCGCCGCCGGCTCGACGCGGCCGGCAGCGCGCGCCGGGCGGCCGCCGGCGGCATGCCCACGGGCTTGTCCTGGCCGGCCTTCTTCGCCCACCCCACCGTGCAGGAGGCGCTGCGCAAGAAGATCCAGGAACGCATGCAGCAGAAGATGGGCGGCGGCACGTCGCCCGCGCCGCGCCTGCCGGCCAACCTGCGGCTGCAGCCCTCGTACAGCTCGGGCAAGGCATTCCAGGACGAGGTCTTCGCGATCATCGTGAAGAGCTTCGCCCTGCAGGAGCTGGCCCGGTACGACGCACCGGCATCGGCCTTCGCCGACGGCGCGGAGCTGGCGCAGCGCGGCAAGGACGCGGCGCGGCTAGCGCTGGTGCCGCCCATCGCGCTGTTCTTCTCCATGCTCGGCGCACTCTTGCATTGCACCAAGCTGCTCTACCTGCTGCTCGCCATCGCTCGGGAACGCATGCCGCGCTGGAAGGCGAGCCGCCTGCACCCGGTGCCGATCGCGGTGGGCGCCTGCCTGCTGTCGATCGGCCTGCTGGCCACCATGGACAACGCCGTCACGCGCAGCCGGCTGTTCACCTACCTGCATCAGCAGGTGCTGAGCAGCGCCGACGACACGCTGGCCTCGCAGCTCAAGTACCGCTTCATCGCGGGCAGCCTGCGCGTGGTGTCGGTGGGGCAAGACCGCTTCTATCCCCTCTTCGAATTCATTCGCGTCCACGCGCTGCGTGGCTTCCACTTTGGCTATGAAGAAAAAACCCCCTCGTGATCTCGGCCGGCTGCGGTGCGCCGCGCTGCTGTGCGGCGCGCTCGCCGCGCCCCTGGCGGGCCAGGCGGCCTGCCTGGGCATGGTGCTGCACGCGCACCGTGGCGAGGCGGGCAGCCCGGAGAACAGCCTGCGCGCGGTGGAAGGCGCGCTCTCGGGCGCCTGGGACGGCGCGGAAATCGACATCCAGCAGCTGCGCGACGGCGCCTGGGTGCTGCACCACGACCCGCAACTGGGGCGCACCACCAGCCTGAGGGGCCGCACGGTGGCGAGCATCGACAGCGCGGCGTGGAAGGAGGTGCGCCTGAAAGACCGCGCCGGCCGCGTGACCGCGGAAAGCGCGCCCTTCCTCGATGATGTGGCCCAGGCCGCCGCGGCGCACGGCGGCAAGGTGCTGAACGTGGAGATCAAGCAGATCAACGGCGACTGCCAGCCCGCGCGCAGCGCCGCCACGGACCTGCACCGGGCGCTGCCGCAGGGCCAGTGGTTCCTGACATCGGTGGACCGGCGCCAGCTGCAGTGCGCACGGCAGAGCGACCCGCAGGGCTACCTGGGCCTGATCGTGCTCGATGCGCAGGCCCTGGCCCTCGGCAGCAGCAACCGCCTCGCGCAGCGCAGCGCCGGCCATCTCGGCACGCCCGTGATCGACCGCGACTGGCTGATGCGCCTGGCGCAGGAGGTGGGCCAGCCCGTCGGCGTGCATGTCGATATCCACACCCTGCGGCGCAACCCGGGCGTGCTGGCCACGGCGCGCGAGCTCGGCATGCCGGTGTTCACCTACCACCTTGGCGCCGACCGGGAGCATGCCCAGGCCCTGCAGGCCGCGCGCCGCCAGGGCGGCCTGCTGCCGAGCGGCGCCATCATCGACGGCGACGCCGGGCAGTTCTGCCGCATGGTGTCCGCGCAGTGAGCGGGGGCGGCCCGGCAGGCCGTGGCGCCCGCGATGGGCTCAGCGCGGGCAGTCGGCGGCGGGGCGCACGTCCTGCGCCAGCTCGGTGAAGAGCGCGCCCGCCTCCTCGGCGAATCCGGCGGGGCCGATGACGCGGAAGGCGCCCTGCGCGTCCGGCCCGTCCACCACGCGGGCCTGGGACTGCATGAGCACGCGGGCGAAGTCGCTGGCAGACGCCTGGGGCTTGAGCCGCACGAGCACCGCCGGGCACATCGCCAGCCCGTCGCCGCCCCGCATCACGGCATGCTCGGCCGGCCGCTGCGCCAGCCACACCAGCCCACCGGCCTGCAGGGCGATCACCACGGCCGCGCAGGCCGCGGCAAGGCGCGGCACGCTGAGGCCCGGCGCCCCAGGTTGGCGCCGCAGCCATGCAAGCCAGCGGGCCCAGCCGCTGGCGGGCTGGCCCGCCGCATGCTGCCGTGCGAGTTCCTGGAACCGGTCCCAGGCGGGCGCCTCGTGGCGGGCCATGCGCTGTTCCAGGCGCAGGGCGCGCAACAGTGCGTAGGTGGCGATGTCGTCAACCACGGCGGGGTCGTTGCGGGCGGCGGCCAGCAGTTGCTGCCTTTCCTCGGCCGACAGCGTGCGCTCCAGGCTGGCCTGCAGCAGCCGGTGCTCGGGGCTGGCGGTGGGGTCCTGCCCCTGGGGTTCGTCGGCGGATGGGGTCATGAGCGCTCCTTCCCGATGGCCATGCATCGCTTGATCCGCTTCACCGCTTCGCTCATGCGGCTCTTCACGGTGCCTTCGGGAATGCCCAGCGCCTGCGCGATGTCGGCCTGGCGCACGTCATCGAGCACATGCCGCACCACGTCGTGCATCTTGGCGGGCAGATGGTCCACGCAACGTGCCAGGCGGTGCAGCAGCTGGGTTCGCTCCGCGCCGGCGGCCACGCCGTCATTCCCGGCGGGCAGCACGGCGTCGAACAGCGCATCGTCCGGCAGGTCGTCGTCGCCGGGGGGCACCCAGTCGGCCACCGGCACCTCGCGGCCGGTTCGCCGCAACTGGTCCACCAGCCGGCGTGGCGCGATCACCTGCGCCAGATAGCGCACCAGGTCGTGGCGGAAGGCGTCCGAGCCAGGCGGGTGGGGCGACGAGAACGCGCCGATGCGGTGGTTCCAGAGCTGCTCGAATGCCTGCATGGCCGCGTCTTCCAGCAACGCATGGGGCAGGGAAGGGTGCTTGCGGGCCAGCGCGCCCAGCATGGCCCGGCGGGCCTGGTCGAAGAAGGTTCGCTGCGCGGCCCGGGAGCCGGCAAGGGTGTCCAGAAAGCTGCGCAGCGACATGGCGCGGATCATAGGTGCAAAAAAATGAACCTCCCGCCAGCGGGCTGCGAACAAGACTTCAAGGCCCGGCGCGCGCGCCGGGGCCATGCAACCAGCGAGGGAGGTGGAATGCCGCAAGGCCATGCGTTCGACAGTGAGGGTGGGTGGCTTGCCCGGATGGCCGACTGGCTGAGTGCCCGGTCGGCCATCGTGCTGCTGCTGCTCATGGTGCAGCTCGGTGTGTTGGTGGCGCTCTGGCAGATGTCCGGCGCGGCGGGCGGCCAGGCCAGCGGCGCCAAGAGCCGGGGCGGGCCCGCCGGGTGCGGCCGCTTCGAGGTGGTGTTCTCGCCCGGCACCGACCTGCGGGGCTTGCGGCAATGGGCCCTGAATTTCGACGCCCAGATCGTCGCAGGCCCCAACGCCCGGGGCGCCTTCGAGCTGGCCGTGCCGCAGATGGGCGCCGACGACATGCGCGCCGCGCTGGGGCCGCTGGCGGACGACGTTCGCCTGAACCCGCTCTGCCCGGCGGGCGGCGGCGCGCCATGAAGCCGGCGGCTGCGCCACCCGCCGCGGTGGGCGGTAACCGGGGCGGCGATGTGGCCATCGGGGCGCTGGCGGCGCTGATCTACCTGGGCGAATACCTGGGCCAGGGCGCCATCGCCAACCAGGCCTTCAACACCGGCTCGGTCACGGCGCTGGCCACGGCGGCGTTCGCCACGCTGCTGGCCGTGGCGCTGTCTGCCCGGCGCAATCCGATGGCGGGGCCCCGCTTCCTGTCCGTCGTGTGGTACGCCACGGTGCTGGAATACATGCTCACCGTGCCCGCGCTCAAGCCCGGCGGCGCCCTGCTGGCATTCGCCATGACGTCGCTGTGCGTGTCTCTCTCCGGCGTATGGCTGATGGTGGTGTGCCACAGGGGCTGGGAGAGCTGCGTGCGCGCGGTGATGTCGCTGCCCTCGCTCAGTGCCCTGGGGTTCATCGTGGCGACGACCACCATCGTCGGGCAATTGCAGGGCATCGGTCGTTGCGGCGGCGCCATCGGCTGGCCCGCGCTGGCCGTCATGGCGACGGTCGTGGGCGTGGCCTTTGCCATGAAGTACGGCCTGCGCGCCGGCAGCGTGGCGCACCGCGCGCGCCTTTGCGTGGCGCTGGTGTGCGCCAGCCTCGTCTACTTCGGCTGGCGCGCCCTGGCTCCGACGCCGGCGCTGTGCGGCCCCATCGGGCAGATCGACGGAGCCGGCCTGGCCGATGCGCTGATGGGCGCCTGGCGCTGGCCCGCGCGGATGGGGCCGGGCCTGGCCCATGCGCAGGTGCTGCTCGCCGTGCTGGTGGGCAGCGGGGTGATGGCGGTGCTGTGCCTGGTCGATACCGTCTCCGCCGCCTCCACGCTCGCCAGCGACGAGGGCCGCCCCGACGCCGACACCGGGCGCGAGCTGTGGGCCACCGCCGTGGGCAATCTGGCCGGCGGGTTGCTGGGCCTGCTGCCGATCTCGCTGTCGCTGGCGCGCAGCCGCACCGTGGCGCAACTGCACCCCGCCAGCGGGCGCCTTCCCGCGCTGGCGCACGCGGCCGTGCTGGTGGTGCTGATCGTGCTGCTGGTGCCGCTGCAGCTGCCCCTGCTCGACTATCTGCCCCGGGCGGCGGTGGCGGGGGCGCTGGTGGTGGCGTCTATCGAGATGATCGACGACAAGTCGGCCCTGCTGTGGCGTGCCGGACTGGGCGCGCGGCATGCGCGGCGCACGCTGGCGGGCGGTGTCTGGGTGTTCGCCTGCGCGCTGGCCGTGGCGATGGGGCTGGCCGTGGGGCCGCAGGCGAAATACGCCGTGAGCGCGGGGTTCGCAGTGGCCATCGCCGGCTCGCTGCTCGGCTTGCTGGCGGCGGGGAGGGCCGCGGCCGCCATCCCCTCCGGCGGGCCCTTCGCCGGTCGCCTCCACTTCCTGAACATCGGCCGCCGCCTGCGGGTCTGGAAGCTGGGCGCCTCGGGCATCATCGACCTGTCACACACCACCCATGTCGATTTCAGCGCGGCGTGCGCGCTGGCCGACCTGGCCCGTGGCCTGGAAAGCGAGGGCGTGCCGAACCCCTTCCGCCTGGGCGCCGGCACGGGGCCGCAGGTGCGGCAGATGCTGGAAGTCTGCCATCCCCGGGCTCTTGAGCCGGGAGCGCCTGCGTAGTGCAAGCGTTGATCGCATGCCCAACCAAGGAGCCTTCATGACCCGCCGACGCCAGTTCGTTCAGTCCTGCGGGGCCGCCATGCTTGCGGCCGCCTGGGGGGGGCGCCCGGCCGTCGCCGCTGCGGCGAAGAAGGTGGCGCTGGTCGTGGGCAATGCCGCCTACGAGGGCACCGAAAGGCTCAAGAACCCCGTCTCCGACGCCACGCTGACGGCGGACAACCTGCGCAAGCTGGGGTTCCAGACCACCCTGGCCACCGACCGCACGGCCGCCCAGCTCAAGGCCGACCTGGACGCGTTCTCGCAGGCGGCCAAGGGGGCCGACATCGCCATGCTGTTCTACGCCGGGCACGGCATCGCGGTGGAGAACATCAACTACCTGCTGCCCATCGACCAGAAGATGTCCACGGCCACTTCGGTGGAAATGAAGCGCAGCGGCATCTCGCTTAAATGGGTCGAGTCGATGATCCGGCCCGACGGCAAGGGCGTGGCGGTGCTGGTGCTGGATGCCTGCCGCAACCCGCTGATGCGGGGCGCCGCGCAGCAGGGCATGGCGGCGGCGGCCCGCCCGGCCCGGGGCATGCTGACGCTCTATTCCACCGCCCCCGGCGCCCTGGCGCGGGACGGCACGGGCCGCAACAGCGAGTTCAGCACCGTCTTCAACCGCTATCTCGGCAACCCGGAGCTGTCGCTCAAGCAGATCGTCGAATCGACGCAGCGTGACGTGAGCGCCGAGACGGGCGACACGCAGGTGCCGTGGGTCAACAGCGGCCTGATCGGCGACGTTCGCCTCTCCACCGAGCAGGTCACCGAGCCGGTACCGGCCGCCAAGGCCGCACCCGCGCCCGGCCTGTCGCGGGGCGGCGCGGCCGAGGCGCCCCGGGTGCCGACGAGCTTCTGGAACGAGAACCTGGCCCGGCTGGAAGAAGAGATGCAGCTGGCCGTGATGCACTTCGACATCAACACCCGGCCCGTGCTGGAGCAGCGCGCCGCCGCCGGGGATGTGATGGCGCTCACCATCCTCGGCAGCGTGTACTCGCCGGCCAGCCCGCCGGCGCTGCGGGTGCAGCGCGGCGGCGGCGGGGTGGCTGCGCAGCCGACCGCCCAACGCGGCGGCTGGGTGACTGCAGACCCCGCGCGGGCCGTGCGGTACCTGGCCCGGGCCGCCGAGCGGCGCTTTCCCATCGCGCAGACCCTGCTGGCCGAGCTGCTGGTGGAGGCCCCGGCGGGCGTGCCCCGCGACCTGCAGCGCGCCGAAAACTTGCTGCAGGATGCGGCGGCCACCGGCTACGGCCGGGCGCGCATGGATCTGCTGGACCTCAAGAGCCGGCGCGGCCAGATCCAGCCGCAGGACCTGCTGGACAACGCCAAGACCCTGCAGCAGTACCTGCTGCGCATGCCGCCGCCAGCCAGGTGAGGCCGGGGCGGGGCGGGGCCCGGGCTTGGGCCGGCGCCTTTCGGGCCCGCCATTGCGGCAGGCCGGGCGGAAAGGTACCAGGTAAAGATCTGGTGAATGCGAGTCATTTTCATTTGATGGCCTAGAATCGCGTTCCTTTTCTGGTGCCCCTGGCGTTCTTTTGCTCGCTTCCCGCATGACGCGCTCTTCCGATTCCCGCCGCCGCTCCTGGTGGCTCAAGACCCTGCACGAATGGCATTGGGTGAGTTCCGCGATGTGCCTCGTCGGCATGCTGCTGTTCGCGGTGACTGGCTTCACGCTCAACCACGCCGGGCAGATCGAGGCCAAGCCGCGCGTCACGCGGCTGCAGGCCGACGTTCCGGCGCGGGTGCTGGGCGACGTGAAGCCGCCGCAGGGCCGTGACCGCGGGCCGCTGCCGCCCGCGCTACAGCAATGGGCGCAGGCCGAATGGGGCGTGGAGACCGCAGGACGCGAGGCCGAATGGTCGGCCGACGAGGTCTACGTCTCGCTGCCGCGCCCGGGCGGCGATGCCTGGCTGCGCGTGGGCCTGGCGGACGGCGCGGCCGAGTACGAGCGCACCGACCGGGGCTGGATCTCCTACTTCAACGACCTGCACAAGGGCCGCAACACCGGCGCCGCGTGGAGCTGGTTCATCGACATCTTCGCCGCCGCCTGCCTGGTGTTCTGCATCACCGGCCTCTTCATCCTGAAGATGCACGCGGGCAACCGTCCCTTCACCTGGCCCATGGTGGGCATGGGGCTGGTCGTGCCGCTGCTGCTGGCGCTCCTCTTTATCCACTAAACCGAAGGAAGACCACCAATGATGCATGCATCGACGACGCGCAAGCCGAAGGCGCTGCGCTACTCCGTGGCGCTGGGCGCGTGCCTGAGCGCGCCGGCCTTTGCCGCCGGGCTGAGCGTGGGCGTGGAGATTCCGCGCCTGGACGTGGCCGAGTACCACCGCCCGTACGTGGCGGTGTGGCTGGAACGCGCCGACGCCACCGTGGCCAGCACGCTCGCCGTCTGGTACGACGTGAAGCTCAAAAACGCCGAGGGCACGAAGTGGCTCAAGGACATGCGCCAGTGGTGGCGCCGCACTGGGCGCGACCTGGAACTGCCCATCGACGGCGTGACGGGCGCCACGCGGCCGGTGGGCAAGCACCAGTTGCAGTTCACCGAAGGCACCAACCCCTTCGCCAGGTTGCCCGCCGGCAACTACAAGCTGGTGGTGGAGGCCGCGCGCGAGGTTGGCGGCCGCGAGCTGGTGACGATTCCCTTCGCGTGGCCCGCCGCCAAGGGCGAACAGCTGCGCGCCAAGGGCAGCAGCGAGCTGGGCGAGGTCACGCTCGACCTCAAGCCCTGACGCGCCGCCGCTTTCCCTTTCGTATTCCCTGCATTCCTTTCGGAGACCCTCCATGCGTTTCAAGACCCGTATCGCCACTTGCCTCGCCGTCCTCTGCGGAGCCTTCGGCTCGGCCCAGGCCCACAACGTGTGGCTGCTGCCGTCGTCCACCGTGCTGTCCAAGGCCGAATGGATCACGGTCGACGCCGCCGTGTCGAACGACCTTTTCTATTTCAACCACGTGCCGCTGGGGCTGGATAACCTCGTCGTCACCGCGCCGGGCGGCGCCACCGTGGCGCCCGAGAACGCCCACAGGGGCAAGCTGCGCAGCGTGTTCGACCTGAACCTGTCGCAGACCGGCACCTACCGTCTGGCGGTGGTGAACGACGGCCTCTTCGCCACCTACAAGGACAAGGCCGGCGCGAACAAGCGCTGGCGCGGCACGCCCGAGAAGTTCGCGGCCGAGGTGCCCGCCGACGCGCAGGACCTCAAGGTCACCCAATCGGTCGGCCGTATCGAGACCTTCGTCACCGTGGGCAAGCCCAGTGCCATCCAGCCCACGGGCAAGGGGCTGGAGCTGGTGGCGGTGACGCACCCGAACGATCTGGTCAAGGGCGAGAAGGCCACCTTCGCCTTCCACGTCGATGGCCAACCCGCGCCCGGCCTGGAGGTCGTGCTGGTGCCCGGCGCCACCCGCTACCGCGACAAGAAGGAAGAGATCAAGGCCACGACCGATGCCAAGGGCCAGTTCAGCGTGACCTGGCCCACCGCCGGCATGTACTGGGTCGATGCCGACGCGAGCGACGCCAAAACCTCGCTGCCGCAGGCCAAGGAACGCCGCCTGTCGTACGTGGGCACGCTGGAGGTGCTGCCCTGAGCGGCGCCCGCGCCGATTTCCGGCCCGGCCTCTCGTGCGGCCCGCCGGCGGCGGTGCGCGTGCACTATGCGGGCTATGCGGGCGCCGTGGCCGCGTACCGTGCGGCGCCATGGCATGCGGGCGCGCCTGCGCAGCCCGTTTCGGGGGCGCCGGCCGTCTCCTTCGTGCAGGGCGCCGCGGCGGCGAGCCTGCGCGCGGCCGACCCCGCGACGCTGCAAACCCTGTCGGGCCAGACGATGGGCACGACGTGGAGCGTGCGGCTGGTCAATGCCGCGTTCGCGCCGCTCGCGCCGGTGCGGGCCGCCATCGAGGCGGCGCTCGCCACCGTCGTCGGGCAGATGAGCCATTGGGAGCCCGACTCCGAACTGTCGCGCTTCAACCGCGCCGCGCCGGGCACCCGGCATCGCCTGGCGCCGGAGTTTTTCACCGTGCTGCAAGCGGCCTGTGCCTGGGCGCGGGCCAGCGACGGCGCGCTGGACCCCACCATCGGCCCGCTGGTCGATGCCTGGGGCTTCGGCGCGCATGGCGCGCCGCATGTGCCGGACGCAACGCAACGCATGGCCGCTGCCGCGCTGGTGGACTTTCGTCGGCTGGAGCTGGATGCCGCCACCCAGAGCGCGCTGCAGCCAGGGGGCGTGCGCTTGAACCTGAGCGGCATCGCCAAGGGCTTCGCCGTCGACCACGTGCACCGCTGCCTGCGGGCGCTGGGCTTTGCCGACGTGCTGGTGGAAGTGGGCGGAGAGCTGCGCGCCAGCGGCTCGCGCCCCGGCGGCGCCCCCTGGCGGGTGGCCGTGGCCGACCCGGCCGACGGCCCGCCGCGTGCGCTGGCCCTGGTGGACAGTGCCATCGCCACCTCGGGCGACCGCTGGCACGCCTTCGAGCATGCCGGCCGGCGCTATGCCCACACCCTGGATCCGCGCACGGGCGAGCCGGTGCGCCATGGGCTGGCCAGCGTCACGGTGCTGCACGCCGACTGCATGCAGGCCGACGCGCTGGCCACGGTCATCACCGTGCTGGGGCCGCATGAGGGCATGGCCTTCGCGGAGCGCCACGGCCTGGCGGCGCTCGTGTGCGAACGCACGGCGCAGGGGCCGGCATGGGCCGCCTCGGCCGCCTTCAGGACGCGGGCGCCGTGGGCATGACGGCGTTGGGCGGAATGGCGATCCCGGCGGTGCGCCTCTGGGCCGCATTGTTGACCGTGCTGCTCTACGGGCTGATGTGCGGGGCCATCGCGTTGCGCGAGCGTCGCCGCGCGGCGCGTGAACGGCGCGAGGCCGCTGCGCTGGCCACGGCGCCCCCGGGCGCGGCGCCGCCCCTGTTGCTGGCCTATGCCAGCCAGACCGGGCAGGCCGAAGCCATTGCCCGGGAAACCGCCCGCCTGCTGCATGCCGCGGGCGAGGCGGTGGAGCTGTGCGCGCTGGAAGCGGTGGAGGACGCCCGGCTCGCGGCGGCCCGGCGTGCGCTCTTCGTCGTCAGCACCTATGGCGAGGGCGACGCGCCCGACAACGCCGGTTGCTTCCAGGACCGGCTCCTGGAAGGCGCTGGCGTGCCGCCGCCGCTCGGTCACCTGCAATACGGCCTGCTGGCGCTGGGCGACCGGCAATACGCGCACTTCTGCGGCTTCGGCCGGCAGCTGGACGGGTGGCTGCGGGCGCGGGGCGCGGTGCCGCTCTTCGAGCGCATCGAGATGGACAACGGCGACGCCGCCGCCGTCGCGGCCTGGCAGCGCCGGCTGGCCGAGCTGGCTGGGGTGAACGAGCCGCTGGCAGCGGGCTGGCGGGCCCCGGAGTTCGCGCCATGGACGCTGGTGGCGCGCCAACACCTGAACCCGGGCAGCCTGGGCGCGCCCGTCTTCCACCTGGAATTCGCGCCGCCCGCGCCCGACGCTGCCGTGTGGGAATCGGGCGATCTGGCGCAGGTGCGCGTGCCGGCCGATGCGGACCGGCCCCGCGACTATTCCATCGCCTCGGTGGCTGGCGACGGGCGCGTGCACCTGACCGTGCGCCAGAGCGCGCGCGACGACGGCACGCCGGGCGTCGCCTCGGGCTGGCTCTGCGCCGGCCTGCCCGTGGGGGGCACGGTGGAGATGCGGCTGCGGGCGCACGGCAACTTCCGCCTGGGGGAGAACGCCGATCGCCCGCTCATCCTCGTCGGCAACGGCACCGGCATCGCCGGTCTGCGCAGCCACCTGCGCGCCCGGGCCGCTGCCGGGCAGGCCGCGCCCCACTGGCTGGTGTTCGGCGAGCGCCAGCGCAGCCGCGACTACCTCTACCGCGCCGAGATCGAAGCCTGGCGGGCCGATGGCACGCTCCGCCGGCTGGACCTGGCCTTCTCGCGCGATGGCGGCGAGCATGCCTACGTGCAGGATTTGCTGGCGCTGGCGGCGGCCGACCTGCGCACCTGGGTGGAGCAGGGCGCAGCCATCTACGTCTGCGGCAGCCGCCAGGGCATGGCGCAGGGCGTGCACGCCGCCCTGCGGGCGGCGCTGGGCGATGCATGCCTGGATCTGCTGGCCCAGACCGGGCGCTACCGCCGTGACGTGTATTGAGCACGGCTCCCACGGCGGCTGCGAGCGGGCAGGCCGGTGGTGAGCCGATAGCCCCGGGACCGGTTCCTGCGCAGCGCCATGCAAAGCGCAGCCAGGTGCGGCGCGGCGCGGCAAAGTCCCCAAGCGATGCGCGGATTGAACAATGAGAATGGTTATCAGGCTCATTAAACTCATTCGATCACCGCCGCACCGACGCACAAGAAAACACAGCAACGCATCGCGCAGGCCTTCGCCCGTTCTTTGTCGTCTGGAGTTTTCTGCATGTCGTTCGCTTCATTGCGCAGCCTTCCGGTGCTGCGCGAATCCGGGCTGCGCGCCCGTCTTTCCCCCTTGCCGCGTTGCCGCCAGGCCCTGCCGTTGACCGTGCTGGCCTGGGCTGCATCCGCCGCGACGGCCGCCATCGCACAGTCGCCTTCGCCTGTCTCATCTGCTGCCTCCACCAGCACCAGCACCAGCACCAGCACCAGCACCAGCACCAGCACCAGCACCAGCACCAGCACCAGCACCAGCACCAGCACCGGCGCTGCCGCCGAATTGCGCGAAGTGGTGGTGTCCGCGTCCGGCTTCGAGCAGGACATCAAGGAAGCGCCCGCATCCATCACCGTCATCCCACGCGAGGAGCTGGCGCGGGGCCGCTTCGGCAGTCTGGCCGACGCGCTGGAGAGCGTGGAGGGCATCGACGTGGGCGCGGCGGCCGGCAAGACGGGCGGCCTCAACGTCAGCATGCGCGGCATGCCGAGCGACTACACACTGATCCTCATCGATGGTCGCCGCCAGAATTCGGCCGGCAACGTCACGCCCAACGGCTTCGGCGAAACGCAGACCAGCTTCATGCCGCCGCTGGGCGCCATCGAGCGCATCGAGGTCATCCGGGGGCCGATGTCCACGCTGTACGGCTCCGACGCCATGGGCGGGGTCATCAACATCATCACGCGCAAGGTGGGCAAGACCTGGTCCGGCAGCGTGAGCGTGGACTACACGCTGCAGCAGGAATCGGACTTCGGCGATGTGAAGTCCGGCAGGTTCTACCTGAGCGGCCCCATCCGGCAGGACGTGCTGGGCCTCTCGCTTCGCGGCAGCGCGCTGCGGCGGGGAGCGGCCGACGTGCGCTACGCGGGCGCGGGCGGCGCGGAGGTCGCGCCCGTGATGGGCGCCAACCCCGTCAAGGCCGACATCGACAACCTGGGCCTGCGGCTGGCGCTGACCCCCGACCGCTACCACGACGTCACGCTGGACGTGGACACCGCGCGCCAGACCTACGACAACTCCACCGGCCAGCTGGGCACGCTGGGCACGGGCGGCTACGCGCCCGAGCAGAAGTACCAGCGCGACCAGTTCACCCTGGCGCACACCGGCCGCTATCCCTTCGGCACCTGGGACACGAGCTACATGGTCAACCGCACCGAAACCATCGGGCGCACCATTCCGCCGGGCACGCCCGGCGCCGTGCCCGGCAGCGCCCGCACGCTGGAAGTGGAGAGCAAGGTGCTCGACACCAAGGTGGTGCTGCCCTGGTCGAGCCACCTCACCACCGTCGGCGGCCAGTGGTGGGATGCGGAGATGACCGACGGCGTGGCGCCCGGCGCCTTCGCCTTCACGCAGAAGGCGCTGTTCGCCGAGGACGAATGGAGCCTGACCGAGACCTTCAAGCTCACGCTGGGTGCCCGCTACGACCGGCACAGCCTCTTCGGCGGCCAGTTGAGCCCGCGCATCTACGGCGTGTGGAACGCCACGCCGCAGTGGACGTTCAAGGGCGGCGTCAGCGACGGCTACAAGACGCCTCGCGTGGAACAGCTCGCGCCCGGCATCAACGGCTTCGGCCAGCAAGGCCGGCTGCCGCTGGTGGGCACGCCGTCGCTCCAGCCGGAAACCAGCCGCACGACGGAGCTGGGCGCGTACTTCGACAGCCCCTCGGGGCTGGCCGCCAGCGCCACGGTGTTCCACAACGCATTCAAGGACAAGATCACCAGCGGCCCCGGGCTGCTCAACTGCAGCTACCGGCCCGCGCCCAACCGGGCAGGTTGCGTGAGCTTCGGCAACTGGCCCAACGTGGATGCCTTCGGCCAGCAGGTGAACGTGGACGAAGCCGTCACGCGCGGCGTGGAGCTGTCGGCCCGCGTGCCGCTGGCACCCGCCTGGTCGGCCACCGCCAACTACACCTTCACCCAGAGCGAGCAAAAGAGCGGCCTCTTTGCCGGCAGCCCGCTGACCGACACGCCCCGGCATGCCCTCAACGCCCGCCTGAGCTGGGACCCATCGCCGCAGTGGAACGCCTGGCTGCGCGCCGAATACCGCAGCGACCGCTACCGCGACCCGGGCACCACCGCCGCCACGCGGGCCGCCCAGGCCGCGCTGGGCGACTACCGGGCCTACACCCAGGTCCACGTGGGCGGCAGCTACCGGGTGAACAAGCAGTTCAGCATCAACGCGGCCATCTACAACCTGTTCAACAAGGACTTCATCGACTACCAGCCCTACCGGGTGCCGGGCCAGACGCCCCCGGTTGCGTATGCCAACCGCTACGTCAACAGCCAGGAAGGGCGGCGGCTCTGGATTTCGGCGAACTACGAGTTCTGACGGGCAAGGGGCGCGGCGCTGCGCGCCGGGGTGTGATTGCTATCATATTCATAGCTGCAGGCGCTTGATATGCAAGCGCTGGACGCTGTTTTGATGCTGAATCATGCGCTCCACGGCCGCTTACGGGTCCGCGCGCGCGGGCTCGCCCGTCGGCGCTGGAATCAGCCCTTGCCATCCACCCTGGTCATCGACAGGCGCCACAGCGACTCGGCCGCGGGCGCCATTTCCGCGCGCTGGCGGTAGAGCCGGATTTCCACCGGCACGTTCCACGCCGCATCGGCCGCGGGCACGAGCGTGCCGGACCGCAGCTCGGTGGCGATCAGGCTCTCCGGCAGCCAGGCGACGCCGCGGCCCTCCAGCGCCATGGCCTTGAGCAGCGCGGCGTGGTGCGCGGTGAAAACCATCGAAACGCCATGCGGTACGGCCAACGTGCCGGCACCCATACCGCCCACCGCGGGCTCACCACCCGCCCCGCCGAACACGCCCCGCAGGCTCCCCCGCATGATGCGGCCCAGGCCCGACGCCTCGCTGTACGCCAGCACGGGCACGGGTTCGGCGGACCCATCGAATCGCGTCGCGTCCGCCGGGCCGATGGCGTGACGGGGCTGGCCCGGTGCGCCGTCTCGCGGCGCGCTCACGGGCAGCAGCCGGTCGTCCGCCAGCCGCAGCACCGGGTAGCCGGCCTCGTCGAGCCGGCCCGGCACGCCGGCATGGCCGTGGCACAGCACGAACTGCACGCGGCGTTGCAGCATCAGGTCCTCGCAGGCGTGCGAGCTGTCGCTCATGGTCTGGATCGGCCCCAGCCGCAGCTGCGATTCCAGCCCGCCCAGCCAGCGCGGGAAGAAGGTGAGCGACAGCACGTGCGTGGCGGCGAACCGCAGGCTGGCGGCCGCCTGGTCGTGCGCGGCGCGGGTCTTGATGCGGGCGGCCTCCAGCCGGGCCAGCACGTCTTCCAGCAGCGGCTGAAAGCGCTGGCCGGCCGCCGTCAGCGCCGCGGGGTGGGCGCTGCGGTCGAACAGCTCCACGCCGACCCAGTCTTCCAGCGCGCGGATGTGGCGGCTGAAGGCCGGCTGTGCGATGGAGCGGGCCTCCGCCGCGCGCGAGAAATTGCCGGTGTCTGCCAGCGCCAGAAAGTCTTCCAGCCATTCCAGGTCGAGGGGGCGGTTGCCGGGGCCCATGCGGTCGTTCTCCTTGCGGTCGTCTTCCGGTGCGGATAGTTGTATGCGTTTCGGGTATTGGACGGGCGGGGCGCGGCGCGAAATCATTCGCTTCGGACACCACCCCGAGCCCCTCATAACGGAGACAACCAGCATGCCTGCCATCGCGAATTATCGCGGGATCATCCCCGCCATCTCGTGCCCCTTCACGCCCGACCACCGCATCGACGAGCCCGCGCTGCGCAAGCTGGCCTCCTGGCTGGCAGGCCACGATGACGTGGTCGCCATCATGACGAACGGCCATACCGGAGAAGTGTTTTCGCTCACCCCGGCCGAGCGCGCCGAGGTCACCCGCATCGTGGCCGACGAGCTCAAGGGCCGCTGCCCGGTCATCTCCTCCATCGTCTGCGAAGGCCTGAAGGATGCCGCCGACCATGCCCGCGCCGCGGTCGCGGCCGGCGCCGTGGCGCTGGACGTGATGCCCCCGCACCACTGGCTGCGCTTCGGCTTCACCTCCGGCCACGCGCTGCAGTATTTCGACGCCATCCACCAGGCGGCGCCCCAGGCCGACCTCGTCTGCCACGTCTATCCGGCCTGGACGCGTGCCTCCTACTCGTCGCAGTTGCTGGCCGACCTGGCCAGGCTGCCCTATCTGCAGGCCTTCAAGGTGGGCCAGCGCGACATGAACAAATACGCCCGCGACATCCAGGCGATCCGCGAGGCCGACGCCGCCAAGGCCATCCTGACCTGCCACGACGAGTACCTGCTGGCCTCGATGGTGCAGGGCGTGGATGGCGCGCTGGTGGGCTTCGCCACCTTCATTCCGCAGCTCATCATCGACCTGTGGAACGCCGTCAAGGCGGGTGATCTGAAGAAGGCCATGGAGGTGCAGGCCGTCATCACCCCGCTCAAAGACGCGGTCTACGGCGGGGGTGAGCCCACGGGCGAGGCCCATGCGCGCATGAAGGGCGGCATGTACCTCGCCGGCGTGATCGACGACGCCACCGTGCGCCCCCCCACCGAGGCGCCGAGCGCGCAGGAGATGAACGCTCTGCGTGCGGCCGTGAAGCAGGCGGGCTTGCTCGCGCGCTGAGCGCCAGCTCGGGCAGGGGCCTATGAGTCCTTGCTGTGTGAATCACATACCAAGAACCGGAGACAAGACACCATGCAACGCCACCATTTCCTGCGCGCCGTGCTGGGCGCCGCCGCCCTTGCGGTGGCAGCCAGCGCCATGGCGCAGACCTACCCCGCCAAGCCCGTGCGCGTGGTCATCCCCTTCCCGCCCGGGGGCACGCTCGACGCGGTGGGCCGCCAGCTGGCGCAGCGGCTGAGCGAGCAGACCGGCCAGTCGTTCATCGTCGAGAACAAACCGGGCGGCAACGGCGTGATCGGCGGCGACATCGTGGCCAAGTCGCCCGCCGACGGCTACACGCTGCTCTTCAACGCGTCCACCTTCACCACCGCGCCGATGACCATGAAGTCGGTGCCCTACGGTGTGGTGAAGGACTTCGCCCCGGTGGCCCTGGTGGCCAAGGCGCCGCTGTCGGTCGCCATCAACAAGAACCTGCCCATCACCGACATCAAGTCCCTGATGGCCCATGCCAAGGCGCATCCGGGGAAGATGACCTTCGCCGTCGGCTCCATCGGCTCGGCCGGCCACCTTTCGACCGAGATGCTCAAACGCGCCGGCCAGCTCGACTACCTGATCGTGCCTTACAAGGGCACGGCGCCGGCCTTCCAGGACTTGATCGGCGGGCAGATCGACGGCTTCATCGACCCCATCCTCGGCTCGCTCCAGTACCACAAGAGCGGCATGCTGCGCGTGGTGGCGGTCACCTCGGCGCAGCGCGCCGCCAGCCTGCCCGACGTGCCCACGGTGGCGGAAACCATCCCGGGTTACGAGTTCTACAACTGGTACGGCCTGTGGGCGCCGGCCAGGACGCCGGTGGACGTGATCCAGCGCCTGAACGCCGAGGTGAACAAGGCCCTGGCCGGCGACATGAAGGCCAAGCTGCAGGAGCAGGCCCTGCTGCTCACGCCCGGCAGCGTGGAGGACTTCGCCAAATTCCAGCAGAGCGACATGGAGCGCTCGCAGAAGATCGTGACGGAGGGGAACATCCGTGTCGAATGACGCGAAGCCCACTCACGGCGCGCGCCACGCAGTCGTCACCGGCAGCAGCAGTGGCATTGGCCGCGCCATTGCCGAGGCGCTGCTGGACGCCGGCTGGCGCGTGACCGGCCTGGACGTGGCGCCACCCGCCATCGTGCACGCGCTTTTCCTGCCGGTGGCGGTGAACCTGGCCGATGGCGATGCCATCGGCCGCGCCGCCGCGAGCCTGCCCCCGGCCGATGCGCTGGTCCATGCCGCCGGCGTGCTGCGCGTGTGGCCGCTGGGTCAGCTGGACCATGCCGGGGGCGAGCTGATGTGGCGCCTGCATGTGGACGCCGCCGCGCGGCTGGCCGATGTGATCGTGCCCGCCATGGCGCAACGCGGCACCGGCCGGGTGGTGTTCATCGGCAGCCGCGTGGCCCAGGGCATGGCGGGCCGGGGGCAATATGCGGCCACCAAGGCCGCGCTAATCGCACTGGCACGCAGCTGGGCGGCCGAGGTGGCGGGGCAGGGCGTGACGGTGAACGTCGTCTCGCCCGCCGCCACTGCCACCGGCATGCTGAGCGACCCGGCCCGCGCCGGCAGTGCGCCGCGCCTGCCGCCCATCGGCCGGCTGATCGACCCGGCCGAGATCGCCGCGCTGGTGGGCTTTCTGCTCTCTCCTTCAGCCGCTGCCATCACCGGGCAGGACATCGCCATCTGCGGCGGCTCGTCGCTGGCCCGCTGACCTTTCGCAACTCCTTTTTCCGACCGAGAAATACCCATGAAAATCGTCGACATCCGCGAATCCACCCGCCCGATCAAGTCCGACATCCGCAACGCGTACATCGACTTCTCCAAGATGACGCTGAGCCTGGTGGCGGTGGTCACCGACGTCGTGCGCGACGGCAAGCCCGTGATCGGCTACGGCTTCAACTCCAACGGCCGCTACGGCCAGGGCGCGCTGATGCGCGACCGCTTCATCCCGCGCGTGCTGGAGGCCGACCCCGCGTCCCTGGTGGACGACACCGGGGACAACCTCTGCCCGCACAAGGTCTGGGCGCGCATGATGATCAACGAGAAGCCCGGCGGTCATGGCGAGCGCTCCGTCGCCGTGGGCACCATCGACATGGCCGTGTGGGACGCGGTAGCCAAGATTGCGGGCAAGCCGCTCCATCAACTGCTGGCCGAGCGCTACGGCAACGGCACGCCCGCCAATCCGCGCGTGTTCGTCTACGCGGCCGGTGGCTACTACTATCCCGGCAAGGGCCTGGACGGGCTGAAGAAGGAAATGGAGGGTTACCTCGCCCGCGGCTATTCGGTCGTCAAGATGAAGATCGGTGGCGCTTCGCTCGCGGACGACTGCGAGCGCATCGAATCGGTGCTGAAGATCCTGGGCCCCGGACAGCAGTTGGCGGTAGACGCCAACGGCCGCTTCGACCTGCAGACGGCCATCGACTACGGCCATGCGCTGTCTCAGTACCCGCTCTTTTGGTACGAGGAAGCCGGCGACCCGCTGGACTACGAACTGCAGGCCCGGCTGGGCGAGGTGTACCCGGGCCCGATGGCCACGGGCGAGAACCTCTTTTCCATGCAGGACGCCCGCAACCTCATCCGCCACGGCGGCATGCGCCCCGACCGCGACTGGCTGCAGTTCGACTGCGCGCTGAGCTATGGCCTCGTCGAATACCTGCGCACGCTGGACATGCTCAAGGACAACGGCTGGTCGCCCAGCCGCTGCATTCCGCACGGCGGCCACCAGATGTCACTCGCCATCGCCGCCGGGCTGGGCCTGGGCGGCAACGAGAGCTATCCGGACCTGTTCCAGCCGTATGGCGGTTTCCCGGATGGGGTCAAGGTGGAGGCCGGCTACGTCACGCTGCCGGCGCTTCCGGGCATCGGCTTCGAGGGCAAGTCGGATCTGATCGCGGAGATGCGGGCATTGGCTTCTTGAATCGAAGACTCTGAGCCCGCTCGGCGTCCGTCCCTTCTGGTCAGGCGATGCAGGGCCGCTGGCGGCAGCGGGCCCCGACGTGGTGGAGAGCCAGGAATGCTTTGCACGAATCGAGCGGAAATTGCGCGCTGCGGCTCGGGAGGGGCTGCAAGGCGCCAACCGCAGACATAGCCCCGGCATCGTGGAAATTTGCAACGCCGCGGACTGCCCGGGTCCGCAGATGCACACGAAGCGGTGACTCGTGCAGAGGTTCCCTAGAGCAGCCCGCGCTTGCGGCCACCCCACAGTCCGAGCCCCAACAGGCCGAGCGACGTGGCGAGCATGGCCCAGTCGCCCAGTCCTGGCACAGGGGTCGGTGTTCGCACGGGCGGAGCGACATAGGTGCAATTCAGGTCTGCGGTGGCGGGCGTGTCCATTTGCCCCACGGCGGTATTGAACTGCCTGGGCGGGGTGATGGTGTTGGTCACCGTCGGATTGGCTTGGCAGGCACTGATGCCCGAAGCCGTGTCGGGCCACTGCACCTCGACCGTCACGGTGCAGCCATCGTTGGGCAAGGTAGCGTTGGAGAGGCTGACGGTATTGCTGCCGGGCGTGGCGGTGAGCAGGCCACCGGTGCAGGTAGTGCTGGCGCTGTGCACAGTGAGCGGTGCGGGCAGGACATCGGTCAGGTTGAGCCCCGGCACTGGACCGGCCGTTCCACCATCGCCGCTGCCGAATCCCGGACCTTTCACGGTGATGCTCAGGGTGCTGCGCTCGCCCGGTGCGACGTTCGCAGGCGCGAAAGCCTTGCTCACGCTGGGTGCGTTGGCCATCATGACAGAGCCGGAGATGAAATCCCTGCTGTTGCTGTAGTTGACCGTGGAGAAATACACCTTGCGCACGTTGGGTGGCAAATCGATGTACAGGCCATTGCTTTGCAGCCCATTGCCGGGTGTCGTGACCAAAAGCCATCCGCCACCACCGTCATAAACCTCCGGGGTCTGGGTGTATGGGGAACCGGAAGTGGGGAAGTTGGTTCGTGGAAACTGTGTTTGGTTATTTACCAGATCGCAGGTCTCCAGCGCCTGCGTCGCCGGGTTCATGCAGGTTGCGTAGATATACTGGTAAGAAGAATTGCGCTGATCCTGCACCATTACCCTATAAGGAATCGCATTCGATGCAGGGGTGATTTCGAACTGCGTGCTTTGACCTGACATATTGTCATTATTAATGCCATAGGTCAGGGTGGGATGGAAAAAGAGATTGAGATTGCCGCGCAATGGATTGACCACCATGGTGCCGTCGCTGTTGGACACGGTGGCTGCCGAAGGCGGCGAAGTCACGGCTGGTACGGGCTGGCCTACGAATGTCAACCGCCTCGGGTTTTCCATGGCCTGCGTGGAAAAGCATAAGCAGCTCCCGATGATGGCGGCCACGGTTACCGGGCGAGGAATTAATTGAAGTGGCGACATGGATTAACTTTTTGACGCGAATCGGCTCGTATGCTGGAAAATATCCACCGAATCACGTTGGAATTTCAGTGAAACAAATGGTATCTGATATTTTCAAGAATTCACTGTCAATTAAAGTCAACGTGGCGCCTTCTGGGATAGAACGCCAGTACGTTCAATGGCGACCATGGCAAGGCCCACCGTGCTCGAAAGGCGATTAATGATGTAGATCTGCTGGAATCGAGCGACCAGCCCGGGCTGCAGGCCTGAGGGGCATCATCGGTAAGGCAGCGGGTTCATCCGCGTGAACCACAGCGCAACGGCATCGTGATCGAGCACCGCGATGGCGCTGGCGACCGGGGGATGCCCTGAATCCATCGCTGGCGGGCCCTTCCCGAGGCCGCGCCAGCTGAAACCACGTCTTGCGCGCTCGCTCAGTGCGTCGCGCGGTGCCCGCCGTGACGGCGGCGGCGGGAGACCGACTCCCAGACGGCGACCAGGATCACCACGGCCGTGGTGCAGGTGCCGGCGAGGGTGATGCTCAGGTGCCCCGCGACGGGAATGAGCAGTGCCAGCAGCACCAGGCCGGCCAGGTGCGACAGCGGGAAGTTGCCATACACCACGCGCTTGAAGAGGGCGTTGCCCAGCAGGTAGATGGCCGGGCCGCCGAGCAGTACGGCCAGGTACTTGGGCTCCACGTGGTGGCTGCCGTGGGCGATGACCAGGTCGTCGGCCACGGCGGACGCGATGATGCCGGCGATGAGGATGACGTGGATGTAGTGGAACTGCGCACCGATGCGACCGGGGTCGTCCGAATGCTCGATCACGTGGCTGGCGGCCTTGCTGCTGGTGTCGAAGTAGATCCACCACATGGCGATGCTGCCGATGAAGGTGACGGCCATGGCGAAGACGGCCCAGGCGTCCCATTCCTTGGCCAGGGCGAAGGAAGCGCCGCTTGCCAGTACCGATTCGCCGAGCGCGACGATCACGAACAGCTGGCAGCGCTCCGCCAGGTGGCCGCCGTCGATGGTCCACTCGCTGGTGGCCGAACGGCCGAGGCCGGGGAAGGCGAACCCGGTCATGGGCGAGAAGTATTCGCAGGCCACCGCCACGGCCCACAGGGCGAGCCGGGTGGTTTCGTCGCTGGCCAGGCCGCCAGCGATCCAGAAAGCCGCCGACACGCAGAGCCATGCCAGCATGCGCCGGAAGTTCGGCGCCATGGGGCTGTGACGCTCCAATGTCGTCAACACCCATACGGTGCGCCCCACCTGGATGAGCGTGTAGCTGGCGGCGAAGATGAGCCCCCGATCGGCGAAGGCTTGCGGCAGGGCCGCCGACATGACGAGCGCCACCATCATGATCGAGAACAGGGCCAGGCGGATGGACAGCGCTCCCGGGTTGAACCAGTTCGTGACCCAGCAGGTGTATTGCCAGCCGAGCCAGACAGCGAACCACATGAGGAGTGTCTGCGCGGCGCCCAGCAGGGTCAGGTGGTCGAGCAGGTAGTGGGAAAGCTGCGTGACGGCGAAGACGTAAACGAGGTCGAAGAACAATTCTTCGTTGAGGACTTTGGCCTCGCTGGCGCGTGAACGCAGCGGCGATGACTGCGAAATGCCGTGGTTTTGCATCGTTGCTCCTTGATCGCCTCCCTGGCGCGGGCGCGATCATCGCATGTGCGAAATGGGCCGCTCCGGGCGGTTGCTGCGCCATTTTTGGGGCTTGATGGGTGTGCTCCACCCCGCGATCAACCCTTCTTCCCTGGGAAAAGTGGCCATGTCTCGCCTGGCAACCCGCGACGGGCCTTCCCGCCAAGGCTGTCCGCGTTCACAAGATTTCACATTGCCCGAGACGGCACGCACGCCAACCTCACCATGGACGGTGCGAGGCGACAACGCTTTCACATCCGCCAGCCGAACTGACCTGATGAATACAGCCGACCCCGCTCCAGCCCTGGGCCGCTGCCACCTGTACCGTGGACGCTGGTCTGTCGGAAAATCGACAACCGTGGATGTTCAGCCCGGCCGCGACGCCGGTTCAGTGCATCGGTCGCCCCAGCCGCCGGCTGGCGCGCGATATTCCGTAATTCACCAGGCAGTACAGCCCCGCCACGACCAGGTAGACCGGCACCAGCGAGTGGTAGTTGGCGATCAGCACCCTGGCGTTCTGCATCAATTCGCCATAGGTGACCACGTAGCCGAAGGTGGTGTCCTTCACCACGATGACGAGCTGCGCGACCAGGGCCGGGACGATGTAGCGCAGGGCCTGGGGAAAGACGATGGCGAAGAACACCTGCGTGGGGGACATGCCCAGGCTGCGGGCGGCGTCGGTCTGGCCGCGCGGCACGGCGAGCACGCCGGCACGATACACCTCGGCCACGACGGCGGCGGTGCTGAAGCCGATGGGTAGCGTCAGCATCCAGTAGGTGCCGAGCTTGATGCCCACCGAAGGCAGCACCAGGAAGCACAGGTAGATGAGCAGCAGGGTCGGCGTGCCCCGCAGGAATTCGATGGCCGCGATGCTGGGCCAGCGCAGCAGCCGCAGGCGTGACAGCCGGCCCATCATCAGCACCAAGCCCAGGCTCAGCGCGATGAGTGCGCTCATCGCGGCCGACGCCAAGCTGCCGAGCAGTCCCTTGGCCAGGAAGGCCCAGGTCGTCGGCCATGCGAAGAACTGCCAGTAGCGGGCTTCCAGTTGCCCGGCGGACTGGAAGCGGAGTGCGATGCCGACCGCCAGCAACAGCAGCAAGCCCGCAGCGACGACGCTGATCGCCCGCGTGAGTGCCCGGGCACGTGGACTGGGCATGCCGAACAGGGTGTCCTCGAGGGATCGGCTCATCGCAGTATTCGCACCTTCCGCTCCAGCAGGGCGCCAGCCCAGCCGATCAGCAGGCCGGTCGCTACATACATCGCGGCGGCCACGGTGAAGGCGGCCATGCCGATGGCGGAGTCATTGCCCATCTTGGAGACGAGCGCGGTCAGTTCGCGGCCCGGCATGGGCACCTGCGACGCCAGCGAGGTGGACAGCATCAGCGCGATGAGCAGCGATGTCATGGGTTGCACCACCGAGCGCAGCGCCTGCGGCAGCACGATCGAGGAGATGACCCGCGCGGGCCGCAGCCCCAGGCTGAGCGCGGCCTCGATCTGGCCGGAGGGAATAGTGTTGATGCCGGTGCGCAGGTAGTCGGCGGTGAAGGCCGAGCAGACCAGCGCCAGTGTCAGCACCACGCTGTGCTCATAGTCGATCACTACTTCCAGGTCGGGCAGGGCGAACACGATGAAGATCAGCAGCGCCACGCTGGGGATGTTGCGGAAGACCTCGACGTAGAACGTGAGGAAGGCGCGCAGCGGCCGCAGCGGAAACAGGCGCAGCGCCGCTACCGCCACCCCCAGCGCAAAGCCCGGCACGAAGGCCAGCGCGGTGAGCTTCCAGGTCAGCAAAAGGGCCTGCCAGAAGGCAGGCCCGTGGTCGGCCAGCAGCTTGGCGAGGTCGCCCATCGTGCGCGGTGTTTACGGCAGGGCGGGTGGCGTCGGCACGGCCGTGCTGCCGGTGCGCTGGCCGATGGAGACGGTCCAGAGCTTGGCCCAGGTGCCGTCGGCCTCGATCTTCTTCAGGAAAACGTTGACGAAGGCCACGCCGTCCGAGCCCTTGGGCAGGCCGATGCCGTAGGGGTCTTGCGCGCCGAACGGCGCGCCCGCCAGCTTGGCGTCGCCGGTGCCCAGGCTCAGGGCGTTCAGCAGCAGGGTGTAGTCGGTCACGTAGGCGTCGACCCGGCCCTGGCGCAGCGAATCGAGCGCTTCCTGGTGGGTCTGGAATTCCTGCACCGTGCTCTTGGGCGCGAACTGCGCCAGGATCGCCGGGCCGGTGGAGCCGGCCTGGGTGGCGACCTTCTTGCCGCCCAGGTCGTGGTACGACTGGATGGCCTTGTTGTTGGCCTTCACCAGCACGCCGGCCTGCGAGGTGTAGTAAGGGCCGGCGAACGAGATCTTCTCGGCGCGGGCGGGCGTGATGGAGTAGGTGGCCATGACCATGTCCACCTGGCCGTTGATGAGCACCTGTTCGCGCGTGGACGAATTCACCTGCGTGAACTGGATCTTCGACGCATCGCCCAGGATGTAGCGGGTGATGAGCTGCGCCAGGCCGGCGTCGAAGCCGCGCATCCTGCCGTCCTTCTCGTTCAGCAGGGAAAACAGGTTCGATGTCTGCGTGCCGCCCAGCCGCAGCGCGCCGGCCTGCTTGATCTTGCTGGCCCAGGGGCTTGCCGCGACGGTCTCGGGGCTGGCCACGGGGCCGCCGGCCACCAGCGCGTCGAAGGCCGCTGCATCGATGGGCGTGCCCTGCGCGAAAAGCGAGCCGCTGCCGGCAATCGCCAGCGCGGCCACGGTGGACTTCAGGATGGAGGTGATCGACATGAGGTTCTCGCTCTCTCGGAAAGGTGTTTTGCTGAGGCTGATGTATAGCACTGCTGCGGCAGCCTGGATGTGGGCGAATGGAGGCAATCGCCGGGTCATTCAGCGCGTCCGGCTTCCACCAGCTTCACCATGACCCAGAGCGCCCGGTTCACGGGGGTGGGAACGCCGGTCGCCTGGCCCCGCTGCACCACGTAGCCGTTGAGGTGGTCGATCTCGCTGGGCTTGCCGCGCGCCAGGTCTTGCGCGGTGGACGACAACTGCCCCGGCATGGTGGCAGCGATGCCGCGCACCGCCGAATGCACATCGCGCGGCAACTGAATGCCATCGGCCTCTGCGACGGCCAGGCATTCGGCCACCACGTCCGCGATCACGTCCGTCACACCGGGCGACCGTGCCAGCCGGCCATAGGGCATCTGCGACACCGCGGAAAGCGCGTTGTAGGCGCAGTTGATGACCAGCTTGGCCCAGAGCGCGCCGCGTACGTCGTCTGACAGATCCGTGGTGATGCCGGCGGCATTGAACTGCCGTGCCACGGTGGCGCTGCGCGGCGAGGGCGCGATCACCAGCTCGCCCCGCCCATGGTGGCGCACATGGCCCGGGCCGGCCATTTCGGTGGCCACGTACACCACGGCGGCGGCCACGGGGTGGGCGTCGCCCAGGACGGCCTGCACGCGCTCGTCGTTGTCCACGCCGTTTTGCAGCGTGAGCACCAGCGCGCCGGGTGCCAGGTGCGGCCGGATCTGCCGGGCCGCATCCTCGGTATCGGTGGACTTCACGCAGAACAGCACCACGTCCGCATCGGCCACGGCGCTGGCTGCGGTGCTGGCGGCCATGGGGACATGCTCGTCCAGCCGGGCCGTCTGAAGCCGCAGGCCGTGGGCCCGGACCTGCTCAATGTGCGCTTGGCGGCCGATCAAGGTGACCGCATGGCCGGCACGCGCCAGCAGGGCGCCGAAATAGCAACCCACGGCCCCGGCGCCCATGACGGCGATCCGCAGCAGCGGGGTGGGGGGCGAATGGGGGGTGGGAGGCGAGGCAGTCATGGCGGAAACGGTCTCCTTGGGGGCGGTCGATCGTACGCCGACCACGGCCCGGCCGTCTGCCAGAAAGGGCGTGATGCCGGGCGCTGCCTGCCGGGAGGGGCGCAAAAAAAGCCCGCCGACGCAAACGTCGGCGGGCTTTCACGATCCCGGTGACCCGGGCGCCAGGCCCGCGCCGCCAGCGGAGGGGTCAGCGCTGACCGGGCAGCGCGTAGGCGATCACATAGTCGCCCCGGTCGGGCGACTGGCGCGCGCCGCCGGCCGTGACCACCACGTATTGCCGGCCGGTCCTGGGCGATTGGTAGCTCATCGGCCCGCCCTGGCTGCCCACGGGCAGGCGCGCCTTCCAGGCTTCCTTGCCGTTGCTGCTGTCGAAGGCACGCAGGTAATAGTCCTGCGTGCCGGCGATGAACACCAGTCCGCCCTGCGTGGCCAGCGTGCCGCCCAGCGTGGGCATGCCGATGGGGATGGGCATGCGCATCTTCACCCCCAGCGGGCCGGTGTCTTCCACCGTGCCCACGGGCACCTGCCAGGCGATTTGCCGGGTCTTCAGGTCGATGGCCGTCAGCGTGCCGAACGGCGGCGCCTGGCACGGAATGCCGGCCACCGACAGGAAGCGGTTCTTGTTGACCGCATACGGCGTGCCCTTGAGCGGCACCGCGCCCATGCCGGTGTTGACGGCCTCGCCGCCGCCTGCGGCCGCGCCGCGGTTGGCCGATGGGATCATCTGCACCCACAGGCCCAGGCGCATGTCATTCGCGAAGAGGAAGCCATGCACCGGGTCCACCGACAGGCCACCCCAGTTCATGCCGCCCAGCGAGCCAGGAAAGCTCAGCGACACGTCGGTGCCCGGCGCGGTGTAGAGACCGTCGTAGCGCATCTTCTTGAAGGCGATGCGGCACAGCAGCTGGTCGAAGGGCGTCGCGCCCCACATGTCGGACTCGGTGAGCGTCTGCGCGCCGATCTGCGGCATGCCGACCGAGCGCGGCTGCGTCGCGGCGTACTGCTCGCCCTGGATGTCGGCCTTCTTGACCGGCTGCTCCTGCACTTCCGTCAGCGGCTTGCCAGTGGCGCGGTCCAGCACGTAGATCTGGCCGGCCTTGGTGCCGATGGCCAGCGCCGGCACGGTGCGGCCGCCCTCGACGGGAAAATCCACGAAGCTCGGCTGCATCGGCAGGTCGAAGTCCCAGAGGTCGTTGTGCACCGTTTGGTAGACCCACTTCTCCGCGCCCGTGGTGGCATCCACCGCCAGCACCGACGCGCCGTACTTGTGGTTCAGCGCCGTGCGCTCCGCGCCGTACAGGTCGGTCGAGGGGCTGCCCATGGGCAGGAAGACGGTGTTCATGGCCGCGTCGTACGACATCGGCGCCCACGAATTGGGCGTGCTGCGCACATAGGTCTTGCCTTCTTCCGGCGCCTTCTTGTCGTCCGGGTTGCCCGGGTCGAACGCCCAGCGCATCTGGCCCGTGATCACGTCGAAGCCACGGATCACGCCGCCGGGCATGTCGGCCTGCACGTTGTCGGCCACGCGGCCGCCCACCACCACGGTGGTGCCCGCCATCAACGGGGGCGAAGTGAGCTGGTAGAACGGGTCGGGCGATGCGCCCAGGCCGGCCTTCAGGTCCACCTGGCCGTTGGTGCCGAAGCCCTGGCAGAACTCGCCCGTGTCGGCATCAACCGCGATCAGTCGGGCGTCGATGGTGTTGGTGAGGATGCGGTGCTGGCAGTTGGCGCCGGCGGGCAGGGCCACCGGCTGCGCCGGCGTGGCACCTGCGGCGCTCACCGCCGGCAGCGGCGCTGCGGCATCGAAGTACGCCAGGCCCCTGCAGCGCTGCCATACGGAGGATTTCGCGTTGATCGCGCGCTTCCAGATCTCGCGGCCCGTGTCGGCTTCCAGCGCGATCAGGTCGTTGTGCGGCGTGCAGAGGTACAGGCGCTCGCCGATCTGCAGCGGCGTGGTCTGGTCCTCGGCGCCGTTGCCGTTGCTCACGGCGATGTCGCCGGTGCGGTACGTCCAGGCCACCTGCAACTGCTCCACGTTACCGCGGTTGATCTGGTCCAGCGCGGCGAAGCGGCTGCCGCCGTTGGTGTTTCCGTAGTGCTCCCAGTTTTTCTGGACTTGGGCCGGGCTCACGGGTGTCAGACCCGGGCCGTTGCCGTTCGCCACCACGGTGGGGTGCGGCACGAACATGCCGCCGAAGGCCGCCACCAGCACCACGGCCAGCACGCCGGCAACGCCCCAGGCGCGGCGGCCACGCGGCGCGGCCAGACCGGGGTAGACCAGCGCCACCAGCAGGCCCAGGACACCCAGCGCGAAAAGCCGCGAGAAGAGCGGCCAGAACGACCAGCCCGCATCGATGAGCGCCCACGCCACGCTCGCCACCAGCGTCACGGCGTAGAGCCATGCGCCCGCCGTGCGGCCGCGCCACAGCAGCACGCCGGCCACCAGCATGGCCAGGCCAGCCGGCGCAAAGTACAGGCTGCCGCCCAGCCGGGCGAGATAGATGCCGCCTGCTAGGAAGGCGACGCCGAAAAGAACGCTTAGTGCGCCCACCAGCCTCGCGGGCCAGCGTGATCTTCCTGTCGACTGCGGTTGTTGTGCTTCCACGCTCATAAAAATCCGATTCTTTGATTTATTGCAACTGGTATTTTCCCGCTTTCCGTGCAACCCTGTCTTCAGGATTGGCGTTGCCATGAAAAAAGCCCCGGCCGGCAGGCACGGGGCTTGGAGTGGCGCTCACGGCAGGCACATGGCCTGCCGCAGGGCTGGCGCGGCCGATCAGAGCGAGTCGATGAAGCTGCGCAGCTTGTCGCTGCGGCTGGGATGCTTCAGCTTGCGCAGCGCCTTGGCTTCTATTTGGCGGATGCGTTCGCGCGTCACGTCGAACTGCTTGCCGACTTCTTCCAGCGTGTGGTCGGTGGACATCTCGATGCCAAAGCGCATGCGCAGCACCTTGGCCTCGCGCGGCGTGAGGCCGTCCAGGATGTCTTTCACCACGTCGCGCAGGCCGGCCTGCATGGCGGCGTCGATGGGGGCGGTGTTGGCGCCGTCCTCGATGAAGTCGCCCAGGTGGCTGTCGTCGTCGTCGCCGATCGGCGTTTCCATGGAGATCGGCTCCTTGGCGATCTTCAT
>Ga0308171_1001017_pt1 | contig 43896 bp, 37 predicted proteins | sample PhyGR1_FD_202135 | JGI IMG/M metagenome (GOLD analysis project Ga0308171, IMG submission 202135) | Phyllosphere microbial communities from UC Gill Tract Community Farm, Albany, California, United States - DLSLSG.R1 | ecosystem: Host-associated > Plants > Phyllosphere > Unclassified | place: USA... | reverse complement strand
GCACGATGAAGATGATTTCCAAGTCAAATACGATGAACTGGATCGCGATCAGGTAGTAGCGCACATCGAACTTCATGCGCGCGTCCTCGAAAGCCTCGAAGCCGCATTCGTACGGCGAGAGCTTTTTAAGATCAGGTCGTCGGGGAGCGAGGAATCGGCCGACCAGCATCAGCGCAACGCCAATGCCGGTGGCAACGATCAGAAACAGCAGAGACGGCAAATATTCGGCCAGCACAGCGATTCTCTCTTGCCTCTGCCGCTGCGCCTGCAGGCGCTTTGGCATGGGGGAGTGGACGGATACCGCTACCTGGCGCTTTGCGCGCCAGACGAACCCGCTTACAAACAAATGGTGCCCAAGAGGGGACTCGAACCCCTACGACCTAAGTCGCTACCACCTCAAGGTAGTGCGTCTACCAATTCCGCCACCTGGGCTTACGATCGCACCGGCTATTCTCCAGTGCGCCGCATATTGTAACCGTCTTCAGCGAGTCTGGGAGCCTTCCGAAGGCTTTTCTTCACCAGATTTCGGAGTTTCTGCCTGAGCCGGCACAGTGGCCGACGGAACAGGCTGCTGCACCGGGGTTTCCGGCGCCTTAGGCACGGCCGGGAGCTCGCCCGCCGGCGCGGCCGGGACTGCGGCGGCAGGCGCCGACATCACACCCAGATCCTGCTGTGCTGCCGGGCGCGAGCCATGGCTGGCGTACCAGGCCATGAACAGGCTGATGCCGAAGAACACCACGGCCAGCCATTTGGTCGACTTGGACAGGAAGTTCGAGGCGCCACGGGCACCGAACACCGTACCCGAGGCACCGGCGCCGAAGCCCGAACCGGCTGCCGCACCCGAACCGCGCTGCATCAGGATGAGCGCGATCATGGCCACCGCCACCAGCACGTAGACCACATTGAGGATCAACATCAGCATTTCAAATCCGTCCTCGGATTGTAGTACCGGCGGCAGTCGGCAATCGACGCCCGTCGGCAACTTTACTTGTCAGCGCCCGGTCGCCGCACGCGCGATGGCCAGGAAGTCCGCGGCGACCAGCGAGGCGCCGCCCACCAGCCCACCATCGACATCGGGCTGTGCGAACAGTTCCGCGGCGTTGTCGGGCTTTACGCTGCCGCCATAGAGGATCGGCAGCGAATCCGCAATTCTAGCATCCAGTCTGGCCACTTCGCCACGGATGAACGCATGGACCTGCTGGGCCTGTTCCTTGCTGGCGGTACGGCCGGTGCCGATGGCCCAGACCGGCTCATAGGCGACCACCGCGGTGGCAAAGCCCGCCGCCCCGACCAGGGCCAGCACCGGGGCCAGCTGGCCGGCGATGACCGATTCGGTCTGCCCGGCTTCGCGCTGCTCCAGGGTCTCGCCCACGCACAGCACCGGGGTGAGCCCGGCATGCAGGGCGGCGGCGAACTTGCGCGCGACCAGCTCACTGCTTTCGGCATGGTACTGGCGGCGCTCGGAATGGCCGACCAGCCCGTAGCGCGCCCCGACCTCGGCCAGCATCGCCGCGGAGACCTCGCCGGTGTAGGCGCCCTTTTCATTGCTGCTCACATCCTGCGAGCCGAAGGCCACCGGGCGGCCCTCGAAGGCCTCCACCAGCTCGCCCAGGTAGGGCAGCGGCGGCATCACCACCACGTCCACGCCCTCCAGGGGCAGCGCGGCGACCAGGTCGCTGACCAGTTCGATGGCGAAGTGGCGGCTGCCGTGCAGCTTCCAGTTTCCGGCGACGATCGTGCGGCGCATGGGGTGCCTCCGTGTTGATATCAGCCGGACATGATACCGGATGAAACGATTCGACGCCGAGCCGAAAACGCTTACATTTCAATCGGATATTGCATCCGGGCGCTGCCGGCATGGCCCTGCCCTGCCCCGCAGATACGAAAAGGCCGCCCTGCGGCGGCCTTCTGGATCACTTCAGCTTGATCTCGCGCAGGCGTTCTTCCAGGAAGCCGTGGGCGGTGATCGGCTCGGGGTACCGGCTCGGATTCTCCGGCGTGATGCAGGTCGGCAGCACGTCGATCAGGAAGTCCGGATTGGGGTGCAGGAAGAACGGCACCGAGTAGCGCGGCTGGCGCGCCTGTTCGCCCGGCGGGTTCACCACGCGGTGGATCGTGGAGGGGTACACGTGGTTGGTCAGGCGCTGCAGCATGTCACCGATGTTGACCACGATGGTGTCCGCGTCGGAGGTGAACGGCACCCACTTGCCCTCGTGCGACTGCACTTCCAGGCCGGCGGCGCTGGCGCCCACCAGCAGGGTGATGAAGTTGATGTCGCCGTGCGCGCCGGCCCGCACGTTGGGGATGTTCTCGGCGGTGATCGGCGGGTAGTGGATCGGGCGCAGGATCGAGTTGCCGTTGTTGGTCTTGTCGGCGAAGAAGTCCTCCGGCAGACCGATATGCAGGGCCAGGGCCGACAGCACCCGCGAGCCGAGCTGGTCCAGGGCCTGGTACAGCGCATAGCCGCGCTCGCGGAAGCCGGGCACTTCGCTCGGCCACAGGTTCGGGGCCATCACGTCACGGTAGCGGGAGTCGTCCGGGATCTCGCGGCCGATGTGCCAGAATTCCTTCAGATCGAAATGCGACGAGCCCTTGGCGGTCTCCACGCCGAAGGCGGTGTAGCCGCGCGCGCCGCCACTGCCGGGCACGTGGTAGGCGCGCTTGGTCTCTTCCGGCAGTGCGAAGAAGGCCTTGAAGACGTCATAGGCCGCATCGATGTCCGCCTGCGGAATGCCGTGGTTGCGTATGCCCGCGAAACCCCATTCGCGGTAAGCCGCGCCGAGCTCGGCCACGAAGGCGTCGCGGTCACTGTCGAAGCGGGTGATATCGAGGGTGGGGATCTGGCTCACAGCACGTCCTGACTTGTTCGGATTGATCGAGGTCCGCACCTGTGGCGCGGCTGAACATTGTGCCAGATCGGGTCGAACCCGCCACCGATACATTGATACAAGCCGATACAATTCGCCCCGCCCGGGGTCTGCGCCGGTTGCACTGATGCCGCCCGTGCCGCGGTCCCTTCCGCTTGCCCCCTGATCCGCCCTCATGGATGTCTCTTCGTTTTCTCCGGTACCGTCGCCGCCACGCTGGCAGCGACTGGCCTGGCTCAGCCTGTTCACCGTGTGCAACGCCGCGCTGGCGGTGGGCATCGCACTGACCAACGCCCCCTTGGCGGACAACCCCGGTGGCACGCTCGGCGTGGCCTACCTGGGCCTTGCCCTGCCCGGCCACTTCCTGGCCTTCGGCGCCCTGGTGTCCATCCTGCCCCTGCTGACCGGCCTGTGGAGCCGTTCGACCCGCCCGATGACGGTGGCCGCCGTGCTCTTCCAGGGGCTGTGGCTGTGCCTGCTGCTGGTCGATGCGAAGGTCTTCGCGCTGTACCGGTTCCACCTCAATGCCATGGTGCTGAACATGGTCTTTGGCGGCGCGCTGCAGGACCAGGTCGCGTTGTCCTGGCAGGTGTGGGCGCAGTCGCTGGCGATCTTTGCGATGGTGATCGGTGCCCAGGCGCTGCTGGCCTGGGCCTGCTGGCGGCTGCTGCCGGCGCGCGCCGGGCGCCGCGCGGTGCTTGCCGCCTGGGCGGCGGGCCTGCTCCTGATGGGCGCCGGCCAGACCGCCACGGCCTATTACGACGCCCGCGGCGAACGCGCGATCACCCGCCAGTGGGCCTACCTGCCGTGGGCGCAGCCGATCACCGCCAAGCGCCAGATGCAGCGGCTGGGCGTCCACAGCCAGCCGCAGGCGAGCCTGCCCGACCCGCGCCACAGCCAGCTGCAGTACCCGCGGCAGCCGCTGCGCTGCCAGAGCACCACCCAGCCCAACGTGCTGGTGGTGGTGCTCGAATCGCTGCGTGCCGATGCGCTGGCCCCGCGCAGCATGCCCAACACCTGGGCGCTGGCGCAGCAGTCGCAGGTATTTTCGCGGCACTACAGCAGCGGCAATGCGACCCGGTTCGGGCTGTTCGGGCTGCTCTACGGCCTGCCCGGCGGCTACTGGCACAGCATGCTGAGCGAGCAGCGCGGCACGCAGCTGTTCCAGGTGCTGCAACAGCAGGGCTACGCGCTGCATCTGTACGGCAGCGCGCCGTTGACCAGTCCGGAGTTCGACCGCACCGTCTTCGCGGCGGTGCGCAACCAGCTGCATACCGCCCCGGCCGCCCTGGCCCCGGCCGAGCGCGACCGCCACATCATCCAGGCACTGCGCCAGGACATCGGCAGCGCCAACGGCAGCCACTGGTTCGGGTTCGCGTTCCTGGATGCCTCGCACGCCCCCTATCACCTGCCCAAGGGCTACCCGCCGCTGGATACCCCGATGGCGCAGAGCATCAATTTCCTGGCCCTGGACCGGAAACACGACCCCACCCCGGAGCGCAACCGCTACCGCACCGCCGTGCACTATGCCGACAGCCTGGTCGGCGAGCTGCTGGCGACCCTGCGCGAGACCGGCCAGGACCGCAACACCATCGTGCTGGTGACCGGCGATCACGGCGAGGAGTTCAACGACCTCGGCCTGAACTACTGGGGCCACAACGGCAACTTCTCCGATTACCAGATGCGCGTACCGTTCGTGCTGCATTGGCCGGGGCGCGAGCCCGCGCGCCACGACGCCACCAGCGCGCACGAGGACTGGGTGCCGACGCTGCTGCGGCATGGCCTGGGCTGTGAGAACGCGCTGGAGGATTTCAGCACCGGCCACGATCTGTTCGCGCCGGCCCCCGGCGATCGCGCGGTGCTGGTGGAGAGCTGGTCCCAGCGCGGCATCCGCCATGGCGACCGCACCTATGTGTTCGACAAGTTCGGCAACGCCACCACGCTGGACCTCAACTACCTGCCGCTGGCCCGGCAGCAGCCCGACCCGGCGGCACTGCGCAGCGCATGGGATGCGCTGACCCGGTTCCGCACGCAGTAAGACAGCCGCCCGTACCCGGTACGGGCGTCGGCACCCACGGATACCGCCTCGATGAACATGCCGTTGAAAATCCTGCATACCGAAGCCGCCAAAGGATTCGGCGGCCAGGAGATCTACATCTACCGCCACATGCTGGCCATGCGCGAGCGCGGCCATGATGTGTCCTTGCTGTGCCAGCCCGACGCGCGCCTGGGCGAGATGGCGCGCGAGGCCGGCTTCACCGTGCACGCGCTGCGGATGGGCGGCCTGCTGCGGCTGCTGCGCGGCATCGGCACGGTGGCGCGGCTGGTGCGCCGGCACGGTTATGACGTGGTCAATACCACCAGCCGCCGCGACAGCCTGATCGCCGCCGCCGGCGCCCGCCTGGGCGGCACCCCGCTGGTGGTGCGTTCGCGCCACCTCATGAGCCCGATCCATTCACTGCTGACCTATACGGGCCTGCCGCACCGCGTGATGACGGTCAGCCGCTTCGTCAAATCGCTGCTGGTGGAGCGCGGCATCGCCGCGTCGCACGTGGGGATCGTGCCGCCGATCGCGGTGCCGCCGCAGTGGACGCAGATCGCATCGCGCGATCCCTGGCAGTGCCTGCAGGACACCCGGGCCGAGGTGCGCGCCGAACTGGGGTTCGCCGAGGACCAGATCGTGGTCGGTTGCGTGGCGGTGCTGCGCGAACCCAAAGGCCACGCCGAGCTGCTGCACGCGATCGCCCCGCTGTGCCACCAGCATCCGCAGCTGCAGTTGGTGATCGTGGGCGACGGCGAACCGGTGATGCGGCGGCTGACGGCACTGCGCGAACAGCTCGGCATCGCCGGCCAGGTGCATCTGCTGGGCTATCGTCAGAATGCCTGCCGGCTGATGACCGCCTTCGACATCTTCGCCCTGGCCAGCCACAAGGAAGCGGCGGGCACGGTGTTCCTCGAGGCGGCCTACGTGGGCGTGCCGATCGTGGCCACCCGCGTGGGCGGCGTGCCGGAGATGCTGATCGAGGGCGACAATGCCCTGCTCGCCCCGCTCGGCGACCAGGCCGCGCTCACCGCCGCGCTGCAGGTGCTGGTCGAGCAGCCCGAACGCCGCCGGCAGATGGGGCTGGCCGGATGGAACTGGATGCACGGCGCGCACCGCTTCACGCCCGCCGGCCACACCGAAGCAACCGAACGTTACTACCAGCAGTGGTTGAAGGAACTGGGCCATGGCCAACGCTAGATCCGTCCCGGTGCTGATGCACCATCACGTCTCCCCCTCCCCCGGCATGATCACGGTCTCGCCGGAGAACTTCGAAAGCCAGATCGCCTGGCTGGCCGCCAACGGTTGGACCTCGCTGACCCTGGACCAGTACGCCGGTTTCCTCGCCGGCAAGCCGACGCCGGCCAGGTCGATCGTAATCACCTTCGATGACGGCTACCTGGACAACTGGGTGTACGCGCATCCGATCCTGCAGAAGTACGGCATGCATGCCGTGGTGTTCGTGGTCACCGGCTGGATGGGCGAAGGCGACGTCCGTGCGCATGCGGGCCAGCCCGGTGCCGTCCTGCCCGCGACACCGGACCATCGCGGCTGCGAGGTGGCGATCCTGCGCGAGAACCGCCCGGACGAGGTGATGATGCGCTGGAGCGAGGCGCGCGCCATGATCGCCGCCGGCACCTTCGAGGTGCACTGCCACACGCATACGCATACCCGCTGGCTCAAGCAGGCGATCTCGCGCGAGCACAAGCAGCAGGGCATCCGCGGCGACCTCTCGGTGGCGCGCGAGGTGCTGCAGCGGCAGCTGGGCGAGGTCTCGGACACGCTGTGCTGGCCGTACGGCGATTTCGACGAGGACTACGTGCAGATCGCACGCGAACAGGGCTTCAGGTACCTGCATACCACCCATCCGTTCGGCCGCAACGTGGTCGGCGGCGATCCGGAGCACATCTACCGCTTCGCGATCCGCGACCGCCCGGCGCGCTGGCTGCGCAAGCGTATCGCCTACAGCTACCACCCGCTGATCGCGCCGCTGTTCAACCGTTTCAAGGCGAAGAAAAAGAAGATGGTGCCGGGGCCGTAACCCGCGGCCACGCTGCAACGAAAACGCCCCGGTTTCCCGGGGCGTTTTCAGTTCCAGCCATCACCACCGCCCGGCTCAGGCCGCGGCAGCCGCCTTCACCGCCGCCGAGAGGCTGTCCAGCGTGGACTGCATCAGCTCGGCGCTGTCCGCCTCGACGGTGACACGCACCACCGGCTCGGTGCCGGAGGGGCGCAGGAACGCGCGGCCGCGCCCCTTCACTGCCTGCTGCGCGGCCACCAGTGCCGCCTGCACGCTCTCGGCCTGCACGGTGGCCTTGGCCGCGCCCTGCAGGCGCACGTTGACGGTCTTCTGCGGCACCTTGTTGAGCACCGACAGCACCTGGCGCAGTGACGTGCCGTCTCGGCGCAGCACTTCCAGCACCTGCAGCGCGCTGACGATCGCATCGCCGGTGGTGGCGCGGTCCAGGCACAGCAGGTGACCGGAGGCTTCGCCGCCGAGCACCCCGTTGTTTTCCACCAGGGCCTGATGCACGTAGCGGTCACCGACGTTGCTGCGCTGGAACGGGATGTTCAACCGTTCCAGTGCCTGCTCCAGGCCGAAGTTGGTCATCAGCGTGCCGACCACCGGGCCATGCAGGCGACCGCTGCGCTGCCAGGCCTGGGCCAGCACGAACAGCAGGTCATCGCCATCGACCGGGTTGCCCTGGTCGTCGGCCATCAGCACGCGATCGCCGTCGCCATCGAAGGCGATGCCGAAATCGGCGCCGACCTCGCGCACTTTCGCAGCAAGATTGTCGATGTGCATCGAGCCGACGCCATCGTTGATGTTCAGCCCGTTGGGGGCATCGCCGATGCTGACCACCTGCGCGCCCATTTCGCGGAACAGCAGCGGGGCGACGTGGTAGGTGGCGCCGTGCGCGCAATCGAGCACGATCTTCAACCCGCGCAGATCGAACCCGCGCGGCACGCTGGCCTTGCAGAATTCGATGTAGCGGCCGACCGCATCGCGGGCACGCATGGCCTTGCCCAGCCGCTCGGACTCGACCGTGGTGAACGGCGCATCGAGTGCGGCTTCCAGCGCCAGCTCGGTGGCGTCATCGAGCTTCTCGCCATCGGCGGAGAAGAACTTGATGCCATTGTCGTAGTGCGGGTTGTGCGAGGCGCTGATGACGATGCCCGCGTCCGCACCGAGGGTACGGGTGAGGAAGGCCACCGCCGGCGTCGGCATCGGGCCGAGCAGCTGCACGTCGGCGCCGGCCGCGACCAGCCCGGCTTCCAGCGCGGCTTCGAACATGTAGCCGGAGATGCGCGTGTCCTTGCCGATCACCACCACCGGGCGGTGCCCGTTGCGCTCGGTCAGCGCGCGCCCGAGCGCATTGCCCAGGCGCAGCACGAAATCGGCGGAGATGACGCCCTCACCGACCTTGCCCCGGATGCCGTCGGTGCCGAAATACTTGCGCGACGCCATCAGGCCGCCGCGTCCGGTGCCGGTGCCGGCTGACGTGCCAGCATGGCCAGGATTTCCGACAGGCGATCGCGCATCTCGCGACGGTCGCAGATCTGGTCGATCGCGCCGTGCTCGAGCAGGAACTCCGAGCGCTGGAAACCTTCCGGCAGCTTCTCGCGCACGGTCTGTTCGATCACGCGCGGGCCGGCAAAGCCGATCAGCGCCTGCGGCTCGGCGATGTTGATATCGCCGAGCATCGCAAACGACGCCGAGACGCCACCGGTGGTCGGGTGGGTCAGCACCGAGATGTACGGCAGGCCGGCATCGCGCAGGCGACCCAGCGCGGCGGAGGTCTTGGCCATCTGCATCAGCGAGAACAGGCCTTCCTGCATGCGCGCGCCGCCACTGGCGGAGAAGCACACGTAGGGCGCACCGATCTCCAGGGCCTTTTCCGCAGCCAGCGCGAAACGCTCACCGACCACCGACCCCATCGAGCCGCCCATGAAGGCGAAATCGAAGGCCGATGCGACCAGCGGGCGGCCCTTCATCAGGCCCTGCATGGCGATCAGCGCATCGTATTCGCCGGTGTTCTTCTGCGAGGCCTTGATGCGCTCGCTGTATTTCTTCTGGTCCTTGAACTTGAGCAGATCGGTCGGCCCGAGGCGCGCGGCGATCTCGGTGGTGCTGTCGGCATCGAACAGCGCGGCCAAGCGCGCGCGTGCGCGGATCGCCATGTGGTGGCCGCACTTCGGGCAGACTTCCAGGTTCTCTTCCAGCTCGGGACGGTAGAGCGCGCTGCCGCAGCTGCTGCACTTCTCCCACAGGCCCTCGGGGACACTGCGTTTCTTGCTGGGGACATTGTCGGTGCGGATGCCCGACGGCATCAACTTGCTGAGCCAACTCATGCGGGATGCTACTTCCGTTCAGGGCGGCCCGGGGGCCGCAAAGGCGGACAGTCTAGCTCACCATTTCCATGCTCGGGCACCCCCCGGCGGTTGCCGGGGGGCTGGCGTAAACCATTCTGCTACGTACGTTTGCGCGGCTCAGGCGCGATCCAGCGCCTCGCGCAACGGGGTCAGGAAGGCCGTTGCGGTGGTGGCGGCCGCCTGTGCATCGGCGGCCTCGCCCAGTGCGGCGACCAGCGCGCTGCCCACCACCACGCCATCGGCCTCGACCGCCATGGCGGCCGCACTGGCGGCATCCTTGATCCCGAAGCCGGCCACCACCGGCACCTGGCTGCGGCCGCGCAGGTCGCGCAGGCGGGCCCCGGCGGCGCTGCTGTCCAGGCGCTCGGAGGCCCCGGTCACCCCGGCAAAGCTCACGTAGTACAGGTAGCCACGGGCCATTGCGGCCAGCGTATCCAGCCGCGCATCGGCGGTGGTCGGCGACGCCAGCAGGATCAGCGCCAGCCCGGCGGCAGTGAAGATCTCCAGGGTTTCGGCGGCTTCTTCCGGCGGCAGGTCGACCAGCAGCACGCCGTCCACGCCCGCCGCGATGGCCGCCTGGGCGAACCGTGCGGTGCCGTGGATCTCCACCGGGTTGAGATAGCCCATCAGCACCACCGGGGTGGTGGCGTCATCGCGGCGGAAGGCCGCGACGGTTTCCAGCACATAGCGCAGGCCGGCCCCACGGGCCAGGGCGCGCTCGGAACTGCGCTGGATGGTCGGGCCATCGGCCATCGGATCGGAGAACGGCACGCCCAGTTCGATCACGTCGGCGCCGGCGGCGGCGAGCGCGTGCATCACCGGCACGGTCGCATCCAGCCCGGGGTCGCCGGCGGTGATGAAGGGGATCAGGGCTTTGCGGCCGCTGGCGCGCAGGCGGGCGAAACAGGCATCGATACGGTCAACGGACATCTCAGGCACATCCTTCAATCAGTTCAACGGCGCCACTGGCGCCCCAGTACAACTTCGAAATCACCCCGTCGAAGATCTCCAGCCGGATCGCAAGATCCGAGCCGGGGTCCTGCCAGGTCAGGTACACGCCGGTGTCCGGGTCGTAGGCATGGGGCGTGGCGGTGCTGCCGCGTGGCAGGCGTGCGAGCGCCTCGGCGCGGGTCATGCCCAGCCGCAGCCCGAACGGACCGGCCTGGGTGATGGTTTCATCGGTGCCGTCCAGCAGGGCCAGGTCGAAGCGGACCACGTGCTGTTCGTCCACCATCATCGAGACACCTTCAGGCAGGCTGCCGCGCTCGTAGTACTCGCAGCTGCCGTGCCCGCCCTCGCTGAGTCCGGCCGAATGCCACTGGTCATCGGCGTCTTCCGCGGTGAAGCGCTGGCCGATCACCACGTCGCCGGCATGGTCCAGCGCCACCGAGACCACGGCGGCGGCGGTATCGTCCGCGGCGTCCACGGGCGCCTGCACCGGATCATCCTCGATCGGACGGTTGACCAGCGCATCGTCATTGCCGGCCGGCTGCTGCGCCGGCGCGATCCTGGCCGGTGCCGACGGCGCGGCGGCCAGCACCGGTGGCTCCGGCGGTGCGCAGCCGGCCAGGCTGGCGGCGATCAGCAGCGCACTTCCCTGGCGCCACACCGGATTCACAGCACCAGCCCTTCCCGGGCCGCGATCGTGTGCACATCCTTGTCGCCGCGGCCGGACAGATTGCACAGCACCAGCTGGTCGCGGGGCAGCTCGCGCGCGATCTTGATCGCCTGCGCCACGGCATGGCTGGATTCCAGCGCGGCCAGGATGCCCTCGCTGTGGGCCAGCTGGTGGAAGGCGGCCAGCGCTTCCTCATCGGTGACGCCGACATACTGCGCACGGCCGCTGTCGGCCAGGAAGGCATGTTCCGGCCCGACGCCGGGGTAATCCAGGCCGGCCGAGACCGAGTGGGTCTCGATGATCTGGCCATCGTCATCGCAGATCACATAGGTGCGGTTGCCGTGCAGCACGCCGGGGCGACCGGCCGCGATCGAGGCGGCGTGGCGGCCGGTTTCGATGCCGTCACCGGCCGCTTCGGCGCCCACGATGCGGACCTCGCGATCATTCAGGAACGCGTGGAACAGGCCGATCGCATTGCTGCCGCCGCCGACGCAGGCGGTAATCGCATCGGGCAGGCGGCCGTAATCGGTGAGCATCTGCGCACGCGCTTCGCGGCCGACGATGGCGTTGAAGTCGCGCACCATGCGCGGATACGGGTCCGGGCCGGCCACGGTGCCGATGATGTAGAAGGTGTCGCGCACGTTGGTCACCCAGTCGCGCATCGCTTCGTTGAGCGCGTCCTTGAGCGTGGCCGAGCCGGAGGTGACGGGCACCACCGTCGCACCGAGCAGCTTCATGCGGTAGACGTTGATCTTCTGCCGCTCGATATCGGTGGCGCCCATGTACACCACGCATTCCAGGCCCAGCCGTGCCGCCACGGTGGCACTGGCCACGCCGTGCTGGCCGGCGCCGGTCTCGGCGATGATGCGCTTCTTGCCCATCCGCGCCGCGAGCAGCGCCTGGCCGATGGTGTTGTTGATCTTGTGCGCGCCGGTATGGTTCAGATCCTCGCGCTTGAGCAGGATCTGCGCCCCGCCCACCTGCTTGCTCAGGCGTTCGGCGTGGTAGATCGGGCTCGGACGGCCCACGTAGTGGGTCAGGTCCTTGTCGTAGGCGGCGATGAAGGCCGGATCGCGTCGCGCCGCATCGTAGGCAGCGGCCAGCTCCTGCAGCGGCCCGATCAGCGTTTCGGCGACGAAACTGCCGCCATAGCGGCCGAAATGGCCCTGGGCATCGGGATAGGCGTGGAAATCGGTGATGGGAGATGCGGACATGACACGACAGCCGGTAGAAACAGGCTGACAATCTAACGCACCTGTCGTCACGGCAATATCGATATTATCTGCTGCAATTCGTCAGGAAAACTCACATGAGCCTCCCCGCCCTGCCGCCGCTGAATGCCCTGCGCAGTTTCGAGGCCGCCGCCCGGCTGGGGGGCGTCGGCCGGGCCGCCGAAGCACTGCATGTCACCCACGGCGCGGTCAGCCGCCAGCTGCGGCTGCTGGAAGATCATCTTGGTGTGGTTCTGTTCGAACGCGACGGGCGCGGCCTGCGCCTGACGCCGGCGGGCGAAACCCTGCAGGTGGCCTGCGCCGGGGCGTTTGGCCAGATCCGCGACGCGGTGGGGGTGGTGCAGCGCCAGCAACGGCCCGGCGCGCTGGTGCTGGGGTGCAGCGGCAGCATCCTGGCGCGCTGGATGATTCCGCGCCTGCAGGCATTGCAGGCCGCGCTGCCCCAGCTGCCGCTGCACTGGTCGGCCCAGGACGGCAGTTTCACCGAGGATCAGCAGGGCCTGGATGCGGTGCTGCTGCTGGCCCAGCCGCCGTGGCCGCGCGGCTGGCAGGTGCGGGCGCTGGCGCCGGAACGGGTGGGCGTGGTGGTCAGCCCACAGCATCCGGCCGCGGCCCGGCTGCACAACCAGCCACCGGCCGCGCTGCTCGGCGAGCAGGTGCTGCACACCACCTCACGGCCGCAGGCGTGGCCGGCCTGGGCGCAGTCGCACGGGCTGGACGACGGCCGCCTGCAGCTGGGCACCGGCTTCGAGCATCTGTACTACCTGCTGGAAGCCGCCGTGGCCGGGCTCGGCGTGGCGATCGCGCCGGAGCCGCTGGTCGCCGATGAGCTGGCGGCAGGACGGCTGCTGGCGCCGTGGGGGTTCGGTGCCACCGGCGGCCTGTGGGTGCTGGCGACACCGGACGGGCCACCCGACCCGCGGGTGGACGCCTTGGCCGCGTGGCTGCGGGAACAGCTGGCGGGGTGATCGCTCTGCAGTGGGGCCCCCGCAGTAAGGGTCAATCCGCCTCGTGGCAGTCCGCGCGGCGGACTTCCTCGACGAACTTGCGCATGCGGTAGCCGTCCTTGATGCCGGGCTCGGATTCGATGCCACTGGACACATCCACTCCCCACGGCAGCGTGGCCACGATCGCATCGAACACATTGTCCGGCGTGATGCCACCGGCCAGCAGGAATGGCCGGTGCAGGCCGGTGGGAAGGCGCTGCCAGTCGAAGGCCACGCCGGTACCGCCGCCGCCGCCGGGCGCGTGGCTGTCGAACAGGAAGCCGGCCGCACTGGGGTGCCGCATCTGCAGCTGCCGTGCATTGACCTCGTCGCGGCCGCCCATCGCCACGGCCTTCAGATAGGGCATGTTGAAGCTGCGGCAGAACGATTCGTCTTCATCACCATGGAACTGCAGCAGGGTCGGACGCACCGTGCGCAGGACCTCGCGCACTTCTTCCTTGCTGTTGTCGCGGAACAGCGCGACCACATCGACCATCGGCGCGATCGCCTGGCGCATCGCGCGTGCTTCGGCCGGGGCGACCCGGCGCTTGCTTTCGCGCGCGAAGATGAAGCCCACCGCGTCCACGCCCAGTTCGCCGGCAAGGCGGACGTCGCCGGCGCGGGTCATGCCACAGAACTTGATCCGGGTGCGGTAGAAAGAGCGGCTCATAAAGTGACCTCGGCGGGCAGCTGCCAGTTGTCGGGATACAGCGGTCCAATGAAAACCAATCCCTGCGGGGGGGCGGTCGGTCCGGCCAGCGTACGGTCGCGCCCTGCCAGCAGCTCGCCCATCCACGCTACCGGTCGTTCGCCACAGCCGATGAGAATAAGAGAACCCACGATATTGCGGACCATGTGATGAAGAAATGCATTGGCCTGAACCGTGACTTCGATCACCTCGCCGTCGCGGGTCACAGACAGTGACTGCATCTCGCGCCGCGCGTGCAGGGCTTCACACTGGATGCTGCGGAACGCACTGAAGTCGTTTTCGCCCAGCAGGGCCTGGCCGGCCGCGTGCATCAGGCCTGCATCCAGCGGCCGGCGCTCCCAGCTCAGGGTCTGCCGGTTCAACGCCGGGCGGACCTGCCGGTTGAGCAGGCGGTAGCGGTAGCGCCGGGCGCGGGCGGAAAAACGCGCATGGAACGCGTCTTCGACCGGCACGCACCAGCGCACGGCGATCGCGCGTGGCAGCCGGGTGGTCGTGCCCAGCATCCAGCTGCGCGGGTCACGCTGGACCTCGGTGTCGAAATGCACGACCTGGCATTGGCCATGCACGCCCGCATCGGTGCGACCGGCGCAGACCACCTGGATCGGCGCGTTGGCCACCGAGGAAAGCGCGTCCTGCAGGCTGGCCTGCACGCTGGGGCAGCCGCTTTCGCCGAGCTGCTGCCAGCCCTTGAACTCGCTGCCGTCGTATTCCACGCCCAATGCGTAGCGCATGGTGAACCTCTGTTTCGTCAGGAAAGCCGGCGCGGGGCCGGGCACTGCATCAGGCGGCGTGGCGCTCGGACCACACCGCCAGTTCGTTGCCACCGGGTTCCAGGAAGTGGAAGCGGCTGCCGCCAGGGAAGGAGAACACCGGCTTGAGTACCTGCCCACCGTGGGCCATGACCACCTCGCTCATCGCCGCCAGGTCGTCGGCATGGATCACCAGCAGGGGCGCGCCCTGCGCGGTGCCGTGGGGTTGCCCGCGGAAAAAGCCGCCCTGCAGACGACCGTCATCGAAGGCGGTGTAATCCGGGCCGTAATCCACGAACGCCCAGCCGAACACCGCGCTGAAAAACGCGCGGCTGACGGCCGGATCCCGCGAGGCGAACTCGACGTAATCCAGGCGCCGCTCACGGGTGGAACGATCGGCGGAGACGGTCATCCCAGCCGCGCCAGCAGTTCGCGTGCTTCCAGCTGGCTGTGCGCGTCCGCGCCAACGGCCACTTCCTGCAACAGCGTGCGTGCGGTCTCTGCATCGCCCAGGTCCAGGTAGGCGATGGCCAGTTCAAGGCGATCACGGCCGGGGGTGCCGACCGGTGCGGGCGGGATGAGGGCTTCGTCCTGTTCGGGATCCACGGTGTCGGCGTGCGTTGCGCTGGCGGTGTCCGCGGGGTCTTCCGGGAACTCGAACACCCCCCGGAACGACGGCTGCGCCTCGGCCTCCAGCGCATGCGCCGGTGGCGGGATCTCCAGCGGCGCCGGTTCCAGCGGCGTGTCTTGCGCGGACGGTGGCGGCGTTTCCGCGGCAGCGTGCCACGCCGGCCCGGCATTGTGCTGTGCGCCCGCCGGATCGACAACGGCGTCCTGTTCGGCGTCGGCGTCGGCGTGAGCATTGGCATCCGCATCGGCAGAGTCGAACGTCGCGCTGCCCGGGGCCGGTTCCATCACGAACACCGGTTCACGGCGCAGGCCGGCGTAGGCATCGGCCGACGGCATCGAGGGATCGCTGTCCCGTGCCGTGTCGTCGTCCTGCTGGGCCGCCAGTTCGTCCACGTAATCGGCGGCCGGCACCGCGGCGGCAAGCGCGGTGGCATCGAGCCCGTCGCGGGCCAGGGGCGGCAGCGGCGAGGGCTTGCGGCGGCGCGCGAGCGCCCAGCCTCCCACCACCAGCAGCAGCACCACCAGCCCCAGCCAGTACCAGCCACCGCCGGCGCCCTGGCGGGCATCGGGCGACTGCGCCAGCCGCTGCTGCGCCGCGGCCAGGTCGGTGTCCTTCATCGAAATCAGCGACTGCTGCTGCGCCTTGAGCTTCTCCAGTTCGGCCACGCGATCGCGCAGCTCCTGGATTTCGGCATCGCGCGTGGCGACATCTTCCTTGGCCTGCCGCAGTTGTTCGTTGCCCAGCATGTCACCCTCACTGCCGGCGGCGGTGCCGGTGGTTGTCCCTGCGTTGTTGTCGGCCGCGGCGACCGCCGGTGCGATTTCCAGGCGCGCACCCTGGCTGGGCGCGGCTGCGGCCGACGTTGCCGGTGCCGCGGCCGGCGCAGCGGCGGTCCCGGTATCGGCCGGCTGCGGAATCGCGGCCCGGGGCTGGCGCCACTGCGCGGTGTGCTCGCGCACGATCGCCGCCGCCTGGCCTGCATCGACCTGGGCCAGGCCGTCGGCACCGGGGCGGCGCAGCACGGCGCCCTGCTTGAGCAGGTTGACGTTGCCGCGGATGAAGGCCTCCGGGTTGGCGCGCAGCAGCGCGACCATGGCCTGGTCGCGATTGATGCCCTGCTCGCGCGCCAGCGTCCCGGCGATCTGCGACAGGGTCTGCCCGCGCTGTACGGTCAGACTGCCATCGGCGCCCAGCGCCGGCGCGGGCGCAGGCCCGGCCGCACGGGCCGGTGCCGCGCGCGCGGGCGCCGCGGTCGCGGGCGCAGGCGCTGCAGCCGCCGGGGCGGCGGGCGCTGCGGCAGGCTCGCGCACGATCGCATTGGACATCGCCCCGGCAGGCGCGATGATTTCCGGTTCGGCCACGGCAACGGCACTGTTGGGCGCATCGACCAGCGCCGAGTACTCGCGCACCAGCCGGCCCTGCCCCCAATCGGCTTCGATCAGGAAATTGACCGACGGCGTGGTGACCGCCTCGACGCTGCTGACGCGCACGACGGCGCGCCCCTGCGCATTGCGGGTCAATTCGAACTGCAGTTCGCTGACCAGTCCGGTCGGACGCTCCAGCCCGACCCGGGCGAAGGTCACCGGCGAGGCCAGCGCCACGCGAAGATGTTCAAGCTCGGCCGGATCGGCCGAGATCACCGGGATTTCGGCCAGCAGCGGCTGGCCGGGCCTGGACAGCACCCGGATATCGCCCAGGCCCAGGGCCATGGCGGAACTGCTGGCCAGGGCCAGCAGCAGGGTCGACACATACTTGAGCGGACGCAAGGCGCCCGTAACCCGGTTGTTCATGGCGGCCAATATAACGGCTCCCCCCGTGATCGGCGATGTTTCGATGCAGGCGGTCGGCGGCATCCCCATGCCGCCGACCGCACGGCGATCAGCCTTCTTCGGCGGCAACCAGTTCGGCCAGCTGCACGGCATTGAGCGCCGCGCCCTTGCGGATGTTGTCCGAGACGATCCACAGGTTCAGGCCACGCGGGTGCGAGAGATCCTCACGGATGCGGCCGACGTACACCGCATCGGTGCCCGAGGCATGCGTGACCGGGGTCGGATAGCCGCCGGCCTCGTGCCTGTCGACCACTTCCACGCCCGGCGAACGCGCCAGCAGCTCGCGTGCCGCCTCCGGGGTGACCTTGTCGCGCGTTTCGATGGTGACCGCTTCGGAGTGGCCATAGAACACCGGCACGCGCACGGCGGTCGGGTTCACCAGGATGCTGTCATCGCCGAGGATCTTGCGGGTCTCCCAGACCAGCTTCATTTCTTCCTTGGTGAAGCCGTTGTCCTGGAAATCATCGATGTGCGGGATCAGGTTGAAGGCGATCTGCACCGGGAAGCGCTGCGGATCGATTTCCTGGAAGCTGAGCAGCTGCCCGGTCTGCTTGCCGAGTTCTTCCAGCGCCGAGCGACCCCCGCCGGACACCGACTGGTAGGTGGCCACGTTGATGCGTTCGATGCCGTACTGGCGGTGCAGCGGGGCCAGTGCGACCAGCATCTGCATGGTCGAGCAGTTCGGGTTGGCGATGATGCCGCGCGGGCGGTTCTTCAGCGCCTCCGGGTTCACTTCGGAGACGACCAGCGGCACGTCATCGTCGTAGCGGAAGGCCGAGGAGTTGTCGATCACCACCGCACCGGCAGCGGCGAACTTCGGGCCGAACTCCTTGGAGACGCTGCCACCGGCGGAGAACAGCGCGATATCCACGCCGGCCGGATCGAACGTGCCCAGGTCCTGGACCTTGATCTTCTCGCCCTGGTACTCGATCTCGCCACCGGCCGAACGCGAGGACGCGAGCAGGCTCAGCGTGGCGATCGGGAAGTTGCGCTCGGCCAGTATGGCCAGCATGGTTTCACCGACAGCACCGGTGGCACCGACGACGGCGACGTGGAAACGACGATCTGGATTGCTCATGAGAACCTCTGTTGACGTGTACCGACCGAGGGTCGGCCACTACCGTATCTGGAATGAAGGGAAACGCACTGCGGACTGGGTTCGGGGAACCTCGCCGGATGGCCGCGGAGGTTCCCTATCGTTTTGCGTCGTCGATTTTTTTGGCGCCCACGGTCGCGCCGCCGGTTTTCGCGGCGGCGACAGCATCGGCGTTGATCGCGCTCGGCGGGTGGCCGGCATCCGGCCCCTGCCCCAGTGCAGCGGTCAGGTTGTCCACGGCCAGCTGCACCATCGCGCGGCGGGTGGCCAGGCTGGCACTGCCGATGTGCGGGGTCAGCACGATGTTGCGCAGGGCAAGCAGTTCCGGGCGCACCGTCGGCTCGCCTTCGAACACATCCAGCCCGGCGGCGGCCAGGCGCCCGTTGGCCAGCGCATCGGCGAGCGCCAGCTCGTCCACGATGCCGCCACGGGCGATGTTGATCAGGGTCGCCGTCGGCTTCATCTTCGCCAGCGCACCGGCATCGATGATGTGGTGCGAAGACGCGCTGTAGGGCAGCACCAGGACCAGGTGGTCGGCCTGCGCCAGCAGCGTGTCCATCGCCACGTACTGCGCGCCGACCTCGGCCTCGGTGGCCTCGGGCAGGCGCGAGCGGTTGTGGTACAGCACGCGCATGCCGAAGCCGTGCGCGCCGCGGTGGGCGATGCCCTGCCCGATCCGGCCCATGCCCAGGATGCCCAGCGTGCTGCCGTGCACATCCGCGCCAAGCAGGGTCTGGAACGACCACTGGCCCCACTGCCCGTCACGCAGGAAGCGTTCGGCTTCGGTGATCCGGCGCGCGGTGGCCATCAGCAGGCTGAAACCGAGATCGGCGGTGGTTTCGGTCAGCACATCCGGGGTATTGCTGGCCAGGATGCCGGCGGCGCTGAGCGCCTCGATATCCAGGTTGTTGTAGCCCACCCCGACGTTGGCGATCGCGCGCAGCCGTGGCGCGTTGGCGATCTCGGCCGCGCCGATGCGCTCGTTGAGGGTGATCAGCGCGCCGTCGACGTCGGCGAGCTGTTCGGCCAGCCTCTGCGGCGTGTAGCGGGTCACCTCGCCGGTCATGGTCAGGTCGAAATGCTGCCCGAGCTGTTCGACGACATCATCGAACAGGGGCTGGCTGACCCAGACCTTGGGGCGCGGATCAACCATCGATCGTGCCCGGAATGCGCGGGGTGATCTCGCCGACATCGCCGCACTGGGCGCGGTGGCGCAGCGCCTGGTCCATCAGCACCAGCGCCATCATCGCCTCGGCGATCGGGGTGGCGCGGATGCCCACGCACGGATCGTGACGGCCGGTGGTGATCACCTCGACCGACGCGCCGCTGGCATCCACCGTGGCGCCGGGCAGGCGCAGGCTCGAGGTCGGCTTGAGCACGATCGAGGCGGTGACCTGCTGGCCGGTGGAGATGCCACCGAGGATGCCGCCGGCATGGTTGCTGGCAAAGCCCTGCGGGGTGAGCAGGTCACGGTGTTCGGTGCCCTTCTGCGCGGCGCTGGCAAAGCCATCGCCGATCTCCACGCCCTTGACCGCATTGATGCTCATCAGCGCCGCAGCCAGATCGCCATCGAGCTTGCCGTAGATCGGCTCGCCCCAGCCCGGCGGTACGCCGTCGGCGACCACGTTGACGCGCGCGCCGACCGAATCGCCGGACTTGCGCAGCGCATCCATGTAGCTCTCCAGCGCAGGCACCTGGTCGGCGACCGGCCAGAAGAACGGGTTGTCTTCCACCGCCGACCAGTCGAACCCGGTCGGGGTGATTTCGCCCAGCTGCGAGAGGTAGCCGCGCACGGTGACGCCATGACGCTGCAACAGCCACTTCTTGGCGACCACCCCGGCGGCGACGCGCATGGTGGTTTCGCGTGCGGAGGAACGACCACCACCGCGCGGATCGCGGATGCCGTACTTCTGCCAGTAGCTGTAGTCGGCATGGCCCGGGCGGAACTGCTGGGCGATGTTGGTGTAATCCTTGCTGCGCTGATCGGTGTTGCGGATCAGCAGCCCGATCGGGGTGCCGGTGGTCCGGCCTTCGTACACGCCGGACAGGATCTCGATCTCGTCCGCCTCGCGCCGCGCGGAGGTATGCCGGCTCTTGCCGGTGGCCCGCCGCTGCAGGTCGTGGGCGAATTCTTCGGCACTGATCTCCAGCCCCGGGGGGCAGCCGTCGATCACGCAGCCGATCGCCGGGCCATGCGATTCGCCGAAGGTGGTGACGGTCAGCAGTTTGCCGAAGCTGTTGGAACTCACGGCCGCTGCGCTGCCAGTTCGGTGATGCGGGCGCTGTGGGCGATCAGTTCGCGGCATTCGACGGCAAAGATGCCCATCTGGCCGACCTTGAACTCGACCCAGGCGAAATCGACCTCCGGCAGCAACTTGATCAGGTGCTGTTCGGATTCGCCCACTTCACAGATCAGCAGGCCGTCTTCGCTCAGGTGCAGCGGGGCGTCGCGCAGGATCTTCAGCACCAGGTCCAGGCCGTCGTCACCGGCGCGCAGGCCCATTTCCGGCTCGTAGGAATATTCCTGCGGCAGGGCATCGGTCTCGTCGTTGGTGACGTACGGCGGGTTGGTGACGATCAGGTCGTAATGGCGGCCGCTCAGGCCGTTGAACAGGTCCGACTTGATCAGGGTGACGTTGTGCGCCTGCAGCCGTTCCTTGTTTTCCTCGGCCAGCGACAGGGCGTCGTCGCTGAGGTCGACGCCGTCCACGTCCCAGTTGGGGTAGTAGTGGCCCATGGCGATGGCGATGCAGCCCGAGCCGGTGCACAGGTCCAGCGCGCGATGCACGTCACGGCCGGCCAGCCACGGTTCGAAGCCGGTTTCGATCAGTTCGGCGATCGGCGAGCGCGGCACGAGGGCGCGCGGGTCGCTCTTGAAGCTGAGGCCGGCGAACCAGGCTTCACCGGTGAGGTAGGCGGCCGGGAGGCGTTCGGTGATGCGGCGTTCGAACAGGGCCAGGACCTCGGCTTTTTCGGGCGTGGTCACGCGCGCTGCGCCGTAGGCCGGGCCGAGGTCGTGCGGCAGGTGCAGGCTGTGCAGTACGAGCTGGGTGGCTTCGTCCAGGGCGTTGTCGTAGCTGTGCCCGAAGGTGAGCCCGGCGGCGTTGAAACGGCTGGTGCCGTAGCGGATCAGGTCGATGATCGTGTGGAGTTCGGCGGCCGTTTCGGCGGTCATGGCGGGGCAACAGACAATGTGGCCCCCGATTATAGGCGCTGGGACGGGTGTGGGCATCCGTTGCAGGCGAAACGGGTTAGGTGAGGGTGTTTTGTTGCGCGCGTTGCGCGCTTTTTTGGAGCTGGAGCCAGAGCCAGAGCTGGAGCTGGAGCTGGAGCCAGAGCTGGAGGCCGGCTGGTCTTGGCTGAGGGCGGGGAGCGGGGGCAAGCCCGCCCGGGACCCGCCGTGAACCCATCCATGGGGGCTCATGTAGCGCCATCCATGGCGCTACATGGTCCCGGGCGGGCTTGCCCCCACTCCCCCTCTATCGCTTCCTCTATCGGAGGGGAAAGCGGGCGACCCTCCTTCCTTTTCTCTTTTCTCTTTTCCCTTTTCCCCTTCCGCTCTGCCTGATGGCGGCATGACGGCATGACGGCACATCGGCACCACGCGCGCCGATGGAGCAGATGGAGATGGAGATGGAAGGTAGAGGAGAGAGGAGAGAGTCAGGTCGAAAGATATCGGACGGGTCCGCCTCCGCCCCTGCCCCTGCCCCTGCTCCTCCCATGCGCACCATTGCACTCAAGGGGGTCGGTGGGGGTGGGATTCCGGGACCATGTAACGCCATGGATGGCGTTACATGAGCCTACATGGACGTACTTGCGGCGGGTCCCGGAATCCCACCCCCACCGACCCGGCTCGAAGCAGGTCACACCCAAGAGCTTCGGCCGTTGAGCTCTTGAGCTCTTGATCTCCCGCTCCATGCCCTGGCCCCGGCTCCGGCTCTAGCTCTGGCTCCACCGCTTTCCAGCCGTGGCGCAGCCACAACACCCCCTCCCCTACTATCATGTGGGTTACTTCCGGGATCGGGCACCCCATGTTCAATCGCAACGTCGGCATCATCCTGCTCATCGCGCTCGCCGCGGGGCTCGGCCTCGTCGCCGCGCAGAAAGTCTTCGCCCCCCGACCCGCCAGCGATCGCCCCGCCACCGAAACGATCACCTTCTACCCCCAGCCGCGTGCCCTGCCCGAATTCAACCTCAGCCAGTCCGACGGCACGCGGTTGATCCCCGGCGAACTCAACGGCCACTGGACCCTGGTCTTCCTCGGGTTCACCTTCTGCCCCGATGTCTGCCCGACAACGCTGGCCGATCTCGCCGGCGCCCAGAAACAGTGGGAAGCCCAGCCGGAAAGCCTGCGCCCCCGCGTCGTGTTCATCTCCGTCGACCCCGAACGCGACACCCCCGGGCGGCTGGGCGAATACGTCCACGCGTTCCACAAAGACACCCTGGCCGCCACCGCGGACATCCCCTCGCTGGAACGCTTCGCCACATCGCTGGGCTTCGTGTTCCAGAAAGTGCCCGGCAAAGGCTTCGCGGAGAACCCCGAGGACTACACCCTCGAACACTCCGCCAGCCTGGCCGTGCTCGACCCCCAGGGCCGCCTGGCCGGCCTGATCCGCCCTCCCTTCCAAGCGCAGGCGATCGCCCGCGACCTGCACCTGCTGACCGAGAAAACCGCACCATGAGCCTGATCACCACGCTGAGCTACGCCCTGCCGCACCGCCTGCTCTCCTCGATGGCGCGCCGCCTGGCCTACTCCAGCAATCCCGGCGTCTCGCGCTGGCTGATCGACACTGTCACCGCGAAGTTCGGGGTCAACCTGGGCGAAGCCGCCAACCCCGATCCGCGCAGCTACGCCACCTTCAACCAGTTCTTCACCCGCGCCCTGAAGCCCGGCGCGCGCGTGGCCGATCCGGATCCGCGCACGCTGGTGATGCCCGCCGATGGCCGCATCAGCCAGCTCGGCACGATCGAGGATGGCCGCATCTTCCAGGCCAAGGGCCAGTCGTTCACCGCCGCCGAACTGCTGGGCGATGTGGCCGACGCCGAAGCCTTCCGCCATGGTCTGTTCGCCACCGTGTACCTCTCGCCGAAGGACTACCACCGCGTGCACATGCCGTGGACCGGCACGCTGCGCGAAACCGTGCATGTGCCGGGGCGGTTGTTCAGCGTCGGCCCGGCCGCGGTCAACAAGGTGCCGGGCCTGTTCGCCCGCAACGAACGGCTGGTCTGCCACTTCGATACCGATTTCGGCCCGATGGTCTCGGTGATGGTCGGTGCGCTGCTGGTGTCCGGCGTGGAAACGGTCTGGGGCGGCGAGGAAATCCCCGCCTACGGCGACACCATCACGCGCAAGGACTACCGCGGCAAGGGCATCACGCTGGACCGCTTCGCGGAAATGGCGCGCTTCAACTACGGCTCGACCGTCATCGTGCTGCTGCCGCCGGGCGTGGCCGCGTTCGCCCCGCACCTGGATGCCGAACACGCGGTGCAGCTGGGCCAGGCCTTGGCCACGTTGCGGTAAACCCGCGCACCGCCACGCTGCGAAATGAACAACGCCCCGGTCTCCCGGGGCGTTCTCGTCTGGCTCAGAGCTCGACCGGACCGACGTCCATGCCGTCGTAGTCTTCCACCCCGTTCTGCTCGGCCAGTGCCTGCAGCTCCTGGTTGCGCGCATCCAGCGACTCCACGCTGTGCACTTCGGCGCGCTCCACGTGCAGCACGTGGTACGGCGCCTCGCCCTCTTCCAGGTCCGGCTCGAACACTTCCACCAGCGTGTACCCCTGCTCGACCAGCTTCTCGCCCAGCGCCTGCAGCGGTGCCGGCGTGGTGTTGACGAAGAAGTAGCCCCACAGCATCGGGCCCTCGAGGTCCCAATCGGTGTTCTCGCGGATATTGGCGAACATCTCGTTGATTGCAGCGATATCCATCTGTATTTCCTCTAGTACCTGGTCCGTTGGCCGCGGCAGCGCGGCCCGCGATGGATGTCCTGCACCGGGCGGGCCGCAGGCGTGATGCCGGCGAGCCTACCCGGTTTGCATGTTATTTGTCGCAGCCCTGCAGTTTCAGTGTCTGGCCCTGGCGCAGCGCATAGGCCGGCGCCTTGAGACCATTGGCGCGGGCCAGGGTCGGCACGTCGCACTGGAACTTCGCCGCGATCCGGCCGAGCGTGTCGCCCTTGCCGACCTTGTGGCTGCGCACGGGCGTTGCCTTCGGCTTGGCTACCGCGACCGGGGCCACCGGCGTGGTGGCCGCCGGGCTGGCCTGCACCTGCGCCACCGGCACCACGCTGCCCACCGCGACGTTGCCGGTGTAGGCCACGGCGGTCGGGCGCTGGATCGCCGCGTTCAGATCGGCGGTGATCAAGGTGCGCGCCAGATCCGCGCGCGGCCCGCTCACGCAGTAGCGGTTGTACAGCCCGGCGATGCGGGTGGTGGCGTTGATCGTGGTGCCCGACGGAATCCAGCCATCGGCTTCATACCGCGGGTTGAGGTTGCGCAGCGCGCGCATGTAGCCATCGCGCGTACCGGCGCTGCCCAGGCAGATGGTGAGTTCGTAGATGGTGGTGGATTTGGCCAGGCGGATCGTCGCCGGCTGCGCACTCACCTTCGGGAATTCCACGCCGTACTGCTGCGGGTGCAGGAAGATCCACGCCGCGGCGATCACCATCGGCACGTAGTCCTTGGTTTCGCCCGGGAACTCGTTGTAGACGCTGTCGGTCCAGAAGCCCTGCCCCGGATTCTGCCGGAACACGCGCAGCGCGCGGCCTTCGCCGCCGTTGTAGCCGGCCAGCGAGAGCTCGACGCTGTTGTTGAGCTGGCGCATGCGCTCGTTGAGGTAGGTCGCACTGGCTTCGGCGGCACTGCGCGCATCAAAGCGCGTATCGAAGCCGGTGCCATCCGGGCCCAGGCCGAAGCGGCGGCCGGTGGCCGGCATGAACTGCATCAGGCCCGCCGCGCCCACACGCGAGGAAGCGTGCACGCGGCCGTTGGATTCCTTGGCCATGATCCCGAACAGCAGTGCCTCGGGCAGGCCGCGCTTCTCCCACTCCGGCCACATCACCGTGCGCAGGTTCTGGTAGTTCTCATAGCTGGTCAGCAACGCCGGGCGCATGTCGGTCAGCCAGCGGCGGATGCCGGCCTGCACGGCGGGGTTGTATTCGACCATCGTGTCGAACGCATGCCGCTTGTCGTTGAGCAGCGCGGCCGCGCGCGCCGCCTCGGGCACATCGGCGGCCAGCGGCCCCAGGTGGTCCGGATCGGCTTCCAGCAGGGCGCCTTCACCGGTGGCCAGCCCATCGTCGTCCTCCTGCTGGCTGTCGGTGTTGCTCTTCAGCAGGCGCTTGTAGGTCGGCAGCAGATTGCTGACCACGCAGCCCTTCTGGGCCACGCAGTCGCTGATCACGTCTTCCATGTCCTCCAGTGCGGCGTCGGCCTCGCGGGGGCCCTTGGGATCGGCGTTGTTCACCAGCACCAGCGCATCGTTGTAGCGCTTTTCGGCGGTCGTCATGCGCTGGGTCAGCGCGTCCACCTTGACCTTGTCGCGGGCGGAAACGCGCTGGGCGTGGGCCTCGGGGACGAACGACACCATCGCGGCGAGGGCCAGCAGCGGCCAACCACGGACAAGCAGGACAGGAACGGGCATTTTTGGCACTGTGTGCGAACGATGGGGCAGAGTAGCCGCGCCGCTTGCATCGGAGCAACCCGCGGCACCGGCCGCGCATCGCCGGCGTTTAGAATCCGCCCATTCACACAGCAAGCCCACACAGCGAGTTGACCATGGATCCGATCCTGCTCGGCAAAGGCATTACCGACGACATCCCCGTGACCCTGCTGCCGAAGCTGGGCAACCGCCACGGGCTGGTGGCCGGGGCCACCGGCACCGGCAAGACCGTGACCCTGATGACGCTGGCCGAAGGTTTCTCGCGGATCGGCGTGCCGGTGTTCCTGGCCGATGTGAAGGGCGATGTGGCCGGGCTGGCCATGCCGGGCGCGGGCGGCGAGGCGCTGCTGCAGCGCGCGCAGGAGATCGGCGTGGCCGATTACGCGCCCGCCGCCAGCCCGACCGTGTTCTGGGATCTGTACGGCAAGCTCGGCCACCCGGTGCGCACCACCGTGAGCGAAATGGGGCCGACCCTGCTGGCCCGCATCCTGGAGCTCAACGAGACCCAGGCCGGCGTGCTGGACATCGTGTTCAAGCTGGCCGACGACCGCGGCCTGCTGCTGCTCGACCTGGAGGACCTGCGCGCCCTGCTCGGCCTGGTCGCCGAAGAGCGCAAGGACATCTCCACCGAATACGGGCTGGTCAGCGCGCAGACGGTGGCGGCGATCCAGCGCTCGCTGCTGCGCCTGTCGCAGGACGGCGGCGAGGCCTTCTTCGGCGAGCCGGCGCTGGAACTGGCCGACATCATGCGCGTCAACCACGATGGCCGCGGCGTGATCGGCATCCTGGCCGCCGACCAGCTGGTGCTCAAGCCCCGGCTGTACTCGACCTTCCTGCTCTGGCTGCTTTCGGAGCTGTTTGAAACGCTGCCCGAAGTGGGCGATCTGGAAAAGCCGAAACTGGTCTTCATCTTCGACGAGGCGCACCTGCTGTTCACCGATGCGCCGCCGGCGCTGGTGCAGCGCATCGAGCAGGTCGTGCGCCTGATCCGGTCCAAGGGCGTGGGCGTGTATTTCTGTTCGCAGTTCCCCGATGACGTGCCCGGCAACATTCTGGGCCAGCTCGGCAACCGCGTGCAGCACGCGCTGCGTGCGTTCACCCCGCGCGATCAGAAAGCGGTGAAGACCGCCGCGCAGACCTTCGTGCCCAACCCGAAGCTGGATGTGGCCGCCACGCTGTCCAGCCTCGGCACCGGCGAGGCGCTGGTCTCCACGCTGCAGGACAAGGGCATCCCCTCGCCCGTGCAGCAGACCCGGATCGCACCGCCGCGCTGCCGGATGGGCGCGATTACCGAGGCCGAACGCGCGCAGGTACGCGCCGGCAGCCCGGTCGGCAGCCGCTACGACACCGCGATCAACCGCGAATCGGCAGCCGAACGGCTGGCCCAGCGCGCGCAGCAGGCGGCCGAGCAGGCGGACGCGCCCAAGGCGCGTACCCGCCAGCAGGACGAGGCGCAGGAAGGCGGCTTCGGGCAGAGCATCAAGGATGCGATCTTCGGCACCAAGCGCCGCCAGGGCATGATCGAAACCATGGCCAAGCAGACCACGCGCACCGTCGGCACCAAGCTGGGCAACCAGATCGTGCGCGGCCTGCTGGGCGGCATTTTCGGCGGAAAGCGCTGATACTGCATGCCGCGTCGTATGGCGCGGCACCTTTTGACGAGCACAAGCAGACCTGATGTCGCGTTGGCGTCCCCCCGCGGAAAAAAGCACGGCCCTGATCACCGCACAGGGCCACCAGCGGCTGAAGACCGAACTGGACGAGCTGTGGCGGCACACGCGCCCGGAGGTGGTCAAGGCGCTGGCCGCCGCCGCCGCGGAAGGCGACCGCTCCGAGAACGCCGAGTACACCTACCGCAAGAAGCAGCTGGGCGAGATCGACCGGCGCGTGCGCTACCTGACCAAACGGCTGGAGGCGCTGCGGATCGTGGATACCGCCCCGACCGATCCGAACGCGGTGTTCTTCGGCGCGACGGTCGAGCTGGAGAACGTCGACTCGGGCGACACCCACGTGTATCGCATCGTCGGCCCGGACGAGACCGATGCCGGTGCGGGCTGGATCAGCATCGATTCGCCGTTGGCGCGGGCGCTGCTGAAGAAGCGGGTGGACGATGAGTTCGAGGTGGAGCTGCCGAGTGGGCGTCATGGCTTCGCGATCCTGTCGGTGGCCTACCCCGGCTGAGCGCAGGTGCCTCCGCGCAGGGCGTGGATCCAGCCCGGCACGGCGGGATACACGCGCCCCTCGCGCAGCGGCCGGAAGTACGCCGCCTGGCGGTAGAACGGCGCATCCTGCTGCGCGTGCCAACCGGGTATCCCGGCCAGCGGCAGCGGCCGCAGTTCAAGGGGATCATTGAGCAGCGCACCGTCCACGATGGCCTGCGCCACCGCCGCCACCGCAGTGGCATCGTCCTCGCCCTGCACCACCACGCACTTGCCGACCAGCAGGCGCTCCGGCAACAGGGCCTGTTCCAGCAGTGCATGCCCGATCACCGCCGCAACCGCGATATCACCGTTGCGCCACTGCCCCGCTCCGTCCACGAACAGCGCTGGCCAATCGTGCCGGTCCCACGCGCGCAGCAGCGCCGCGTCGCGCACGCGCACGATCACGCCGGTCTCGTCGAACTGGGTCAGTGCGGCCTGCGCGCGGTTGCGTTGCCCCGGCCCCATCGCCGCGATGTGCCGGCACTGCTGGCCGTTGAGCGCCCGTTTGATGGCGGGGTATCGCGCCCAGATCAGCGCATTGAACAGGTCATGCCAGTTGTCCGCACGGGTGGCGATCCGGCCGCGCGCGGCGATGCGGGTTTCATAGTGCAGGCCATCGGCCAGCAACGCCTCATCCTGCTCGGCCAGATGCGTGTCCGGCAATGCGAGGCGTGCGTCGAGCGCTGCGATGGAAGGCCAGTCGGGCGCCCCCATCAGATCCTGGAAATCGCGCAGCCCGGCGTAGATCGGCTGTGCGAAACAGGCCGGCGCCACCGCATCGCGCGGCGGCGCGAGGAAGCGGCGCCGACCGCCGGTATCGGCCGTCGACGCCGCTACGATCACAGCACCTGCAGATCGAACGGCTTGCGCGCTTCGGCGGCGATGATCGCATCGCCGAACAGATCGTGATCGTCGCTCTCGGTGATCTCCACATCGACGAACTGGCCGACACGCAGCCTGGCTTCATCGGCGTTCTGGATATGCACCAGGCCGTCGATCTCCGGCGCATCGGCCTTCGAGCGGGCCACCGCGATGCCGTCTTCGATCGCATCGACCAGGCACTGCTGCACGGTGCCGATCTTGGCTTCCAGGCGCGCGGCGGAGATCTCCGCCTGGCGCGCCATGAAGCGGGCCAGGCGCTCCTGCTTCACTTCTTCGGGCACCGCACCGGGCAGATCGTTGGCGGTCGCGCCGGTGACCGGCGAGTAGGCGAACGCACCGACGCGATCCAGCTGCGCCTCGTCCAGGAAGCTGAGCAGCTCCTCGAACTCGGCATCGGTTTCGCCCGGGAAGCCGACGATGAAGGTCGAGCGCACGGTGATGTCCGGGCAGAGCTGGCGCCAGCGCTGCACGCGCTCCAGGGTCTTGTCGACCGCGCCCGGCCGCTTCATCAGCTTGAGGATGCGCGGGCTGGCGTGCTGGAACGGGATGTCCAGGTAGGGCAGGATCCGGTTCTCGGCCATCAGCGGCACGATCTCGTCCACGTGCGGGTACGGGTAGACGTAATGCATGCGGGTCCACGCATCCAGCTCGGACAGGCCCTCGCACAGCGCCTTCAACCGGGTCTGGTAGGCCTTGTCGCGCCACATGCGCTCGGCGTACTTCACATCCACGCCATAGGCCGAGGTGTCCTGCGAGACCACCAGCAGTTCCTTCACGCCACCGCGCACCAGCCGCTCGGCTTCTCGCAGCACCTCATCGACCGGGCGCGAGACCAGCTTGCCGCGCATCGAGGGAATGATGCAGAAGCTGCATGTGTGGTTGCAGCCTTCGGAAATCTTCAGGTACGCGTAATGGCGCGGGGTCAGCTTGATGCCGTAGTCGGGCACCAGATCCACGAAGGGATCGTGCTTGGGCGGCAGCGCGGCGTGCACGGCCTCCATCACGCTCAGGTAGTCCTGCGGGCCGGACACCGCCAGCACGTTCGGGTAGGCCTCGCGGATCTGCTCCGGGCGCTTGCCCAGGCAGCCGGTGACGATCACCTTGCCGTTGGCGTTCATCGCCTCGCCGATCGCATCCAGCGACTCGGTCACGGCCGAATCGATGAAGCCACAGGTGTTGACCACCACCACATCGGCCGAATCGTAGGACGGCACGATGTCATAGCCCTCGGACCGCAGCTGGGTGAGGATGCGTTCGGAATCGACGAGGGCCTTCGGGCAGCCAAGGCTGACGAAGCCGACTTTGGGGTTCAGCTGGGACATGGATCCAAGAGCTCTGGGGGCCTGGGCCCATGCCGGAATGACGTGGGGACCTGGGGCCGGAAACGGCGGCAAGTATACCGGCCTTGGGGCCCGGGCCCTGAACCGGATCGGGCCGATCCCGCCAGATCCGGCATCGCCGCTGACACGCCGCTAACCCGCCGGGCGCCGATAATGAATGCCTGAATCAGACTGGAGTCTCGCACCATGGGTGAGTGGGTCACGCTCGATACGCATTACGGTCCCGTCCGCGCCTGGCAGGCGACCCCGGCGGGCAAGCCCCGCGGCGGCCTGGTGGTCATCCAGGAGATCTTCGGTGCCAACCCGCACATCCGCGAGGTCGCCGAGGGCTACGCCGCGCAGGGGTATGCCGTGCTGGCGCCGTCCTTCTTCGACCTGGCGGCCGACGGCAGCGGCGGCGATACGCCGCTCCAGCTGCCCTACGACGCCGATGGCGTGGCCGCCGGGCTGGCCCTGGTCGACGCGCTGGGCGTGGAAAAAGCCCTGGAGATCGTCCGCTCGGCCGCCTCGCGGCTGGCGCCCGCCGGCAAGGTCGGCACGGTGGGCTACTGCTGGGGCGGCAGCATCGCGCTGCTCTCGGCGTTGCGGCTGGGCCTGCCTTCGGTCAGCTACTACGGCGCGCGCAACGTGAACTACCTGGATGAAACGCCCAAGGCACCGGTGATGTTCCACTTCGGTGCGCAGGACAAGAGCATCCCGCCGGAGGCGATCAAGGCGCACCGCGAGAAGCTGCCGCAGATGGCCACCTTCGTCTACCCGGCCGATCACGCCTTCAACCGCAGCGTCGGACATGCGTATGATCCGGACAGCGCCGCCCTGGCGCTGGAACGCACCCTGGACTTCTTTTCGGAGCATCTTGGATGAGCGAGTTCGAACTGGATACACGCCTGGCCAATGACAGCGTACTGGTCGCCGACGGCCCGTTGTCGCAAGTGCGGCTGATGAACGATGAACGTTACCCCTGGCTGGTCCTGGTGCCGCGCGCGCCCGGCGCCAGTGAGTGGATCGACCTCAATGGCGAGCAGCAGCGCCTGCTGCTGGCCGAGATCAACCTGCTCTCGCGCACGCTCAAGCGCGAGGAGGAAGTGGGCAAGATCAACATCGGCGCACTGGGCAACATCGTGCCGCAGCTGCACATCCACGTGATCGGCCGCCATGAAGGCGACCCGGCGTGGCCCGCCCCGGTCTGGGGCCATGGCCAGGCGCACCGGTTCGACCCGCCGGTGCTGGCCGAACGTGTCGCGTACTGGAAGGAACAGCTAGGATATCCGCCCCTGCCCTAGCGGACCCTGCCCCTGATGCGCTCCAACCTTGTCGCTGCCATCGTCCTGATCCTCGTCGGCCTGTTCCTGCTGGCCAGCAACCTGGGGTGGACCAACATGAATCTCGGCCGCCTGATCGTGACCTGGTGGCCGGTGCTGCTGGTGGCGGTCGGTATCGGCCTGCTGTTCGGCCGCGGCAAATAACCGCCGCCGGGAGACGGAAACGAAAAAAGCGCGGAGCGATCCGCGCTTTTTTTTCGGTCTGCCGCCGGCCGGCGGCCGCCACTGCCCGGGCGTAGGCTCAGGTGCGCGGCAGGGTGACCCCGGTCTGGCCCTGGTACTTGCCGCCGCGGTCCTTGTAGGACGTCTGGCAGACATCGTCCTTGTCGGCCTGGAAGAACAACATCTGCGCCACGCCCTCATTGGCGTAGATGCGCGCCGGCAGCGGCGTGGTGTTGCTGAATTCCAGGGTCACGTGGCCTTCCCACTCCGGCTCCAGCGGCGTTACGTTGACGATGATGCCGCAGCGCGCGTAGGTGCTCTTGCCCAGGCACACCACCAGCGTGTCGCGCGGGATGCGGAAGTACTCCACCGTGCGCGCCAGCGCGAAGCTGTTGGGCGGGATGATGCACTCATCGCCCACGATGTCCACGAAGCTGCCCGGGTCGAAATGCTTGGGGTCCACGATGGTGGAATTGATGTTGGTGAACACCTTGAACTCGCGCGAGCACCGCACGTCGTAGCCGTAGCTGGAGGTGCCGTAGCTGACGATACGCTGGCCGTTGGCCTGCTTGACCTGCCCGGCTTCGAACGGCTCGATCATTGCCTGCTGTTCGGCCATCTGACGGATCCAGCGGTCACTCTTGATGCTCATGTAAGGGGGTCCTGGGCTGCGCCGGTTCGGGCCCGCCATTATGCCGCAGCCCCCCTGCCCCGGCACGCGCGGGCGGGGCCGCGGCGGCGACCGCCCCGGCTCAGAGCAGCGAGGACAGGATCGGGATGCTGGCGCGCGGGCGCTTGGCCACTTCCTCGATCAGCCGCTGCGCCGCGCGCAGATAGGCCTGCGCGGCCGTCGAGTCCGGCGCTGCCGCGGTGATCGGTGTCCCGGCATCGCCCTGCTCGCGGATGCCGATCTCCAGCGGCAGCGAGCCCAGCAGCGGCACCCCGTACTGGGCGGCCATGCGTTCGCCACCGCCGTCGCCGAACAGGTGCTCGATCTGGCCGCAGTTGCTGCAGGTGTGCACGGCCATGTTCTCCACGATCCCCAGCACCGGCACCTCGACCTTTTCGAACATCTTCAGCGCCTTGCGCGCATCGAGCGTGGCGATGTCCTGGGGGGTGGTGACGATCACCGCGCCGGCCAGCGGAATCTTCTGGGTCAGCGTGAGCTGGATGTCGCCGGTGCCCGGCGGCAGATCGATCAGCAGGTAATCCAGGTCGTCCCACAGCGTATCGTTGAAGAACTGCGTCATCGCCGAGGTCGCCATCGGGCCGCGCCAGATCATCGGCGTCTCGTCTTCGATCAGGTAGCCGATCGACATGGTCTCTACCCCGAACGCGCGCATCGGTTCGATCGACTTGTTGTCCGGGCTTTCCGGGCGGCCGCTCAGGCCGAGCATGGCCGGCACGCTGGGGCCGTAGATGTCCGCGTCCAGCAGCCCGACCCGGGCGCCAAGCCGGGCCAGCGCGACGGCCAGGTTCACCGCCGTCGTGGATTTGCCGACGCCGCCCTTGCCCGACCCGACCGCGATCACGTTGCGGATCCGCGCATGCGGGGTGAGCCCCTTCTGGACCTGGCTGGCATGCGGACGACGAGACGGGCTGGCACTCACTGCGGGGACTCCAAAGCGGGCAAAAACGGGACCGCCAACTATACAACCCCCGGTCCGGGGAACCGGCCCGGGCGGGGAAAGCCCCGCGCGGCCATCGAGCCGGCTGTTCACCCCTTACCTGAACGCGAGCACTGCCGTCGCCACCCCGGCACGCGGGTGAAAACCGCGGGATACATTTCGATACATTTCAATACATGCCTGTTTTCAAACGGTTTTCAAGCGAAATACAGGCCTTGGGACCCCCGCTCTGTTACAGCCGCATTCAACCCGCGTTAAGTGCGTGTTACGTTCCAAATGGATGCACGGAAAGCTCTTGTTCAGTTTTGTAATCGATTCCATGGAACGGTGAACTGGCTCACATTTTCTTTTTTCTGGGAAGCTCATGTCTCGCAACTCGATTTCTCGCCACCCGCTCACCGCCGCCGTTCTGGCCGGCATGTTGATGGCCAGCGCGGCCGCCGCCTCCGCCCAGGACAGCGGCACGACCAATCTGGACAAGGTCACCGTCACCGGTTCGCTGATCCCGCAGACCGAGATCGAGACCCATACCCCGGTCGTGACGATTTCCGCCGAGGACATCCAGACCCGCGGCTTCACCAGCGTGGCCGATGTGCTGCAGCAGTCCTCGCTGACCACCGGCGGCCTGCAGGGCGGCCAAACCTCGGCCTCGTTCACCCAGGGCGCTGAAGCGGCCGGCATGTTCGGCCTCAGCCCGAGCTACACCAAGTACCTGATCAACGGCCGTCCGATGCTGTCCTACCCCGCCCTGTACAACGGCGGCGACACCTTCAACAACATCAGCGGCATCCCGATCGACATCGTCGAGCGCATCGAAATCCTGCCCGGCGGCCAGTCCTCGCTGTACGGCTCGGACGCGATCGCCGGCGTGGTCAACATCATCCTGAAGGAGCGCCTGGACGGCGGCGTGCTCAATGTCCGCGGCGGCACCTACACCGAAGGCGGCGGCAGCAGCTTCCGCGTCAGCGGTGCGCGCGGGTTCAACAGCGCCGATGACCGCCTCAACGTGCTGGTCAACGCGCAGTTCGAATCCAGCAATCCGATCTGGGGCTACCAGCGCGACCTGACCCGCACCACCAATGCCAACGGCTACACCGACCAGGTGCCAACCAACGATTTCCTGGTGGTCAACCCGGCCGCCGGCAACACCTACCTGATGATGGACCCGAACCAGTGCGCGAACGTCGCCGGCCAGTTCGGCGGCACCACCGTGCTGGGTACCCGTGCGGCGGGCCAATCGTGCGGCTCGGTCTACAGCCCGGGCTACAAGACGGTCAAGAACGGCAAGGACAGCGCACAGCTCTACAGCTCGTTCACCTTCGACGTCAACGACACCTTCCAGCTGTTCGGTGACGTGTTGTACAGCTATGAAGACGTCAAGTACGCCACCGGCTCGAACTACACCTGGTGGGGCACGGCGTCCGGCTACGGTCGTTTCTGGGACCAGACCAGCGGCCAGTGGATGAACCTGCAGCGCGGGTTCGCCCCGGAAGACATCAGCGCCAACGGCTACAAGGACATCCTCAACACCGACCGCAACAAGGCCTACCAGGTCACCCTCGGCGGTCGCGGCTCGTTCGGCAACTGGGATTACAGCGCCAGCTTCACCCGCGGCGAGTACAAGCTGACCGAGCGCAACTTCGTGCGCTGGGCCGATGAGATCAACGGCTACTTCGAAGAGAACGTGCTGGGCCCGCAGCTGGGCGAGCGCGATGGGTATGCGGTGTTCGCACCGAACTGGGAAAACTTCTATGCGCCGCTGCCGGCCGGGGATTTCGCCTCGTTCACCGGCTACACCGAAAGCCAGAGCCGCACCTGGCAGAACCTGGGCCGCTTCCAGATCACCAATGGCGCGCTGTTCTCGCTGCCGGGCGGTGACGCCGGCTTTGCCGTGGTCGCCGAAGCCGGCAGCGAAGGCTGGGATTACACGCCCGACGCACGCCTGATGGACGGCAGCGTGTGGGGCACCACCGCGGTCGCCGGTGCCGGCCACCGCAGCAACTACGCGCTGACCTCCGAGCTGCGCCTGCCGCTGCTGGAGTCGCTGACGGTGACCGGTTCGGGCCGCTATGACGCCTTCAAGATCGGCAACAGCACCGTGGACAAGGCGACCTACAGCATCGGCGTGGAATTCCGTCCGCTCGACAGCCTGCTGTTCCGTGGCAAGTACGGCACCGCGTTCCGCGCGCCGAGCCTGTCCGATGCCTACCAGGGCCTGAGCGGCTACTACGCCAACGGCGCCACCGACTACTACCGTTGCGGCCAGCTCGGCTTCGCACCGACCGATACCACCGGCTGCGCCTATGACAGCGTTTCGGTGTTCGGCCAGCGCGCCGGCAACCCGGACCTGGAGCCGATCACCGCCGATGTGTGGAACGCCGGCATCGTGTGGGCACCGCTGAACAACCTGTCGTTCTCGGTGGACTACTACAACTGGAAGATCAAGAACGAGGTCGACACCCTGAGCTCGGATCAGCTGCTGTTGGCCGAGTACTACTGCCGCAATGACCTGGTCAACAACACCTCGGCCAGCTGCGACAACGTCAACGAGTGGATCACCCGCGATGCCTCCGGCGTGCTCGACGAGATCTACACCCCGAAGATGAACGTGGCCAGCCAGAACCTGCAGGCGGTCACCGCCAGTGCCAAGTACATGCAGGACCTGGGCCGCTTCGGTGCACTGCAGTTCTCGGGCAACTACACCAACATGCTCAAGCGCGAACTGCAGCCGCAGCCGGGCGATGAGTACCTGGACCTACTGGCCGATCCGTACAACATGTGGATCTACGATTCCTACGCGAAGGTACGCGCCGATGGCTCGCTGGCCTGGTCCAAGGACAAGTGGACCACCACGCTGTACTTCAACTACGTCGGCAAGACCCCGAACTACCTGGCCTATGCCGGCAACGGCTACGACTACGTCCACTCCTCGGGGGCGAAGGCCGGCAAGTGGGGCTCCTACACCACCTACAACCTCAGCGTGAACTACCGCGCCGCCGAGAACATGACCTTCTCGGTGATGGTCAACAACGTGTTCAACAAGATGCCCGACAACCAGGCCAGCAACTATCCGGGCACCTCGGGCACCCCGTACAACAACTACTTCTACAACATCTACGGCCGCGCGGTGTATGTGCAGGCCAAGTATGAGTTCGGTGCGAAGTAAGTAAGCCCCGCGTTCTGCGATGACGTACCAGGCCCCGCCGCAAGGCGGGGCTTTTTTTGTGCCGGCGGTTTACTGCCACCTGAATGATGTTCAGGCGTTAATGCCGGCGTGGACACCGCAAGCGCAGTGACGATCGCGCACGCACGGGGCGCTTTTTGGGCTGATTTACCTATCCATATCAATATCTTGCAGCCGCATCAAAACGTCGGATCCGCATCCTGCGGCGTTTTGCCTATCCTGCCTTTATGACGCGCTGATGAACAGTTGACAGGTCAAGTTAAGCCTGTGTTAACCTCAGGTTATCGGCACGTGAAGCTGATCACAGGGGGGCGCAGCACGGCCCCATAAGCGCGCAAGGCGGTACCGGAACCCACCGCTCCACTCCCGGCACCGCGACTGCAATTGACTTGATTTCAAGGGGAACTGTTCATGACGAATCGCAAGCTGCTCAGCCGCAACCCGCTGAGCTTTGCGCTGGCTTCGGTACTGGTCGTCTCGGCGATCGCGCCGGTGTACGCGCAGGAAGCAGGCAATGAGGCCGGTGGCAAGAACGCCACCACCCTGGACCGCGTGTCGGTCGTGGGTTCGCGCATCAAGCGCACCGATGTGGAAGGCCCGGCACCGGTCACCGTCATCAGCCGTGCCGAAATCGATCGTGAAGGGTTCCAGACGGTCGGCGACATGCTGCAGACCCTCACCCAGAACACCACCTCTTCCTTCACCGGCGATCTGGCGGTGTCCGGTTTCACCCCGAATGCCCAGGTCGTCAACCTGCGCAACCTGGGCCCCGGCTACACGCTGACCCTGATCAACGGCCGTCGTCCGGCGCAGTACCCGCAGCCATACAACCGTGACAACAACGTCGCCAACATCAACTCCATCCCCAGCAGCATCGTGGAGCGCGTGGAAGTGCTGACCGGCGGTGCCTCGGCGATCTACGGTTCCGACGCCATCGCCGGCGTGGTCAACATCGTGCTCAAGGAGCATTACGACGGCAACCTGGTGCGCCTGACCACCGGCACCACCTCCAACGGCGGCGGCGATACCGTCAACCTGGAATACACCGGTGGCCGTACCGGCGACCGCTGGAGCGCCGTGTGGGCGCTGCAGTACAGCGACCGTGAGCCGGTCTTCGCCAGCCAGCGCGACTTCCTGGCCGACACCCGCAACGGCCCGCTGGGCGAAGTGACCAACCCGGGCCTGTCGCTGATCGCGATCCGCGGCCTGGCCTCGGCCAACGGCCGGGTCAACCACAACGCCTACTACCCGGGCGAGGAAAAGTGCGACGCCCTGGGCTTCACCACCGTCACCACGGCAGCGCGCGGCACCTACTGCGGCTCGTATGACACCAGCGCCACGCGCTCGATCTCCAACAAGCGCCAGTTCTACTCGGCATACGGCTACGGCACGTTCGATCTGAACGAGACGACCCAGCTGTGGGCCAGCGCCAACTACTACACCACCGAAGCCAAGGCGAGCTCGGGCACGGAGTTCTGGGGCACCTCCAACGACCAGTTCAACCGCCTGTCCACCGGCGGCACCAGCGCGTTCTACTACGACGCCGGCCTGCGTGACATCGTCCAGCTGCAGCGCGTGTTCACCGCCAACGAGCTGGGCGGTTCCGAAGCGGCCAGCACCCTGTATGACGAATACACCTATGACGTGAACGTCGGCATCCGCGGCACCGTCGCTGATCGCTTCGACTGGGAAGCCAGTGCCGGCTACGGCTTCTACAAGTACGAACAGGACCGTCCGCGCCTGCTGGCGCAGGCCGTGCATGATTACTTCCTCGGCCCGCGCCTGGGCTACAGCAATGCCGCCGGTACCGGTGCGGGCATCTACCCGATCTACGCCTTGAACCTGGACCGCTGGGGCTCACCGATCACCCCGGAGATCTACGACACGTTCTCCACGCGCGTGATCAACCGCTCTGAAACCAGCGTTGCCAACGTGAACCTGAACGTCAGCGGCGACCTGTTCGAACTGCCCGCCGGCGCGGTCGGCTTCGCCGGTGTGCTGGAATGGAACCGTCAGAAGATGGACATGATGAGCGATCCGCGGACGGACCAGACCCGCCCGCTCGATTCGCAGTCCATCTACAACCTGACCAGCTCCGGTGAAACGCACGGTGCGCGCGACCGCTACGCCGTGGGTGCCGAACTGCGCGTGCCGATCTTCGACAAGCTCAGCGCACAGCTGGCCGCCCGCCACGACAAGTACGACGACATCTCCTCCGTCGACGCGGCCACCACCTACAACCTGGGCCTGGAGTTCCGTCCGTTCAGCAACCTGCTGCTGCGTGGCAGCTACGCCACCAGCTTCCGTGCGCCGGACATCCAGATGATCTACGCGCAGGGTGCGGCTTCGTTCTCCACCGTGTTCGATGAATACTCCTGCCGTGCCGGTACCGGCCCGGGTGCCGCCCAGGGCCCGCGTACCCGCGCACAGTGCGATGTCAGCACCAGTGACCCGACCAAGTACTCGGCGCAGACGCTGATCGCCGGCAACCCGGACCTGACCGAAGAAAAGGGCAAGTCGTGGGGCGCAGGCTTCGTGTGGGACATCGTCGATGACATGTCGCTGACGGTGGATTACTACCGCATCCGACTGGAAGATGCGGCCGCCCAGCTCAGCAACGACTACCTGCTGCGTGCCGAAGCGGCCTGCCGCCTGGGCAGCACCAGCGATGGCCGTGCGCTGCCGACCCCGGCGGTGTGCCAGAACGTGCAGAGCCTGATCACCCGCATCAACTCGCCGGGCGCGCCGGATGATGGCCGCATCTCGCGCATCAACAACGCCTACATCAACACCGCGCTGCAGGACCTGAGCGGTATCGATGCCAGCTACAAGTACCGCCTGGACACCGATCGCCTGGGTCGCTTCGATTTCGATTTCGGCTACTCGCTGACGCTGACCAACAAGTACCAGCAGACCGCCGATGACGAACTGATCGATTACCGCGATCTGCCGCCGGAATACTGGTACCCGGAACGCAGCCGTGCACGCGGCAGCGTGACCTGGACCAAGGGCGACTGGGCGACCACCGTGTTCGGTACCCGTTTCGGTTCGGCCTTCAGCGATGCAGCTGCCAGCGGCACCAACGCCGCCGGTGGGGATTACCCGCGCCGCCTGCCGCCGTACCTGCTGTGGAACCTGAGCGTGGGCAAGAAGTTCGGCGAGAACGTGCTGGCTACCTTCCAGGTGGTCAACGTGTTCGACAACCAGTACCGCAAGGACAACAGCTACACCGCGTACCCGTTCTACAACTACGCGCTGGGCGCCGACCCGCTGGGCCGTCGCTTCTACGTGAGCCTGCAGTACAAGTTCTGATCGCCACGGCGAGCTGAGCTGACCCTGGAAAGCCCGGCGTAGAACCCGGGCTTTCCTTTTTATCCAGCGGCGCTGCCGGGCCGGCGGCGTCGCCTTCGACAGGGAACAACGAAGACAATGCGAAGCACATGGACACTCGCCGGCGCGATGGCGCTGGCACTCACGGCAACGCTGACCGCGATGCCCCGGGATGCGCAGGCGCAGGCCAGGCGCGCCACCTCCTACAGCGTCGAAGATTTCGCGCGGCATGCCACGTTCGGTTCTGCCAAGATTTCGCCGAACGGCGAGTACCTGGCCATCAGCGTGGACCTGGGCGATCAGGATGTGCTGACCATCATGCGCACCAGCGACCTGAAGGTGCTCAAGGTCAACCAGCTGCCGGACAAGAAGAGCGTCGGCAGTTTCTACTGGATCTCGCCGGAACGGGTGATGTTCAATGCGGTGAAGAAGCAGGGTGGCTATGCCCAGCCCTTCCCCACCGGCGAATGGTTCGCGGTCAACGCCGATGGCAGCCTGGCCCGGCCGGTCATTTTCTACGGCACCCGTGATGCCACCCAGCGCAGCAAAAGCGTGGGCAATGAATCCTATTCGCTCCTGGACACGCTGCGCGGCGACGACACCAACGTGATCATGCAGGTGCGCTACCCGCGCTCATCCGAAGGTGCGGGCACCCAGGTCGTCAGCGTGGATACGGTCAGCGGTCGGCGTACGTCGCTGGTGCGCGCCCCCAAGGAAAACTGCGACATCGCCCTCGATGCCGCCAAGCAGCCGCGCTTTGCCGTGTGCAGCTCCAGCCGCGATGAAAGTGGCGAGTACGACGAGCGCAGCGAACTGTTCCGTCGCGACGACAGTGGCTGGACGTTGATCAATGCCTCCAAATCCGATGGCCGCCATCTGCGCGTGCTGCGCACCAGCGCCGACGGCACCGTGTATGCCGAACAGGACGACGGCAAGACACCGCCGGCGGTCGGCACGCTGGATACCGCCACCGGTGAGTTCAAGCTGCTGCACCGCGATCCGGTCACCGAGGTCTCCAGCCTGGTCTGGAGCACCGACGACAAGCGCCTGATCGGCGTGGTCAACGAAGCCGGCAAGCCGGAAGTGACCCTGCTGGAGCAGGAGCATCCCGACGCCCTGGTCTACCAGACGCTGGCCGATGCGTTCCCGGGGCAGATGGTGCAGTTCTCCAGCTTCACCGACGATGGCAAGAAGATCCTGGTGTCGGTCTACAGCGACACCAACCCGGGGGAGCTGTATCTGTACGACCGCAGCACCGGCCAGGCGCGGTTCCTGCTGCAGGGCCGCGACTGGCTCGATTCGAACCGGATGGCCACCGTCCGGCCTTACAGCTTCAAGGCCCGGGACGGTCGCCAGGTGTATGGCTACCTGACCATTCCCAACGGCTCGGACGGGCGCAACCTGCCGATGATCGTCAACCCGCACGGTGGCCCGATCGGTCCACGCGACAACTGGGGCTTCAACCCGGAAGCGCAGTTGCTGGCGAGCCGCGGCTACGCGGTGTTGCAGGTCAACTTCCGCGGTTCGGGCGGCTTTGGCAAGGCGTTCGGGAACGCCGGCCACCGGCAGTGGGGGGAGAACATCCAGAACGACATCCTCGATGCCACCCATTGGGCCATCGACCAGGGTGTGGCCGACCGCAATCGCCTGTGCATCTATGGCGGCAGCTTCGGCGGGTACTCCGCGCTGATGGCCCCGATCCGCGAGCAGGGGCTGTTCAAGTGCGCCTTCGGCTACGTCGGCGTGTACGACGTGGACATGCTGTTCAAGAAAGGAGACATCCCGCAGCGTGAATCGGGCCTGCGCTACCTGCGCCGGACCCATGGCACCGACGTGGCCGAATGGAACAAGGCCTCTCCGGCCCAGCGCGCGGCCGAAGTGCGGATCCCGGTGTTCCTCGCGGCGGGCGCGCGTGATGCGCGTGCGGTTCCCGAGCAGACCGAGCTGATGGCCAAGGCATTGACCGCTGCAGGCAATCCGCCGGAAGGCATGATCGTGCAGACCGGCGAGATGCACGGTTTCTACGGGGTACCGGCGCGGGTCAACCTGTACACGAAGATGCTGGAGTTCTTCGATCGCCACATCGGCAAGGCCAACGGCGGCTGATACCGCCGCGCATGACGTGAATGCCACGCGCGGTCCGCCCCGACGTTGGGCATAGTGACCACTGCCCCATGCGGGCAGTGGCCGGCGGGCCGGAGAATGGCCACGTGTTGGCATCACCATGATCGATCAAGGAATGATTCCCATGAAAAGAACTCTGTTGCTTCTTGCCTGTCTTCAGACCGCGCTGGTGTGGGCGCCGGACGCGGCCGCAGCGCCCGCGTCGGCCAGGCAGAAGGCCAGCCCAGCCGTGCCGGCCGATCCCACCGAGGATCCGGTACTGCTGACCGCCGGCTTCCTCAACGGCCACCCGGACCTGCGCTTCCGCATGCTGGGCATGGAAAAACAGCGGGCCGGTGACCACGTCGCGGCCTTCGGCTTCTTCCAGCGCGCGGGCTTCTACGGTGACAAGGTCTCGCAGGCGATGGTCGCCGAGATGTTGTGGACCGGCCAGGGCACCGCGCAGGACCCGGCCGTTGCCTATGCCTGGATGGACCTGGCTGCCGAGCGTGGCTACCGGGGCTTCCTGGAGCTGCGCGAGCGCTACTGGGCCAAGCTGACCCCTGAACAACAGGCGCATGCCATCAGCGAAGGCGAGGCGCTGTACGCGCGCTTCGGCGATGCCGTGGCCGAGCCGCGCCTGGCCCAGGCGATGCGTCGCGAGCAGCGTCGCATGACCGGCAGCCGCACCGGCTACACCGGCAACCTCAAGATCTTCGTACCGGGCCCGAATGGCGTGGATACGCAGATCGACGGGTCCAAGTTCTACGACAAACGCTACTGGGAGCCGGCGCTGTACCGCCAGTGGCAGGACCAGATCTGGTCCGCGCCGCGGATCGGCACGGTCAATGTCGGCACGGTGACGAATGTGGACAGCAAGACCCGCATCCCCGCCGTCGCACCCGACCCCGATGCTGCCGAACCGGTGACCGAGGATCTGCAGCCTGTGCTCAAGACGACGCCGCGCTGATCCGCGGGCGGCACCCGACGGGCCCGGCACTGCCGGGCCCGTCTGCGTTGTGCCGAACCTGTCCGGCCGCCCGGCTTGCGCCGGCTCATGACCTTCGACACCCTTGTTGATCCGGCCGGAAGCGTATCGTCCAGCCTACGGCCCTCTGGGGCCATTCCCAGACATCATGCGGCCTGGAGGCCATACAAAGTGACCCGTACTCCCAAAATCGTCCTGCTGACCCTGGCCGTCTCGGCCGCGCTGGTCGGCTGCGGCAAGAATGAGACCCCTGCCACGGACAGCGCGGCCCCCGCCGCTGCCCCGGCCACCGCTGCCGCCACCGAGTACACCCTCGACGACAGCAAGCTGCCCGCCTACAACGCCTTCCACCCGTCCGACCTGGACACCAGCCTGGATGCCTGCTCGGCGTTCGGCGACTACGTCAACAGCAAGTGGCTGGCCGCCAATGCGATCCCGGCCGACCGCACCAGCTGGGGCGCCTTCACCATCCTGGATGAGCGCTCGGTCGCCGTGCAGCACCAGCTCGCCGAGCAGGTCGCGGCGGTCAAGAACCCGAACGGCATCGAAAAGATCGTCGGCGACTTCTGGGCCACCGGCATGGACGAGGCCAAGATCAACGCCCAGGGCATCGAGCCGATCAAGGCCGACCTGACCGCCATCGACGGCCTGCAGGACAAGGAGGCGATCGCCAACTACCTGCGCACCAGCGCGGCCAAGGGCGAGAACGTGCTGTTCGGCTTCGGTCCGGAAGCGGACTTCAAGAATTCCAGCATGAACCTGGCCTACGCCAGCCAGGGCGGCCTGGGCCTGCCGGACACCACCTACTACACCGACGCCAAGAACGCCGACAAGCTCAAGGCCTACCAGGCCCACGTGGCCAAGGTGCTGGAACTGGCCGGCGTGGCGACCGCCGATGCTGAAAAGCAGGCCGCCGACGTGGTCAAGTTCGAAACCCGCCTGGCCAAGGCGTCCAAGTCCAGCGT
>Ga0308171_1001016_pt1 | contig 43946 bp, 48 predicted proteins | sample PhyGR1_FD_202135 | JGI IMG/M metagenome (GOLD analysis project Ga0308171, IMG submission 202135) | Phyllosphere microbial communities from UC Gill Tract Community Farm, Albany, California, United States - DLSLSG.R1 | ecosystem: Host-associated > Plants > Phyllosphere > Unclassified | place: USA... | reverse complement strand
AATCGAACTCAAACTCACGAACCGCTGAGCGCCGCGTCACCGCGCTGCTGCGCCAGCCAGTCGCGCGGGGCGCAGCCCATGCGCACGCGGAAGGCGCGCGCCAGAGCGTTCGGGCTGCCGTAGCCGACGCGGTCGGCCACCACCGCCACCGGCCGCCCCTGCTTGAGCAGGGTGCAACTGACGTTCATCCGCCAGTCGGCCAGATAGTCGCCCGGCGTGACGCCCACCGCGTCCTTGAACGCGGCGGCGAAGCGCGCGCGTGACATGCCCGCCTTCGCCGCCAGCGCCTCGAGCGACCACGCGGTCTGCGGCGCATCGTGCATGGCGGTTATGGCGCGCGCGAGTTTCGGGTCGGCCAGGCCCGCCAGCAGTCCGGTGGCGCCAAGCCGCCCATCCATCAGATAACGCAGCAACTGGATCAGTAGCAACTCGCACAAGCGGTCGATGGCGGCCTGCCGACCGCACTGGTCGCGCTCGGCTTCGGCAAACAGCAACTCTAGCGTCGGCCCGAGGCCGGGCAAGTCCGCCAACGGAATCAGCAGCATCGACGGCAAGGCCATGGCCAACGGATTGCCCGTCGAAGCGCCCAGGTCGACCTCCGCACACAACCGCTCAGCGGTATCGCCGGGGGCGGCGACAAAACGATGCGACGCCACGCGCGGATAAAACAGCAGGCTCGGCTCGGTAACCAGCAGATCTTCATGCACGGGCGAACGCGCCGTAATCGGGCCGCGCCGCACCAGATGGATATAGCCATGCGGCGCCGCGTAATGATGCTGCCCACAGAAGGCGCCGCTGTGAAAAACGCGCGCCGAAAGCGAGTAGTGCCGGAGCAAGCCGGCCAGTCGATCCGCCATTCCACTCTCCATATAAGACGATAGGTTACGTATTTGATGCTTTACGTGCCATATCGTACCAAACAAAGGGCGATCATGCCCACGTGCTCTTGCACCTCACCCACTACGGAGATAGACATGACCCAAATCGCCCCCCTGACCATCGACACCGCTGACGCCGCTACCGCTGCCACACTCAAGGCCGTCAAAGCCAAGCTTGGCATGGTGCCGAACCTGTTCGCCACGCTGGCCCACGCGCCGGCGGCGCTCAATGGCTACCTCGGCTTGTCCGAAACGCTGGGCACCGGCCGCCTGAATGCCTCCCAGCGCGAGATCGTTGCGCTCGCTGCCGGTCAAGCCAATCGCTGCCAGTATTGCCTGAGCGCACACACCCTGATCGGCAAAGGTGCCGGACTGTCGGCAGAGGCCATCGCCGCGGCCCGCACCGGCCAGGCGGCCAACGCACTTGACGATGCAATCGCCGGCTTTGCCCGCGCGCTGGTCGAGCAACGCGGCGTGGTGTCGGCCGACGCCATGGCCAACTACCGCCGCGCGGGGCTCGACGACGGCCTGATACTGGAAGTGATCGCCAACGTCGCGCTGAACACGCTCACCAACTACACCAACCACATCGCCGACACCACGGTGGATTTCCCCGTGGTCGCCGTCTGATCTCCATAGGCATATAAGGAGAACACGATGAAAATCGCACTCACCGGCGCTCTGCTCGCCAGCGCCCTCGTCCTGCCACTGGCCGTCACGGCCGGCGACTTTTCGCCCTATGTGGACAGCCAGGGCGGCATCAGCCGCCCCACAGACTTCCGCACAAACTTCGTCCACCTGGGCTCATATGCGGTGTTGGACGAAAAATCCGCCTCTCGCGGCTTGCACGATGTGTACACCGAAAAGGCCTCGGCCGAGCACTACCGCAAGACCGGCAAGTTCTTGGACGGCGCCACGCTGGTGAAAGAGATCCGCAAGCTCGAAACCAGCGCCATGACCACTGGCAACCCTGTGGTCTGGGGTTCCGATGCGGCCGTGTGGTTCGTGATGGTCAAGGACGCCAAAGGCCGTTTCGCCAGCAACCCCTTGTGGGGCGACGGCTGGGGCTGGGCGCTGTTCAAGGCCGACGCCCCCGCCAAGAATGTCGCCGTCAGCTACGAAGCCGACTGCATGGGCTGCCATGTGCCGGCGGCCAAGACCGACCGCGTATTCATCCAGGGCTATCCGACACTGACCCAGCACTGACTTGCTGCCGGGTTACGCTTCGCGCAGGATGGCACCTCCGTCCTGCGCGAGCCACCCTTTCCGGAAGCGCGCCATGCCGACACTCGACGCCTTTCTGACCGACGTCCGCGCCTGCACGCGCTGCGCACCGCATCTGCCACACGGCGTGCAGCCGGTCTTCCAGTTTCACCCGAGTGCGCCCATCCTCATCGCCGGCCAAGCACCGGGGGCCCGGGTCCATGCCTCAGGCGTGCCCTTCGACGACGCCAGCGGCGCGCGTCTGCGCGCCTGGCTGGGCGTGGACCGCGACACCTTCTACGACCCTACCCGCATCGCCATTCTGCCCATGGGCTTCTGTTATCCGGGCACCGGCAAAAGCGGTGACCTGCCGCTACGCCCGGAGTGCGCCCCCCGCCTGGCGCGAAGCCTTCATGCAGCGTTTCGAGCGCCTGTCGCTGGTCATCGTGCTGGGCAGCTACGCCATGGACTACCACCTCGGTACTGGCAAGACGCCGCTCACCCGGGTGGTCGAAGCCTGGCGCGAGCACTGGCCGCAAGCGTTCCCCCTGCCTCACCCTAGCCCGCGCAACAATCGCTGGCTGGTGCGCAACCCCTGGTTCCAACAAGACGTGCTGCCCGCGCTGCAAGCACGCGTCCAGGCAGTCCTCACCGCCAACCCCAAGGAAACCCCATGACCGACGACACCGCCGCCATTACCGAGCTGCTGCACAAGTACTACGACACCCTGGCCTGGGCGAACGGAGACAGGCACCGGCTTTGGAGCGATGAACGACGGCTTCAGGTGCGGTAGCTGACGCCTGGGACCTCAATCACCGTATGACCGGGTCGAAAGCGGTCCTTTCTCTGACAACATCGCCCTAGCCCGCACTCAACCCCCACAACACATCCAGCACATGTTGCGTAGGCCGCTCGACGTCCCCACCACGGTGGGCAATACCAAGTTGACGCCACAATAAGGGCTGTAATGGCCGCATGACGATCCTGGTATCGGGCAATGGCGTGGAGGCTTCATGCGGCAACAACGTCGCACCATAACCGGCCGCCACTAGGCTTTTGATCGCATCGTTGTAGTTCAGTTGAATACGCGGCGTGGGCTGCCGTCCATCACTGGCGAACCACTCCGAGGTCAAGCGCGAAAGCCGAGTAGTTTGGGGATGTAAGCCGGAACCCCATTTTGAATTCTTCGGGATAACGCTGGTTGCTCATGGCACCTCCTAATGGGCCTTAGTTTAAGGCTTGGAGGTGTCTACGAAACTAGGGGCGATTCACTGTATGACCCATTGTGTCGAGGTCACTCAGACACTATTCGAGCGTGATTCGGCTCAAAAGACGCTGTTCGAGACGATCTGCACCAAATACTGCACGTTTGGAGCACATCAATTTCCATTTAGCAGTGACAATTTCTACACACCCAACGCGCTATCCCCGTTGGATTTAAACCGACATGCGGACAGTCAGAAAAAAGCAACTCCAGGCTGACGTCATGCCCATTCTGTTACCAGCTATTTGGAAATCAATTTCATGAAAACTCTGACCACTGCACATCACAAACTAGATGGTAATACTCAGAAATATTCGCTGGGTGCCACCACAATGAACGTGGGAGTTATTGGCGTTTATTTCGCACTTGCCGTAATCTACTTCTGGTTCGGAGGTATGAAATTTACCCACTATGAAGCGCAAGGCCTAGTCCCATTGGTAGGTAGTAGTCCGCTGCTGGGCTGGGTATACAATATCTTCAGTATCGAGACGTTCTCCGGCTTGCTGGGCATTCTTGAGATATCCATCGGCGCACTGATACTGGGTCGCTTTTTGTCTCCGAAGCTCTCCCTTCTCGGAGGTGCTTTATCTGCCGGTTTATTTGTGACAACTTTGAGTTTTATGCTTTCAACGCCGGGCGTGTTCGAACCCGGACTTGGCTTTCCAGCTATCACTATTGCGCCAGGTCAGTTTCTGCTCAAAGATGTTGGCTTGTTAGCAGCCTCTATTTTCGTGGCAGGGCATTCGCTTGTAGAGATTGAATCCCGTTCCAATTGATGATGATCATTTCAATAGCCTGAGTGCAAATCGCGCTCAGGCTATTGTTCGTGCAAGGCTCATAAGGCGCCATCTCTGAGAAAATCTTCAATCCTGCCCCTCATGCATTGCCAGAGCTTTAGTCCATTCACGGGGACTGACTCCAGTTTTTCTGCGAAACGCACGTGCCAGGGCTGACGGGCTGTCATAGCCAACGTCTGCCGCGATCAAATTGATGGCTCGACCATCTCGCAATAGCTTTTGAGCGAGGCTAATACGCCAGCTCAATAGATACTCCGCTGGTGTTTGGCCTACGATGGTTCTGAAATGCGCTGCATAGGCGGAGCGTGACATGTTGGATTGATCCGCCATTTCCGCAATTGACCAAGGGTAGTGAGGAGCATCATTGACTCTTATCAAGGAGTGAGCAAGCCGCGGGTCCGCCAATCCTGCCATCAAACCTGTTTGCAATTGATTCAGTTCCAGCAGATGCCGGAATAACAATATAATCAGCAACTCGAACAGACGATTGATCACGGCTTCCTTACCACAGTGCCCCTCAGACGCTTCTTCAAACATCCACTTAAGTGTAGTGGCCAATAATGGTAATTCGTCCAATGGTAAAACAAGCATGTCTGGTAGGGAGGCTGATAGCGGGTTGTCGATGCCACCTTCAAAATCGATCGAAGCGCAAAGGAGCCGAGCGCCATCGGATTCCCGGGCAAACAAGCGGTGCTCAAAAGGGCGCGGTATAAATATCAGACTGGGTTGGGTAAGAATTGTATCGCCTTCGTCAGCGCCCTGCACTGTCACCGTACCTGCCTGCAACAGGTGCATATGACCATGTCGACCAACTCCACTATATGCCTCAACCCCACAAAGCTTGTCGTTGTAATAAAGGTTCGCGCTAACGCCAAATCGCGACATCAACGTAGACAGACGATCCATAATCAATTCCTCAACGACGAAATCTTGCTTCTCATTGTCGGGCGCTTCAACACCACTGTGAGTTGGCTAACCGAGCAGCGCTATGCCGAGCAGCGCGCCTGGAATGGCCAAGCCAGCCGTACAGGAACAGGCGTAACACCTGCTGGTCGGCGGCGACGTGATACTCGATAGCGGCGTAAATGAAATAGAGAACCATGGTCAGATACGCAACATAACGTATCTGGGGCAATTTTGACTGTTTGTACCAGTGGATGAACTCGCAGCGAACCGACTCCCCATGCCGTGGAGCGGGTTCAACAAATAGCGAAGGACAACAGAATCTACCGATCCAAATGCCCCTACTGCGCAGAGGATACGATCTTGTTGCGATGAGAAATAGCTGTTGCAACGCATAGATAAGCGTTTAGTGAGTATGAATACGTTTGGGAGCATCCCATTTTACACAAGTCCCCACTTCACTGAACTCTCTGGCGTAGCGGGCACCTTCCACAAAGATGGCTATCTCCTGCAATCCCAGCCACAGCGTCTTGGCACCGGGTTCACCATCTCCCTTTCTTGCCAGAAAGCCACCGCGCTGGGCGATCAGGCGGATCACTTCGTTCAGGGTCGGCATCTTTTTAGTCGGCCTTGCGAAATCCATTTCCCGCTCACCCGGGCACGTCTGCGGCATGGCTGGCTCAGGACGCAATCATGCCGCCACCGGGCTTCACGGCCTGGGGGACGGCACGCGACTTGGCATGGGCATACAGCGCCACCGCAGTCAGGGCCAAGAGAAAGGCCGCCAGGCCCATCTTGGCGATGGCGCGCAGCAGCCAGCGGATATTGAAGCCGGCCGCGCAAAGCACCGCATGAAGCGCATCGCCGTCTGCGCCCTTGAGCCAGCACCGGTCCATGCGGTGGTCGGCCTTGGTGTGGCCGATCAGCGGCTCGATGGCTTGGCGCCGCTTCAGCCAGGTCTTCTGCTTCGGGGTCAGCGACTTGAACTTGCCACGGTGGACGACCTCCACCGGCGCCAAGTCTTTGTCCACGCCCCGGTAGCCCAGGTCCACGATGGCCGTGGTCGGCTTTACGCCGATGTCCTGCAGCAAGTTGTTGGTCTGCTCGATCTGCGCGGCCAGCGTGTGGCCGTCGTATGGGTTGCCGGGGAAGCTGCGCGCGCCCACCATCAGCCCGTGCTGGTGTGTGACTGCCAGGCTGACCTTCACGCCGAACTCGTAAGGCTGGCGCGCCTTGCCCTTGCTGATGCACTCGGCCTCGGGTGCATGCAACGCGTACAACTTGTTCTTGTCCTTGGGCCGCTGGCGTTGGATGCGCTCGGCGCGTTGCACCCACGTGTCGAGCTTGCCGCGGGCCTCGTCGGCCAGGCTGCCCATCTTGCGGCGCACCTCGCGCAGCAGCCGGCCCAGGATCGTGCGTTGGCGCTTGAGCACCGTGCGCAGCCGCTTGAACTGCTTGGCATGGGCATAGCCTGCGGCACGCCGACGCAGCGTCTTGCCCTCGCGCTCGTGGGTCTGCTTGAGCTGGATGCCCGCGCGCTTGGCCAGCCGGGCCACCTTCTCTCGCGCCACCTCCAGCAGTCGGCTGTCGGTGGGGTGGGCGATGGCCTTCTCCTGCACCGTGGTGTCGACGATCACTCGCTCGAACTCGGCCTTCTTGACCGCGCCCATGTCCACCGCAGCCTCGATGGTGGTCTTGAGCAACTGCTCCACACCGGCCTCACCCAGCACGCGCCGGAAGCGGCTGATCTGCGCCGGATCGCAAGGAAAGCGGGGCTCAAAGTAGACCTGGCCGCTGAAGAACTGGAAGTACACGTCCTGCGCCCAGCGCTCGACCAGCGACTCGTCGCTCTCGTTGTAGGCGTGCTTCAAGTACAGCAGCGCCACCATCAGGCGAATCGGCAAGCGTGGGCGGCCCGCGTTGCTGATGCCCGCACCGGCCACCGCCAGCGCCGGGCCGAACATGTCCGCGCCTTCGCTTAGCCGACCCTTGCGGTCACGGTGCGCAAACACCGGCGCCAACGACGCTTCGATCTGCGACCAGGGCATCCGAGACGCCAGCACCGCCAACGGGTGACGCAGGTCGATCATCTGGTCAAGCCGGGCGCGGAAGAAGTCGTCGGTGGCCATCAGCGGGGGTCCTCAATCTCCCAGGAATTGATATCCATTGGATTTAATCCCAAGAGATTTGAACATCCGAATTCACCCGAAAGTCGTTATGAAACAACGGGTTGCGAGTTCTTCAGGGCCGACTTTTTAGGCACCGGCTTTTTGTTCAAGATGAACGCCGCTCGCCACTCATCGGGCTCGAACACCAGAGCCGCATCCAGTTCGGGCACCGTGCGCCCCAGGCGCATCAGGCGGTTGATGCGCCAGGCAATCACCATGTAAATGGCCAGCGCTGATTCCAGTCTGTCCTTGTCGCTCAGCTGCAAGCGCTCGACCCGGCAGCCCTCCTTCAAAATCAGGAAGAACAATTCAATCTCCCAGCGCGCGCGGTACCAGTCAATCAGCTCGCTGGCTTGCTCGAGCGTGCTGGCCTCGCGGTTGCTCAGCAGGCGCCACTGCACTGGCTTGGTGCCCTCAGGGGCGCTCACTTCCGAGGCGATCAGGCAGGTCACTTCAATGTGCCCTTGGCTTTTGTCTTTGAGGCTCAGGCGCTGTAGCCGGATATCTTGCTCGACCATGCGGCTCTTGCGCCCGCGCCCTGCGGGCAGCATGAAGCGGATGCGTCCGATGGGCGTTTGTGCCATCACCTGATCCCACAGCTTGGCGCCCCCGGGCAGCACCCGGTTGTGCTGGCTGCGCACCAAATAGTCGGCCGGGTAGCCCAGATCACGCGCCTTGAGCATCAACTCCAGCATGTCGGACTCGCGGTCGCCAATGCACACGTGGCGCGTATCGGGCAACTGCTGGCCGCTCTCGGCAATGCGCTCGTAGCTCTCGATCCAGCGGCTGCTCTCGCACAGGCCGGATCGCTTGCCGTCTTCGCCCTTGAATTGGCGCGCCCAGGTCCAGGCGTTGAAGACGCCCAGTGGCTCGCGCTCGGCGCTGACAACGTACGTTGGGTGCAGGTACAGCCCGCGCTGGGCCTCAAAGCTGAGCGGCCCCAGGCCCGCGATGGCCTGGCCGTTGTAGTCGAGCTCGGTGGTGTCCTGAATGCACAGCACCACCTTGTGCTGGGCCATGCGCACCTGGCTGGCCTGCCAGTGCGGCGCCAGAACCTTGTCCCAGCTAACCTCTTGGTTGCGCAGGAACCGATACGCCGCCGCCGTCTCGGCCCAGCTTTGGCAGGCGTTGGGGATACTGGCCGAGGGCTTTTGCCCCAGTCGCTCGGCCAGCAGCACGGCGCGCCGGTTCAGGCGAGGATCGCCCAGCTCTATCGCTTTGAACTCGTCTGCCAATCGCACTGGCGTCTCCTTGTGCGCTCACTTTGAGCGGGGTGCAGTTTAGTGGCGGGGGACTTGTGTGTAATGGGATGGTTTGGGAGAGGTCAATGTGTCACGCTTCGGGAAGCTCGCCAGCCTGATTGTTGATGTTCGCTTTGAGTCGATTCCGGTTGACCATGACAGGCCGCTTCTGGCCGATCTCTGCCTGTCGTGTCTCTGCCGCTAACTGGTCAAGTCGGATGCAAGCGGCTGGCCAAATAGGTGCAATTGCGCAATCACGTCCAGGGGCGCGCCAGGTCGGCCGGTGGCCTATTCCCGATCCCGCGCCGGCAGGTGTCGATAGAGGGTTGGCAACGATACCCCGATGGACATGGCCACCTCCTTGGCGTCCATCCCGTTGCTCAGCAATGTCTGCGCCGCCTCGGTCTTTGCCGGGGTCATAACCGGAGGCCGGCCCCCGACCTTTCCGCTACGCCTGGCGGCTTCAAGGCCGGCCTTGGTTCGCTCCAGGATCAATTCCCGCTCCATTTCCGCCATGGCTGCGAGGACGTGAAAGAAGAAGCGCCCAGCGGTGCCTTTGGTGTCGATACCGTCAGTGAGCGAGCGAAGATCGACCTTCCGCGCATCGAGGTCGGCAGCAAGATCAACCAGCCCTTTCATTGAGCGGCCAAGGCGATCCAGCTTCCACACGACGAGCGTGTCACCCTCGCGGGCGAAAGCCAGTGCATCTACCAGGCCGGCGCGGTCTAGCTTCTTCCCGCTGGCCTTATCGGTGAAAACTTTGTCGCATCCAGCGGCTTGTAGTGCGTCGAGCTGGAGGCGTAAGTCTTGATCGACAGTTGAGACGCGAGCGTAGCCAATCAGCATCAGGTGGCCACCTGGCTAGTGGTCTGATCGAGCAGCGCGAAATAGTGCTCTAGCACCTCGACCGACACCCCGTTGACGCCAGTTGTCCCGATGGATCGGGCATAGTTAACGGCCTCGCGCAGTTCGATTTGCTCAGAACTTAGGTCTTTCTCAAGCGGGTTAGTTTGGGTCATGGCCTTTTCTCAAATCGCGGTCTCCCGAGAGTATTTGAGAAAATGCTTTTAAGAAAGTGTTTTGAGATAAAAAAGGCCCTGCAATGCGGGGCCTTGGTGTCACTTTCAGAAGGCGACAGCACGAAATATCAAAAGTCGACCGCACGGTCTTTTCTGACGTTGGAGTCGCCTCAGAAAACGGAAAATAAAGCACGCTAAGGCGTAGTTCCCTCGGGCTACACCGCGTCCGCACTGCGCGGTTCTTTCTTCCCTTGCAGTGACGCAATCAGCGGGCAGGAAACGTTCCCCTTCCGCGCATGGCAGGCGCACACCAAATCAGACAGCACGGCCTCCATGCGCGCCAGGTCAGCCATCCTCTCGCGCACGTCCTTGAGCTTGTGCTCGGCCAGGCTGCTGGCTTCCTCGCAATGGGTGCCATCCTCCAGCCGCAGCAGCTCGGCGATCTCATCCAGGCTGAAGCCCAACCGCTGGGCTGATTTCACGAAGCGCACCCGCGTTACATCCGTCTCGCCATAGCGGCGAATGCTGCCGTAAGGCTTGTCCGGTTCCGGGAGCAAGCCCTTGCGCTGATAGAACCGGATGGTCTCCACATTGACCCCGGCCGTCCTGGCGAAAACGCCAATGGTCAGGTTCTCCAAATTGTTTTCCATATCGCTTGACTCCGTACATAACTACGGAAGTAAGCTTAAGCTATCCAATTCAGATTCGAAAGGACAAACGTATGTCTGAACCTCAAAACGGGCGCGGCGCGCTCTTCACTGGCGGGCTGGCCGCCATCCTCGCCTCGGCTTGCTGCCTCGGGCCGCTGGTTCTGATCGCCTTGGGGTTCAGCGGCGCTTGGATCGGCAACTTGACGGTGTTGGAACCCTATCGCCCCATCTTTATCGGCGTGGCGCTGGTGGCGTTGTTCTTCGCCTGGCGGCGCATCTACCGGCCGTCAGCCGCCTGCAAACCGGGTGAGGTTTGCGCGATTCCCCAAGTGCGAGCTACTTACAAGCTCATTTTCTGGGGCGTGGCCGTGCTGGTTTTGGTCGCGCTCGGATTTCCCTACGTCGTGCCATTTTTCTATTGATCACAGGAGTTCACCATGAAAAAGCTGCTTTCCGCCCTTGCCCTCGCTGCCGTTGTTGCCCCCGTGTGGGCCGCCACCCAGACCGTTACGCTGTCCGTACCGGGCATGACCTGCTCGGCCTGTCCGATCACTGTCAAGAAGGCGATTTCCAAGGTCGATGGCGTCAGTAAAGTTGACGTGACCTTCGAGACGCGCGAAGCGGTGGTCACCTTCGATGATGCCAAGACCAGCGTGCAGAAACTGACCAAGGCTACCGAGGATGCGGGCTACCCATCATCAGTCAAGAACTGATCATGAAAGACCCGAAGACACTGCTGCGGGTCAGCATCATTGGCACAACCCTCGTGGCGCTGTGTTGCTTCACCCCTGTTCTGGTCATTTTGCTCGGTGTGGTCGGCTTGTCCGCGCTGACCGGCTATCTGGACTATGTGCTGCTGCCTGCGCTGGCGATTTTCATCGGCTTGACCATCTACGCCATCCAACGAAAACGCCAAGCCGATGCCTGCTGCACACCGAAATTCAATGGAGTAAAAAAATGACCGAAATCACCGTGAATGGCATGACCTGCACATCCTGCGCCACCCATGTCAAAGATGCTTTGGAAAAGATTCCCGGCGTGAATGCCGCTGTGGTGTCCTATCCAGAAAGCCGCGCGCAAGTCATGGCAGACACCGCCGTGAGCCACAACCAACTGCTGGCCGCCATCGCCGCATTGGGTTATCAAGGCTCGATCCGGGTTGGTGATTTCAAAGATGAACCAAAAATCCGTGATGCACTTGAGGGCGCCGGTTTGCATATCGCCATCATTGGCAGCGGCGGGGCCGCGATGGCGGCGGCGCTGAAGGCCGTCGAGCAAGGCGCGACGGTCACGCTGATCGAACGCGGCACCATCGGCGGCACCTGCGTCAATATCGGCTGTGTGCCGTCCAAGATCATGATCCGCGCTGCCCATATTGCCCATCTGCGCCGGGAAAGTCCGTTCGACGGCGGTATTGCGGCAACTGTGCCTGCGATTGACCGCAGCAAACTGCTGGCCCAGCAGCAGGCCCGTGTCGATGAACTGCGGCACGCCAAATACGAAGGCATCCTGGACGGCAATCCAGCCATCACCGTTTTGCACGGTGAAGCGCGTTTCAAGGACGACCAGAGCCTGGTCGTCCGTTTGAACGAGGGTGGCGAGCGCGAGGTAACGTTCGACCGCTGCCTGGTCGCCACCGGTGCCAGTCCGGCCGTGCCGCCGATTCCGGGCCTGAAAGAGTCACCCTACTGGACTTCCACCGAAGCGCTTGTCAGCGACACCATTCCCGCACGCCTGGCCGTGATCGGTTCGTCGGTGGTGGCGTTGGAACTGGCGCAAGCCTTTGCCCGGCTCGGCAGCCAGGTCACGATCCTGGCACGCAGCACCTTGTTCTTCCGGGAAGACCCGGCCATCGGCGAGGCCGTGACAGCCGCTTTCCGCGCCGAGGGCATCGAGGTGCTGGAGCACACGCAAGCCAGCCAGGTCGCCCATGTGAACGGCGAATTCGTGCTGACCACCGGACACGGTGAATTGCGCGCTGACAAGTTGCTGGTTGCCACCGGTCGGGCACCGAATACGCGCAGCCTCGCGCTGGACGCGGCGGGGGTCACTGTCAATGCGCAAGGGGCCATCGTTATCGACCAAGGCATGCGCACGAGCAACCCGAACATCTACGCGGCCGGCGACTGCACCGACCAGCCGCAGTTCGTCTACGTGGCAGCGGCCGCCGGCACCCGTGCCGCGATCAACATGACCGGCGGCGACGCAGCCCTCAATCTGACCGCGATGCCGGCAGTGGTGTTCACCGACCCGCAAGTCGCCACCGTGGGCTACAGCGAGGCGGAAGCGCACCACGATGGCATCGAGACCGACAGTCGCACGCTGACACTCGACAACGTTCCGCGAGCGCTTGCCAACTTCGACACACGCGGCTTCATCAAGCTGGTCATCGAGGAAGGTAGCGGACGGCTCATCGGCGTGCAGGCGGTGGCCCCGGAAGCGGGCGAACTGATCCAGACGGCGGTGCTCGCCATCCGCAACCGCATGACGGTGCAGGAACTGGCCGACCAGTTGTTCCCCTACCTGACAATGGTCGAGGGGTTGAAGCTTGCGGCGCAGACCTTCAACAAGGACGTGAAGCAGCTTTCCTGCTGCGCTGGATAAAAAAAGGAGGTTTTCAATGAGCGCCTACACCGTGTCCCGGCTGGCCCTTGATGCCGGGGTGAGCGTGCATATCGTGCGCGACTACCTGCTGCGCGGATTGCTGCGTCCGGTGGCGTGCACCCCGGGCGGCTATGGCCTGTTCGATGATGCCGCCTTGCAACGGCTGTGCTTCGTGCGGGCGGCCTTCGAGGCGGGCATCGGCCTGGACGCGCTGGCGCGGCTGTGCCGGGCGCTGGATGCTGCGGACGGCGATGAAGCGGCCGCGCAGCTTGCCGTTCTGCGCCAGTTCGTCGAGCGTCGGCGCGAAGCGTTGGCCGATCTGGAGGTGCAGTTGGCCACCATGCCGACCGAGCCGGCACAGCACGCGGAGAGTCTGCCATGAACAGCCCCGAGCGCTTGCCGTCCGAGACGCACAAACCGATCACCGGCTACCTGTGGGGCGCGCTGGCCGTGCTCACCTGTCCCTGCCATTTGCCGATTCTCGCCATTGTGCTGGCCGGCACGACGGCCGGCGCGTTCATCGGAGAGTACTGGGGTATCGCAGCCCTCACGCTGACCGGTTTGTTCGTCCTGTCTGTGACACGACTGCTGCGGGCCTTCAAAGATCGATCATGAGCGCTTCCCATTGAGACAAACCACGCTGTCGCTACGTTGCCTCATGCCGGCATCAAATTCGGCTGAGTAGCTTCTCGCCATCTGGACGTAGCTCACCCTTGGGTGAAACATGCCGATACAGGGTCTGCCGCGTGACGCCAAGTTCCTGGCACAGGTCGCCGACCTTGGTCTCTGGCTGACCCATTGCCGCCATCGCCAGCCGCAGCTTGGCGGCGGTCATCTTGAACGGCCGGCCGCCTTTCCGCCCGCGCGCGCGGGCCGAGGCTAGGCCGGCAATCGTGCGCTCCGCGATCAACTCGCGCTCGAACTCGGCCAGGGCGGCGAAGATGCCAAAGACCAGCTTGCCGGCGGCGGTCGTGGTGTCGATGGCCGCGCCGTGCCCGGTTAATACCTTCAAGCCGATGCCGCGCCCAGTCAGGTCGTGCACGGTGTTGATGAGATGTCGCAGGTCGCGTCCGAGCCGATCCAGTTTCCACACGACCAGTGTGTCGCCAGTTCGCAACGCCTTCAGGCAGCTCGTCAAGCCGGGCCGATCCTCGCGCATGCCGGATGCCTGGTCCTCGTAAAGATGTACTGGATCGACCCCGGCGGCAATCAGCGCGTCGCGCTGCAAATCGGTAGCCTGGGAGCCGTCCGCCTTCGATACCCGCATGTAGCCTATCAGCATGTCGTACCTGTCACATATACGTTCGATTATGTGACAGTGTGAGCCAGAAAGTTCTCGCCGTCAAAAACTGTCACTTAACCCGTCATTTAGTCTAAGACCTGCAAACGGCCATTCAGGCTCGTAATGTGACAAAAACTCCGGCGGGATGCCCTCCTTGGTGAACGTGGCGCGCAAACGTTCCAGGGATTCGGGGTCGCGTCGCCCGTAGGACGCCAGTGTGAACAGCAAGCGGGCCGTCTCCGGGTTGTGTCGCGCTTCAATGATGGCCTCATCGATGGCCTGGGCTGCTCGTTGCCAGTGGTTGATGGGTTCCGGCTTCGGCACCTTCGCCGGCAGGCCGTTGGTGAAACCAGTGTGCGGCTCCGTCTGAAACAGCGCGGCCTGTTCCCCGCGCGGGATCAGCGCCTTTGACTCGATCAGCGTGATGGCGGTGGCCGCCGCCTCCAGCATCTGCCACTGCACCGCCGGGGCCAGAATCTCGTAGGGACGCCACAGACTCTGCCCGGCGCGCAGCGGATGGCCGCAGCGCTCCCAGACATGGCGGATGCTCGCCGAGCAACTGCCGCAGTGCGAGAGCGGCGTGTTCAGCTCATCAAGCAGGGTGCGCAGCAGCCGGAACCACAAGCCGGCGTGGACACGCCGACGCGGCAGCTCCACAAAACCCGTCGTCAGCGCCTGCCAGGTGCGCCGGTCCATGCAGGCGATTGCGTCATCGGCAGGGCGCGGCGCAGCATCGGCGATTTCCCACTGAAGATACCGGCCGGGCATGCCCCAGTAGGACTCCAGCCAGCAGCCATGCTGCGGGCAGCTCAGCATCAAGGGGAGCTGCCAGACGAGTAGCACAGCTTGATTCGTTGGATCGTTCAGACACTGCGGACACGCCCGGCGAATCGTCTGGCTCGGTAGCCAGGCACGCCAGCGAGTGATGGACCGCACCTTGCGGGTGCGCTTGGGCAGGAGCACCGCGCATTGGAATGTATAGGTTTCCAAGGCTGCTGGTACCGAATCGTCGAGACTGTCGAGCAGCCACGGCACCCAGCCTGCAAGACTCATGCTGCGCAACCGCTCCAGCTCGACGCCACTGCGCTGGCAGAGCGCCGTCAGCAACGACAAGGATGGTGCGGTATCCAGGTCATCAAGTTGGCTGTGACCAAGATCGTGGGCCAGCAGCTCGTGCACGTCCATCTGGTAGCAGGCGGCGACCCGGTTGAGCCATGAGGACAGGGCTTCGCCTTCCTTGGGTGCCGGATGCAGCGGCCAGCGCGGCGCGGACTTCACATCAGTTCCCGCTCGAACTGTCGCCGCCGCTCACTGGGGCCGATGTAGTCGGCCATGCTGAGCGTGCGGTGGTTGATCGCTTCCTCGCCACTCTCCACGGCGGCGACGGCCGCCGCCACCAGCAGATGTGCAAGCTCGCCGATGGTGCCTTCGCTCCGGGTGAGCAGGTAGCGGGCCATGTCCAGCGTGGCAATCGGGGATGGCCGCCGTAGCGGGAGTGACGCCGCGAAGCTGGCCAGCAGCGAGCAGCAGTCCTCATTGGCCTCCCACGGCGGCAGCAGCATCGGCTCGAAGCGGTTTTCCAACTGATCGTCCGAACGGATGGCCAGGTACGCCTCGCGCGTGCCGACCCCGACCAGGGGGATACGCAGCTCGTTGCCGAGGAAGCGCAGCAGGTTGAGGAACTCGCGCCGGTTAACGCTGTTGCCAGCCAGTACATTGTGCAGTTCGTCGATCACCAGCATGCGCACGCCGACCTTGCGCAGCAGGGCCAGCGCCAGTTGCTCCATTTCCGGCAGCCGTGGGCGCGGGCGCAGCGGCGCGCCCATCGCAGCCAGCAGCGCGACATAGAAGCGGATCACCGATGGCTCTGACGGCATCTGCACGACCAGCACCGGGATATGTTCTTGGTCAGCGTCGGTGCCGACCGGGTGCGCCCGCCGGAATTTCTCGACGATCATCGACTTGCCGTTGTTGGTGGGGCCGACCAGCAGCAGGTTTGGCATGCGTTGCTTGTTCGGCCACGCATACAGAGTTTCCAGCCGGTTCAGCGCCTCGACCGCGCGCGGGTAGCCGATCCAGCGGTCGGCGCGAATGCGCTGGATGCGCTCGTCTGCCGGCAGCCTGGCCAAACCCTGTGCCGCTGGCAGCAGGTGGGACAGGTCAATGACGGGATATTCGTCCACGGCTACCACTCCTCGATCTGATCGAACGGTTTGGCCGGCGGCAGGTTGTCTGCCTGCGGGTCAGCCATGTCCACATCCGGCGGTATGGGCTTGGCCGGTGGCTCCGACGTCTTGAGGTGCTGGCGGCGATCAGCGTCGCGCCGCGCCTTGCGCGTGGCCTTCTGGGCGGTGGTCACGATCTCGCGCATCTGCCCGATCATGCGGAACAGCGCCGACTCGTCCACCTGCTCGCGCCCGAGCTGACGCAATTTGGCCAGCGCCTGGCGTTGTTCCCAGAGGGTGACGGCCGGATGGGACAAGGTGCGGTAGTGGATCTCCAGATAGTGCTGACCTTCCGGTTCCAGTACCCAGATGCGGCTGATGTCGCGCGGATCGCGCCGGATCAGGAAGGCGGGCAAGCGCTCGCGCCGGGCAATCCACGGCTTGAGGGCGTCGGCGTAGTAGTGGATGTGGTCGATGACAAAGCCGGTGCGGGTCAGGGTGCGGCGGATCACCGGCAGGAAATCGACCAAAAACGCGGTGGGGCGGGTAACGACGGCCGGGACGCCAACGCGCTCCACGGCCTCGGCCCAGCGCGCGGCCGGCGGCTGGAGCAGGCCGTTGTGCACGGAGCCGTGATAGGTGCCTACCGCCAACGCGAGCCAGCGCTCCAGCTCGCGCAGCGTCAGGGTGGCCATCTTCTCGGAATCGTACTCGCCGCGCTGGCCGGGATTGGAGAAGGTCGTCCCCGGTAATTCGTCGTGGATCATCTGCATCGCCGTGCCGATGATCCGTTCCACGATGCCGCCGTAGTGCGGCTGGCCTGGTGGGCGATAGTCCAGCCGGATGCCATGCTGTTCGCAGCCACGGCGCAGCGCTTCGCTTTTGAACTCGGCCGCGTTGTCCAGATAGAGCAGCCTGGGCTTGCCGCTCATCGGCCAGTCCATTTCCACATTCAGCCCTTCCAGCCAGGGCCGCTTGTCGCAGGCGGCATGCGCGAGGCATAGGCCGACCGAGACGGCGGACGGCGCTTCCAGCGTGACCACCATGCCGAGTACGCAGCGCGTGAACACGTCGATGGCGAGGGTCAAATATGGGCGGCCAATCGGTTGCCGGTCGCGCTCGTCGACCACGATCAGGTCGATGACGGTGTGGTCGATCTGCACCTGTTCCAGCGGCATGGTGACTTCTGGCGGAATGCCACCCGCGCCTTGCAAGGGACGGGCAGCGTCCTGCCCGCCCCGGCTGCGGGCTATTTTCGCCGGGTGTAGTCCGGCAATCCGCTGGGCCACGGTGTTGCGCGCCGGCACCGGCAGCTTCTGGGTTTTGCACGCCTGCGCGACTTCGCGGTGGAACGCCGCCAGGCTGCGTTTCTGCTTGGTCAGGAAGCGCTTTTGCAGCAGCTCGCGGATGATGCGCTCGACCGGTTCCGGCAAGCGCCCCTTGCCTTTGCCGCCGCCGGATCGGCCGGGCGTCAGGTCTGTTACCAGGCCAGTACCCTGCCGGGCGCGACGGATCAGGACATATACCTGTCGCCGGGACAGGCCCAGCGCTTGGGCTGCCTCATCGGCGGCTTCATGCCCGACCACCTCAAGCGCTGCCAGTGGCCCGATGATTTCCGTCCGGTGCCGGGCTTGCGCCCATGCCTCGTCGGGCAGGGTGGCCACGCCTTGCGCGGCAATCGGTGGAGTGTCTGATGTCATGCCCAAACCTCGCTTTGGTGCACACGAGTATTGAGCATAGTCGAGATTGGTGCAGACGACTCCTGATATTGGGCTGTCAGGAGCCGTATGCACACCAGGCGTTACATCCAGTCAGATGGTGCGGTCGTCTTCTGAAAACGACAAAATTGGCCGGGTCGATTTTGGCTACCCAAATTGGCCGGCGTGGATCTCGTTCGGGATCTGCTGCAGTAGATCTCGACCAGGTTGGCCAGCCTGGCCAACTCGGTGTTGGCCACGGCCGCCGCGTGCATGCTCGATGCGCGGCAGGGGCAAAAAAAAGCCGCCTCGGGGTGCGAGGCGGCAAGGGAGGCTGCGGAGCGGTAGGGAGGGAGGGAGGAACCCGCTCACACAGTGCAGCCATTATGCGGGCGGTTCGTTAAATCCGTTGTCAGATTTTCGCAGCGCGGCGCGGCTGCAACGGTTGGTCCTGTCGTTGCACGCGCTGTTGCTGCTGCTCGATACGCGCCTGGTGCTTCTCGATCACGTCATGGACGGCGGCCCGCACCTGGCGGTCGATCCCTTCCTTGCCCAGCACGCTCTTGTTCGCCAGGTCGTTGAAGTCGGTCTTGCCCTTCATGTGATCGAGCGCGGCAAGCTGCTGGTCGCTGAGTGTCGTCCCGGTGCGCTGATGCTCCCTGAACTTGTCCGGGGTGACGGGTGGAAGGCCAGCGGGATAGCTGTTCTCGCCCGGCGCAAAGATCGGCAGCATTGCCTTGCCTCCGGTGATCTTCGCGGCCTCCTGGGCCTTCGCCTTGCCTGGGTTGACGCCCTGCGTCAGCTCCAGGTGGCGGTCATCGTCGCCGGCGATGATGACGGGCTTGTCCGGGAATTTCTCGTGCAGCGCCTTCGCAACGGCCGGCAGGTTCCCCGAGTCGAACGCGGCCACGGTGGCGAAGCCCAGCGATTGCGACAAGCTGCCGGCAGTCGCATAGCCTTCACCGATCACAAGGGCGGGGGCCTGGGCCAGCGCATCCATGCCGCCGACGACATGGAAGCAACCTTCCTTGCGGCTGTCCTTCGCAAACCGCTTTGTGCCGTCCTCCTGGATGTATTGCATCGTCCACTGCTTGCCGTCCACGTCCGTTGCGGGGATGTAGGTCTTCTGGCCTGCGCGGTCGGTGAAGACGCCGGCCTGCGGCTCGATGCCCTTGGCCTGCATGTAGGGCGTCGGCTGCTCGACCGGCACCAGGTCGGCCATCTGGCGGCCGACACGTTGCGCGGTCGCTTCGTGGGCCTGAGCCTGCTCGGCTTCGCGGGCCTGCAGCTTGGTGGCGGCCTCGGCCGCCATGCGTGCCTTCTCTTCGGGATCGAGGGTGTAGCCCTTGGACTTCCATTTCATGTCGATGCCGGTCTTGTTGTTCTTCATGTAGCCGGCAGGGTGTCCGTCAAGATGGCCGACATAGAAACCCGAGCCGGCTTTCTCGCTGGGCTTCTCGCCTTCCACGCTGATGCGGTGTTTCTTGCCGTCCATGATGGGATGCTCGCCGCTGACCACGCAGCCGATGGAGCGCAGCGCATCGGCAAACTCTTCCTGCGGCGTCATGGCCGGCCCCTGCTGGTCGGGCACGTTCTCGGGCTTCCAGCGGGCCAGCTTCTCCATGTCGGCCTTCGGGCCGGCATACCAGGACTTCGCTACCTTGTCCCACTCGGCGCCGGCCGCCTTGGCCGCGATGCGCTCGCCGTAGGGAACAGCCAGGTATTCCCGCTCCTGGGCCGCTTTGCGGCCCACGGTGGGGCCTTCGGTCGTCTGCACGGCCTGCGGCGCGTCTACGGCGGCCGTAGCGGCCCCCTGCGCCCATTTTGCGAAGGGGCCTGCAGCGACACCGGCCGGAACGTACCAGGACTGTTCCTGCCGGTCCCACTTCGCACCCAGCGCCTTCGCCTCGTCTTTCTCGCGGTAGGGCACTTGGATGAAGGTCTTTTGCGCCTGGGCCTCGGCCTTGATCTGGCTCGGGGACTGCGCTGCCGGCGCTGCGGCCTGCTGCTGGCCCCGTTCCCGCTCGAACTCGGCGATTCGGCGCTGCATGTCGGCATCGTTGAGCATGGCCGCGCCCTCGGCATCCTTGCGGGCCTCTTTAGCGGCTGAAATTTGCTCGTCCGTGCTGTTCGGGTCGCGGCGCACCGCGTTTTCGAGCACGCGGGCCAGCTTGGCCGCCTGCTCGTGCGGGTTCTGCTCGGTAATGGCATCGACCATGCGCAGCTGGTCGGCCAGCTCGTCGGCCTCGGTGACGGATGGGAAGTCGGCCAGCCACTGATGCGTGCCGTCCTCGTGCTGCGCGTAGACCCCGAAGAACTCCGGTTCAACGCCAAGGGAATGTGCTGCGGCGACGTGAGGCTTGCCGTCGATCTGTTGCGTCACGTTGCCCTGCACATGGATTCGACCGTTCCAATCGGCCGGCATGTCCACGCCGAAGCCTTCCTTCGCGCTCTGCTGGAACGATGCCGGGCTGATGGTGCGTGCGTCGGCCGTCAAGATGATGGCGTTGCGCCGCTCGGCCAGCTCGAATTTCTCGCTCGTCTGCAGGGCGGCCGGGTCGGACACCCGCGTGACGGCTTCTAGTACGCGCTCGATGTAGGCCGCCTCGGCCCGCTTGGCTTGTTGTGCTTGCATGTTCGCCTCCTGCTGCTTCCCTTCGTCCAACATGGCGGCAACGCGGACGCCGTAGGAATCCTGAATCGACTTATCGGCCCGTGCGGCGGCGGCTGTCGCAATTCGGGCGGCCTGCTCGGCCGTCGCACCTACTGGAATGAGCGCGCCATCTGCCGCCACCACGTTGCGCCCTTCGCTGAGGTACTGGAATTGCAAAGTGCGGTTGATGCCATCGCCGGCCGTGATGAACGCATGTGCATCGTTCTTACCGTTCACCGTATCGAACGACTTGGACGCGATGGCAGCGCCATCGCTGCGCACCCAGCCGGCCGACTCCAGCGCGGCCACAACACTTTCAGCTTGTGTCTCCGGCAGCGCCTGGCGCTGCTGCTGCTGCTGGTCCTGCACCTGTTGCTGCTCCAGGCCCAGCACATAGTCTTGAATCTTCTCGGCATCTGCAGCGGCCCGGAAAATCTCCAGCGGATCGTCCTGCAGCGCCTTGATCCACGAACCCACATAGGCGACGTGCTGGCCGGGATCGTGGCCGATGCCCAGCTCGTCGCCCAAGATCATGCTGGCGATTTCCGCCCGCAGCTCTTCCTTGGCGTACCCCTCGGACCCGAATGGATTGGACAAGTCTCGATCAAGGCGCGACTCGTGGCCGGTCCAGTGGCCCAGCTCGTGGAGCGCGGTCGCGTAGTAGTTGTCGGCCGTGGGGAACTGCCCCTTGTCGGGCATGTGGATGCTGTCCGTCGCCGGGCGGTAGAACGCCCGGTTCTGCTCGCCGTGGCGGATCACGGCACCGGACGCCTGCAGGATGTGTTCGGCGCGCTCCACGGCCGTCCAATCCTGTTGCTTGCGCGGTTGCAGCGGTGGAAGCCCGTCGATCTGCTCGGCGTTGAACACCGTCGCAAAGAACACCCTCGGCCGCTCCAGCTTGACCGACTGCTTGACCGGCTCGCCCTGTGCATCAAGGACGGGCTTGCCGTCCGCGTCGGTCTTGATCTGCTCGTCGCTGAACTTCCAGTATTGGATCGGCGTTCCCTTCTCGCCCTTGCGCACCTGGGCACCAACGGCAGCCGCCTGCTTGTAGGTCATCCAGCGCTGGTCGCTGTGGCCCTGGCTCATGAGCTGGATAGCGTTGATGCCCCGGTAGCGCTTGCCGGTGGTCGGGTTCGTCGGAATGAAAGCACCAGGTTGACCAGGCTCCCACGGCTTTTGCCATGGAGCGGTGCCCTCTTTCAATTGCTCGATCAGCTTCTCGGCCACTGTCTCGTGAAATGGCTTTTTCGGCTCCATCTTGTCGTCCCTTCTGAATAGCTCGTTGATCTGCGGAAAGGTCTGCTGCGTCCTGGATCGGTCGTGCAGGCCCTGAGCGACGACGCACACGATGTTGTGCAAGTCGTCCGCCTGCATGGGCCGCACGCGGGCGATGCAGGTTTCCGCGAATGACTGCTGGCCCTTCTGCCGCACCTGGTCTGTGCCCTGGGCGAAGAGGTCCGCGCCCTGGTGATGGCTTGGCTCGATGCCCTCGCAGTACAGGGCAAAGACTTCCTCGGCGCGCACGTCCACGGGATAGCCGGCGTAACGCCGGTCTATGTCGTCCCATAGCGGTTTGAGGCTGGGTTCCTCGCGGGCGGCCACCAGGCCGTCCAGCAAGGCACGCTTCTCTGCCGGCGCGAAGGTGTTGGCTCCGTAGTGGCCCAACACCTCGTGCCGCAGCGTCAGCAGCAGGTCGCCGGCATCCTCCACGTTCGCCAGGGGCACGTCCACGCGGCCACGGTAGGCACGGCCGGCGTGCTGCGTCTCCTTCGGGACGTAGCCGCCTTTCATGTCCTGGGGCACTTCGGCGGCTCGCGGCCCGTACAGCTCGGCGGCGTCCTCGCGGAATTTGTAGGCCAGCTCAAGCGCGCCGGGGTAGTCGCGGACAAAGGCCCGCGTCACCTCCTGCGCCTCGGCTTTCGTGATGGGCATGGATCAGCCCTCCTTGGCCTTGCGTGCGGCGGCCTGGGCGACCGACTCGCCGGGGCGCAGCTCGTACAGCTTGCGGGCGTTGGTGGTCGAGACGATGCGCGGGAGGTCTGCGCTCGGGCCGTCATCGTCAAGGAATGCCGGCTCCAGCGACCCATCGCCGGCCAGGTCGGCCAGGTCGTCGGTGCTGGCGAGGGCATCGCCTTCGCTCAAGGCGTCTTCTGCGAACGCGCCGGCACGGTCGGCCTCGTCGGGATCGAATTCGGCCTGGTAGCCGGGCGTCTGTGCATCGGTCAGCTTCTCGCGCAAGGCTTCCGCGCTGGCTGCGGCGTCGTCAATGGCCGGGATCACTTCGGCGGCCTGGTCGTTGGTTTGCTGGGTCATGTCATCACTCCTTCGGTTTGCTGTAATCGGGCTTGCCCTTGATGTCGGGATAGGTCTGTGTGCATGTCGGGTAGTTGCTGCAACCCCACCAGAACATGCCTTTCTTCTTCGTGCTGGCCCGCCTAGACAAGCCGCTGCCGCAAGCCATGCACTTGTGCAGCTCCGACACCTTTGGCGTCTCTCGCGGCACGGGCTTGCCGGCCTTGTCTTCGCAGACGAACTTGCAGCCATCGGCGAAGCCGGTGCATCCCCAAAAGAACTCGTTCTTTTCCTTCTTCTTGATGCGGCGCAACGGCTTGGCGCAGAGCGGGCAAGGGTGCGTGTCAACCTTGATTGCCAGCCCGTTTTCCTTCACGCCGGCCACCTCGCCAGCGATGTAGTCCATCAGCTCGCGCACGAATGATTCGGTGTCGCGCTGGCCGGCCTGGATGGCCTTCTGCTGCTCATGCCAGAGCGCGGTCATGTCGGGGAATTTGGCCTGGTCGGGCAGGGCGTCGTAGAACTCTTCGGCCGTGGGTGTGGGCACGATGTTCTTGCCTTGCTCGACCAGGTAGGCGCGCTCGAAGAGCGTGGCGATGATGCTGTCTCGCGTGGCCGGCGTCCCGATGCCGCCATGCTCGCCTTCCTTGCCCTTGTCCTTCTCCAGCAGCAGCTTGCGCAGGCGGTCGTCGCGGATGTACTTGGCAACGCGGGTCAAGTCCCCTAGCAGGGTCGCCATCGTGTAGAGCGGCTGCGGCTTCGTTTCCTGCTTGGCGGCCTCGGCATCGACGCAGACGCCGGCCTGGCCGTCGCGCAGCGTGCGTATGTCGATGGACAGGTCGTTCTCGTCGCCTTCCAGGTCTTCATTGCCCGCGTCGTTCTTGTAGAGAACAAGCCAGCCTTGGCGCGTGGTGACGTTGGAGCGCACGGCGAAGCGGTGCCCCTCGGACTCCACCAGCACATCGGTCTGGTCGTATTGGTGCTTGGGCCAGAACTGCGCGATGTAGGCGCGGGCGATCAGCAAATAGATCTTCTGTTCCCCCTCGCTCAACGCCGCCAGGTTCGCCGTCGCCTCTGTTGGAATGATCCCGTGGTGGGCGGAAACCTTGGACGAATTGAAGGCCCGGCTCTTGATCGAGGGATCGGCCCGCTGCGCAACGGCGGCCAACATGGGCGCGGTCTGCGTGATCGCCGCCAGCACGCCCGGCGCGTCCCCGTGCTGCTCGTCGCTGAGGTATTCGCAGTCGCTGCGGTTGTACGTGATGAGCTTGTGCTTTTCGCGCAGCGACTGCGTTATGTCCTTGGTCTGGTCGGGCTTGAAACCGAACTTGCGGGAGGCATCGGTTTGCAGCTTCAACAGGTTGTAAGGCAAGGGCGGATGCTGTTCTTTCTGCTTGGTGTCGGCGCTGACGATTCGCGCAGGCTTGCCCTTGACGGCATCCGCGATGGCCTGGGCATGCTGCTCTTCGATCAGCCGGCCCTTCTCGTCCACTGGATCGGCTTCAACGATCTGATACCGCGCAGGGAAGGCAACGCCTTCGACCTCAAACCGTCCGGTGACGTTGTAGTAGTACGCCTTCTTGTGGGCCTTGAATGCCCGCGTGCGGCGCACGACAAGGCCGACGATGGGGGTCTGCACCCGGCCCACGCTCATGACGCCCTGGTAGCCCTTCTGGCGGGCCGCCAGGGTGTAGGCGCGGGTCATGTTGTAGCCGTAGAGCTGGTCGCCCACGCTGCGGGCCTCGGCGGCGGCCGACAGGCCGGCGAACTCGCGGTTGTCGCGCATGCTCTCCAGCGCCTTGCGCACAACCTTGGTGTTGTTGTCGTTGATGAGAACCCGCTTCACCGGAAGAGTGCAGCCGGCGTACTCCAGGATTTCATCGACAAGAAGCTGCCCTTCATCGTCGGGGTCGCCAGCGTTGACGACGCTGCTGGCTTTCTTCAACAGGCCGAGAATGACCTTGAGCTGGTCCTTCGCGCCCTTGTCACCGCTGGGCTTCTTCTTCCAAGGAATATGGGACATGGGCAGGTCGTCCATGTTCCATTTGCTGTATCGCTCGTCGTAGTCCTCGGGGTCCAGCAGTTGCAGCATGTGGCCGTAGCACCAGGCCACATAGTCGCCGCCGCAGTCGTAGTACCCGTCCTTGCGGCTTCCGCCTCCCAAGCCTTCGACAATGGCTTTCGCCAGGTCGGGCTTTTCTGCAATGAACAAACGCATGGTGCCTCCTACCAGGTGATGACCGGGACGATCACGGTCTTGATTTGCGAAACGTTGACCGGCCCGAAGTAGCGGCCGTCGAACGATGTGCCGCTCACGTCCGACATAAGCAGCACCTCGGAATTGCCCAGCTCGTAGCTGTTGGTCTGGTAGCGCGGCAAGGGCCGGCCAGCCTTGTCGGTCTTGAGCGGTGCGCTCAGTGGCAGCAGTGCGCCATTCACTCGCACGCCGTCATCGGCCACGGTGACGGCATCGGCTTTAGCGGCTAAAACCTTTTTCATGAGGTAGCCGTAGCCGCCAGGGCAGAACCCGCCCCCGATGTAGCCCCGTTCCTTGGCGTCACCGAACACGCCGACTTGCGGCGGGCAAAACATGACGTAAGCGCCCTTCTCTACCGGCGCGCTGCTTGCCCAATAGAGGCCGACGGGAATGCTCTTCGTGGTGTTGACGCGGGCACCGGCTGCATAGCAGGCAACGCCCAAGGCGAGCACGGCAGCGCCGCCGATGGCGGTGCCGATGGTGATCCGTTTCAGCAAGCGGCTCATATCGTGATCCCCTCCCCTGCGGGCGCGACAAAGCTGTTACGCAGCTTGTCGCTGTTCTTCGGTGCGGGAATCGCCGCCCGCGCCTGAAAGGTCGGGTCTTGGAAATACAGTGGCTGCTTGCCGTAGATCGCGGGATAGCCCGCGACGTACACCACCATGTCGCCGGCCTTTGCAATGTCGCCGCCCTCGGTCTTCACCGGGCCGGGCATGCGCAGGCACTCATCGGGCGTGAGCAAGGGGCGCTGAACTTCCTGGATCGTGCGCGACACCTGGCCCAGCAAAGCGCTCGTGCGCCGGCCGCTGGTGGTGATCTGCTCCTTCGCTACGGTGGTCTGGCCGGTGAGCTTGGAAAGATGCTCGGCCGTCTCAACGCGGTTCGGTGGGTAGGCGTTCTGGACGTGGCAGTTCGACGTGATGCTCTCGTCGTGGCCGTAGCCGGTTTCGCGGCTCTTGAGCTGGTTAATGTCCTGGCAAATCAGGTAGCACTTGATGCCGTAGCCGGCCACGAATGCCAGCGACTCCTGCATGATTTCGAGCTTCCCCAGGCTGGGAAACTCGTCAAGCATCATCAGCATGCGGTGCTTGTAGTGCGCCACCGGACGGCCGTTCTCGAAGTCCATCTTGTCGGCCAGCAGGCGAACGATCATGTTCACCATGACCCGCACCAACGGCCGCAGGCGGGCCTTGTCGTTTGGCTGCGTGACGATGTAGAGACTCACCGCGTTGTCGTGGTGCATCAAGTCCTTGATCTTGAATTCGGACTTGCTCACGTTGCGGGCCACGATGGGATCGCGGTACAGGGCCAAGTAGGACTTGGCGGTGGACAGCACCGATCCTGCTTCCTCGTCGGGCCGGTCCATCATGTCGCGGGCGGCAGAGCCGACAACCGGGTGGACCTGGCCGTCTACGTGGCTGTAGGTGGTCATTTCCATCCACAGCTCGCCAATGTCGCGGTTGGGGTCGGCCAGCATGGCATCGACGCCGGGCAGCGTGGCCGGCGTGCCTTCGGCCTTGGCCTTGTAGAGCGCATGCAGGATCACGCCGACAAGCAGCGCCTGGCTGGTCTTTTGCCAGTGCGATTCGAGGCCCTTGCCGTCCGGGTCAACGATCAGCGTTGCGAGGTTCTGCACGTCGCCCACTTCGTTTTCCGTGCCAAGGCGGATTTCATCGAGTGGGTTCCAGCAAACGCTACCGCTGGCCGTCGCCGGCTCGAAACGCAGAACCTTGTTCTTCGCATGCTTCTGCCGCCATCCGGCCGTCAGCGCCCACAGCTCGCCTTTCAGGTCGGTGATGACTGCGCTATGGCCCCAGGACAGCAGCGTAGGAACCACCAGGCCGACGCCCTTGCCGGAACGGGTCGGCGCATAGCAAAGCACATGCTCCGGCCCGTTGTGGCGCAAGTAGTGCTGCTTGCCCTTCTTGTCGATCCACGCGCCCACGTAGACGCCTGAGCTGGCCGCCGCATCCTTGCCGGTGATGGTTTGCCAGAACGACCGCGCACGCGGGATGAGGCCGGCCGCCTGAATGTCCCTGACGTTCGCCCAGCGGGCCGAGCCGTGCAGGTACTCGTTCACCTTCGATGAATTCGCCAGCACCATCTTGGCGACAACCAGGCTGATGAGGCCAACGCCGGTAATCGTGACGCCGATGCTTCCGGCGCGCATGAAGGCGTCGGGGTACTGGCCGTACCACTTGCCGGCCCACTGGACGATTCCCCACGGCGGGTAAATGTGGTTGATGTGCGCGCCAAGCGCGGCCTGGTACTTGAAGTCATGGGCGAAGAACTGCGTAGCAGCCTGCAATCCGCCGCCAAGGGACAGCACGGCCAGCGCCGGGATGACCTTGCCAGGCCCCTCCTTCTCGGCGCGTACCTGCGGCCCTACCGCGTTGTTGAACCTGTCTTTTGTCATCTGCTACGTCCTTTCGTCGTTTTGATGGAACCCTGGGGGGTCACGGTGATGGCATCACCAACGGCAAGGCGCTTGAGGCGTCGTGCGGTCGGCTCATCAACTGGCAGCACCATGACTTCCTCGCCGCGTGTCAGAAGGGCCAGTGATTGCCCCTCGACCTGGCGGATGCCGGCGAAAGTCGCGGCCCCGTCCTGCCCGTCAGTATAGCGGGAGTGCTTCGGTATATCGAATCCTTTAAGGCGCTTGCCCTCCCGCTCCGCTATGTATTTGTCGGCGGCAGCGGCAACCTGCGGGCTTAGTCTTCCTGGCCCAAAAATATCCCGTCGCAGGCCGTCAACTGGTTTGGCTCCTTGTTGCTCCACGTCACCAGGAACATGACGCGGCAATAGCACTTCACTTCCGCTGGCGAGCTGAACCACACCGAGTTGGGACAGTCTTCGCAGACGGTTTTGGCTTTGGGGCGGCGGCTTTCGTCCAACGCGGCCAACGTTGGGCTTGGTGGTCCGTCCGGCTGCGGCGGCTCGTGGCTGTCCGGCTCGGGCGGCTCCGGGGATTGCGGCAATGGCTGGTCCACTGCCGCTAATGCCGCCTCCAGCAGCTCGTCCTCGGTCGGTTCGGTCATGGTCGTTCTCCTTCGTGGTTGCTTGGGTCAATAGTTCTTGACGGCGGCGCTCCAGGGCGTCGTCGTCAAAGGTGATGGGTAATTTCGAGGCCGCCGCCGCTTGGGCGATCTGCTCTTTGAATGCCGGCGTGCCGCCGACGCTGATGCGGTCGCCGTAGCGATCCATTGCCATGCGCAACGCGGCCTGCATGCCGTCCTGGTCGGCCCCGCGCGAGACTTTCAGGCGGTCGCCATCGTCGCGGACGGCGGTAGGGCCGACGCGATAGATGATCGTGCCCTTCTTCGTCACGCTGTCCTGCTCTGCAGCGGCCGCCTGGGGCCGCAGCGGCCCCGTGCCGGCCACGGTGTTGCCCTTGAGGCCCTGGGCAGCATCGCGGGCGCGCAGCGCCCCTAGCGCCTCCTGGTCGCCCTCTGCGGCCTTGGCGCGCAGCCAATCGGCCCACGCACGGCGCTGGTACTTCTCATGTATCTCTTGCCGTTCCTTGAGGTACTGCTTGTTGATCTTCTCGATCTCGGATTTCATGGTCTTGCTGGTGGCCGAATACATCAGCTTCTTGCCCACGCCGGCCCCTGAAATCAGCTTGATGGTCGAACGCTTGAGCCGCCCGCTACGCTTCGCGGCTTCAATGAGGCGGTCTTTCTTCGCCCTCGCCTTCTCCCATTCGGCCGTGCGCGATCCGCTGATGGTGAGTTGATCGGCCTTGTACTTCGCGTGCAGCTCTACCGTGTTGACACGGGACCGCACCGGCTTCTTGTCGTACTGTTTGCGCGGCTTCTGCGCTGCGCGCTCCAAGTGCTCGGCCGATGGCTCGAAGGTGCCCAGCCTTTCTTCCAGCTTGGCCTTGGAGAATTCGCGGCCGATGGAACTGGCCTTGACGGCAAGGCCGTCAGCGGCTTGGATCACGAACCCATTGCCGCGCTCGCGCAGCTCCAGGCCGTTGTCCCGCATGACCTGGTGCAGAGCCTCCCACGACTGCGCGGCCTGCATGTCTGCGGCGCATTCGCGCTTGACCCAGCCCTGCAGGCTTTCGACGCCTGCATGCCGCTCCATGTCTTGGGCGCGGCCCTCCGATACCAGCTTGTTCCCCTGGTGGTTGTCGCGCTCCAGGCCGTATTCGCGTTCGAGCTTTTCGCAGAGCTGCCCGAGCGTGTGATAAGCGTTGAATGGCTCCAGGATCGTGTAGCGCGTTGGGTGAATCTTGTTGATGGCAATGTGAATGTGCAGGTTGTCGGTGTCGTGGTGAACGGCACTGACGCGCTGATGCTCGCCAAACCCCAGCCCTTCGCATATCCGCGCCTCGATGGCCTTCAAGGTCGCGTCGTCGGGTTGCTCGCCTGGCCGGAAGCTGACGATCAGGTGATACGTCTTGTCGGCCCCCGACCGGGTGTTTTGCGCCTGGGTGTTGAGGACTTCGGTGATCGCCACTTCGGGCCGGTCTGTGTGGCAGTTCGTGACAGCCACGTAGCCCACGCGCTCGTTCTTCGCCTGTTCGTCGGTGATGTACTTCACCAGACCGGCGAAGTCACTCTTCTGCACCGTCTTCATGGAAACGTGCTTTGCGATCACGGCCACCCCCCGCAATTTTTAGCGGCTAAAGGGCTCATCGCTTCACCCTTGGAGTGACAACCTCCTGCATGACCTCGTGCATGCGGTCCTGCGTGGATTCGATCCTCGACAACAGGGCGAGGATGGTCGTCTCTCCAAACTGGAGCGTCCTCACGTCATCGGTGAGCCACAGCTTCAGCAGCCCACCCAGCCGCCCAAGGTCGCCATTGATGCGAGCAAGTTCTTCAACTCGCTTGTTGTCCAGGATGCCGGGCACCTGGTAGCCAAGACCCACGTTCCGCAGGTACGCCGCCACGGGAAGCCCGACCGAAGCCGCCAGTCGTTTGATTTCGGCTTCCTCGTCGGGAAGCACGGGGACGCGCAAATGCCGGCCCGCTTTGCGGGTCGGCATTCGCGGATCGTCGCTGTTTCTTGTCTTTGCCATTGGCCTCTCTTTAGCGGCTAAAGCCGCGCACCTCAGACGGCGGTAGCCGTCAGCCTCGCAGAGCAGGATTCCCCGTTGAGCACGAAGTGCGAATAAGGGGATAGTGAAGATAGATAACCGGCTTTCCGGTTAGCTAACTTCACCTATCCTGCCCGCCTTTAGGCGGTATGAACACCAAGGAAAGCATACACCACCGCGCCGCATTTAACCGCTGTTATTGCGCTGAAAGCTAACCGATATAGCGAAATAGCGCATAGGATGCCTATAATCAGCCTCAATCGCCTTGTTTCAGCGCACTGTCAGCACATTGACAGCGCTGTAACAGCGATCTTTTTGCGATCTAACGCAGTGCTAGAGTTGTACGCAATAGGAACGACATGGAAAACGAACGATGCCGAAGAGCTATCCCGAAGAGCTGGCCGAATGGGTGAAAAAACGCGAAGCAACCAGGCCGAGACAGGACAAGAACGTGGTGGCGTTCTTGGCCCTCAAGAGCGACGTGCAGGACGCAATCGCGGCCGGCTATTCGCTTCTAACGATCTGGGAGCATCTGCACGAGAAGGGGAAGATCCCGTATCGCTACGAAACCTTCTTGAAGCATGTACGCCGGCACATCAAGGGCCGGCCTCCTGCGGTGGTAGACGGCCAGCCATCGACGCCACCAGACCCGCCACGTCCACCCGCTGCAGGCAAGACCGCTGCACCACGGCCGCAACAACCAACGAAGTCAGCGCCAGCTCCGGCCGGCTTCAAATTTGACTCTCAACCGAAAAAAGAGGATTTACTGTAATGGCGAAAATTCACATGGTTCTGCAAGGCAAGGGCGGGGTGGGCAAGTCGTTCATCGCGGCCACCTTGGCACAGTACAAGGCAAGCAAGGGGCAGAAGCCACTCTGCATCGACACGGACCCGGTGAACGCCACGTTCGCCGGCTACAAAGCCCTCGGGGTGAAGCGCCTCCAGATCATGGAAGGCGACGAAATCAACCCGCGCAACTTCGATACCTTGGTCGAATTAGTTGCGCCGTCGAAGGATGACGTAATCATCGACAACGGGGCCAGCTCGTTCGTGCCGCTTTCGCACTACCTCATCAGCAACCAGGTGCCGGCACTCCTGGCAGACATGGGGCATGAACTGGTCGTGCATACGGTCATCACGGGCGGCCAGGCTCTTCTTGACACCGTGAGCGGCTTTTCGCAGCTCGTGAGCCAGTTCCCCACGGAAGCAATTTTCGTGGTGTGGCTGAATCCGTATTGGGGGCCGATTGAGCACGAAGGTAAGGGCTTTGAACAGTTGAAGGCATACACGGCCAACAAGGCCCGCGTTTCGGCCATCGTGTCGATTCCAGCCCTCAAGGAAGAAACCTACGGCCGCGATCTGAGCGACATGCTGCAGGAACGTTTGACGTTCGATGAAGCCCTGGCGATGGACTCCCTCACGATCATGACCAGGCAGCGGCTCAAGATCGTGAAGGGCCAGCTCTTCGGCCAGCTCGATAGCGCAGCGGTGCTGTGATGGCCGACCAGGTAGAGGAACTCATCAAGGAGATTGCCGCGAAGCACGGCATAGCCGTCTCGCGTGATGATCCGATCCTGGTCCTGCAGACGATCAACAACCGGCTGATGCAGGACAGCTCCAAGGCGCAACAGGCCCAGCTCGATCAGTACAAGGAAGAGCTGGAGGCCCTGGCGCTCCGCTGGGGGACGGACGCCAAAGACAAGGCCGAGCGCATCCTGAATGCGGCACTGACCGCAAGCAAAGGGGCGATGGACAAGGCCATGCAGGAGAACGCCAAGAGCACGGCAGCCACGGTGCGCGCCGAGGTCGATGCAGCCTTGGGCCGTGTCGCTGGCCAGGTCAAGGATGCGCGGCGGATCGGCCTGCTGAACGTGCTTGCATCGTGCATCACGCTCGCGGCGGCGGCGGTTGCGTTGTGGGTAGCGCTGCGATAGCGCAGCGCCTGCAGGCGCGCATAAAAAAGCCCGGCATCGCCGGGCTTCTTTTTTTGGGGATGCGGCGCAGCTAGCGCGCCTGCGAAAGCCCTAGCCGCACGCCTCGGCCGGTTCGTTCGATCTGCTCTCGACGCTCGCGGTCCTGAGCCTGCTTTTTCTCCTGCTCTTCCTTGCGCTGCAGGGCTTCGTGCCGGCGCTGCGCTTCGCGCATGTCGGCCCATTCGCTGGCAAGCTCTGGCTCTTGAGCACGCAGCTTTCGAGCGGCAAGCTCTTCGATGCGGGGGGAATGGATGCCCATGCCCTCCTTGATTTCACGGACGGTTTCTAGCCGTCCGTGCAGGCGCTGCAAGGTGGCTTGCTGCTGCTGCATCTGCTGTTGCCACTTGGCACGGGTCGAGGGCAAAGCAAGCATGCCCGGCTGCTTGGCCTGCGCCTGCTGCATCCGGGATTCTTGCCGCTCGATCAGGTCTTCAAGCCGGTCCTCGATCCTTTCCGCCTGGTCGTGCTTCGCCTCGACCTGCGCCGCGAAAGCGGCGCTGTATTGAGACTCCAAGGGGGAGGCTTCAAGCAAGGCCGCTTGCTCGGCCTGGGCCTCCAGGGCGCGATCCTGCAGGGCGTCGGCTTGAACCTCTGCGTCTGCGCCGGCCTGGCGGGCACCGGCAAGCGTGGCGCGGGCGGTTTGCTGCGTCTGCTGCTGCAGTCGCTCCCTGGGAATGCTCATGGCCTTGGCTCCTTTTTAGCGGCTAAAGCTTCATCGGGACAACCCTCGCCCCAGCTTGATGGATGACGGGGCGACTTGCGCCTTGTCACCATCGTATTTGATGCTGGAATTGCTCCCGATTTCAGGTACTTTATCGAAATTCGTCCGGTCATGCTGGACGAACTGTTTGCCGACCTGTTGATACACATGATCTTTGTCGGCATGGACGATCACTCCATCGTGGCTCTGGCTCTTGTCGGCCTTGGTGGATAGGTGGATGTTGTAAATCCCCGGCTTGATCGGGCCGGCTTTTTCGACCTTATCCGTGGCCCACTGTCCTCCCTGCTCGCTCTGAACGAGCCTCTGCCCGTTCATCACAAGAAGGCGCTGTTTCATTCCAATACTCCTAGACTCATGGGTTAAAAAAAAGCTGGTCTGGCATGCCAGCGCGAATAAGGCCAGCCATACCGCTTGAGTCGCCGTTGTAGGCCTCGATTGACGCCTGGGTCATGCTGGCCTGACTGACCCCGCTCCAGTCGATCCTGTGGCCCGCCTGCTGGGCCAGTTGCCCGATGAACTCACGCTGCGTCCTGCCGTTCCCTTCACGGAAGGGATGAAGCACGTTGATTTCCCCGAGATAGTGGCCGGCCCGCTTGCTGAACTCGTCGGCATCGAGGCCGCGCAAGAGCTGTTCCTTGGCAAGCTGCCCAAAGAGCTGCTGCGCCGCGCTCTGGATCGCAACCTGCCGGGCAAACATGGTGCTGCCTTTCGAGATTTCGACCTGGCGGATTTGGCCCGCCCAGTCGTACACGTCGCCAAAAAGGCGCTTGTGAATTCGCTGCAGGTGCGCTAAATCGAATTTGCCTTTAACGGGCTGCTCGCGCAATTCGCTGGCCCGCAAAAAGGAAAGGGTGGATTCGGCTTTATCGAGTCCACCCTGTTCCTTGATTCCAAGGAGATTGCGGAGAACACCCGTTTCGCTGTCCAGGTAAGGATCGCCGCGATCCCCGGCGTATTTCATGCCATTTCTAGCCGCATGCGCGCCTTGTACTGGTCCACGGCGGCACCGATGGTCATCTCGCCACGCGCCCAGCGCTCGGCGTCGGCCACGGCCTGCGCATCGGGCTCTAAGCCCTCGATGCGCTGGCTCGCAAGGGCGCTTTGCACCACGGCGCGGCGCTCGGTCTGTTCCTGCTCTGCGATCATGATTTTTGCCCCTCGGATGTAGCTGCCAAACAACATGCCATTTTAGCGCAAAACCCCCGAAATATCAGTCCTTTTTGGTACGTGAAACGGCCTTATCGGCTTTTTCCGAGTCTCGGAATGCGGCCATCAATTGCGTGTGCTGCTCCTTGAAGGCTTCGAGCTGGCCGCGCAGCCCTGCCGCCTCTTCCCGCGCCGCAGCCGCGTCCCGCTGCGCCTGGTCGCGCTCGGCCTGGGCACCAGTGAAGCGCTCGACCATGCGCGCCGCTTCCTGGGCGGCCGTCTTGCGCTGCTCCTGGTGCGCCTCTGCCTGGGACTCCGCACGGGCCTTGACGCCGGCCAGCTCGCTCCGCAACGCCTCGACCTGGACCTGAGCCTGGCGTAGTTGGTCGGCCAGCTTGACGCCTTCGGCCTCGGCCAGCTCCTGGCGCTGCTGCACCTTGTCGCGTTCGGTGCGCAGGCTATCGGCCGTGGCCTTGGCCTGGGCGGCGGCAGTCTCGGCCTCGGCGTGCGCGTGATCGAGTTCGGCGCGCAGCTCACCCGCCCGACGCTCAATTTCTTCGGCCCGGCCCTCGGCCACGGCGGCCCGCTGCTGCATGCCCAGCAGGGCGGTATGCCCTTCCTCGATCTGCTGCCGGCTCGCCTCGGCCAGCTCGGCCGCCTGGCGAGCCGCCGCCTCCAGCTCGGCAATGCGGCCCTGCGCCGCCTCCAGCTCGGCCGCCTGCGACTCGTAGGCGTCGGCCATCTGTTTGTTCAGCGTCTCGGCCTCGATGCGCTCCGCGTCCCAGCCCGCTTGCGCAGCCCGAAGGGACTCGTTCGCCAGCTCCTGGGCCTCCTTCCACAAGGACGCCAGCGCGGCGCTGCTGGCCTGCTGAACGGCCTCGGGCACCTGGACGGCCACCGGGGCCGCCTGGGCGGTCTGCGCACGCCGCCATTCCTTCATGCCAGCGCTGGCGTCGTTCATGTTGACGCGGGCGACCTTCCGCACGGCATCGACCGTGGGAAAGGCGGCCCGGCCGGCCTGCTCGTAGAGCGAATCAGCGGCGGCAAAGATGCGGTCGCGGGTGTCTTTGGCAAGTTCCATGGTGCGCGGCTCCGGGTTGAGTAATACGATAATAAGAATTATATTATTATTATTATTCTTACCTCTCAAGCGTTTAGCTAAACTTTTTTTAGCGGCTAAAACCGTGGGACGAAAAAAAACCCGCCGGGAGCGGGCGGGCTTGTGGGGTGCGGCGTGGGCCTGGGCGCGGCCCTGCGGGGGAATCAGGGCTTGGTTTAGCCTTCCAGCAGGGCCACCAGAGTGACGCTGCTCAAGTTGGCTTCAAACTCTTGGCCGTCATCCTCGTACTTCAACCAGGCGAAGCCCTCGGCCGGTGGGCGACGGTTGAGGATCAGCCGGGCAGGGCGTTCGTTGTGCTGCACCTGGACGATGGCCTTTTTCAGCTTGTCGGGGTCGGGCTCCTTCTCTTCCTTCTTGGAGTCAGAACCTGAACCCTGCTCGCCGTCGCCAGCTTCGGCGTCCGTCTTTCCGGTGAGTACGTCTACCGTATTCGGATCGCGGTCGTCGTCCTCGTGCTTGCGCTTGTCGTCCAGAAACTCGCGCAGCAGCTTGACCGAACCCCGCGTGATTTCCTGGTTCTCATCTTCCAGCCAGTCCGTGACCTCCTGCGGCTTCTTCTTGAACGCCGTCACCAGCTCGTTGACCACGGTAACGTCCTTGACGCGGCCCGAGTTGAACGCCTCGGCAATGGGATCAGGCAAGTCCAGCAGCGCGGCATGCTGCGTCACGAAGGCGGGCGACTTGCTGATGGCCTTGGCAATCTCGCCCTTCTTGACTCCCTTCGCCAGCTCGCGGCCGATGTAGTCGGCAATCTCGCGGGCCGTCAGTTCATTGCGCTGCAGGTTCTCCACCACCTGGTCGGCCTCGTTGTAGTCGTTGTCGATGAAGCCGGGGATCGTGGCCTTGTCGGCTCGCTTCGAGCCACGGAAGCGACGCGCGCCGTGGTTGATGAGGTAGCGACCAGGCGCATCCGGGTTGTCGCGCACGGAAATGGGGGTCTTGACGCCACGGAGGCGGATCGAGGCGGCCAGCTCGTCCAGGCTCTCGTCGGAGAAACCGGGGTTGTCCTCTGTGCGCGGCTGGTGCGGGTCTTCATCAATCAGGCCCATGTCCAGGTCCAGCGGCCCGCCACCGTTCGCGGCGGCCGTAGGGCCGGCCAGGAGCGCCGACAGGTCGCCCATGCCCTCCAGGCCCAGCCCACCGGCTTGCGGCTTCGCCTCGGCCTCGGGAGCGGCCTTTGCAGGCGTCTTCGACTTGGGGGCAATCTTCTTGTTTGCGGCGGTGCTCATTGCGCGATCTCCATCTTTTCAAAAACATAGGCGGCCAAAGCGCGAACTTCGTGCGTGGCCTTGCGGGCGGCGGTCTTCCTGATCTTCCAGACGGGCACCCCGGACGCCAGGGCGTCGGCAATGCTGCTGCGCAGGCCGATGCTGGCCGGCGCCATCAGCTTCGGATAGGCCGCCTGTAGCTCGACCTGGTGGCGCACATGGCGCGGGTTCCTCGCGTCTACCTTGGACGGCACCATGCCCAGGAACTGCAGGCCGGCGTTCTCCTTGCGGACGTTCATGATCGTGGTCAGCATCATCTTGATGCCCTGAATGCTGTACGCCTCCAGCTCGATAGGGGACAGCACGCAATCGGCTGCGTAGAGCGCGGCCACCAGGGCAACGCCAAGGCCGGGTGCCGTGTCGATCAGGCACACGTCGAACCCTTGGCCAGCCAGCGCCTTGAGGTTGGCTTTCAGGTTCTGCTTGGCCTTGTCCAGCGGCAGAAAAACGGCATTGGCCAGCTCGGGATCTGCTTCGATCAGGGCCAGGCGTGCGCCGTCGCTATCGGCCGCGGCTGCGCCTCGCCAGCCATCGGCCGGCACCGGACCAAAGAAACCGCTCGCCCGAGCCTCGATCTTGTACTGCGCCAGGGTGAAGGAGGCATTGGCTTGCGTGTCCAGGTCGATTACGGCAACGCGAAGGCCACGCTCCAGGAAGTCGAACGCCAGGTGAACAACACTCGAAGTCTTCCCGACTCCGCCTTTCTGTTGAGCGACGACCAGGGTTTTCATTTCTTGGGTTCCTTCTTCTTTGTCGCCGCGTCCTCGGCCCACTTCTTGACGATGAACGCCTGATGCTCCGGCAGCACTGCCGAAACCCGCTCGTACCCCTGGGGTACGTTCTTGGACGAAAACGCCGTCCACACCCTGCTCACGGCCTGCGAGACTGCCCCTTTGGTCAGTCCCAGCGACGTGATGAAAACCGCTTGCGGCTGGCCCAAAACCAGCACGCCCCGCGCTATTTCGATGGTCTGCTGGCCCACGTCCAAGCCCTTTATGCACGCCTGGAACTGGGCTTCGGTTAGCCGTTTCTTCATGGATTGCACCCATATCATTGACTCCGCGCCTAGTTAAAAAAAGCTGGTGACAGCCAGCACCCATAAGACAAAGTTTAGCTAAACTTTGTCCTTGAGTCAAGCGTTTTAGCCGCTAAAATTTTCTTTGGCACGAAAAACGGCCCGAAAAAACGGGTCACCTGTTAATGCGCCTTTGCCTGGCGGATTGCGCGTACTGCCGCACCCCTGGCAAGCGCTTCCCGCCAGCACTCGGAATCGAGACTGCACGCGCTGCGCGTAGTGCCGTCCGGCATGTCGTAGAACACTGCCGGGCGGCTCTCGATGAGGCTTTCGATGCGCAAGGCCGATGCATCAAGCCCAAGGTCGCCCGCAATCACGGCCAGCGCCTCACGTCGCTCGTCTTCCTCCTTGGCGTTCAACCGGGCCGCGTCAGCGGCACCCAGGAAGATCGTCATCAACGGCCCGACTGTCGAAACCGAACCGTTGGCAAAACAAATGTCATACGACCCACCGGCCGCGTGTGGATCAACACCTTCCACCAGCTTCCACGGATCAAGGCCCCATTCCTCCGACTTCTGGCTGTACCAGTAGGCCGGTGCATCGCCGTTCAGGTCGCTATCGGCGTAGGCCCGGACCAGCACCGCCACCCGGCCCGTGTTCGGGCACACGTAGCCAAGCGGATAAGGGCGCAGCATCTTCGTCATGTCAAATTCCTTTGGGCTTGTAGATGGATACGAAATACGTCAAGGCCACCAGCACAGCGAAGTGCGCGAGGAACGTCCAGCCGGCGAAAACGCCCGGCGTGTTCCAGTGGTAGACCATGCGGATGAACTGAAAAAACACGTCAATCGAGACGATCCATTTCAGCAGCGGCCACACCAGGACGACGACAACCCAGACGGCCTTGACCACGGGCGCGAACAGGCCCCGGCGCGGCGCGGCAGGCGCTGGCTTCTCCTGCGCTGCCGGCTCCGGTGCGACCTCGGCGGGTGCCTCGGCCTTGCCTGGAAACTTGATGATGTTCGTCATCGCTTGACCCCTTTTCGCATTGCCTATCCAATGCAGGGTGCAACCGCGCCTATGGTTGGGCCTTTGGTGTGACAGCACCAGGGCCGAATGCCCCGGATCACTCCGGGGCGTTCCTCCTACCAATCAGCTCGGCGCTTCGCCTGCTCTACTTCCTCATAACCCCATTTCCCCTTGGCGTCGCCCTCCAGGCTCAACGCTGCGTAGTACGCCTTGGCGCGCAGCTCGGCCGCCTTGTTCAGCAACCCCGTTGCTTGCTCTGTCAACGCCGCTGCTTCGTCCATCACTACAGCGATTTGATCGCGTCGAGCGGGAAAGTCGGTAGCGGGTGCGCCTGCAAGTTGATCGACCCACGGCATGATCGGTGCCTTGTTCATCGGATGGTTCTCCGGTTATTGACCTGAGCGGCATGCCCGGCCTTCTAAGTAACATGATAGGGCAAAATGCCCTAGCTGTCAACTGATTTAACGAAATATTTTCGCTAAATTGCCGTGAAAATCTTCTTCCTTGGCGTAAAAATTCGGCGCAGCCGGGGTATTCATGGCTTTAGCCGCTAAAGCGGCTAGCTAGTCCTTCTTCCAGATTTGGCCCAAATTGCCGAAGTCGCACAGCAAGGCCCATGCGGCATAGGGGATGGCCGAATCCCCGCCGATCCAGCGGCGTACGGTTCTATCGCCCTTTGCCCCCAGCCCGAGGGCTTTCGCGGCTTGGCCTCCCGTGAAGCCCGCCGCTTTCAGCGCCTCGCGCACCTCTTCGCCGGTCGGCTGCTCCCAGCCGTCGTTTGCGGGCCGCAGGCATTCAAGCCTGATATTTGCCTCTGACATTGCATTGCTCCTGGTCATAGGATGCGCAAGGCATCCATGCTGTAAATCGACTCAATACAGCGCGGGTCTGAATCCACCACGCGCCGCCCATTCCGGTTGATTTTGTACGTTACGGGTCGATCCTCATGCGCGAACACCTGGCGGGTGTCTGCGGCAACTCTGGTCACGACCACTTTTTTGCCTATGTCTTTGGCGAAAACAGGATGGTGGACGCTCTTGATCTGGCACCGAACGCCCTTGAAAAACGCCTCTGTCGCCGGGGGTTCCTCGTAGTAGTAGTCGTCGCTCTCGGCAGCAGGGGAGGGCGCTACGTCTTCTTCCTTGGCGTCGATCCGGGCCGGCACGGCCTTGGCGGCCCCCCTGGCCGCCTTGACTTTCAGGCGCGCAGCTTCGGCCCACTTCTTGACGATGAATGCCTGGTGCTTGGTCAGGACGGCATCCACCAGCACGAACCCGGACGGCAGTGGTTCGGCCAGGTCATCGGCTCCCACCGGCTCGATGGCCCGCGCCCGCCTGGGCGGTTGCGCCATGCCAGCCAGCCAGGGCCGCACCGGCTTGGCGGCATGCCTGTTTTGCGCTTCGGCTGTCAGGTAGCGACGATGCGCTTTGAGATAGCCGGCGAACACGGCGGCGGCCACCTGGTCAACGGTCATCCCGCCCTGTGCCGTCTCGAAATGCGAACGGTAGCCCGTCTCTGAGATAAATGGCCCGTCCAGGTCAACGACATGGAACGCGAAATGCCGATCCAGCAGCGAACCAAAGCCATCACCGACTTCCACCAGGCAGCGCACGCCGGCCGACTCCATCAGGAATTCCCCCGACTGGCCCCACATCGGCACCACGCCAGGCGCGGCGCTGCAATGTAGCTCGATCAACGTGCCGGCCGCCTCGGGGTTCCCGCCATCCTTGCAGCCTTGGTACGTGCCGCCGTTGAGCTTCCAAATGCTCGCGTCGTAACGATTCGCGGCTGCTTCGGCGGCAGCGCCGTCGCTGGCCAGCACGGCCGCGTGACAAGCGGCCACGGCCTCGGCCGCGACCGCCAGCAGGCCGGCCCGCTCTTCGGGCAGCTCGGCCGCCAGGTCCGCCGCCGCCTCGTCGCGCTCGCGTAGTCGCTCCTCGACGCCCCCGGCCTTCTTGGCGCGCTTCTTGGTCTTCACGGCGGCCGGCGCTGCCGGCGTCGGATGCTTGACCAGGTGCGAGTCGATGCACTCCGGTTTTCGGTCGTCGTCGCAGAAACGCAGGCCGTCCACCACGCAGCAGCCCGGCAGGGGGTATTGCATCCAGTATTCGGGCTCGGGGTAAGGGTGCAGCAGCTCGCCGCACGCATGGCAGCGCTCGGCTGCGCCCACGTCCCCATCCGCGAGAAGGCGGCCGGGCTCGATGGCCGCATTGCGCCGGTCGGTTCTGTCTTCATGATCCATGATCGCGCTCCAGGTGGCCCCAGCCTTTCGGCTGGAGCCGGCCCCCTTTAGTCGATCGCTCGGAAGATTTCTGCGGCCTCGGCGTGGTCGCGTGCGAAGTCGCGCAGGAAGTGGTAGCGGTCGATCAGCACATCCGCCACGTCCGTGCCCTGGTTGTCAGCGGCAAGCTGGCCCAAGGTGAACAGGGTTGCGACGATGCCGGCCGCATCGGCCGACAGCTCGCCGCTGTACCCGTTCCCGTCGACCTCCAGGCACAGCCGGCCAGTCAGCTCGGGCGCGAGATAGAACCCGCCGTTGCTCAGTTCGTAGTAGTTCCAGAACCCGCCGTTGTAGTCTTCACTGAGCCGGCGCAGCCAGGCATACACCAGCGATTCGCCGCGCATCATCAGGCGCGGTCCGAAGTAAGTAGGTAGGAAGGTAAGCCGGCGATTACTGGCGACCAGGGACGCGGTGACGGGTTGGTTTGCTTGGGTGTCGTTCATCGGAGTTCTCCGGTTGTTGACCTGGGCGAAATGCCCGGCCTTCAAAATGAATTATAGGGCAAAATGCCCTAAGTTACAGCAATTTAGCTAAACTTTTTAGCCGCTAAAGCGGGAATCGTTGGCCGCTTTGGCTTGGCCGCGCTCGACGGCCTGAGTGATGCGTTCCTTCACGGCCTCGACAGCCTTGCGGAACTGCTCCAGGTCGTAGGGCGTGGCGCGCTTGCATTCGCAGTGCTCGACCTCGGCCAGCACGCGGCCGGCGACGGCTCGCCAGTTGTCCAGCTCGTGGGCACCGACGCAGGCGTGGTAATCGACGTTCGCCAGTCGAAACAGGTGATCGGCTTCGGCACGAAAGGCGGCCACTTTCAAAGTCTTGCTCATCGGAAATGCTCCGGTTGTTGACCTGGGCGAAGCGCCCGGCCTTGCCATCAATTATAGGGCAAAATGCCCTATTCCGTCAACCCGTACCCGCGTTTCTTTGACACTTGAGGGGCCACTTCTCCCAGCAATCCGGCTAACGGTCGCCGGCCCTTTTCCCCTTGGAGTAAAACCTTGCGGCCGTTGCGCTGCGCGGTCCTTCCATCGTGGCCGCGATGGTTGAGCTGCATGGAGAGTTGCAGGAGTCCAGAGGGGCGCAGCCCCTTTGGGCATAGCGCAGCGACCTAGAGACGAAATTAGGGCTGTTGCAGGCGCTTGCGCCTGTTTGGTAGCCCTCTGCGCCGTTAGGCGCAGCTCGAACGCAGGTGAGGCCGAAGGCCGAGGGGCGCAGCCCCTGGGGGGATGGGAGGCCGCTTGCGGCCGGGTGGGATCGAGAAGGGGGGTCTCCCCCCTTCGGCGCGTGCTTTTTAAGCACGCAGGTTAATAACTATTTGGTTTTTTGGTTTAAAAAGTGGTTATAAAGCGGTTAGCGCATCGGAAAACATGCCGTAAGTCGTTGATACGCCAAGAAAAAAGCAAAACCGCTGCCCCTCAAGTGTCTAGGGTGCGCCCCTCAAATGTCTGTAGTTGGCCCCACAAGTGTCAACGAAGCCGCCCCCCAAGTGTCTAGGGTTGCGCCCCTCAAGTGTCTATAGAAATCGGGCTTTTCCACAGGCTTATGCACAGTTCCTGTGCATAACTTGACCGCGGCGAGCGCTTGCAGGCACTTGGCCACGCCTGGCCAGGCTGAAAACCGACGTTTGCCCCTCAAGTGTCTGCAGTGCGCCGGGGTACTCTGCCCCCCAAGTGTCAATGAACGCCCCCCAAGTGTCACGGTGAGCCGATTTGTCCACAAGCCGCCCACAGGGCGCGGGTGGATCTTCGGCAGACCTGGTGTGATTTCCATCGCTGAATCAGACTGAACATCGCTCGGCGCGACTGCACACCATGGGGTCTCCTCGTTTTCAGTGCAATAAGTGACGGTACGAAAAGCTAGCACTGGCGCGGAGGTGGTGTTGGTAGATCGTTGATTTCATTGACTTTCCTGTTCACTTTCAAATCTGCGATTCGTGGCGTCAAACCGTGGTCGGTTTCATCCATTGGTGCCAGTTATCGATGCATTTGGCCGCGAAGGCAGGATTTGGTCAGCATAGCGGTCAACCGGGAAGCGAAACACACCCCGCAAGTTGATGCTCTCCAGCCTGGTGGGCGCAATCTTCCCGATCAGTTCCGGTGGAATGACCTGGCGGCGGTTCGACCAGCGATCCAGGACCGCCTGCATCTGTGAGGTATTCCACGCCATCACGATGTTGGCCATCAGGCTCAACGCATCGGCCACAGCCTGCATTTCATCGACACGTTTGGCCTGCGCCGGGCTGATCCGGCCGGTATAAATGGCGCGCTTGAGGGCGTTAACAGCCTCGCCCCGATTGAGCACCCGGCGCAACTCGTTCCTGAAAGCGTCCTTGACAAAGTAGTCAGCCAAAAACGCCGTACGCAGCAACCGCCCCAATTGCACGCCAGCCTCATAGATTGGATCGCCCTGGGCGGCAGAACCGAACCGCGCAAGAGCTGCCACCGCACTGGCATGTCCGCTCATGACCGAGGCTGCCAGGTGCACCAGACTATCCCAATGCTTTTCGATCAAAGCGACGTCGACATTGGCTTCGCACACCGCAGCGATTTCTGCGGGCACTTTGGTGCCGCGTGGCACAAAGAGGTGGCGCTGTTTGAGTTCCTTCAACCGCGGGCAAAGATCAAAACCAAGCAAACGGGCATGTGACATGGCAAAGTCGGTGTAGCCATGGGTATCCACAGCAAGCTGGCTGGTCTCCAGCTTTTCTTGGCGGATGACACCTTCAATGGCCACGCCCGCCTGGCGCTCATTGAGCACAAAGGGCTGCGCATGGAAGATGCCCCACCGGTCTTTTACATGGGAGTAGATTCCAATGGAAGGTGTGTTGCGCCGAGGATCAAGCCGGGCTTGCCACACCCGTTTGGTGGTCTCCATGCTCATCATGTCAGAAGATGCCAAATCGGACCGCCCCCAGGTGGCGGCAATCGGGTGTCGCTGCATGAATTCCAGCACAGCCTGGCAGGCCTGGCTCAGACGCCGTTCGTCCCGCGCCCAGCGCATGGCCTGGCGAATGCTGGTGGCAGACAATTGCGGAATCATGCGCGCGCATTCGACCGCAGTCAGACTGGTGCCGTGGGCCATGATGCCGGCATAGACCATCAGCAGCTCGTCGGTAGAGCGCGGCTCACGTCCGAGCATGATCCAGCTAAAGCGCACCTGGGCGTCAACGGCCAGAATCACTTCCGGCAATTGAACCTCACCGATGCGGTGATCCAAAGCCGCGCGCAGCTTGGTCACTTCTGGGTCTTCGTCCTCTGCGGGCAATGGCGACAA
>Ga0308171_1001014_pt1 | contig 43950 bp, 43 predicted proteins | sample PhyGR1_FD_202135 | JGI IMG/M metagenome (GOLD analysis project Ga0308171, IMG submission 202135) | Phyllosphere microbial communities from UC Gill Tract Community Farm, Albany, California, United States - DLSLSG.R1 | ecosystem: Host-associated > Plants > Phyllosphere > Unclassified | place: USA... | reverse complement strand
ACCGGACCGAAGGTCTCGGCGGTGCTCAGGAGACTGTCGGGGGCGACGCGGTCGACCACCGTGAATTCGTAGTACAGATCGGTCGGGTAGCCGGGGGCGCGGTTGCCACCCAGGATGACCTCGAAGCGGCGGTCGCGGGCCTCGGCCAGGTGCGCGTCCACCTTCGCGGCCGTGAGGGCGTTGTTCATCGGACCGAGCGTCGTGGCCAGATCGAAGGGGTTGCCCAGCACGGCCTCCGCGGCGGCCGTCCGTGCCGCTGCCGCGAACTCCTCTCGGACGGCACTGTGCACGAGGACGCGACCGGTGGCGCAGCACACCTGTCCGGCGTTGTAGTAAGCCCCGCGCACGGCCGCGCGGGCCGCCGCCTCGACGTCGGCGTCGGCCAGGACGATGACCGGGCCGTTGCCGGAGGCCTCGATGATGGCGCGCTTGAGGCCTGCCGTCCGCACGATCTTCTCCGCGGTCGCCGACGATCCGATGAATCCGATGGCATCGATGCCGGGGTGAGTGACGAGATCCGCACCGAATGAGCCCTCGCCCGGGAGGATCGACACGAGACCGTCGGGCAGGCCCGCTTCGCGCAGCACGTCCACGGTCGCCAGCAGCGTCAGCGGGGTATGGGTCGGGGGCTTGACCACGACCGCGTTGCCGGTAGCCAGGCCCGGGGCGACGAACTCGGCGAACATCAGCACGGGGAAGTTCCACGGGATGACGATGCCCCAGGTGCCGACGGCGTCGTAGAAGGTCCACATCCGCTTGTTCACATCGTTGGAGGGCAGGGTCTCGCCGTGCAGCCGGATGGCGTCCTCCGAGTGCAGGTGGAACAGCTTGGCGGTTTCATCGATGTCGGCGTAGGACTCCGAGAGAGGCTTGCCCTGCTCGAGGGTGAGCAGCCGGGACAGTTCCTCGCGGCGCTCGCTGATCAGGTCGCCGACGCGGTGGAGGATCTCGGCGCGCTGCCACACGCCGACCCGGCGCCAGGAGGCCTGCGCGTCGCGCGCGAGACGCACGGCGCGGTCGAGGTCCTCCTTTCCCGGCACGGCGACCGAGGCGATCGTTGCACCCGTGACGGGGCTGACGACCTCGGCCGTGCGGCCCGAGGCGGCGTCGACGTAGTCGCCCCCGATGAACAACCGGGTCTGCGGGATCGCGATGCCCTCGGCGCTGGCGTGGATGTCGTGGGTCATGGTTCTTTCCGTTTCGAGTGGGGAGGGGGCTGTGGTCAGCGGACGGGGCGGCGGCGATCGGCGGCTTGGACGAACAGCCAGATCACGACCCCGAGGGCGAGGATGCCCAGCGCGATGCTCAGTTCGAGGATGCCGCCGTACCCGGTGATCGAGAAGCCGGTCGCTCCGACGACGAGGATCACCGCCAGCAGGACCGCCAGAACGATCGAGAGCGGGACGAAGATCCGGGGGAGCCGGATCGGGCGGACGGCATCCGGACGGTCTTTGCGCAGCAGCGCGAAGCCCGCCACCGCGAGCACGTGCGTGAGGACGTAGCCCAGGTTGCCGGTGACGATGATCGCGAGGGGCTGTTGCAACACCACCAGCAGCACGATGTTGAGCACGAGCATCACGTTCAGGGCGCGGATCGGGATGCCACGGCTGTTGAGCTTGCCGACGGCGCGGACGGTCACACCCTCCTTGCCCATGTTGAACAGCACGCGGGAGGAGTCCGCGACCGAGGTGAGCATCACCAGGACGAGCGAGGCGATGAGGCAGAGCACCATGATCTGTGCGCCCATCTCGGAGCCGACCAGCTGCGCGAAGCTCTCGACGAAGAAGGTCGAGGGGTTCTCTGCGATGGCCGCCTCCCCGGCGAAGCCGCCCAGGGTGATCGGAACGATGATGAAGACGCCGAGGCAGAAGAGCGCAGCGGCGCGGATCGCGCGCGCGGTGTCCCTCACCGGGTCGCGGTACTCCGAGGCGAAGGTGGTGCAGACTTCGACCCCCAGGGTCGTCCACGCCATCACGTACAACCACACGATCGCCGTGTGCAGACCCTCCCAGCCCTGGATGCCCCACGTCAGCTCCTGGGGCTGCCAGGTGCCGCTGAGCAGCGGGAGGACGATGAAGACCACCAGGGGGACCATCAGGATGCCGGCGGTGATGTAGACGAACGTCATGGTCACCCGCACGCCCACCGCGTTGATGCCGTAGAGCACGAAGATGACGATGAGCCCGACCACGATGGGGAAGCTCAGGTGTATCGGCCCCCAGCTCCAGGTCCACGTCTGGTCGGGGAACCACTGCGACTGGATGAGCAGGCCCGTGAGGGCGCCGTACGTGGCGAGGTTCGACCCCCACGGGAGCCAGTAGCCCACGCCGGCCACCGGGGCGAGCCACGGCGCACGGCTCTTCCACGCTTCCGCGGCGAAGCCGGCGATCCCGCCCGACGACTCGGGGAACATCGTCGACAGCTCGATGTAGATCCAGTTGACGCCCAGGGCGATGATCATCGAGATCGCCCAGAGCGCGGCGGCGCCCCACCCGCCGAGCCCCGCGATCGAGGCCCCGAGGGTGGCGAAGAGGGCGGCGGGCATCGTCATCGACATGGCGAAGGCGTCGTACCACCGCAGCTTGCGGGGCAGCTTCTCCTCCACCAGGGGAGGCTTCTCTTCGATGGACATGACGGGTCTCCTTTACGGATGGCGGGTGGTGCAGAGGGTCAGGGGTGGGCGGAGCCGGTCTCGACCAGCAGGACTCCGCCGACGATGACGACGATGCCGACGGCGCTCATCGCCGACAGGTGATCGTGGAAGCGGACACGACCGAGCACGACGGCCAGCAGCGCCAGCGAACCGGCGTACCCGGCGACGACGAGGATCAGCCACGCGGGGTGCGTCAGGCCCTCGGCGGCGCGCAGCGACAGGGTCGCGGCGACCTCCAGGGCCACGGCGACGAGCAGCGGCGGCCAGGGGCTCGCGGCGGCACGGTTCATGATCGATCCTCACAGGCCGCCTTCGTGGCGGCCGAATGAACAGCATTGTTCGCTCAGGATTGCGTAACTTGCAAGTACGTCGCAGGATATTTAACATTCCGGTCACGTACAACCCGGATTCTGACGAATGGGAGCGCCAATGGGCACCACGGTCTTCGAACGGCAACGGACCGACCCCGCGCAGGTGCGGCGGTCGCTGGCCGGATCGCGACGGGAGGCGTTCTGGCTCGATGACGTGGCGCGCCCGCAGCATCCCCCCCTCGCGGACGACCTGCGTGCCGATCTCGTCGTCGTCGGCGGGGGGTACAACGGGCTGTGGACCGCGATCCGGGCCAAGGAGCGCGACCCGGCCGCTCGCGTCGTGCTCCTCGAGGCCAACCGGATCGGCTGGGCGGCCTCCGGACGCAACGGCGGATTCTGCGAGGCGAGTCTGACCCACGGCCGGCAGAACGGTGTGAGCCGATGGCCCGACGAGATGGCGACGCTCGACCGGCTCGGAGACGACAATCTCGCGGGGATCATCGACACGGTGCGCCGACACGGCCTCGACGTCGACCTCGAGGAGACGGGGGTGCTCAAGGTCGCCGTCGAGCCCCACCAGATCCCCTGGGTCCGCGACGAGCCCGCCGATGCCGACCACGTGTATCTCGAGGGCGAGGAGCTGCGGGCGCAGGTCGCGTCTCCGACCTACCTCGCCGCCTCGTGGGATCAGCGCGGAAACGTGCTCGTGCATCCCGCCAAGCTGGCCCTGGAACTCGCGCGGCTCGCGACGGAACTCGGCGTGGAGATCTTCGAGCGCACCCCGGTGCGTGCCGTGCGCCGCGAGGGAGCCGGCATCGACGTTCGGACCGACGACGCGCGGATCCGCGCCGACCGCGTCGCGATCGCCACGAACGTCTTCCCGTCGCTGATCCGGCGGACCCGGTTGCTGACGGTCCCCGTCTACGACTACGTGCTGGCCACCGAGCCTCTCTCCGCGGAGCAGCTCGCCCGGATCGGCTGGGACGGACGGCAGGGCATCGCCGATCTGGCCAATCAGTTCCACTACTACCGGCGCACGGCAGACGATCGGATCGTCTTCGGCGGCTATGACGCCGTGTATCACCCCGGGGGCCGGGTGAGGGCCCGTTACGAAGACCGCGCGACATCGTTCGAACGTCTGGCCTCGCACTTCTTCACGACTTTCCCGCAGCTCGCCGACGTGCGATTCACCCACCGCTGGGCGGGCGCCATCGACACCTGCTCGCGCTTCTGCGCGTACTTCGGCACGGCTCGAGGGGGGCGGGTGGCCTACAGTGCCGGGTTCACCGGCCTCGGTGTGGCGGCGACCCGCTTCGCGGCCGACGTCATGCTCGACCTGCTGTCGGGGGAGGACACCGAGCGAACCGCCCTCGAGATGGTGCGGCGCAAGCCGATCCCGTTCCCGCCCGAGCCTGCGGCATCCGTCGGCATCGCCGCGACGAAGTGGTCGCTCGACCGCGCCGACCACGATCGCGGTCGGCGCAACCTCCTGCTGCGGACGATGGATGCCGTCGGTATGGGGTTCGACTCGTGAGCGGTGGTGAGGTCTGGGCGGACGCCTCCCTCGCGGTGCCCCGCGCGGCTCTGCCCGTCGATGACGTCGTGTCGGGGGCTCCGACGGCTGGCTCGGTGGAAGTCGGTCGCCTCGGGGCGGTGCGCTTCGGCGTCTGGGAGATCACGCGCGGAGTGGTCACCGATGTCGAGGTCGACGAGGTGTTCGTGGTCCTCGCCGGGCGCGGACGCGTGGAGTTCCTCGCCCCGGCGGCGCCGGCGATCGACCTCGAGGCGGGAACGGTGGTCCGCCTCTTCGCCGGCGCCCGGACGCGCTGGGTCGTCGATGAACCGATCCGGAAGGTCTACGCCGCCTGAACGGCGCGCTGCACGACGGCGACGGCGGCGAGCTGCCCCGCGGCGATCGCATTCGCCAGCGAGGCCATAGGCCCCGGGAAGTGATGGGGCTGCGCCATGTCGCCGACGGCGTAGACGCCCTCGACGCTCGTACGTCCGAACGGGTCGACACGGACGGCGCCCGACTCCTGCCGCTCGAGGCCGAGCTGGTCGGCGAAGGGCGCGCGCTGCGTGGAGGTGGGTGCGATGAAGGCCCCCGCCACGTCGTCGGTGGTGCCGTCGTCGAGGTGCAGCCGCAGGCCGGCCGGTGACTCGCCCACCTCGCGCACGCGCGCCGGATCGATCACGACGACCTCGGATGCCACCGGCTCGAGCATCGCGGCCAGCATCGCGGCGTGCGCGGTGGCGTTCAGCACGGCGACCCGTTGCCGGGCGAACTCGTGCCCGTGGCAGAACGGGCAGTTGGCGACCCGGTCGCCCCAGTGCGCGGCGAGCCCCGGAATGGGTGGCAGCTCGTCCGCGAGTCCGGTGGCGAGGATCACCGCGGTGGAGCGCACGGGTTCTCCGGCCACCGTGACCGCCAGGGCGTCGTCGATCGATGCAACCGCGTCGACGGCGGCATCCCGGATCTCCACCGTGTCGTAGGCCGCGATCTCCCCTCGCGCGATGCGGCGGAGCTCGGCGGGGTCGCGCCCGTCGTTGGTGAGCAGGTTGTGCGCGTGCGGGACCGTCGCATTGCGGTAAGCGCCCGAGTCGATCAGCAGCGTCCGCCGATGCATGCGTCCGAGGGTGAGGGCGGCCTGCAGGCCCGCGGGCCCGCCCCCGATGATGATCGCGTCGTACACGATGGCTCCTTCCCCTTGCGTTCGGATCCATGGTGTGACTTCATGTCGACATGAAGTCAACTCGGGCGCGCGGCGGGGAGTCCATCGGCGAGGCGGCGGCACGGTTCGGTCTCGACACGCACGTGCTCCGGTACTGGGAGGACGAGGGCCTTCTGCATCCGGACAGGGATGCCGCGGGCCGTCGACGCTTCTCCGGCGACGAGAGCGTGCGCATCGCCGTCATCCTGCGGAACAAGGCCGCCGGCCTCTCGCTGGAGCAGATCCGCGTGCTGCTGGACGAGGGTGCGCCTGATCGGCATCGCGTCCTCGCCGAGCACATCGTCGAACTCGACCGTCGTGCGGCCGACATCGCCCAGGCCCGCGCGATGACGGAGCACGCGTTGCGCTGCCGCGCGCACGACATCACCGAGTGCCCACGTTTCCGCAGCCATGTCGACGACGTGCTCTCGGGGGAGGCCCGCTGGTTGCTCACGCGCATCGAGCCGTCCGCGGACTCGTCCACAGCTGCCGCCGTCGCGGGGCGCCGAGAACTACCATGAATCGATGACCACCCCGCCCCTTTCGGCCGAACAGCAGGCGCTGTTCCGGCTGATCGAGGACACCCGCGAACACGTCTTCGTGACCGGGCGTGCGGGCACCGGGAAGTCGACGCTTCTGCAGCACCTGGCGTGGAACACGCAGAAGCAGATCGCGGTCTGCGCGCCCACCGGCGTGGCGGCGCTCAACGTCGAGGGGCAGACGATCCACTCGCTGTTCCGCCTCCCGATCGGACTGATCGCCGGTGGTGACATCGACCAGAACGATGCGACCCGCAAGATCCTCAACGCCATCGACACCCTCGTGATCGATGAGATCTCCATGGTCAACGCCGACCTGATGGATGCCATCGACCGCTCGCTCCGCCAGGCGCGGGGCCGCCGGTCGGAGCCGTTCGGGGGCACGCAGATCGTCATGTTCGGCGACCCGTATCAGCTCGCCCCGGTTCCACCGCGCGGCGACGAGATGCGCTACATCCGTGATCACTATCGCTCCTTCTGGTTCTTCGACGCCAAGGTGTGGTCGGGCGAGGCCGCCAGTGACGGGCTCATCGACATCGGCCGGCACGGCGCCGACCTGCACGTGAACGAGCTGGTCGAGATCCACCGCCAGTCCGACCCGGGCTTCAAAACGCTGCTGAACGCGGTGCGGTACGGGCGCGTCACGGCCGAGATGGCCGGCATCCTGAACAGCGCGGGGGCGCGCACCCCGCCGCATCCGGCAGACGGCGAGCACCCGATCATCACGCTCGCGACCCGCAACGACCGCGTCAACACCATCAATCGGCGCCACCTCGACGAGCTCGTCGGGCGCACGCAGACGGCCAACGCCGAGATCTCGGGGGACTTCGGGCGCGGCGAGGCGAACTACCCGGCCGAGATGGAGCTCACACTCAAGGTGGGGGCTCAGGTCATGTTCCTGCGCAACGACAGCGCGCAGTTCGGGGAGGCGCCGCGCTGGGTCAACGGCACCATCGGGACGGTCACGCGCATCGCGGGCGACAGCGTGCGCGTGGAGGTCGACGGCGTCCCGCACGACGTCGAGCCCGCCGTCTGGGAGAGGTATCGCTACGCCTACGACCCCGGCACGAAGAACCTCTCCCGCGAGATCGTCGCGGAGTTCACGCAGTTCCCGCTCCGACTCGCCTGGGCCGTGACGATCCACAAGTCGCAGGGCAAGACGTACGACCGCGCCGTCGTCGACCTGGGTGCGGGGGCGTTCGCGCCGGGGCAGACCTACGTCGCGTTGAGCCGGCTGACCTCGCTCGACGGCCTCTACCTCTCGCGGCCGCTGCGGCCCGGCGACATCCGCGTCGACGAGGACGTGCGCCGCTTCATGAAGCAGGCGTGGCTCGACCGACAGCAGGCCGCGGAGGCCGGCGCAGCTCAGGCGACCTGAGAAGCTTTGGCGCGGGCGAGGTCCTCGAACAGCTCGGTGTTGAAGCGGTAGGCCACGAGGACCTCCTCGATGACGCGCGCCTTCTCGTCGTCATCCCACGGAGCGGCATCGAGCTGCTCGCGATAGACGTTCTTGAACGCCTTCGGGTCGGCGATGTCGCCGAACAGGAAGAACCCGATCCCGTTCGTGTCGAAGCCGTAGCGCCGCTGCATGAGGCGGCCGATGAACAGCCCGCCCGACAGATCGCCGAGGTAGCGCGTGTAGTGGTGGGCGATGAAGCCGCCCGGCCACGTAGCCGCCACTCGGCGGATGCGCGAGACGTATGCCTGGGTCGTGGGCAGCGGGGCGATCTGGTCGCGCCAGTCCGGTCCGACGAGGAACTCCAGGTCGGCGGCGAGGGCGGGCAGTCGGGTGAGCTTGTCGCTGATGAACACGGATGCCACCGGGTCGTGCCGCATCCGCTCGGTCGCCTCCTCGAGCGCGGCGTAGATGAACCAGTGCTGCGCGACGAGAGCGATGTAGTCGTCGCGGGTGCCGGCGCCGTTGAGGAGGTCGGCCATGAAACCGGCGTGCTCGCTGGGGGAATGCGCGTTGCTGGAACGCTCCCGGAGAGCGGCGGAGAACGGGACCACGGCGTTCATGTGGCCATCATACGCATAAGGTTAGGTGAGCCTAACCCCCAATTTCGTGTGACTGGGCGACGCCCCGCCGAGATGTGATGCAGACGTGACGCCCCGTCGGCGCAACCGGCGGTTTCGCGCAGGCGGCGTGTGTTTGAATTCTGGGGACCGCGTCATTCGTCGTGCGCGGATTCCAGGGGGTTCGGTATGAGGACATGGCGTCGATCTGCGGGTATCGCGATCGCGGGCGCGGGCGTCCTCGCCGTCATCCTGAGCGGTTGCACCGGAGAGTCGGAGGTCTCGGTCGACGTTCCCGCTCAGGTCGACGCACCGCTGGCCGAGCAGACGGTCACGGAACTGCGCGACGCCGTGACGACCGCCATGGCCGCCACCGGATCGAGCGGCGCCATCGTCGGCGTCTGGGCACCCTGGAGCGGATCCTGGGTATCGGGTCTGGGCACGGAGGGCCCCGGTGGCGCCGAGGTCACCGGCGACCTCGGCTTCCGCGCGGCCGACGTGACCGCGGCGATGACCTGCGATGTGCTCTACGGTCTCGCGGCCGACGGGACACTGGGACTCGATGACAGCGTGACCACCTGGGTCAGCAATCTCCCCGGATACGAGGACATCACTCTGCGGATGCTGTGCAACGGCACCTCGGGGCTGGGCTCGTACTCGTCGGTGCTGCAGGGCACCGAACTGAACAACCCGAACCGCGTGTGGAACGCTCGCGAGCTGCTCGCTTACGGTATCTCTGCCCCGCGGCTGAACGCCCCGGGAGCGTCGTTCGCGGACTCCGACACCAACTACCTCCTGGCCGGACTCGCCGTCGAGCGCGCGACCGGCGAGTCGCTGTCCGACCTCATCCGCGAGCGCGTCGCCGAGCCCCTGGGGCTGAGCGCGACGTCGCTGCCGTCGCCGGAGGCCGGCCCGCCGGCGCCGTCTGCGCTCGAGGGGTACCGCACCCCGAAGAACGCCGAGGGCGCGTGGGTGTGCGACCAGCCGCAGGATGTCACGGTGCTCTCCTCGAGCTTCGGCGGTGCCGCCGCGGGTGGCGTCACCGACATCACCGATCTCGGTCGGTACGCCCAGGCCCTCGCCGCGGGATCGCTGCTGCCGAACGGCTCCGATCGCTTCGCATCGCCCCTGCCGGTCAGCCCCGACGACCCGACGTGGTTCACCGCCGCAGGCGGGGCCTACCAGGCCGGCTCGCTCATCGGGCAGTACGGCGTCACCGCGGGCTACATGGTCGCCGCCTTCGCCGACCCGGAGACGGGCATGTCCGTCGCGGTGGTGCTGAACAACTCGGCCGGCAACCCCAAGTCGGTCGCCTGGCTGGCGTGGGAGCTCGCGGCGATCGCCTCGAAGGCGCCCGCCGCCTCCGGGCAGACCGCTCCCGAGGCGGGGCTGCCGTGGACGGCCGCCCAGATGCGCGACGGCATCGTCGGCAACGCGATCTGCCCGCTGCCCGCCTCATGACCGTCGAATGAGGGCGGTCGGCGGCCCGCGGTCTGCGGCGGCGCTCGTCCTCGTCGGTCTCGCCTGCCAGGAAGTCGGCGCCTCGTTCGCGGTCATGCTCTTCCCGCAGACGGGCCCGCTCGGCATCGTCATGCTGCGCCTGGTGTTCTCGGCCGCCTTGTTGCTGCTGATCGCCCGTCCACGCGTGCGCGGACACTCCCGGGCCGACTGGAGGGCCGTGCTGGCGTTCGGCGTCGTGCTGGCGACGATGAACGGCCTGTTCTACCTCGCGCTCGAGCGACTGCCCCTGGGCGTGACCGTGACGATCGAGGTGCTCGGCCCGCTCACTCTTTCGATCCTGACGGCGACGGGAGCAGCCCGGTGGCTGTGGGCCGGGCTCGCGCTCGCCGGGGTCGTCGCCCTCGGGGCGGGAGGGTGGGATCGTCTCGATCCGCTCGGCGTGATGTTCGCGCTGGGGGCGGCGGTGAGTTGGGCTCTCTACATCCTCGCGTCGGCACGCGTCGGCCGAGCGTTCCCCCGTCTCGACGGCCTGGCGCTCGCAATGACCTTCGGGGCGGCGATCGCGGTTCCTTTCGGCGTCTGGCAGGCGGGGCAGGTGCTCCTGCGGCTCGACATCCTCGCGCTGGGGGCTGCCGTCGCGCTGCTGTCGTCGACCGTGCCGTATGCGCTCGAGCTCATCGCGCTGCGGCGGCTCCCGGCCTCCGCCTTCGCGATCCTCATGAGCCTGGGCCCCGCGACGGCGTCCACGGCGGGTTTCCTGATCCTCGGACAGCACCTCTCGCTCCTGGAGGTCGGCGGGATCGCCCTGGTGATCGCGGCGAGCATCGGCGCCGTGATGGCAGCGACCCGACGCGCGCCGGGCGCGCGGCATCCGGGGTCTGACTCGAGCGAACCGCTCGGGGAGCCCGTCGGCTGAGCGGATGCCACGCGAAGGGCCGGACGCGCAAGGGGTCGGGGTGGGCCGACCCTGCTCGCCACGATGGAGCCATGAGCGGACACGGACTGAGCGACGAGGACGAGCAGACCCGGACGGAGTTCGGGGATGCCGTGAACATGACGGGCGCGGAGCTGTCGGACTGGCTCGAGACCGACGATTCGAAGTCCGTAGGCCAGAAGAAGGGCGGCGGGGAGTCGACCGGCCATGAGAGCGGTCGACACATCGTGCGCATTCTGAAGAAGAAGAAGGCGGAGCTGACCGACGACGACATCGCGCACATGCGCAAGGTCGTCGGCTACGTGAAGCGCCACAGTGCGCAGCGGCCACAGGGCGACATCACGGACACCGATTGGCGTTACTCGCTCATGAACTGGGGTCACGACCCGAAGAAGTAACAAACGAGGGACACGTCGCGCGCTATCTTTCACCTGTGAATCGCGCGAAATTCCTCCTCGTCCTCGCCCTGCTGTTGATCGCCGCGGGCCTGCTCAACCTCGTCCTCGCGATCGTCGACATCGCCAACGGCGCCAGCTTCGGAAACAACGCCGTATCGGCGGGTCTGGGCGTGCTGCTGATTCTCGTCGGCGTGGTCGAAGTGTTCCGCAGTCGCGGCAGTCGCTGACGAATGAGGGCATCGCCGCGTCACCCGCCGGTCATCGGACGGGGGTAGAACGGACACATGCCCATCATCGACAGCGCCGTGTACGTCGACGGCCACCGCATCGAGAATCCCGCCAGCCTCGACCAGACGTTCGAGTACATGGAAGCTCACGGCGGCATGGCCTGGATCGGCCTGCTGCGCCCCTCGCCCGAGGAGCTGGAACGGGTCGCGGCGGAGTTCTCGCTGCATCCGCTCGCCGTCGAGGACGCGTTGGCCGGACATCAGCGCGCGAAGCTGGAGCGATACGGCGGCAACCTCTTCGCTGTCCTGCGCCCGGCCCGCTACATCGACGAGACCGAGACCGTCGAATTCGGAGAGCTGCACGTGTTTGTCGGCGACGACTACGTCGTCACCGTCCGCCACGCCGAGGTGCCCGACCTCGCGCGGGTGCGCCGTCGGCTCGAAGCGCAGCCCGATCTGCTCGCCCGTGGTCCGGAGGCGGTGCTGTACGCCATCCTCGACGAGGTCGTCGACCAGTACGACCCCGTGGCGCGGGGCCTCCAGAACGACGTCGACGAGATCGAGGACCAGCTGTTCGGCGCGGGCGGCGCCGAGCTGACGCAACGCATCTACGAGCTCGCTCGGGAGGTCATCCACTTCCAACGGGCGGTCGAGCCTCTCCGCGACATGCTGCAGGCTCTCCTGCGCGGGGCCGACAAGTACGGCGTCGACATCGAGCTGCAGCGATCCCTGCGTGACGTGCTCGACCACGTGCTGCGCCAGTGCGACAAGCTGACCGCGCTGCGCGCGATCCTCGACAACGCTCTCACGGTCAATGCGACGCTCGTCGCGCAGCGACAGACGGAGACCTCGCTCGAGCAGAACGAGCAGGTGAAGAAGATCTCCGGATGGGCGGCCATCCTCTTCGGGCCGTCCCTGATCGGAGCGATCTACGGCATGAACTTCACGAACATGCCCGAGCTCGACTGGCAGTTCGGGTACCCGATGGCGCTCCTGATGATGGTGGCGGTCTCGACCGGGCTGTGGTTGACCTTCAAGATCAAGAAGTGGCTGTGACGAGCGGATGAGGGCTATCGCGGTAGCGATCGGACCCGACGGTGACGGATTCTCGGCGCGCTTGCTGGACACCCGCTTCGCGAAACGAATGATGGGAACGTGAACGACTCCACCGCGCGCTCCGGCGAAAATGACGAGCTGATCCACACGTCGACCGTGCAGCTCGAGGACAGTGGCTACCACAAGGGCCTCTCGTCCCGTCAGGTGCAGATGATCGCCATCGGCGGTGCCATCGGCACGGGCCTCTTCCTCGGTGCGGGAGGTCGTCTGGCCGAGGCCGGCCCCGCCATCGTCATCTCGTATGCGGTGTGCGGTGTCTTCGCCTTCATCATCCTGCGCGCCCTCGGCGAGCTCGTCCTGCACCGGCCGACCTCGGGGTCGTTCGTCTCCTATGCGCGGGAGTTCTTCGGCGAGAAGGCCGCGTTCGTCTCGGGCTGGTTCTACTGGATCAACTGGGCGATGACGACGATCGTCGACATCACCGCCGCGGCGGTCTACATGAACTTCTTCGGCAAGTACGTGCCCTGGATCGCAGCGGTGCCGCAGTGGACGTGGGCACTCATCGCCCTCGTCACGGTGCTGGCGGTCAACCTCGTCTCGGTGAAGGTCTTCGGCGAGCTGGAGTTCTGGTTCGCCCTCATCAAGGTGACCGCTCTCGTGGCGTTCCTGCTCGTGGGCATCTACTTCGTCGTGTTCGGCACCCCCAACGGCGCCCCCGTCGGGTTCACGCTGATCGCCGACAACGGCGGGTTCCTGCCCAACGGCATCCTGCCCGCGATCCTCCTCATGCAGGGTGTCGTCTTCGCCTACGCGTCGATCGAGCTCGTGGGCACCGCCGCCGGCGAGACGAAGAATCCCGAGAAGGTCATGCCCCGCGCGATCAACTCGGTCGTGCTGCGCGTGGCGGTGTTCTACGTGGGCTCGGTGCTGCTGCTGTCGCTCCTGCTGCCGTACACGTCCTACTCGAAGGACGAGAGCCCGTTCGTGACCTTCTTCGCCTCGATCGGGGTCCCCGGGGTCGACGTCATCATGAACATGGTCGTGCTGACCGCGGCACTGTCGTCGCTGAACGCCGGACTGTACTCGACCGGTCGCATCCTGCGCTCGATGTCGGTCGCCGGTTCCGCGCCGCGCTTCGCGTCGCGGATGAACAAGGCCGGCGTGCCCTACGGTGGCATCGCCATCACCGCGGTCGTCGCCCTGCTGGGCGTGGTGCTGAACTTCTTCGTGCCCGAGGACGCGTTCGAGACGGTGCTGAGCGTCGCGTCGGTCGGCATCCTCGTCACCTGGGCGACCATCATCATCTGTCAGATGCGCCTCAAGCAGCTCGCCGACCGCGGCGTCCTGAAGAGGCCCGCGTTCCGTCTCTTCGGCACTCCGTACACGGGGTACATCACGCTGATCTTCCTCACCGGTGTGCTCGTGCTGGTGTTCGTCGACTCGCCGGCGACCCTGGTGGCGGCCGTGGTCGCCGTGATCGGGATCGTGATCGGCTGGTATGCGTGCCGCACGCGCATCGCGGAACTCGCCGCGGAGCGCGAGGGGTTCACGGGCACGCTGCCGGTGGTGCCGAGCCCGTTCCCGACGTCGCCGGACGCGAAGGACTGACGCGGGCGGAGCAGGATGCCACTGGCGTGGCGCCTCATGTGAGCACTGACATTCCGCCCGACCCCTCGGTGAGGAGAACGCCGATTCCGACGACGCAGCCGACGGCTGGTGCGGGTTGGACGGTTGCGCCGGTCGACCCATCGACCCCGCCACGAAGACCGTCCCGGCCTCGAGGGGCGCGCTGGCGGCGACCGGAGCCGCACTCCTCGCGGTCGCACGGCCGGTCGTGGGCGGTCTGTTCTTCGTCCTATGCCGTCGCCGTCGCGCCGACGACTGGGCCCGCCGATTGCGGCTGATCGTCCAAGGGCCAGCCGCAGTAGGCCTCGGCGAGGTAGGCGCGGCCGTGCTCCGATTCCACGACGGTGCGCAGCTCGCCGAGCTGGCGGCGGCGGTCGAAGTCGGTGGCATCCGGGGTCACGTGCAGCAGGCTCGTCATCCACCACGAGAAGTGCTGGGCCTTCCAGATGCGGCGGCTGGCCGTCTCGGGGTAGGCGTCGAGCAGGCGCTCGTCGCCGTCGAGCAACAGGTCGCGAAGCGCGGCGGCGAGGAGCCGCACGTCGGCGATGGCGAGGTTCATGCCCTTCGCGCCCGTGGGCGGAACGGTGTGCGCGGCGTCGCCGACGAGGGCGACGCGACCGCGACGCAGCTCGTGCGCGACGAAGCTGCGGAAGCGCAGCACGTCGCGCTGAAAGATCGGCCCCTGCTTCAGCTCGGTGCCGGGCACGCGCTTCTGCAGCTCGTCCCACAGCTGCGCCTCGCTGTAGGCGGCGGTGTCGGTGTCGGGGTCGCACTGGAAGTACATCCGCTGCACGGTCGCCGACCGTTGGCTGACCAGGGCGAAGCCGTCGGGGGAGTTGCTGTAGATGAGCTCCTCGCTCGAGGGCGGGGCCTCGCACAGGATGCCGAACCAGGCGAACGGGTACTCGCGGAAGTAGCCGCCCGTGCTCGACCCGGTGACGGCGGCGCGGGCGACGCTGCGCGACCCGTCGGAGCCGACGACGAACTCCGCCTCGATCTCGAGGGGATCGCCGGCGGCGTCGCGGGCGATCACGCGTGGGCGGTCGCCGTTCTCAACGCTCTCGGCCGTGACGCCGAAGCGGAGGTCTTGTCCCGCGTCGAGCCGTGCGGCGATCAGGTCTTTGAGCACCTCGTGCTGCGGGTAGAGCCAGACGGCCCGGCCCACGGATGCCCCGAAGTCGATGCGGTGGCCCTCGCCCTCGAAGCGGAGCTCGATGCCGTCGTGGCGGTGCCCGTCGGTGCGGGCGCGCGAGGCCGGGCCGATGGTGTCGAGCAGCTCGACGGTGCCCTGCTCGAGGATGCCGGCGCGGATCGTGCTCTCGATCTCCTCGCGTGAGCGTTGGTCGATGACGACCGATTCGATGCCGGACTGCTCCAGCAGGTGCGAGAGCAGGAGACCTGCGGGGCCGGCGCCGACGATGGCTACGCGGGTGCGGACGGTAGTGGTCATGGCGTCTCCTTCGACGGTGGCTGTGGTCGATGGTGCCCTGCTCGCGCCCCGTGGCGTGGCACTGCTCTCATTGAACGGGATGCCGTGGCATCCCTCGCGTGGGGGTGCCGAGATCGGTCGGTAACTTCGGACGGATGTACGCCGGGAGGGGGCGTCGGCGTGCGTTTGGCCGAAGTCAGCGGGCGGGCGCGAGGGCGCGAGGGCTCGGGCCCGGGGTGGGCGCGCGGGGAGGGCGGGGCCTGGGGAGGGCGTGAGGGTCGGTGACTTCGGGCAGATGTACGCCGGGAGGGGGCGTCGGCGTGCGTTTGGCCGAAGTCAGCGGGAGGTCAGCGGCGGTAGCCGAGGGCGCGCTCGGTGTCGCGGGCGGCGCGGTGCAGCTCGACGAGGGCGAACTGCGTCTCGGCGTCGCGCGGCAGCACCACCGACAGCGCGGCGATCACCGCGCCGGTCTCGTCGCGGACGGGCACGGCGACGCCCGTGGAGACCTCGTCGACGTAGCCGGGCGCGATGACGCGGCCGAGCGTGCGGATCTCGGCGAGGGTGCGGCGAAGCGCCGCCGGGTCGACGATCGTCTCGGGCGTCACTCGGGTGAGCGGGGCGGCGAGCACGCGCTCCTGCAGGTCATGCGGGGCGAAGGCCAGTAGCACCAGGCCCGACGACGACGCGTGCACGGGTAGTCGACCGGCCACGCGAGTGATGTTGGCGCCGGAATCGGGTGCGCTGAGGCGCTCGAGGAACAGGGCCTCGTCGTGCTCGAGGATCGCGAGCTGCGTGTGCTCCCGCACGCGCTGCTGCACGCGCTCCATGTACGGCAGCGCCGCCTGACGCAGCCGCAGCGCGTGCGAGGACCGCGTCGCCAACTCCCACAGGCGCATGCCCACGCGCACGCGGCGTTCGTCGTCGCGCTCGAGGAGCCCGGCATCCACCAGCTCATTGACGATGCGGTGCGCCGACGAGCTCGGCAGACCCGCGCGGCGGCCGATGTCGGCGGTCGTCTGGGCGGTGCGCGTGGGGGTGAAGGTCTCGAGGATGCGCACGAGCCGGTCAGTCACGGAGTCGCCGGAGGGGGAGTTCGCCACGACCCCAGGATGCCATGACTCCCATTGAGTGGGAACGCTCTGGCATCCCGCCGGGCGGTGTCGGACGATGGAGGCGTCGAAGGAGACCCCATGTCCCACACCCCCGCCGCGGCGCCCGAGACGCTGCTGGCCGCCCCCGACCAGGCGTCGCAGGCCGAGATCGTCGAGGAGATCCGCGCGCGTCACGCCGCGCTCGCCACGCTTGAGGCCGCCGGAGAGCGCGTCGCCGCGACCGCGCACGACTTCCCCGCGTACCGCTCGAGCGTGCTGCGGCATCCGACGAAGAACCCGAAGCTGGTCGACCCCGAGACGATCGAGCTGTTCTCGCCCGCGTTCGGCCAGCGCGATGTCGCGGCGATCGAGTCCGACCTCACCCTGCAGCACGCCGGTGAGCCGCTGGGCGAGCGCATGAGCGTGCAGGGGCGCCTGCTCGACTCGTGGGGGCGGCCGATCGCGAACCAGCTCATCGAGATCTGGCAGGCCAACTCCGCCGGGCGCTACATCCACCAGCGTGATCAGCACCCCGCCCCGCTCGACCCCAACTTCACCGGCGCCGGGCGCGCGGTCACCAACGCGAACGGCGAGTACCGCTTCACCACGATCAAGCCCGGGCCGTACCCCTGGAAGAACCACCGCAACGCGTGGCGTCCGGCGCACATCCACTTCTCGGTGTTCGGCTCGTCGTTCACGCAGCGGCTCGTGACGCAGATGTACTTCCCGGGCGACCCGCTGTTCGCGCTCGACCCGATCTACAACAGCATCCACCGGCAGAAGGACCGCGACGCCCTCGTCGGCGTGTACGACCACGATCTGACCTCGCCCGAGTGGGCGACGGGGTACCGGTTCGACATCGTGGTGGACGGACCGGATGCCACCTACTTCGAGCAGGAGGGCGAGTGACATGACGACGACATCGATTCACGGCGTGGCCCCCGAGCCCGGGGTCCCTGAGCTTGTCGAAGGGCCCCCCAAGACCCACCGCCCGACCCCCGGCCAGACGGTCGGCCCCTTCTTCGCGTACGGCCTCGAGTTCCCGAAGCAGCACCAGGTCGCGTTCCCGCACTCGCCCGGCGCGATCGTGCTCGGCGGCACCGTGTACGACGGCGCCGGAGCCCCGATCCCCGACGCGCTCGTCGAGATCTTCGGGGCGGATGCCGACGGCTCGGTGCCGCGGGCGCGCGGCGCGTTCCGCCGCAACGATCACACGTTCACCGGCTTCGGCCGCGCATTCACCGACGACGAGGGGCATTTCGAATTCTGGACGCGCGAGCCCGGTGGCATCCAGGGTCGTCCCGGCTTCTTCGCCGCGATCGTGTTCGCCCGGGGCCTGCCCGACAAGCTGCACACGCGCATCTACTCGCCCGCCGACGAGGCCGCGCTCGCCGCCGACCCGCTGCTGGCCTCCCTGACGCCGGAGGAGCGCGCTAGCCTCATCGCGACGCGCACGCCCGACGGCGGTCTGCGGCACGACATCCGGCTGCAGGGCGAGAAAGAGACGGTGTTCCTTGCCTTCTGAGCCCCTTCCGCGAATCGACGTCGGGCTGTTGTCGCCGGTGACCGTCGGGCACGACCTGCTCGTGTCCGACCCGGCGGTGGCCGACGCGCTCGTGCGTGCGGAGTGCGCGCTCGTGGCCGCCTACGCGGAGGTCGGGGTCGCGCCCCGCCAGGCCCACGACGACATCGATCGCGTGTTCGGCATCGACGAGAAGTCCGGCCCCGCCGTGACACCCGCCGACCTCGACCGGCTCGCCCGTGAGGCGGTCAGCGGCGGCAACCCCGTCATCCCGCTGGTCGCGCTGATGAAGGAGAAGGCGCCGGCCGAGCACCGCGCGTGGGTCCACCGCGGGGCGACCAGCCAGGACATCCTCGACACGGCGCTCATGCTGGTGGCGCGTCGCGCCATGGAGCAGGTCGGCTCGTCGTTGCGGATCGCGGGGGAGCGCGCGCGGGAGCTCGCCGAGACCCACGCCGACGCGGTGGCGCCCGCCCGCACCCTGACCCAGCACGCCGTTCCCACCACGGTCGGCGCGCGGGCGGCGACCTGGGCACGCGGCATCGAGCGCGCGGTGCGGCGCATCGAGGCGCTGGAGTATCCCGCGCAGCTCGGCGGCGCCGCGGGGACCCTCGCTTCCTTCGTCGAGATCACCGGATCGCCGGATGCCGCGGCCGCCCTGCCCGCGGCCTTCGCCCGTGCCGCGGGCCTCGACGCCCCGGACGCCCCGTGGCACGTGACCCGCTGGCCGATCACGGAGCTCGGCGACGCGCTCGTGCAGGCGATCGACGCGCTCGGCAAGATGGCGGCCGACGTCGCCACCCTCAGCCGCACCGAGATCGGTGAGGTGGCGGAGGGCGTCGGCGGGGGATCGTCGGCGATGCCGCAGAAGCAGAACCCGGCCGAGGCGGTGCTCATCCGCTCGGCGGCGCTGCGGGCGCCGCAGCTGGCCGCGACCCTTCACCTCGCTTCCGCGCTCGCGGTCGACGAGCGTCCCGACGGGGCGTGGCACGCCGAGTGGCCGACGCTGCGCGAGCTGCTGCGCCTCGCCCTCGGGGCGACGCGGCACGGCGCCTCGATGGTCGCGCATCTGCGGGTCGACGTCGACGCGGCGGCGCGCAACGCGGCGATGACCGGGGGACGTCTCGTCAGCGAACGCCTGCGCGGGGTGTTGGTGCCGCTCGTCGGCGCGGACCGGTTCGCTGAGCTGCTGGCCGGCGACGACGACCTCGCGCCGCGGATCCGGGCGCTGCCCGAGGCCGCGGGGCTCGACGTCGACGCCCTGCTCGACCCGGGGGCGTACGTCGGCCTCGCGCCGCGGCTCGCGCGGGGCGCGGCGGGTGCAGGCGGTGGCGCGGGCGCTCACCCTTCGGGTGTGGCCGGCTCGCGGGAGGGCGAAGACGACGCCGAGGACGTACGCGATGGTCGAGACCGCACAGGTTTCGGCGCAAACGGATACGGGGTCGACGGATGAGTGCCGCCTCGCTGATCTCGCTGTCCACCCCGGTCGGCCCCGCCGACGCGCCCCTCGTCGTGCTTGGACCCTCGCTCGGCACCTCGACCATCCTCTGGGACGACGTGGTGCCGCTCCTCGCCGACGACTACCGGCTCGCCGCGTGGGACCTGCCCGGCCACGGCGCCGGTCCCGCGGCGCGTGAGGCGTTCACCGTCGCAGATCTTGCCGACGCTGTCGCTCGCGCCGTACCCGACGACACCTTCTTCTCCGCCGGCGTCTCGCTGGGTGGGGCCACCGGCCTGCAGCTGGCGCTCCGGCACGGCTCGCGTCTGCGGGGGGCTGCGATCCTGGCATCCGGAGCCCAGCTCGGCGACCCCGCCGCCTGGAACGACCGCGCGGCGCAGGCGCGCATGCAGAGCACGTCAAGCCTCATCGTCGCCTCGGCCCAGCGCTGGTTCGCCCCCGACTCGATCGCGCGGCGCCCCGAGCTGACCGGGCGCCTGCTGCACGCGCTGCAGGGTGCCGACGACGAAAGCTACGCGCTGTGCTGCGAGGCGCTCGCCGCGTACGACGTGCGGTCGTCGCTCGGCAGGATCGACGTACCGGTGCTGGCGGCGTGGGGCGCGTTCGACGCCGTGGCGCCCGAGGCCAAGGCCGCCGAGATCGTCGACGGCGTGCGCGACGGGCGGATCGCCCGCATCGACGGGGCCGGTCACCTTCCTCCCGCCGAACAACCCGAGGCCGTGGCGGCGCTGCTGCGGTCGTTCTTCGCCGCGGCTTCGACAGAAGCCGCCTCTGGAAAGGACGCCTGATGCCCACCGATCAGGAACGCTACGACCAGGGCATGGCCGTGCGCCGCGCCGTCCTGAGCGACGCGCACGTCGACCGCGCCACCGCGGCCGTCACCGACCTCACCGCCGACTGGCAGGACTTCATCACGCGCGTCGCGTGGGGCGACGTGTGGTCGCGCCCGGGCCTCGACCGCCGGTCGCGCTCGGTGGCGGTGCTCTCCTCGCTCATCGCGCACGGGCACCACGAGGAACTCGCGATGCACCTGCGCGCGGCGCTGCGAAACGGCCTGACCGTCGACGAGATCCGCGAGGTCATCCTGCAGTCGGCGATCTACTCGGGCGTCCCCGCCGCGAACACCGCGTTCCGCATCGCGTCGGAGGTGTTCTCGGCAGTGGATGCCGCGGACTCGGGCGCTGCACACGCCCCCGCGGGTGCTGCACACGCCTCCGCGGGCGCGTCGGCACAGGACGCCTCGGCGCAGGACGCCCCGGCATCCGCCGCCGACGAGGGAGGCGCGAAGTGATCGACAAGACCGTTCCCGACGTCGTGGCCGCCGTCGCCGGCATCCCCGACGGTGCCACCGTGATGATCGGGGGCTTCGGCCGCGCCGGGCAGCCCGTCGAGCTCATCGACGCGCTCATCGCCCACGGCGCCCGCGACCTCACCGTCGTCAACAACAACGCCGGCAACGGCGACACGGGCCTCGCGGCCCTCCTCGCTGCGGGCCAGGTGCGCAAGATGATCTGCTCGTTCCCGCGGCAGAGCGATTCCTGGGTGTTCGACCGGCTGTACCGCGAGGGCAAGGTCGAGCTCGAGCTCGTGCCGCAGGGCAACCTCGCGGAGCGCATCCGCGCCGCGGGCGCCGGTATCGGCGGGTTCTTCACGCCCACCGGTTTCGGCACGCAGCTGGCCGAGGGCAAGGAGACGCGGCGCATCGACGGCCGCGATTACGTGCTCGAGTATCCGATCCGCGCCGACGTCGCGCTCATCAGCGCGCGTGCCGCCGATCGCTGGGGCAACCTCGTCTACCGCGAGACCGCCCGCAACTTCGGACCCATCATGGCCGCGGCCGCCACGACCACCGTGGTGCAGGTCGACGAGATTGTGCCGCTCGGCTGGCTCGACCCCGAAGCCGTCATCACCCCGGGGCTCTACGTCGACCGTGTCGTCGCGGTGGGCGAGCGCGCGTGGCTCCGCGACGGCGAGTTCGTCGGCGGCGTCGACATCGAGGGCCGGCCCCTGTCCGAGGAGGACGCGGCATGAGCGCGCGGAACGCCGAGGCCGAGTCCCGCGGCGCGGACCCGCGCACCGACGAAAGGGCAGCACAGTGACCACCCGCATCTCCCGTCGCGACCTCGCGGCGCGGCTGGCATCCGACATTCCCGAGGGAGCCGTGGTGAACCTCGGCATCGGAGCCCCCACCCTCGTCGCCGACTATCTGCCCGAGGGCCTCGAGATCGTGCTGCACACCGAGAACGGCATGCTCGGCATGGGGCCGGCGCCCGAGCGCGGGCGCGTCGACCCCGACCTCATCAACGCCGGCAAGCAGCCCGTCACAGCTCTCGCCGGAGCCGCATATTTCCACCACGCCGACTCGTTCGCGATGATGCGCGGAGGGCACCTCGACGTCTGTGTGCTCGGCGCGTTCCAGGTCTCGGCGAGCGGCGACCTCGCGAACTGGTCGACCGGCGAGCCCGGGGCGATCCCCGCGGTCGGCGGCGCGATGGACCTCGCCATCGGCGCGAAGGACGTGTACGTCATGACAGATCTGCTCACCAAGGGCGGGGAGCCCAAGCTCGTCGAGGTGTGCACGTATCCCCTCACCGGCGTCGGGTGCGTCTCGCGCGTCTACACAGATCACGGCGTCTTCGACGTCACCCCCGACGGCTTCCGCGTCCGCGAGCTGTTCGGCGACAACACCCATGAGGAGATCGAGGCGCTGCTCGGTCTCCCCCTCATCGGACAGGAAGCCTGACCCATGCCCGCATCCTTTGTCTACGACGCCGTGCGCACCCCCTTCGCGCGGCATGGCAAGGCGTTCGCCGACGTGCGCCCCGACGATCTCGCCGCGACCGTCATGGCATCCGTCGTCGAGCGCACCGGGATCGACCCCGCGCGCATCGAAGACGTGATCTTCGGCGACGCCAACCAGGCCGGGGAGGACAACCGCAACGTCGCGCGGTTCGCCGCGCTGCTCGCGGGCTTCCCGTCGTCGGTGCCCGGCACGACGATCAACCGCCTGTGCGGATCGTCGCTGGATGCCGTGATCCAGGGCTCGCGCGCGATCGAGGCCGGCGATGCCGACCTGATCCTCGCCGGAGGTGTCGAGTCGATGACCCGCGCACCGTTCGTGGTGGAGAAGAGCCCGCGGCCCTTCCCGGCGGCAAATCAGACGATGTGGAACACCTCGATCGGCTGGCGCATGACCAACCCGCGGCTGCGGAAGGACTGGACGATCTCCAACGGCGAGAGCGCCGAGAAGCTCGCCCAGATCTACGACATCTCGCGCGAGGAGCAGGATGCCTTCGCCGCGCGCAGCCACCGCCTGTCCGCGGCGGCGTGGGCCGAGGGCCGGTTCGCCGACGAGATCGTGCAGGTCGAGGGGCGCGAGCTGGCCCGCGACGAGGGGATCCGCGACGATTCGACCGCCGAGGTGCTCGCGGGGCTTCGCCCGGCGTTCCAGAAGGACGGCACCGTGACGGCGGGGAACTCCTCGCCCATCAACGACGGGGCCTCAGCGGTGCTGCTGGGTGCGGAAGGGGCGCTGGATGCCGAGCCCCTGGCGCGCATCGCCGGTCGGGCCGCGTTCGGCAACGACCCCGACGTCTTCGGCGTCGCCCCCGTCGAGGCCGCGAACCGCGCGCTCGCCCGCGCCGGCCGGTCGTGGAGCGACGTGTCGTTCGTCGAGCTCAACGAGGCGTTCGCGTCGCAGTCGCTCGCGTGCGCGAAGCTGTGGACCGAGCTCGACCCCTCGACGCTCAACGAGAACGGCGGCGCGATCGCCATCGGTCATCCGCTCGGGGCCTCGGGCGGGCGCATCATCGCGCGCGCCGCGCACGAGCTGAAGCGTCGCGGTGGCGGGGTCGCGGTCACGGCGATCTGCATCGGCGTGGGCCAGGGCCTCGCGGTGGTGCTGGAGCGCTGAGTCCTGGCATCCGGGGCTGCGTCGCGTCGCGTCCGCGTCGCGTCCGCGTCGCGTCGCGTCGCGTCCGCGTCACGAGAACAGGGGATGCGACGAGAACAGGCGGATTCCTGATGGATCGCCCTGTTTTCGTGTCGCAGCCTGTTCTCGTGACGGCGTGAGCGGTGCCCCGTTCGAGGACGCCGCGATCCGGCGCCTCCCTCGGCGTGCAACGGTCCGAATTACGCCGTTGTAGTTTCGAAGGTCCGCTCGGAGCGTGAAGATTCCACAGAGTGTGTGCACAGAAAACCGGGCTTTACGCACACCTCTCCACAGAGTTATCCACAGGTGTGGGAGAACTCTTTCGTAGGCGCGTGCGGCGGCGCGGCGCTGTGAGCGAGCGGCGCTGCGGGCGCCCGCGGCGCGAGGTGGGCGGCGACCGGCGAGGTCACGCTGACCGGCCCCGACCGCCGCACCAACTCCTGGCCGTACGACGACGGCGAGGGATGAACACGGGGCGGCTACGCGTCCAGCCTCGTGATCGCGCGCCTCGGCTCACGCGAGGCATCCGGGCCCGTCCGGTCGCCTGGCGACGCGAGCGGTACCACCATCGGTGTGCCCGTCTCCGGATCGGACAGGATGCGACAGGGGAGTCCGTACACATGCGCGACCATCTCGGCCGTGATGACGTCGGAGGGCGCACCCGCGGCGACGACGCGACCTTCCTTCATGACGATCAGGCTGTCTGCGTATCGCGCCGCCTGGTTCAGGTCGTGCAGGACGACCACGATCGTCTTGGCGTCGTCGTCGCGGAGACGTCGGAACAGGTCGAGGAGCCCGTACTGGTGGGCGATGTCGAGGAACGTCGTCGGCTCGTCGAGGAGGAGCAGGGGTGTGTCTTGCGCGAGGACCATCGCGAGCCAGACGCGCTGGCGCTGACCGCCCGACAGCTCGTCGACGAGCTGACCCGAGAGATCGGTCGTGCCGGTCACCTCCAGCGCCCGCCTGACCGCGTGCTCGTCGGTGTGCGACCACCGATCGAACACTCGTTGGTGTGGATGCCGCCCGCGCGCGACGAGGTCGGCGACGCGGATGCCCTCGGGTGCGGCGGACGTCTGCGGCAGCAGCCCGAGGGTGCGCGCCAGCTCCTTCGTCCGAAAGGCGGCGATGTCTCGTCCGTCGAGCAGCACGGACCCCGCGCTCGCGGGGAGAATCCGCGCCATGGCGCGTAACAGCGTCGATTTGCCGCACGCGTTCGGACCGATGATCGCGGTCAACGAGCCGGCGACGATGTCCATGGTCACACCGTCGCAGACGACACGACCGTCGTAACCGACCCGCAGCTCGTCGGTGCGCAGGAGAGTGCTCATATTCTCTGGGTCCTCCGGAATTCTGTCGCGAGCAGCCACGCCAAGTACGCGCCGCCCAGGGCTGCAGTGACCACGCCGACGGGGAAGCCGAGGCGCTGCGCGAGGATGTCGGACGCGAGAAGGACGCTCGCACCGACGAGGGCTGAGCTCGTGAGGTTCAGTCCGGGGGAGCGTGTCAGCCTCCGGGCGATCTGTGGAGCCGCGAGGGCGACGAAGGAAATGGGCCCGGCGGCGGCGGTGACCAGCGCCGTGAGGGCGACTCCGACGACGACGGATGCCGATCGCACGGCGTTGGCACGCACCCCGACGCCGCGCGCCGCGTCGTCGCCCGATTCGAGTTGGCCGATGCTCGGCGCGAGGACCGCGAGGGCGATGACGAGGATCGCGAGGACTCCGGCGAGGGGGACGAGTTGCTCGTACCCGAGGCCGTTCAGAGAACCGGCGGCCCACACGGCCGCGAGCATCGCGGTGTCGACATCGACGAAGAGCATGAGGGCCGAGTTCAGCGACGACAGAAGCGCGCCGACTCCGATCCCCATGATGATCAGACGGAAAGGCTGGGCGCTTCCGTTGCGTGTGGCCAGCGCGTAGACGAGGACCGCGGTCGCGCATCCCCCGACGAGGGATGCCGCGGCGACGTCGAGGTATCGCGTCGACCCGACCCCCAACATCATCACGACCGCGCCCGTATACGATCCCGAAGAGAATCCGATGATGTCGGGTGAGCCCAGCGGGTTGCGCGTCAACGACTGGAAGATCGCACCCGAGAGCGCGAGCGCCACTCCGCACGCCAGCGCGAAGAGCGCACGCGGCAACCGCCACCCGGTGACGAGGAGTGTCGTCTGGGCGTCCGCGGTTCCGACGAGGGCGGAGGCGATCTGGACCAGGCTCAGCGGGTACGTTCCGACGGAGACCGCCACGATCGTCAACGAGAGGGCGATGACACCGAGAACGGTTCCGACGATCGCGCTGCGGCGACTCCAGCGACCGGAGACTCGTCCCCGGCGGAAGATGAGGACGCGATAGCCGAAATCGGTTCTCGCGCCCGCGTCCGCGGTGAGGGCATCAGAGGCTGTCACAGTCCGCTCGCCATCCGGCGCCGTGCGAGCAGGATCAGCACCGGAGCGCCGATGATCGCGGAGACCAGACCCACGCGGAGTTCGCCGTTGGGGAGGATGATCCGCCCGACCACATCGGCGAGCAGCAGCAGGATGGGGCCGCACACGAGTGTGTAGAGGGCGATCCACCGCTGGTCAGGACCGACGAACCAGCGCACGACGTGCGGAACCATCAAACCCACGAACGCGATCGGGCCCGCGAGGGCCGTCGCCGTTCCCGCAAGCAGCGTCACCGCCACGATCACGCCGACGCGCACGGTCCCGGTGCGCACGCCCAGTGACGTGGCGAGCTCGTCACCGAGGGCGAGAGCGTTCAGCGAGCGCGCCATCGCGAGTGACAAGACGAGTCCCGCCGCGATGAGCCAGGAGAGGCCGAGCACGACGCCGAGGTCTCTCCCTCCGACCGATCCCACGCCCCAGAATCGAAGATCCTGGAAGGCGTCGCGGTTCGCCAACGTCAGGGCGGTGGTGACGCCGCCGAGCGCAGCACTGATCGCGACGCCGGCCAGTGTCAGCCGGATCGGGTCGGCCTGTCGATGGCCGAGCGAGCCGAGCATGTACACCAGGACGGTCGCACCGGCGGCTCCACAGAGCGCGAACCAGACGTATCCCCACGGGGCTGCCACGCCGAAGACCCCCACGGCGATGGTCACCGCGAAGCTCGCTCCCGCATTGACGCCGAGGATCCCGGGGTCGGCGAGAGGGTTTCGAGTGAAGGCTTGGATGAGTGCCCCGCACATTCCGAGGGCGGGGCCGACGACGAGCCCCGTGACCGTCCGCGGCACGCGAAGCTGAAGGACGATCAGATGCTCGTCGTTCGCGGGGTCGAACTGCGTGAGCGCCGCCCACACGGTCGGGAGGGCGATATCCCGCGCTCCCACCCCGAGACTCAGCACGATGGCGGCGCCGAGGATGACGACGCACACGATCAGACCGCCCGTGCGGGGGCCGTTCGCGGTGACGAGACCTGCGCGGCGGGCCTCGAGCCGCAGACCCTCGGCGGCCGTCGGCGACTGTCGGCGAGAGATGGTCGGCATCCCTCAGAGTCCGGCTGTCTCGTACATCTCTGAGATCTGGTCGGCGATCTCTTCGGCGTCGCCCTCGCTGGCGTAGAGCGCATCGAGCCGGTCGTGGAACTCCTTCCCGAGCTGCTCGTAGCGCGCTTCCCACTCCTCCGCGTGGTCGGTCCAGTACCCCACGCACTTGTACGCTTCGCCCGCCAGCCGACGTTCGTGTCGGAGGTACTTCCGGGCGTCGCGGGTCAGACGGGTCTCGCCCGCGACCCACACGTACGTCTCCTGGTCGATGTTCGCTCGGCGCAGGGCGCTGACCAGCGCGCTCGGGGCGCGCCCGTTCCCGCTTCCTCGCAACCAGACGTAGGCGGGATGGATGCCGATCGCTTTCACGCCGAGCTGATGTTCGCTCGTGGGCACCTCGGCGATCACCGTCGTCTCGATCGCAGCGCCGGTCAGTTCCGCGATCCGGAGAGCCGCGGGAAGGGCGGGCTCGTCCGCGAGAAGAACTTGGCGGCGTGCCCACGAGGGACGGTCGTAGAGGGCGATGGGCGGGGTGAGCCCCACCCGCTGCCCGACGCGTGCTTGTGCCGCCCAGGCGGCCGCGACCCCACCCTCGTGCGACACGAAGTCGACGTCCACGGAGCCGGGGCGGTGCGCGCGGATCGTGTAGGTCCGCATGACGGAGGGCTCGACCCCTTCCGGGTAATCCCACCCGCGGCCGGCGACGAAGGGCAGTCGTACGTGCTCGTCGGGCTCGTCGGGGAAGAAGAGACGGACGTACTCGTCGCCGATGCCGGTCGTGGGGTAGTCGCTCATCTCCGGGCCGCCCAGAGTGACGCGGACCATTCCCGCCCCGACGCGGGCCACCGCCGTGACCTCGGCGCCGTGGACGCGGGGCGTGTATGTCGACGGGAGACCCGGGTAGGTGTCGCGCTCGTTCATTCGGCGGATCCTGATGCCGCGCGGACGACGGGCGTGCCCGCGACAGCGGACGAGAGGTCGTCGAGGAGTCCTTGGTCGATCGCCCACGGAACGCTCAACACCGACGGCACGGTGATCGCTGCCAACAGCGGAGGGTCCTGAACGTAGAAGTACCGTCCTTCCGCGATCGGTGCCCATCGAGCCATGAGCGGATTGGCCAAGGTCTGGTCGATCTTCTCGGGACTGTTGGCCCAGCCGACGTAGACGTCGGTGGAGAGGGTGTCCACGTTCTCGAGACTGACGTAGCCGTAGTACTGGTCGGCGAAAGTACCCACCGCCTCGTTCACCGACGGGGCATCGATCATCCCGAATCCGCGGAGCAGGTTCGTGCGAGGGTCTTCGGGCGAGTAGACCGCGAGGTCCGTCATGCCATCCTCGACCCATTCGCCGAAGATGAAGCTGCGTCCCGCGAGCTGGGGGTGGTCGTCGGCGGCCGCGCTGATCGTGTCCGTCGTCTGCGCGATGAGCTCTCGCGCTCGATCGGAACGTCCGAGAACGGTACCGGCGAGCTGCACGACATCCGACCAGCCGCCGTACGTCCACGGCGTCTGTGCGTAGGGAATCGTCGGGGCGATGTCGCTGAACTGCTTGTACTCCGCCTCCGTCATTCCCGAGTACGGGGCGAAGATCACGTCGGGCGCGTAGCTCAGCACCTCTTCGGGGTCGTAGGAGCCATCGCCGTCTGCGGTGAGCACCGGAGGAAGATCGGCGCCGAGCTCACCGGTCACGTAATCGGTGAACCACTCGGTGTAACCGTCCGTCGTGCCGTACTCGTGTGGCACCGCCACGGGGACGACACCCAGGGCGGCGACCGCGTCCTCCGCGCTGCTTCCCAGGACCACGACGCGCTCCGGGGCGGCGGAGATGGTCGTTTCCCCGTGCGCGTGAGAGATGGTCACCGGGAATTCGTCGGGGGAGTCGTTCGATGGCGAGATCGGGGCGGGTGACGCACAACCAGCGAGCGCGAGGACGCTGACGAGAACGACGGTTGCGGCCGAGCGGAGAGGAAGAGACATTGCGGTCCAGTCGGGTGTTCGGTGATCAGGTAAGGCAAACCTAACTACACCGTACGCAATCACTCTGTCGCGCAGAGGACAGAATGTGACGCTGGGGCGACAGTTCAGCGGTGATGACTCACGCGATAGGCACGAGGGGGCTGCTGGAGGATCCCGCGGAAAGCCGCCGTGAACGCGCTGTTGCTCGTGTACCCCACGCGACGAGCGACAATTCCGACGGGGATGCCGTCTTCCAGGAGGCGGATGGCGAGGGCGAGGCGGGCGCGTGTCCGCCACTGCGTGAACGTCCATCCCGTCTCCGCTTTGAACACTCGCGCGACGGTACGCGAGCTGTGCGCGGTCAGGGTCGCCCACTCTTCGAGCGAGCGGTCGTCGGCGGGGTCGTGCGCGAGGGATGCCGCGATCGGGGCGATTCGCTCATCGCGGGGGAGAGGGAGCTCGATGTGAGGTCGGGTTTCGCGTGTCACGAGGTCGAGGCACACGGTCTGCGCGCGCAGGCGCTGTGCGCGCGGCATCCCCGTGACCTCGAGGTGCTGCAGGAGCTCCCTGAGCGCGGAGCCCACCGTGACGTACCCCACCTCCTCGAGAGGAGCCGACGCCATTCTCGTGTCGATGAACGTCACCGCCAGTGTGGTCTTCAGAGATCGGCTCGCGCTGTGGACGGTACCGGCGGGAACCCACAGCCCTTGACCCAGCGAAAGGGGCCACTCGCGGCCGTCGGCGACGAGGGTCGCGGTCGCGCGCTCCGGATAGAACACCGCGTGCTCGACATGGGTGTGCGGCTCTTCGCGGCATCCGTTCTCGTCGTCCACGTATCGGAGAGCGAGTGTCCTCTTCGTCAGCAGATACCCGGTGGGAACGACGGCGGCCGTGCGCTCGACGTCTCGTCGCGGTACAGGCATGGGCTGTCAGTGTAGTGGCGGGGTGGGCACCGAGGGTGAGCCGGCTCTGCACGCGGCCCGCGGCCTGACCGCAGAGACGGCACATCGTTCAGGAGGGCGCGGGTGCTCATGCTCGATCGGTGGCGGAACGGGATGCGGCGGTCACGGTGACCGGGTCGTCGACGCGGTCTCCCGCGCGGCGGGGCTGGAGCCGCAGACCGTTTGCCCCGGCGGTGTCGTGAGGACAGGGGATGCCACCGGGACAGGTCGTTTCGGCGTGGATCGGCCTGTTCTCGTCGTGGAGCCTGTTCTCGTGCTGGCGGCGCGCGCGGTCGCAGTGGTCCGCGGCGGTGTCATCAGGACAGGGGATGCCACGGGAACAGGCCGTTTCGGCGCCGATCGCCCTGTTCTCGTCGCGGAGCATGTCCTCGTGACGGCGCCGGCGGGGGCAGCGGTCCGCGGCGGCGTCTCCAGAACAGGGGATGCCACGGGAACAGGCCGTCTCGGCGTGTATTGCCCTGTTTTCGTCGCGGAGCCTGTTCTCGTGGCCGTCGTCCCATGGGGTCTGATGACGCCGCTATCGTCGGGACCATGATCGACGATCCCGCGCAGCCCGTCGTAGAGACCGCCACTCTCACCGATGTCGACGCGCTGCTGGCATTCTGGGCGATCGCGGGCGAGAACGACGCGCGGCCGAGCGACTCGGCCCCGGTCGTCGAGGCGCTGCTCCGGCGCGATCCGGACGCGGTACTCGTCGTCCGCGCGGACGGTCGGATCATCGGCACCGTCATCGCGGGCTGGGACGGATGGCGCGCCCACCTCTACCGTCTCGCCGTCCACCCGGATCATCGTCGGCAGGGCATCGCCCACCTCCTCCTGGACGCTGCCGAGAACCGGCTGCGCGCACTCGGGGCGGGCCGGTTCGACGCGATGGTGCTCGACGGCAATGCCCTCGGCTCATCCGCCTGGGCGGCGCGGGGCTACGCGCCGCAGGCGCAGTGGCGGCGCTGGGTGCGCTCGGCGCACTGAGCCCCGGCATCCTGTGTCACGAGGACAGGGGATGCCGTGGGGACAGGCCGTTTCGGCGTGGAGCGCCCTGTTCTCGTTGCGGAGCCTGTTCTCGTGACGGCGGCGGCGGCGCCTGCGGTCCGCGGCCGTGTCATCAAAACAGGGGATGCCACGAGAACAGGCCGTTTCGGCGTCAATCGCCCTGTTTCCGACGCGGAGCCTGTTCTCGTGCTGGCGACGACGAGGCGCGCGCGGTCGCAGCGGTCCGCAGCGGCGTCACCAAAACAGGGGATGCCACCGGGACAGGTCGTTTCGGCGTGGATCGCCCTGTTTCCGACGCGGAGCCTGTTCTCGTCGCAGGTCACCCCCGGTGGAACGGGCAGCCCGACGGCGCGTCCGCGCGGCGCACCCGTCCGCCGGAACGCGGCTTGGTCGGCATCCGTCGTCTGTTCACCTCGAGGCCTCGGCCGCTGATGCGGATGCGCGGGTCGCTGAGGACGGCGATGGATGCCGCGAGCCCGGCGATCGCGAGCTTCTCGCCGGGGCAGCGGTGTCCGGTGGCGACGTCGGCGCCGCCGTGCGGGACGAAGGCCGCCAGCGCCTCGTAATCCTCGACGCCGCGGAAGCGTTCGGGGTCGAACGCCGAGGGGCGCTCCCACTCGCGGGTGTCGGTGTCGGTGCCGAGGATGTCGAGCACGACCCGGCCGCCGGCGGAGACGCGCTCGCCGTCGAGCTCGACGTCGGCGACGGCCCAGGCGGGCAGCATCGGAACGAAGGGTGCGGTGCGGCGGATCTCCTGCGCGAACATCGTGGCGAGCTCCCCGCCCACGAGTGACCCGCGCTCGGCGGTCTCGGCCGCGATGCGCTCCCGCCATTCGGGCCGGTCGTGCAGCTCTTTCGCGGCGAACGCGACGAAGCGCGACACGGCGATCATCGGGCGGAAGCTGTTCTGCAGCTCGATCCCCGCACGCTTCGCCGGCAGCAGCTCGTCGTCGCGGTCGCGGTGCCACGCCCACGCGTGCAGCGCGGTGCCCTCGGCGGGGTCGAGGGTGCCCGCGCGCACGGCCTTGATCAGCTCGGCCGCGTGCCTGTCGGACCACCGGCGATTCAGCAGCGCCAGGGCGAACTCCGGCGAGTAGGGCACGCCGAACCCGTCGACGATCTGTGCCTGCCGCTGCGCCCACCGCGTCTTCGCCGCCGGGGTGCCGGGGATGCCGGCCCACCGCATGATCGCGCGGCCCAGGGCTCCCACGGCCGCTTCGTACGCCGAGCGCTCGCCGCCGGCGAGCCACGCGTCGAGCTCGCCGCGCCACTCACGGTCGAGCTCGGGGAGCAGCCGCGCGACCTCGGTGTCGTCGTAGAGCACGTCAACGAACGTGGCTTTGCGGTGGCGGTGCTCGTCGCCGTCGAGGCTGTGCACCGAGCCGTGGCCGAACAGCGACTCCTGGATGAACGCCGGCATCGAACCGTGGCGGCGGGTCAGTGACTCGTCGTAGAAGAGCCGCACCCCCTCCTCGCCGCGGACGAAAAGCGCCTCGCGCCCCAGCAGGCGGAACGGCACGGCGCGAGCACCGCGGTCGGCCCGGCGCCACAGATGAGCACCGAAGTCATAGCCGCGCACGAGGAGCGAGAGCGAGTCGTCGCGGAGCAGGGCGAGGGGGGATGCCATCCCCTCACGGTTCCACGGAGGTTCCGGGCGACCGAGGGGGCGGCGCATCCCCTTCCCGTGTGGTATCGCCTGAGGGGGCCTGCGCCTCAGGGGCGAACTCCGCGGGACAGGCGGGCGGTGCCGCGACCGTCGCCGCGGCTGCCCTGCCGATAATGGGAGCGTGGAAGCCTGGGAGACGCGCGAGTGGTTCGCTGAGTACCTCGAGGCTCTGAACCGGCACGATGTCGAGGCGGTCCGTGCCTTCCTCGACCCGCGGGTGCGTCGCGCCCACCGCCCGGCCGGAGCAGAGGCCTGGATCGCCGACCACGCCGAGCTCCTGCACGCCTTCCCCGACTGGCAGTGGAAGAGGATCCAGGTCATCGTCGAGGACGACCGGATCGCGAGCCACCTGCGCGGCTCGGGGACGCACACGGGCGCCTTCCGCCACCTCGCCCCCACCCGTCGCCGCGTGAACATCGCCTCCTTCGCGATGTACCGCCTGGCACGGGGCCGCATCGTCGAGGCATCCGGGACCGACGATGCCGAGCAGATCACCGCTCTGCTGCGCTGACGCGGCGTCACCCGCAATGTGACCGCCACGAGAGACCGACGATCCGGAGTGATCGGAAGGACCGTCGGTGTCAAGGCGCCTTCTCTGTCGGATGCACCCGATACGGTCGAATCGGTCGACTCGCCCCGGGCGAAAGGAAGATGCGTATGAATACGACTGAGCGCCCCGCGGCGGGGGTGGTGTGGGCCCGCGTCGAGGAGGGCTTCCATGTGGGAAGCCGTCGCGGTGTCTTCCTCGGGTACATCGACCGCCAGTCCGACGGGCATTTCCTCGCCGTCGACGGCACGTCGCGCGTCGTCGGTCGCTTCGCCGCGCTGACCGCGGCCATGGCAGCGGTGACGAACGGGCAGCCGCCGATCGATGACGAGATCCTCCTCACCGAGATCCGCGTGCCGAGCTCGCGCTCCCTCGACGCGAGCGGAGCCCCGTGATGGCGGCTGGCCTGATCTCCGTGGCGTACGTCAGCAGCGAGGCGGAGCCGTTCGACGACGCCCGTCTCGCCGAGCTCCTCACGCACAGCAGGGCCGCCAACCGCGCCCGCGACGTGACGGGCATGCTGCTGCATCGCCGTGGCCGGTTCTTCCAGGTCGTCGAGGGCCCTGAAGACGCCGTCGAGGAGCTGTTCGAGAAGATCGCGGTCGATTCGCGGCACCGCGACATCCGTGTCCTGCTGCGCGAGGACATCGAGGTGCGCCGCTTCGACGAGTGGACCATGGGCTACGAGCCCATCGTCGAGCCGACCACGCCCCCGCCGGACGGGTTCCGCGACACCTTCGACGACCTCGCATCCGAGGATGAAGAAGCGACCTCTCGCGCGGTCCACGAGCTGACGGTGTGGTTCCGCGCGCGGATCGCCCCGGCCCGCTGACCTGCGCCGGGTTCGTGTTTGAGCGAGCCCCGCGGATGCGGTGGGCGCTCGCGCCGCGACCTACAGCGGAGGATCGAGTGCGCGAAGCGCGGCATCCATCTCCTCGGCCATGTGCGCGTACCCGATCTCGTTCGGATGCAGTCCGTCGCTTGCCATCCAGCTGTCGGAATCGTCGGCGTAGTGCCCGTCGAGCCACCGGCTGGCTCCCGTGATCTTGTCGGCACCGATCCGGTCGGCGGCGTCGCTCACCCACCCGATGATGACGTCGACGGACTCCGGCCGTTCCGCGGTGTACCAGAACGGCTCCACCACGATGATGCGCGCATCCGGGAGCCCGTCCCGCAGCCGCGTGAGGTCGTCGTCGATCGCGGCCCGGATGCGGTCGGCGGCACGGTCGTAACTGAAGTTGTCGTTGAGCCCCATGGTCACGAACACGATGTCGGGCTGGTCCGCGATGATCTGCGTCGGGATGTCGTTCAGGCCCGGACCCATGCTGTCGCGCCGGTTGACGAAGCCGAGGCCGTTCTCGCTGCGGTTGATCTCGTTCCAGCCGCGTGAGGTGCTGACGATCGTCGACCAGCGGTCCTCGATCGAGCTCACCCCCGTGCCGCGCGTGTAGGAGTCGCCGTAGAACGCCACGGTGGGGCCCGTCGTCGACGGTGCCGCGGCGGGTAGCGTCGGACTGCACGCCGTCAGCAGGCTCAGGAGAGCGGCCACCGCCGTCAGGCCGAGGAGTCGTCGCCGGGTCATCCCCTCATTCTCGGCGCGTTCGCGCGAGTCGGGGCCGTCAGACAGGGGACCGGGATGACCTCGCGGAACTGCCCGGTGGCGCCGCGCGCTAGGGTCTCGGGGTGACCCCGCGCCGTGCCCGCCCCCTCGCGCGACTGGTCGCCGCGATCGTCGCGGTCGTCATCGTCCTCATCGCTTATGGGCTGCGCGTCGCCGCGGGGGACGGCAATCCGTTCGACTTCTTCGGCTACTTCACCAATCAGACGAGCAGCCTGACCGCGGTCGTCGTGATCGTCGTCGCGTTGCGTCAACTGTCGGGGCACCGGATTCCCCGAGCCCTCGTCGTCGCCTGGGGCGTGGGCGCGGCGTGTCTCGTCGTGGTGGCGCTCGTCTACAACGTCCTCGTGCCGGGCACCGGCACGGCTCCACCGTGGGTCAGCGTCATTCTGCACGTCGCCTTCCCGGTGTTCGTCGTGGGTGATTTCGCGTCGGCATCCGATCGCCCGCGTCTGCCGTGGCGCGCGATCTGGTGGGTGCTGCCGTACCCGTGCCTGTGGCTCGCGGTCGTCCTCCTGCGCGGGCAGACGGACGGATGGGTGCCGTACGGGTTCCTCCTGCCCGAACGCGGGCTCGTGTCACTCGCGGCTCATGTCATCGGCATCCTCGCGCTGCTGATGGCGGCAGCCGCAGCCGTGTGGGGGCTGAGCCGGTGGCGGGCGCGGCCGCCCCTGCGGCCCTGACGCCGCTCGGGATGCCGTCGGGCTTTCGGATGCGACCACGGCCTTGCCGGTCGTGGCCGCGGTGTCGGTGCGCTCAGCCTGCCGGGTCGACGGACGCCGCGAGACGCTCGACGTGTCTCGCGATGCGCGCCGCGCGCAGCGTGTCGCTCGACGCGGTGACCACGGGATGCAGCACGGAGTAGCGCTCGGTCTTGGTCAGGGCATCGAAGGCGCGAGCGGCCGGGGGATGGGCATCGAGGGCCGCTCGCAGGTCGGCCGGAACCTCGATGGTCGCGGATCCCGCATACGCGCGCTCCCACCGGCCGTCGGCCTGCGCACGGGCGATCTCCTCGGCCCCGCGCGGCCGCATCCGCCCTTGGGCGGCAAGACGCGCCACGATGTCGACGTTGCGCGTCGACCACAGCGACCGCGCGCGCCGCGGGGTGAAGTGCTGGCGGAAGGTGGCGGCATCCCGCGACTGTTTCCGCCCGTCGATCCAGCCGCTGCAGAGGGCTTCGTCGAGAGCCTCGGCGTAGGTCAGAGAGGTGGGCTCGGTCGTGCCCTTCTTGGCCAAGACGAGCCAGACGCCGTCGCTCGTGCTCTCGTGGTCGTCCAGCCAGGCGCGCCAGTGCGCGGCATCGGCGACGGTCAGTTCGGGGGCGTCAGCCACGTCGTCTCCTTCGCGCGGGGGTCTGTGGGGAGAGTAGCGCGGGGGTCGGACATCGGGGTGCGCGCTCGTCCGTCTGCCCCTACGGGCCGCGCGGAGCCTCCGGCGGCGTGGGCCTCCCCACCGCCCCTCCACGTCCCGGCTGCGCCGGGCCGCGGAGCCTCCGGCGGCGTGGGCCTCCCCACCGCCCCTCCACGTCCCGGCTGCGCCGGGCCGCGGAGCCTCCGGCGGCGTGGGCCCACCCGAGGCTTCGATTCGCGACAACACGAAAGCCCTCCCGAACGGCCTACGGCCGCCCGTGAGGGCTTTGAGGGGCTGACGGGAATCGAACCCGCGCTGTCTGCTTGGGAAGCAGAAGTTCTGCCATTGAACTACAGCCCCGGATGCCTCGCGGCAACCCGGCCAGCATAACAGGGTGCGCTCCGACACCGAGATCGCGCCCGTCACCCGAGATGACCGGCGTTCCGCGGCAATCGGGGGTCATCTCGCGAAGGGCGGGTCATCTCGACGGCGCAGGGGCCCGGCGCGCGGCGGGCGGGGTGTGGAGGTGAGAACACGTGGGCGCGGCAGCGAGGCACCTCTAGGCTGATGCCGTGCTGCTCTCCGATCGCGACATCCGTGCCGAGCTCGCCGACGGGCGTCTCGGCCTCGACCCCTTCGACCCGGCGATGGTGCAGCCGTCCAGCGTCGACGTGCGGCTCGACCGGTACTTCCGGCTTTTCGACAACCACAAGTACCCCTTCATCGACCCCGCCGAGGATCAGCCCGAACTCACGCGTCTCATCGAGGTCGACCCGGATGAGCCGTTCATCCTGCACCCGGGCGAATTCGCCCTCGGCTCCACCTACGAGCGGGTCTCCCTGCCCGACGACGTCGCCGCGCGACTCGAGGGGAAGTCGTCGCTCGGCCGTCTCGGACTCCTGACGCACTCGACCGCCGGGTTCATCGATCCCGGGTTCTCGGGTCACGTCACGCTCGAGCTCTCGAACGTCGCGACCCTGCCCATCAAGCTTTGGCCGGGTATGAAGATCGGGCAGGTCTGCTACTTCCGCCTGACCTCGCCCGCCGAGAACCCCTACGGGGCGGGGCCGTACGGCAACCGCTACCAGGGACAGCGCGGTCCGACGGCCTCGCGCTCCGCGCTGAACTTCCACCGTACCGACGTGGGGGCGACCGACGCGGGGTCCGCCGGAGGCTGAGCTCCCGCCGCGCTCGCGAGCAGCGGCGCGCTGAGCCGCCACGCCGGCGAGAAGCGGTGCGCCGAAGGGACGCACCGACTTCTCGCGTGTCCCCTCCGTCGTCCGGTCATCACTCGGATGCCGCGGCCTCGCGGCCGCGGACGAATCCGGCGTCGAATCCGCGCTCGAACGCACGCTGTGCGGCGCGGTGGGCACGGTGCGGACCGCCGTGACGGTCACCGCGGTCGTGGCGTTCGCCTGAGGCATCCATCGGGTGCTGATCCCCGCGAGGGGAGTGGCGGTGCATTCCCCGTCCGAAGACACGCGGACCGAAGCCGTGCGCGTCGCGGTCGAGACGGCCGGGGCCGTATCCGTCGCGTCGGTGCTCGCCGTGGCCGTGCGTGCCGTGGCCGTGCTCGTCGCGCTGGTGCGCAGCGTGACCGTGATCGGCGCGCGCGTCGTGGTCGAGGCTGGCGCCGCGCGGGCCGGGACCGAACCCGTCGCGATCGAACCCGCCGCGCCGACCGAAGCCGGGGCCGCCGAAGCCGAGGCCGCCGAATCCGGGTCCGAAGCCGGGACGCGAGCCCGGGCCGAAGCCCCATCCGTGCCCGCCCCGGGATCCCCGCTCGGCGGGAGTCTCGGCATCCACTCCGAGCGCGTCGGCGATGGCGTCGAGCGCGGTCGTGAGCCGGGTCAGGTCGTGGGCGGGGAGGTCGTCGAGCAGGGCGGCGCGGTCGGCGTCGACGCGGTCGAGAACGGCCCGGCCCTCGGTGGTGAGGACCCAGGCGTCGTCGACGCGCTCGATCCACCCGCGCTCGGCGAGAGCGCCGACGCGCTTGCCGCCGCGAGCGATCCGGTCGCTCACCCAGGGGGCGTCGAGCCGTCCGTCGATGACGCTGAGGATCCCGATGGTCCGCGGGTCGAGGTCGCTCTCGCGGAGGTGCTCGAACAGGCGGTGATGCAGCGCGTGACCGACCGAGGTGAGGCGGTGGGCGAGGTTGCGGGCATCCAGGGAAGAGGAGGAGGTGTTCATGGGGTGTCCTTTCGTGGCGGACGTTCCGCCGATACATGTCATGTGACAACGAATGTACTGTGACATGTATTCCAGATACTTGTCAAGCGACATGTAAAATCGCCGCATGGCCACAGACCCCGCCGACGAGATCGCCGCCGCCCTGGCTCGCCTGCGAGGTCGTCGTCCGCGTCCGCCGTTCGGCCCGGACGAGCATCACCACCACCCGCACGGCCAGGGGCACGGAGGTCCGTGGGGTCGTGGCGCTCCGCCGTGGGCGGACCCCTCCGCCGGGCGCTTCGGCGGACCCGCGCGCCTGCGCGTGCTCGACGCGCTCGTTGCGGCATCCACGCCCCTGTCGGTGAGCGACATCGCCACGGCGGTCGGCGTGGATCAACCGCGGGCCTCGCGGCTGGTCCAGCAGGCGACGCAGATGGGGCTCGTCGCGCGCGAGCCCGACCCCGACGACGCCCGCCGCACCCGCGTGCGCCTGACGGAGGACGGCGAACGGCTGATCTCGGGCTTCCGCGGTCGGCGACGGGATGCCGTGCGCTCCGCGCTGGAGTCCTTCGGCGACGACGAGCGCGCCGAGCTCGCGCGTCTGCTGGCGAAGTTCGCCGACGCGTGGCCGCGCGACTGAGCCTGCGGCATCCGCGTCCGGTCGACCGGGCAGCTGCGATCTCCGTCGGCGCGAGGGAGCGGACTCGCGAGAGCACCCGTTCTGCGCGAGGTGACACGTTCGGGTGGGGATGCACCGTGTGATCTCGACACGATCGTGTGCGCGGTGCGCGGTGCGCGGTGCGCGGTGCGCGGTGCGCTGGGCGCGGGGCGCGGGGCGCTGGGTGCGGGGCGCTGGGGGCGCGGCGCCTGGGGACGTGCTGTGCGCGCCGGTGCGCGGCAGGCCGGCCCGGCGCGGATCAGGCGATGACCGCGGGCTTCGCCTTCACGGGGAGCATGAGCACCAGGCCCGCGGTCAGGATCAGCACGAGGCCCAGGATGCCGAGGCGCGTGTCGCCCGTCAGCGAGACGAAGAGCGCGAACAGGCCCGGCGCGAGGAACGACACCGCGCGCCCGGTCGTGGCGTAGAGGCCGAAGATCTCACCCTCGCGCCCCTCGGGAGCCACCCGCGCGAGGAACGACCGGCTCGCCGACTGCACCGGCCCGACGAACAGTCCTAGACCCAGTCCCGCGGCCCAGAATGCCGGGACCGAGGTGCCGATCAGCAGGATCACGCACCCGAGCACGATGAGGCCGATCAGCGACACCAGGATCACCCGCTTGGGGCCGAAGCGGTCGTCGAGGCGCCCCGCGAAGATCGTGCTGACGCCCGCCACGACGTTCGCGGCGACGGCGAAGTACAACACCTCGGTGGGGCTGAACCCGAACACCTGCGCGGCGATGATCGCCCCGAAGGTGAAGACGCCGGTGAGCCCGTCGCGGAACACCGCGCTCGCGACGAGGAAGAGCAGCACGTGGCGGCTGTCGCGCCACAACGAGCGGAGCGTCGCCCACAGCACCGCGTACGAGCGGAAGAAGCCGACGCGCACCTCGCGCCGCTGCGCCGGGATCTCCGGCACGCGCACCAGCACCGGGATTGCGAAGACGGCGAACCAGGCGGCGGATGCCAGCACTGCCAGGCGGATGTTCAGGCCGCCCTCCTTCGGAACGGCGAGCAGGCCACCGGCATCCGGATTCCCGAAGCCCTGGATGAACAGCACCAGGAGGAGGACGAGCAGCACGATGCCGCCGACGTATCCCATGCCCCAGCCGAAGCCCGAGACGCGTCCGATGTTCTCGCGCGTCGAGACCTGCGAGAGCATCGCGTAGTAGTTCACGCTGGCGAACTCGAAGAAGACGTTCCCGACCGCGAGCAGGGTCGCACCCAGCACGAGGTAGGCCGGTGTCGCCTCGACGAAGACCATCGCGGCCATGGCCAGCACGATCATGCCGGTGTTGACGCCGAGCCAGAGCTTGCGTCGGCCCGTTCCGTCCGAGCGCTGGCCGAGGACCGGCGCGAGAAGCGCCACCACCACGCCGGCGATCATGAGCGCCAGGCCGACGAGGCTGGCGTTGTCGGCCAGCGCCCGCACGAGCGCGGGATCCGCGGCGTTCCCGTCTGCGGCGGCGACGACGGCCGGGTCCACGAACAGCGAGCTGGCCAGATAGGTGCTGAAGACGAACGTCGTCACGACGGCGTTGAAGGCGGCCGAGCCCCAGTCCCACAGTGCCCACGCGAGGACCGGGCGGCGGGTGTCGGAGGCGGGCGCGGGGGAAGGCATGTCGGTCACGCTACGGTCCTTCGATGAACACCCGGTGGTGCCGGGATCCTGCCGCGCCGACCTCGACGCGCGGGTTCAGGTTATCCCCACGCCCGCGCGGCGGCCGGGAGCGGACTACCGTGGAGTCATGGCATCCCAATCCCCTGTCGACTCCGCTGAGGCGGAGACCACCCCCGAGAAGCTCACGTTCTCCGATCTGGGTCTGGATGCCAACGTGCTCAAGGCCCTCAAAGACGTCGGCTATGAGACCCCCTCGGCCATTCAGGCCGCCACGATCCCCGTGCTGCTGCAGGGCCGCGACGTCGTCGGCCTCGCCCAGACCGGAACCGGCAAGACCGCGGCGTTCGCGCTGCCGGTGCTGTCGCAGATGGAGACGGGTCACAAGAACCCGCAGGCACTCGTGCTCGCCCCCACCCGCGAGCTCGCGCTGCAGGTGTGCGAGGCCTTCGAGAAGTACGCCGCCCACATCAAGGGCGTCTCGGTCCTGCCCGTCTACGGCGGTCAGGGCTACGGCCAGCAGCTGTCGGCCCTGCGCCGCGGCGTCGACGTGATCGTCGGCACGCCCGGTCGCATCATGGACCACCTCGACAAGGGCACGCTCGACCTCAGTGAACTGAAGTTCCTCGTGCTCGACGAGGCCGACGAGATGCTCAAGATGGGCTTCGCCGAAGACGTCGAGACGATCCTCGCCGACACCCCGTCGACCAAGCAGGTCGCGCTGTTCTCGGCGACCATGCCGGCGCAGATCCGCCGCATCTCGGCGCAGTACCTCAACGACCCCGAAGAGATCACGGTCAAGACCAAGACCACGACCTCGGCGAACATCACGCAGCGCTACCTCGTGGTGTCGTACCAGCAGAAGATCGATGCGCTCACCCGCATCCTCGAGGTCGAGAACTTCGAGGGCATGATCGTCTTCACGCGCACCAAGAACGAGACCGAGACGGTTGCCGAGAAGCTGCGCGCCCGCGGCTACACCGCGGCGGCCATCAACGGCGACATCGCCCAGGTGCAGCGCGAGCGCACGGTCAACCAGCTGAAGTCGGGCAAGCTCGACATCCTCGTCGCCACCGACGTCGCCGCACGCGGGCTCGATGTCGAGCGCATCAGCCACGTCGTCAACTACGACCTGCCGATCGACACCGAGTCGTACGTGCACCGCATCGGCCGCACGGGACGCGCCGGACGCACCGGGGATGCCATCAGCTTCGTCACGCCGCGCGAGCGGCGGATGCTCACCGCGATCGAGAAGGCCACGCGCCAGCCGCTGACCGAGATGTCGCTGCCCAGCGTCGACGACGTCAACGCCACGCGCCTGACGCGCTTCGACGACGCGATCACCGCGGCGCTCGAGGACACCGCTGCGATTGCGACGTTCCGCGACGTCGTCGCGCACTACGTCGCGCACCACGACGTGCCCGAGGCCGACGTCGCCGCGGCCCTCGCCGTGGTCGCGCAGGGCGACACCCCGCTGCTGCTCGAGGAGGAGACGATCGCGCCGCAGCGCTTCGACCGCGACCGCCCCGCCCGCGAGCCGCGCGATGGCTCTTCCCGCGACGGCGGTGAGCGTCGCGGCGGCGGCGGGCGTTTCGCGACGTACCGCATCGCCGTCGGTCGGCGCCAGCGCGTGGAGCCGCGCCAGATCGTCGGCGCCCTCGCCAACGAGGGGGGCCTGCGCCGCAACGACTTCGGGGCGATCCAGATCCGCCAGGACTTCTCGCTCGTGGAGCTTCCCGCCGACCTTTCGCGCGACACGATCAACCGCCTCGCCGATACCCGCATCTCGGGCCAGCTCATCGACCTGCGCCTCGACCAGGGCGGACGTTCCGCCAAGCGCAGCGACCGGCCGCAGCGCCGCGATCGCGATCGCGACTGAGTCCGCGGCATCCGTTCGTCGCCCCGTTCCCTCTCGAGGGCGCGGGGCGACGTCGTTTCCGGGTCGCGGGGCGAGGTCGTTTCGGGATTTGCGGCGTCGCGGGGGTGCCGGGGAGGCGGGTTTGGGGCGGGTTCTGCCGTTCGGGGCGTGAATATCGCGCCCCAGACGGCGTATCGCGCCCCAAACCCCCGGGTGGAGGCCGGGTGCGGCCGACATCCGGGATGCCGCAGACGCGTGGCATCCGGAAGTTGAGCCAATTCATATCAAGTCTGCTTGACGCTTCGGAACGCCTGCGATAGCGTTGAGTCATCGCGGCTCAACCCCGCGAGAAGACTTCAGAGAAACCCCCGAGTCCGGCATCGGCCGGCTCACAACCAAGGAGACACAAATGCCCCGTGCAGTGGGAATCGACCTCGGTACGACCAACTCCGTCGTGAGCGTCCTCGAGGGCGGCGAGCCCAAGGTCATCGCCAACGCCGAGGGTTTCCGCACGACCCCCTCGGTCGTCGCGTTCACGAAGGACGGCGAGGTGCTCGTCGGCGAGACCGCCAAGCGCCAGGCCGTGACCAACGTCGACCGCACCATCTCCAGCGTCAAGCGCCACATGGGCACGACCTGGACCTTCGACGTCGACGGCAAGAAGTGGACGCCGCAGGAGATCTCGGCCCGCATCCTGCAGAAGCTCAAGCGCGACGCCGAGGAGTACCTGGGCGACAGCGTGACGGATGCCGTCATCACCGTCCCCGCCTACTTCAACGACGCCGAGCGTCAGGCCACCAAGGAGGCCGGTGAGATCGCGGGCCTGAACGTCCTGCGCATCATCAACGAGCCCACCGCCGCGGCTCTCGCGTACGGCCTCGACAAGGGCAAGGAAGACGAGCTCATCCTCGTCTTCGACCTCGGTGGCGGAACGTTCGACGTCTCGCTGCTCGAGGTGGGCAAGGACGACGACTTCTCGACCATCCAGGTGCGCTCCACCGCCGGTGACAACCGCCTCGGTGGCGACGACTGGGACCAGCGGGTCGTCGAGTACCTCATCAAGCAGTTCAAGGACACGACCGGCGTCGACGTCTCGGGCGACAAGATCGCTCTCCAGCGTCTGAAGGAAGCGGCCGAGCAGGCCAAGAAGGAGCTGTCGAGCTCGACCTCGACCAGCATCAACCTGCCCTACCTGTCGCTCACCGACTCCGGCCCCGTCTCGCTCAGCGAGACCCTCACCCGCGCGAAGTTCGAGGACCTCACCAAGGACCTCCTCGACCGCACCCGCAAGCCCTTCTCCGACGTCATCCGCGAGGCCGGCGTCAAGGTCGACGACATCGCGCACGTGGTGCTCGTCGGTGGCTCGACCCGCATGCCCGCGGTCGCCGAGCTCGTGAAGAAGGAGACCGGCAAGGACGCGAACAAGGGCGTCAACCCCGACGAGGTCGTGGCCGTGGGCGCTGCCCTGCAGGCCGGTGTCCTCAAGGGTGAGCGCAAGGACGTGCTGCTCATCGACGTCACCCCCCTGAGCCTCGGCATCGAGACCAAGGGCGGCATCATGACCAAGCTCATCGAGCGCAACACCGCCATCCCCACCAAGCGCAGCGAGACCTTCACCACCGCCGACGACAACCAGCCGTCGGTCGCGATCCAGGTCTTCCAGGGCGAGCGCGAGTTCACCCGCGACAACAAGCCGCTCGGCACCTTCGAGC
>Ga0308171_1001011_pt1 | contig 44047 bp, 55 predicted proteins | sample PhyGR1_FD_202135 | JGI IMG/M metagenome (GOLD analysis project Ga0308171, IMG submission 202135) | Phyllosphere microbial communities from UC Gill Tract Community Farm, Albany, California, United States - DLSLSG.R1 | ecosystem: Host-associated > Plants > Phyllosphere > Unclassified | place: USA... | reverse complement strand
AAGGCGTAATGCCAGCACCAGTTGTCAGAAATGCGGACTGGTTGGAAAACTTTCCATCCTTGCGTATCGCTGCCCGCTTTCGCATGCACATCTGTTGATGTCCGAAGACCTCAGAACGTGCATGCTATGCGGCTCGCTATTCTTGATCCCTATGTGTACAGGATAGTGGCAATTTGCCGATTTACTAGAGGCAGGACCCGTCGGAGGGCGTTTTCAGGATGGATGGCAAGCTTTTTTACCTGATGGGGCCGTCCGGTTCGGGCAAGGACAGCCTGATCGAAGCATCGCGTGAGCCATTGCGTGAGTTGAACTGTGAAGTGATGCGCCGGGTGATTACCCGATCGGCGGAGTCAGTCGGCGAAGATGCAATCGGCGTGACGCCTGAAGAGTTCGACCGGCGACAGCACGCTGGCGCTTTTTCCTTAGCCTGGCAAGCCAACGGCCTCTCTTACGGCATTCCAAGGGAAATGGATGAATGGTTGCAAGCGGGCCGGCACGTATTGGTTAACGGGTCGAGAGCGAACCTGCGTCAAGCAATGGAGAAATATCCAACGCTGGTGCCGGTTCTGCTGACAGTCAACGATGAGGTCCTGCGTAAGCGCCTGCTCAAGCGTGGCCGGGAAACCCCTGAGCAAATCGACGCAAGACTCGCGCGCAACGCACTGTTCAAAGACCGCAGATCCAGCGACAGCCCCGTTCATCAGATCGAAAATTCTGTTGATCTTGCTGAAGCTGTCTCTGCATTACTTGAGCTGATCCGGCTCAACGCAGAACCGGATCAAACTTGATCTTGCGCCCTGCAATCAGCGCCAGCACAAACAGCACCGCAAACACGCCACAGCCAACCAGAGGCAAGGTGACTTCCGTCTCCTCGAACAGCGCCAGATGGGTAACGCCACTCAGTAAAGCGAGGATCAGAAATCCCGTCGCTGATTTGGACATGTTGTACTCCTGAAAATATTTCAAAAAACCAGACGTTCGGTGGTCGGCGCCGAGGCTAGCTCAGGCTCGCTGACCATTTGCGTAGAGGCATCGCTGCGATCACTCAGCACCGCCCACTGCGGCGCTTTCTGCACCTGCAAGTAATGCGGCATGCGCTGCGCCACTGGCTGCTCGATGTCCGCCTTGGGAAAAAAATGCGATCCGAGCAAGAAGGCCAATGCCGCTGCGTTTGCAAGCAAGAGGGTGCTGTTCATGGCACGACGCTCCAAATTGTTCTTTTTGATAGAACAGCCATAGCAGTCGCCGTGCCAACAGTGTAACGGCTGATAAGTCCTTTAAAAACAAGGGTTTGGTAAGGTTTTTCGGGCGGCACTGATTGCAAACTGCAATGACCGCTTTTTCGCGTAGTGCAAATTGCCCGGTAAAAGTTCCCACAATCTTGCACGGCGCCTGCCTACACTTAAAAAGCCCTACGGACGACATGACAAAACAGGGGCCGGCCGTTAACATGCACGCCGTCTGTCGCCCCGCGTACAGCGCGCTTCAATCAGTGTCTCAGTAGCTCAATTGGATAGAGCATCCCCCTCCTAAGGGGAAGGTTGGCAGTTCGAACCTGCCCTGGGACACCATATAATTCAAGGCTCCTAGGCTTATCTCTAAAACGTGTTGCCGCGCCGTGACAGCGGTGTGGCAGCAAGCGTAGTTAATACTAGGGGTTTCCGAACCGTCGATGCATTCGGCGGCTCCTCTCCAGAGCCGTGGTTTCAGGCAATTCTGCTATATCTATCTCTGGTCCTTGCCAAATCGTTTTACATATTTTGACTTCAATTACGGCTCACGCAGACGGGCCGACTAGTCTCTTAAAGATGTGTACTGCTGCCAACGAGAGAATTTGTATGCAATCCGAACACGGTCGAATCGACGGCGACATTGAGCTTAATAGTGGACTTTCACTTTACGGTATGGCGTGCGGGGACATTGTCGTCAAATCGGGAGGGCTTTTACTGCTGTACGGGATGTGCACGAAAAATGTTGTCATCCAGCCAGGCGGTGCGGCCAAAATCTACGGGATGGTCAAAGGCGACACTCTGAATCAGGGCGGAGTACTTGAGGTTCATGGCGCAGTGCATGGACAGGTGATAACGGAGAGTGGCAACTCAGTAATCTCGCCCTCCGCTTCTGTACGGGGCTCTACGCAGTCCTCGCGAGGTAACTCGCAAGCTATCGGCCTGATCGGCGGCGCGACATTAGGAGCTGCTTTGGGCGGACCTGTTGGGGCTGTAGTCGGAGGGGTAATAGGCGCAATTTTAGGCAACGAATCTAAAGAGCGTGGCTGATGGATACCACTACAATTGGAATAGCGCTTGGCGTTTCATTGTCTGTCCTTTACGCGGGTTTCAGGGCGATAAACAAACAACCCTTTGACCTCAATCACACGGTTCTAGTTTTTCTATCTGCTTTCAGCGTGCCGGGTGGAGTCGCAATTATCGCCGCTGGTTTCGTGGGGCGCGCTGAAAACCTGCCATCGTCGTGGCGGGAGCACGTCACAGTTGCTGGTATCGTCGCTATTGGTCTAGCAGTTCGATACGTGTGCTCGGCGTTCCAAGAAACATGGCAGATGAGAGCTAGGCCCGCGGAAAGCGGCTCACCTTCAGAAGGTCAAGAATAGCTCTCACGTCCGTAGCCACTTTATGTTCATCAACCCCGCGGAAATGGAGTTGTTTCTTAAAGACTCCATCTGTAAGCGCTACAGCTCGAGTTGCGCACTATCCCTAATGCGCAGAACGGTTGTTGTAGAACAGTTCGCGTGTCTAGCAGTGGCTCTTATACCAAGGCCGGCACCTAGTAACTCAGCGACACGTTTGTGCAGATCGGCGTCGACCGGCCGCCCCTGGTACTTGCCAGCAGCTTTAGCTTTCTCGATGCCCTGGGCCTGGCGTTCGCGGCGCTGCTCGTAATCCTTGCGCGCGATCGCGGCCATCATTTCCACCAGCATCGAGTTGATCGCCCCTAGCATCCGACCGGTGAACTCGTCTCCTTTCGTGTCCTGCATTCCCTGGTGGCTGGTTGGCAGATCGAGCGCCACGATGCGCAGGCCCTTGGAGTCAATCGCGGCCTTGAGCTTCTGCCAGTCCTCCACAGGAAGGCGTGAGAGGCGGTCTATCGACTCGACCAGCAGAACGTCACCCTTGCGCGCATCTTTGAGCAGGCGCAGCAGCTCTGGCCGATCCGCCGTGGCGCCGCTGGCGTTCTCAAGGTATACACTCGCGATAACCTTGTTGTGGTCACTGGCGAACCGCTCGAGCGATGCCCGGGCGCGGCCAGCATCCTGCTCTTCGGTGGATGCTCTAAGGTATGCGCGGATGAACATGGTGTGCTTCCCGTATCAGTTAAGGTGTATCACTAATACTGTTGCACTTTGAGTGTGACTTATCAAGCGGAAAGGGCAAATAAACGCAAATTTACGCGTATCAGCTCAGGCATAGCTAAAAAAATCGTGTACTGAACGATCCACCGAGCTAAGCTCGTAACGTCAAAACGATATCACTGCGCCCAGCTCAAGAAATAGAAAGGAATCATATGCACTCGTTGTCCGCTTACACGATCAAAGTTCATGACAATTTACTTGCTGGTCCGCGTAGTGAGCGCTATCACGAACTGGACAATATCCGCACTCGGGATATGTTGGACTTTATTCATAGCTTCATGGAGACCTTGAAGGCCTCTCTTCATGACGATAAAGACTCTAAAAAAACAGTTGAGGTTATTGAGGTCGAAAAAAAAGGGCGAACGGTATTCGGCTGGCTCGAATACGGTGAGTATGGGCTGGCAGGTAGCATCGTAGACACTAAGACCAAGAAAAAAACATACAGCAAGAAGCATGATGAAAGCGATGTTCGATCCTTGTATTTTAATTTTAGCATCCCAGCAAGAAGCAGGACCGGGGTTATTCTTCTGCACACAGCTGGAAATCGCGGGATAAAATCGTTCTTTCATCGTGAGTTTAATTTATATTTTAAGAATATGGTTGGACTTAGCGTGCAGATGTCGCCCCTGGCTCATGAGAAGTCGGTGCAAGAATGGTTGGATAAGTCCGAGGTTAAAGAAATTCGTCTTGGCCGATACGCTCTGACCGAAAACGGCGCTGACATCGCAGACAACTTGGGTGTCGATCGAGCTGACCTAATCTTGAAACCAAAAAAAGGTCGGGGGTTTCCTAATATAAAAGGTCTCCGAAGCAGTATGGATGGCGGTGACCGTACATATGTCGAGATCCTTTCTGACTTCGCTGCAGATGTTAAAGCAGTTGTGGAGTCTGGCGGCCGGAAAAAAGTCCTTTCACTAAAAAACGGAGAACCGATTGCTGCTATTGACATTGATGAAGATAACGTTGAGATGGTCGATGGTAGCCCTGTCCCAGCGAGCCTACACAAATTTGCGACTGATCTGATCAAGGAGTTTTTAGGGAAGGTGTCTAAATGAGCCAGAAAATTAATATATGGTTCATATTGCGAAGGCATTTCAAGTCGGCGATATTTGACGCGTCTTCTGAAAATTTTTCTTATTCGGATTTTTTTATATTCGTATTAATCCCCTTTGCCACAGCAGTATTGGTTTTTAATAGCGAGATTTCTGATAAGGCTAACACGATAAGCTTGCTTACTTCTGTGTGTGCTATTTTTGCTGGCTTGTTATTGAACTTGCTCGTCCTGGTTTATGATCAGAATAAACGTGTCACAGAAAAGCTGATTTCTCTAGCGGATAAGAATCGTGGGGCAATAAAGCCTGCTGCAAGTATAAAGGAGTTGCAAGAAACACCTGCTGAGCTTCCAGAAGAAAGTATGATTCGTCGATTTACATCGCACAAAAGCCTGCTCAGTGAACTGGTAGTAAATATTTCCTACTCCATAATAATCTCGGTTTTTTCGGCAGTGCTCTGTATGGTTGCATATCTCACCAGCGCTCCTAAGCCTAAGACTCCCCCAGTAGAAGGAATTTTGGGGGCTTTGGCAGAATTTGATTTTAAGAATTTGCTGTTCTCGATTTCAGTGTTCTTAACAGCGAATCTGGTCCTCACTTTGCTAATGATTGTAAAGAGGGTATTCAAATTGATGGACGATGAGTGAGTTAGATCGCAAATCTGTTTATGTTTTGTCCTCGGCAAAGATCGACGCCGATATGATCATCCCGCCCCACCGGCGCTCGCCGATGCAGATTGGCACCGGGTTGCCGCTGGCGGTGGTGTTCTTGGCGCTGCCGAAGGCATAGGACGGGGCGTTCTCCGGCGATGAGCTTTGTTTGAGACCGGTAGCTTGGGGGCTCAGCATCTGAATGACGCCGCCGGCGGCGAGTGCGATGCCAGGTGCCAATGTCGCGCCGTTTGTGACTGAACTCATGGCAATCAAAACCACACCGAGCACAGTTTGAAATATGCCCGCACGTTTGCTGCCAGCGATCACCGGGACTATTCGGATCTCCTGCGCGCCACCCATCTTCAACTCCTTCTCGCCGATGTTTTTCCGGTTCCGAAAAATCGCAAACTCAAGTCCCTTTCGTTTCGCGTCAGCGAGGTACTTCGCAAAACCGGGATGGTTGACGTCGATCGCCTTCACGGCCTCCCGCGTGTCGCCGGTGGAGAGTTCGTAAATGTGTTCGCGCCCGAACAGCTTACCGGCCGAGCCGCCCAGCAGGATTCGGGTTTTCATGCCGTAGTTGGTGGCCATTGCCATGGTTTACTCCTTGGCGCCCTGGGCGCTGTTGTTGGGTACTTCAACACCCAGTCGGATGGCGAGCAGCGAGCGCGACATTCGCGCCTGGTCGACCGTCACCTGTTCTTGTCTCGGGTCGTAATTCCAGATCCGGTCGTAAATACCCTGGTAGGCCCTGGCACCCCGGAAGGTGCCGCGCAGCAGGTCGGCCGACACTCTTGCTTCGTCCTCGGTGAAGAACGGCCCGTCAATGGTCACCTTCTGGCCGTCGCGGACGTGCTGGACATCCCACACCACGTAACCGGAGTCGGGACCTTGTTTTAGTGGGTATGATGAAAAGTGGTTGGATTTGCACGCTTCGGCGAAGCGTTCTTGATAGTTAGCCAAGGGCTGTCTCCTGATTCGCGGCCGCCAGATCGCGGCCGCCCATCGGTGGGTCAGGCTGCGTCTTCAGCAGCTTCTTCATCGTCCGCGTTGGGAGCGTTCTTGAGCATCTCGGCGGTCGGCCCCTTGCCTGGTAGCTCAAGCGGGATAGGAGTGAGCCACTCCGCAAGGTTCGCGTAGCCGTCGCCGAAATCACCCCACTTCTGCACCTCGGTGGCCTTATTGTCGATTCCCACGCCGTCGGTGATTAAGCCGACAGCGAGGGCGCGAGCGTTCATCAGCGTTTCCCGCACGCCGATTGCAAGCAGGCCCAGCGTTATCACCGCATCCGGATAAGCAATGGCGATGCCCGCGCCGCCGAGCTTTACCGCTTGCTCATCCGTGTAGCCGCTGATCCTGGCCGGGCCGCGAAGGACAGCCGCTGCGATGCGCACTTCCTTGCCCTGTCGCATCTGCATGAGAAGATTCATACGCTCGTTGTTTGGCAGGTCGCTGGTGTATGCCCGGCACTCGGCATCCAGAGATGCGCCCACGGCGTCATTTGGCGAGAGAGCCAGGAATGGGAGGATTTTCTGGGATGCGTAGGTGTAGAGGTTTTGGGCTGTCTCGCGGATCGTCGGAATACCGTCCTTCACAGCCATGACGTAATCGTCAAACGCAGCTGCCGATCGCCGTGTTTTTGCCTCTCGGGTCAGGTCGGCGTTTTCGCAGATGGCTTCCATTTTCGCCGATGCCTTCGAGTATTGATCGAGCATTGCGTCTTGAAGGCGCTGGGCGGTGGGGCGTGGCGGATATCCATGATCCCGACCTGAGCGCCATACCTGCCTGGTCGTTCAACGTGGCGCACGTGCAGGATCAGAGCCTTCGCCATCTCCTCGCACTGGTCGCTATCCATTGAGGAAAAGGGGAAAAACAGGCACTCGTTTTTCCCTTGGATTCGATAGTCCACCTGGTGTCCCGCAGTCTTGGGGAAGTCGGATTCCTGTTGCAGTTCGGTGGAGCTGGCGCGGATCACTGCGAGCACAATCAGCAGAACCGACTCGTCGGCCGCACCGATCTTTTGAGCCAGCCGCTGCAGTTCGGATTTCAGTGACTTGATGCTCATCGCTTCATTTCCTCGATTTGTAGGCGAAGCTCTTCCATCGCCTGTTGCAGCTCTGCCACCTCAATGACGCGAGCAACGGCCCCCAGTCCGAGAATGAGGTTCTTGCCCTGGTCGGGGGGAAGCTTCCCGTCAGCGATAGCCCTGAGAAGCGACCGAGCGGCACTCGGCAGGTCCGTGTCGTCCAGGTCGAACGTCACCGACTCCACTGAAGGTTTGATCGGCGGCACAAGCCGCTCAAGGATGAGCCGGCAGGCCTGCATATCTCCCTTCTTGGCGGCGGCCAGCACCTTCTTGGTCACCGCCTCGGCGCCCTCCGCCAGCTTCGCGCGGATCGCTTGGGTCTGCCCTGAACGCCCGCCGGGGTTACCTGATTGCCCCGGCGCCCATTGCCCGGCATTGGCGCGGCCCGTCACTGAGCGGCCTTCTTGCGCGCGCCGACCAGTTCGGCCGGATGCAGCAGTGCCAGTTCTGCAATGTGCAGATCGACGCCGGGGCCGGTGATATGGAAGCGGCCGCCGGCGAGCTCAGTCAGCGTCAACCCGCGCTCCGCAATCCAGCGTCGGGCGCGGTTGCGCTTACTGCTGAAATTTCTAGGCACGGGCAAGGCGAGACTCCAGGCCGATGACCGGTTTGTTCTCACTGAGGGCGATGAGCAGCGCGCAGGCTTCGATGCTGCCCGTGTCTGCGGCAGCGCGAAGGCGCGCCCAGGCCGAATTGAGCTCCGCCCGAGTAGGCTTGGCCTGTGGTCCTCGCTGTTTCGTTTGTTGGGTCTGCATGATCAATCCTCATTGGCTGCGGAACCGGGTGACCCAACCAAATTAGGACTTATCTGATCGTATATCCAGTGTTTTATAGGTGCACCTCAGGTGCTACACGGAACGGGACGGAATGGGACTGAAATAGTTGGGTTTGGCGGATCGGAAGGAGGATTTTTTGTTGCAGTAAGTCGATAGTAGGCAAAGTGATACAGCTGCCAGGTGAACGAATCGTTCACCCTCAATCTGAGGTCGGGTAAATACGGAGAAGTGGCGGGACTTCCTCAATTTGAGGAACAACCCCCAGTGGGGGAAGTTGAACGATCCAACCCCCAACGGGGGCTGTACCTGACCTCCCATTTCGGTATGGCAAGTGTCGCGACACGTTTTGCCGTATTTGAAAACGTGTCGCGTACCTGGTGCGTCCCGTTTTGGACGCATCCCTCCACTCTTGGGAGAAACGGCCGAGCCTGCTCCGACCTGCTGTCAGGCGCTGGTTACCGTTAGATAATCGTAAAGTAACGTTGGGGGCATTGCCTCAATCGAGTGGTGGTAGATTGAAAGATTCAGTCACTAACGCGGATTGTGAGCAATGGATACTTATCTTTTCTCTGGGGCGATTCTCCCGGAACGGGCGCAGCTGCAGCTGCAAAACGCCCACAGATTTACTCATCTGAGCTCCGGAGTCACAGGCTCCATCCACATTAGCGTGCTTTGCAATCAGCTCGCTGTGTGGGTAACGAGTGAGGGCCATGATTGGGATATATTTGATCTACGAAATATAGTGAAAACCAGTGTGCAAAACCAAATTGCAATGGTTGGTTACCTGGTTGGCTATGCATATGACGTCGAGATCACGCGTGTTCTGTGTCCAGTTAAGGGCATCGACCATGTTTTTGGGATCGACATTCCATGTTTAGCAAGCCGGAACATCGGCTTGGATTTACAGCCGGCACTGGCAACGCTGGAGAGAAAGTCGTATGGCCCTAATGGAATGTTCCTCCACCGATGTTTCACGGACTTATGTTTCGCGATGAAGCACGCTGACGACACTGGATTTTATTGCTATCGAGCAATCGAGTCGTTGTTTCATCATTGCGCCGCCGTACACGGCTTAAGTCAGTCCAGTAAGCCTGTGAGGTGGGCGAAGTTTCGAGAGGTTTCATCCTGCGATGAGGCCACGCTTTATTTGATCAAGGAGGCAGCTGACCCATTGCGGCATGGAGAAGTGACAAGCTGTGGAGATGAGAATCGAGTGCAGCTCTTTACGTCAACGTGGGACGTAGTCGACGGGTACCTTAAAAGTGTGGTTGAGGTGCACGAAAACCTTGGGTGAGGCTTTGACAGGGTCTCGCCATCGTACGGCGAGCTTGACTGCCGAATAACCGGGACTTGGTCGATTGGAGAGCAACACGTCTCAGTGAGACCAAAGCGTCACACATCCGAGATGTTTCCCTATAGGACCGATACGCGCGATCACACAGCCGTCATTGTTGGACAGCACCACGATAGGTGTCTTGGCGAGGTCGGGTCTAAAGACGCGCTCGCAGCTCGCGTAAAACGAGTTGCAGTCGATCAGGGCGAAGACAGGCTCACGTATTGTCATGATCGCGCACGCTGTATTTCACAACGCCCCAGATCACAAGCTCATCGCCTTCCATGACATGTCTAGCCGGATATTTTGGGTTCTCTGACACAAGCAACACGGCGTTCTCGCGCAGAAGCAGGCGCTTGCAGAAGGGCTCCGAATTCAACGCGGCGATAACGATATCGCCACTGACCGCTTCGATGCTTCGATCGACGATCACCATATCCCCGGAATAGATGCCCGCGCCCTGCATGCTATCCCCATCAATCCTTACCAGATACACGTGCGGCGCCCTGATATCGAACAGCTCATCCAGGGAAATGTGCTTTTCGATGTGGTCAGCCGCAGGGGAAGGGAAGCCCGCCGGTACCTTGGATGAATAAAGGGGCAGCTGCGTACCGCCAGTAGCGAGGGGGCCGAGGAGGGTGATGCTCATGATGCAAGCCTTAGGAGGTTAACTGTACATGCATACAGTTAACGATTTGGTTCGCTTGCGGTCAATCTCATAGGCACGACAATTCGACGGGTGACAGCATGTGCGGACGCTACTCGATCTACGAATCGATGGATCACTACCTCAAGGAGCTTGCGCCAAAGCAGCTAGTTATCAATGGCTATGACCTTTGGCCCATTGAGCGATACAACGTCGCGCCGTCGACGCGGGTCGAAATCATCCGGCCGGTGGAAGAGGGCCTGAGCATTGATAAGGTCAAATGGGGATGGGCTCCGTTCTGGGCGAAGGGTAAGCGTCCCGACCCGATAAACGCCAGAGTCGAGACCGTCATCACCGGCAAGTTCTTCAATCAGCTCTGGCCAAACGGACGCGTACTCGCGCCGGCGAACGGCTGGTTCGAATGGGTAAAGGACGAAGAAGATCCGAAGAAAAAGCAGCCGTATTTTATTACTCTAAAAGAGCAAATTCCGATGTTCTTCGCAGGTTTGGCGGAGGTGCACGAAGGCCTAGAACCGGATGACCGCGACGGCTTTGTCATCATCACTGCTGCGAGTGATGAAGGCATGGTCGATATCCACGATCGCAAGCCCTTAGTCTTATCGCCGGAGCATGCGCGTGAATGGATTGACCCGGATACCTCACCTGAGCGAGCTCGTGAACTAGCGATGGAGCAATGCAGGCCCGCTACAGATTTTCATTGGTACAAGGTTGGCAAGGAGGTGGGGAACGTTCGTAATCAGGGCTCACATTTGATTCAGCCGCTTTCACTAGCGTCAGACGTCGACGACTGATTAGCCCGTGACATGATCGCAAGTTAGTTGTCCAATGAACGAACGTATCGCGAAAGTTCAAAGCTGTTAATGGTATTTATAGAGTGCAACGCCTATGTGCAGCGCTGGACTTGCAAAGAACAGGAGGCGCTCCCGTGCCTATGACTACCGACGCGGCGATCACACATTTCAGACAAAGTCTCGCTGGCTTGCGAAGGGCTTCAAGCCGAAGCGATTTTGACAAACGCCATGCTTATCTCCTCGGCTATTGCGAAGCGCTGTTGATTATCGGGGTGATCGACAGATATCAATGGCGAGCTTTTATGGAGGACATCGACAACCAGTGCCGAGCTAGGAGCGGGGCGGTTGCACCCACTACCTCGATGCCAGGATGGTCTGCAAAAGACTACCTGTAGCCTCGTACATGCTCCCTACGCGTGAACCAAAAGCAAAGCTGGTTCGCTTGCATCAACCTTCGTGTGTATATCGACTCATGACAAGGCTAAAGCGCGGGGTCTCAAGAGGGATTCTTGTGGAACCGATCCTATTCGTGACCTGCAATGCTTAGCTAGCTACACTGCGTGCTGCGCCTGAAATTCTTTTGGGCCATCCGGAGCGTCATGCATGTCCGTCCAACATCGCAACAACGTGAACGTGCTCGGTGATGGCCCGGCAACTCTCGTTTTTTCCCACGGGTTCGGCTGCGACCAAACCATGTGGTGTTACCTCGTCGACCATTTTACGAATCGATTTAGGGTCGTTCTTTATGATCTTGTCGGCGCGGGACAGTCTGATCTCACGACTTATGATTCGGAAAAGTACGGTTCGTTAGACGGTTATGCGCAAGATCTGGCTGAAGTCATCAATGAGTTCGCCAGTGGCCCAGTCATAGTGGTCGGTCACTCCGTCAGTGCCATGATCGGCGTATTGGCCGATAGGGCCCACAGCGACCGCATCGCTGCTCACGTGATGATTGGCCCTTCACCTTGCTATGTCGACTCCGGGGATTACGTCGGCGGATTCAAGCTCGAGGACATCCACTCATTGCTCGATACCCTCGATAGCAATTATCTCGGCTGGTCTAGCACCATGGCCCCCGTCATCATGGGGGCTCCCGGTCAACCGGCTCTTGGTGAGAAGCTGACGAACAGCTTTTGCCGTACTGATCCGGAGATCGCGAAGCAATTTGCCCGAGTGACGTTCATGTCGGATAACCGGGATGACGTAGTCGGTTTAGAAACTCCGACGCTGATATTGCAATCCACGGATGACATCATCGCCCCAGTCGCCGTAGGTGAGTACCTGCATCAGATCCTGCCCAATAGCACCCTCTGTCTAGTTTCCAATGTTGGTCATTGTCCGCACATGAGTGTGCCCAGTGCGTGCTCTGAAGCGATGGACAGCTTCCTTTCGCTCTGGACGGAAGGCGGCGATGGCCGGTGAACCGCCCCTAATTCCCGATTCGCAGTCGCTTTTCGACAACGCGCCTTGCGGCTTGGTCGTTACTCGGGAAGACGGCAGCATCCTGAGCGCCAATAAAACTTTCTGTACCTGGATCGGTTGGGAGAAAACCGACCTGGAGCGCCGGCGCTTTCAAGATCTGCTTACGATGGGCGGACGAATTTTCCACCAAACACATTGGGCGCCACTGATACAGATGCAGGGCTCGGTGGCCGAGGTAAAGTTGGATGTGGTTCACCGCGATAAGACCTTAATTTCTATGCTACTCAATGGCGTTCGTCAGCAGCATGAGTCCGGTGTTGTTTATCAACTGGCGTTGTTCTGTACCACCGACCGGGATCACTACGAACGTGAGCTATTGAAAGCCAAGCAACTCGCTGAAAAGCTTCTCGCGAATAAAGTGGCCGCTGATGCAGCGTTGTCGCAGGCGCAGACGAAGCTAAACAAAGCTTATGAAAAAGCTCAGCGTCGCGCGTTATTCGCGGAGCAAATGGTTGCGATCGTCAGCCATGACCTGAAGAACCCATTGACGGCAATCAAAATGGCGGCAGAGATTCTCGGTCGGAAAATGCCTGACGGGAAGGAAAAGCTCATGCTGAACCACATCAGCAATTCCACGGATCGGGCGCATCGAATGATCACTGACCTTTTGGATTTTGCTTTAGCTAGAGTCGGACGAGGTATATCCGTCTCGCGTTCAGCCATTGACCTACATTCGGTAGTGGCTAAAAGCGTCGCAGAGCTACGAGTTGCCTTTCCAGATGTCGATCTTCGGCATCAAACGGTTGGGCGGGGAAATGTCGAACTCGACGCTGACCGTATACAACAGATCATCGGCAACCTAGTCGCCAACAGTGCGGCGTACGGCGACCAGAAAAAACCGATTACTGTCATCTCCAGCCTTGATATTAACCGTGCAAGCATTTCGGTTCACAACTTCGGCGCGGCGATTCCTGAGTCCGCTCGATCCAAGCTTTTCGAACCGATGACCCGTGGTTCAGACCAGGATAGTCAGAACCGTAGCGTGGGGCTTGGCCTCTTCATAGTCCGGGAAATCGCTTTGGCCCATGGTGGCGATATCGCTGTGCACTCGACTGCCGACGAGGGCACAACGTTTACGATTAATTTTCCCGAGATATCGTCTTTTTCTGACGGGAAGGGATAGGGCGAATGCTTACCTATGAGCCACGAAAGGTTTCGTCGCACGTCGGTGTTGGCGTCCAGCGCGTCCGTGCTGCTGACATGTTATGCATGCGTCCACGGGGCGCGCTGAGGCCGCTGGCGGCGGCGAACAGCCAAGGTGAGGGGGAAGAGTCTCTTAAAGAACGCTGTAGAAAAAAGGGCGATGTTGTTTTCACAACTTCGCCCATGTCACCAGGTCGTGCGTTACTTTGATTCCATGGTTGCCGCTTGATTACCACCTTGCTCGGCGATCTTCGACAGTTTGTCGTCCGTAGCTTTCTCTTCGGCAAGTGTCGCGCTGAGGAGCTTGGCAGCATCAGTCAAGTTCAAGTGCTTCGCCATAGCGATCAACGTGCCGTAACTGGCGATCTCGTAGTGCTCGACCTTTTGCGCGGCGCCAATAAGTCCCGCATCGAGAACGGCACCTTTCTCGATTTCCTCCAAAAGCTCTTTCGATTCTTCGACCAGTCCCTCCATCGCTACGCACTTCATGCGCTTGAGCTTTAAGCCAGTCAATTCGACGAGCTGGTCAATCCGCTCAATCTGTCCTTGGGTTTCCTCCAGGTGCGCATTGAAGGCTTCAGCCAAGAGAGGATTGGTCGCCGCGCGTGCCATGCGGGGGAGGGCGCGAGTGATCTGTTTCTCAGCGCTATAAATATCGGAAAGTTCGTGGATAAACAGGTCTTCAACAGTTTTTCTAGCCATCTTATTTCTCCTCTCCACTGTATAAGTCTCGGTGTCGAGACGCGTCATTTGCATGTCCACGCATGTGGGCTGCATGAAGAAATGACCAGTCGGTGGAATCAGGCGTTCAAATTTTGTTAGTGCTGAAGGAAGGCCGTGCGGGAAACTCGAAACCGACAGACGGTTAAAATGTAATAAAGTATTTCTGGCTTCTATGCGGTCAACAGACTGTGTTCATCCAGAGTGTGTGTTATGAGATTTTCCCTTTTCTGCCAATCGCTATCCAATTGGGCTGGCAGCCCGAAGACGTTTTTGAGCGCAATTTTGTTGATCATCGCCTGGGCGGCGACCGGCCCATACTTCCACTACAACGATACATGGCAGCTCATCATCAATACGTCGACCACAATCATTACTTTCCTGATGGTGTTCCTGATTCAGAACACCCAGAACCGTGACAACGACATCCTGCATCTGAAGATTGATGAGCTTATACGAGCTACTCACGATGCGCAGAATGCCACGCTCGGTTTGGAGCAAATGGGATCGAGTGAACTCAGAAAACTTCGTGAGCAATACCGCACGTTAGGTGAATCGGGCCAGATTAAGGTTGATTCTGCACGCAGTGATGATCATCGCTAGATTATCCATCTATAAATCTGAGATATTATTTCATAAAGACCTTCACCAACCGTCCAAAGAGAATGTCCATGTCCAAGCTCGCAGAATACCGCCAATTAGAAAGACATCTCGCAGAACAACTCAAGGCGTTGGAAGCGCTAAAAGGTGACGCTGATCTTAAAAAAGAAATTGAGTTTGAGACTAAGCTGCGTGATCTCCTTGCGAAATACGGTTACAGCCTGAAAGACGTAATCAACGTGCTTGACCCACGAGCTGGTCGTCGCGAACCCGCTGTCCAATCAAACTTTGGGCGGCGCAAGCCCCGCCAAGTCAAGACCTATAAAAATCCGCACACTGGTGAAGTAATCGAAACCAAGGGCGGTAACCATCGTGGCCTCAAAGACTGGAAAGCGGAGCACGGTTCTGAAACCGTTGAGTCATGGCTAACCAAATAATTATGCGTTGAGATAAGAGAGCCCTACGGGGCTCTTTTTTACGTCGGGCGCGGAGTCGCAGCGTTGCGCGTGCTGTAAGGGCGACCGACATTGCGGGACGCGTCACCGACAGCGTGGACTGTTGAGGGCAGTTGACCAAATGCTGTGGTTGCACCGAGGGCAGTCTGCTCGTTGAGCCTCCACCATGTGCTGGGGGAAACCGCAATTTACGCAGCAATACGAACCCGATGCAGGCGCAGTTTCAAACTCGGCACGATGCTCTAATGGCAGGACGGACAGCCCAGGGCGCAGATCTTTCTGTTCGAAAAAATAAAGGCTGACGTCGCCGTCGGTCTCAACGAGCCCAAGCCTTACTTGTCCGAGATGTTCAACCCCTTGCTGTCGTAACTCCATCAGCAATTCGTTAGATGAGATGTTCAACGTTTCTAAAGACTTGAGCTCGTAGAGACCGTCACGAATGACCGTTACCGGAAGCCCATCCATCCAGGCTTCGAACTTCTTGCTCTTCGTCATCACCAGAACGGTAAGCCGGTACAGAAGCAGGAGCGTGAGAAAGACCACTGCAACCGGCAATAGCGGAACGTCATGGTAGAAAGACACGTCTCCTGCCGCTGAGCCCAATGTCAGAATCACGACCAGCTCAAAAAGTGAAAGCTGTCTGATCCCTCGTCGACCGCTGGATTTCAAAAAAAGAAACACTGCGAGGAACGCGAAAGTGGCCCTGAAACCTACCTCCAGCAAAAACGTTAAGGGAAATTCGTCTATCAGCATCCGCTGGATATCGAAAGGCGACATCGTGACCTCGATTGTATTTTCAGAGTGGACGACGGATCGAATCAGCGTTGGTTTCAAAAGCTGATGTCGGAATATTCAGCGGATAATCGGACTTTGCGGGCTGTTACGACATGAAGCGGATTCATCAATAGCCCGCGCCATACCACGCACTGCTACGTTGAGCTGGCTCGCCAGGTGACATCGGTAATGCCAAATCTTTCGGCTTGAGGTTTGGACACCATCTTCAGCGGCGGGCGACCAGGTCTGGGAATGGGTGCTACACCCGCATCGCAACTAGCCCAGTGCCAGGCATCAGCGTTTTGCATCGATTTGCTACGGATGATGAAGGACTTGGGCACACCGTGAAGCTTGTAATTGATGACGAATAGGTTGTTTTCCATGACTTACTCCGTCTGCTCTGATCTAACGGAGTCATCGATCGCGGAAAAATTCAAAAAATTCAGGGACTTCACCCCTTGTATTGATTCAGGGCAGTGGAGATCCAGCTTCATCCGCTGAGCACCAACCAAATCCGGCATGGCCTCACGATTTCGAAGCCAGGCTTAGCGTTTACTTATGGGGTTTCCGGGCTGCAGAAGCTCCGCCACTGCCACAACCATCTCATCCAGCGACCAAGGCTTGTGCAGGTAAATAGTTTGAGCTGGCACTTCGGTGCTCTCGATCAGATAACCCGAGGTAAGTATCGCAGCGATGTGAGGCCATCTGCCTTTGACCATCTGTATGAACTCGATGCCTTGGACTTGGCCGGGGACGCCGTGATCGGCGATCACAAGGACGCATTCACCATGTGCTTCGAGCAGGTAGGTCAACGCATCATCCGCTGTCGCGAACGGGACAGTCTTCGCACCAATCTCATCCATGATATCGGTCATGAGCGACTGCAGAGTTGGGTCGTCCTCAATGACGATGACCTCGCCGCGAATCGGCAGCAATCCTTCCCAATTTACGTTCAAACAATCCTCCTCTAAACAGAGAGCCCGACCGACCAAACAAACGGAACGGTGCATGAGTGTAAGCGAAAATGCCGCGTGTGCCGTGAAAACGCGTGGAGCTCCCGGGACGCTCGACGCAGGTCAAGTCCCCACAGATGTCCTCGCAGCGTATTGAAGAGCGTGTGGCGCCTCGCGTTCTGATCTCCTGCGCTAGCATGGAATTCATCTCCAGTTGTGCGCTTGAGGCTATGAATGCTGCGTAGCAATCCCTTGATCTAGATCAAACATTGCTCAATTTTTCGAACCTTCCTTCAGAGGTATCTATCGAAACTAGGAACAGGGTAAGCGCATCACCGGGGAAGATCGGCAAGCACTTATCGCGAATTAGTTGAGGCAGATGAGTCAAATTCGAGCGTGCGACAGCTAGCAACCAGGATCGATCCATGCAGCAAGAAAACCACAACCACCCAGTTATAGTCATCGGAACGTCCAGCGGCGGACTCGCTGCACTGCGTGAGTTTCTTGCCGAGCTTCCGTCTGATTTTAATGCGGCTGTCTTCGTCACGATGCACATCGGAGACCAACCTAGTGCTCTCCCTAGCCTTCTAACCCAGTCGAGCCAATTGCCCGTCGGCTTCGCTTTGAGCCAAGAGCAGGTAGTGACGGGTCGTGTATACATAGCCCCTCCCGATAAGCATCTCCTTGTCAAAAAAGGAGCTATTCAGATCACTCGAAGCGCCAAGGAAAACCACTCGCGGCCTGCGATTGATCCGATGTTTAGATCGGCTGCCATTAGCTATGGAAGTAATGCCATAGGGGTGTTGATGACCGGCGAGCTTGATGATGGTGTAGTGGGGCTTCAGGCGATAAAGGCATATGGCGGACTGGCCTTCGTACAAGATCCTGAGACTGCCGAAGCACCCTCAATGCCGACGAATGCTCTCCGGCATGTGAGTGTGGACGGATGCCTGCCGCTTACTGAGTTGGCGAAGAGGCTAGTACAGATCATCAATCAACGTACATCTGAGACGACAGCACCTTCTGCATCAAACCGTATCGAGCCATTCGCTACGGAGAATGATCTGGCTGAGGATTTCAGTAAAGGTGGTTCCTGCGCGCTAAATGAGATCGGCCAGGTCGCAGGCATGTCCTGTCCGGAATGCGGAGGCGCTCTGTGGGAAGTAGCCGCATCCTCTCCACGGTTTCGCTGCCATACCGGTCATGCCTATACCGCCGCCGCATTGTTCCAACCCCAGAATGAAACGATTGAGGAGGCACTCTGGGTGGCCATTAGAGCCTTGCATGAAAAGCAGTTGCTCCTGGGGCGGCTCATGCAGAGCAGCAAAGATGCCGGGCGCAAGGGCGCGTTACGAGAATACGAACTTGCAAGCGATGGACTCGAAAGTCATAAGGCTACTCTTCGAGCATTGCTTACCTCGTTACGTCCGACTTGAGAAAAGAAGCCGAATTGCGTTCGTCTTCTCGCATCGCTCAGACACTTCAGCGGCTGCGTTGAGGGTACGCTGGTGAGCTGACCACTTTGATTGCAAAGCGCCGGAAGCGATGCTACTTGATCCCGTGCCATTTCAACGCCAATGCTCGGAAACGTGGGGCATACCTTACCGCTCGCGAGCAAGTGGTTTATGGATGGCCCCGTGTTGCCCATCGAGTTCGCGCGAATCAGTGACAACGGCGATCTTACGACGGCCATATGCGCGAATGCGCCTGGGTGCACAGTGCTTTGGGCGATACTGGATCTGGACAACCTTGATGAGGCACGCGAGGCCCTTAGAATTCGGGAGGGGGTACCTCAAGATCGGGAGGATGGCATCGGTAGTTTCGTGGTTGGGAAGACCGTAGCGGGGGTCATTGCTGAATGGGCGATCCCCCGCCAATTGGACGCGGTAATCTGGACTGGATTGCCACCAAGGTTCGGCGGCATTGAAGGTTTAGTTCCCGCAGCCGAAGACGCTATTGCCTATCTTGCAGGCTTATGCGGAGAAGTACGTGAGCATGCGCGCGACTATATCAAAAAAGTGCCGGCTCAGATCGACACACCCTGCCGACGCGAGATAATGACAAGCCTTGGGTGGCAGTGATTGGCGTAGAACCCCAAACGAACATCCCCGCCACCATTGCACATTGGCGGCCCTGCGAAACTGGCTGAAATATCTTCACCAGACAAAGGAGGTGAGTTGGTCGATCTTCGCAAGCATCAGGATAGACCGTTTGGGTTTTGTCCGGCGTTTCACAAAGTGCAGGAGCCATCGAATTTTCTACGCTCTGGCGATGTGCGCTGCGTCCCGGGGTGCTCAGAACCAACCGGCGAATGCTTTGATCTTTCTTTAGATGTACGGTATGAAGATTGCTCTGTTAAGCCCACCGCCAATTTGACGACGCGCACATGACGCTCTCCTTACCGATCTACACAAGGCTGACACCTAAAGCGTTGTCCCTTTCGCTGATAGGTTTCATTCTTCTGGTCTGTTTTTCGTTGATCCTTGCTACTGCTTGGCAGATGGCGCAGTCGTCCGGTGAGCGAGTAGACGCGGCCAAAATAACTGTTTCGAACATCGTACTTGCCGCTGAACAGCAGGCCCGTGACACGATGCTGCAGGCCGACAATACTTTGCGAGATCTGGCTGAGCGTGTAGCGCACGATGGAAGCGGCCCTGACCAACAAGAGCGATTGGCGAAGCTGATGGCCCGACAGGTGAATAATATTGAAGGTGTTCAAGGGCTTTTCATCTTCGATGCTCACGGCAACTGGATGGCGAATTCGTTTTCGGAAGGCCTACACACCAAAAACAACAGCGACCGAGCATACTTCGTTTATCACCGTGAGCACGATGATCAGTCCATCCACATCGGCTCCATAGTCGAAAGTCGAACGACTGGCGAGATGGTGATCCCTATCAGTCGGCGTATCGAAACAGCCGATGGAGCATTTGCAGGAGTTGCGTTAGCCACGGTTCCGGTTTCATATTTCCAAAGCTTTTTCAAACGCATGGACGTTGACGACGCAGGAGTAATTTTCCTAGCACTCGATAATGGAGAATTTCTTGCCCGACGCCCGACAGTAGCAGCGTTGATGACGACCAATCTTTCCAAGGGTGAGATTTTTAGCCGCTACTTACCCCAGAGCGATAGCGGTACTGCAATTATCAAATCCATTGTAGATGGCATTGAGCGGATCTACGCCTATCGTCGCTTGGCTGGTCTGCCTATCGTCGCAGCAGCCGGGGTGTCGTACGAGCATGTATTCGCTCCTTGGTGGTCATATGTTTACCAATCGGTTGCACTGGTAGGCTCCATCATATTGGCTTTGGCGTTTTTAGGTAACTTGCTATATCGGCAGATCCAACAGCTGCTTGTTGCAGAGCGTGAGCTCAAAGCATTCCGAAAAGAGCTAGAGGTGATAGCCCATACAGATGGTCTCACTTCTCTAGCCAATAGGAGAAATTTTGACTTGGCTATGGATAAAGAGTGGAAGCGTGCCACGAGAAATCAGACAAGCATATCCGTAATCCTTTTGGATATAGATTTGTTTAAGCAATATAATGATCATTACGGCCATTTAAGTGGTGATGATTGCCTTGTGCGCGTAGCGAACCTTATTGCAGCTAACGTCAATAGGCCAGGTGATATCGCTGCTCGCTACGGTGGAGAAGAATTTGTAGTTCTGCTTCCGGACACTGAACTCGCAGGTGCGGTTGTGGTTGCAGAGAACATTAGGCTTTCCTTGTTGTGTGCAAAAATTCAACATTCAGCGAGCCCATTCGGCATAGTCACCATAAGCTCAGGTGTAGTTTCGACTGCTAAAACAGGAGAGGAGAATCAGAAAGAATTTCTGATCAAAGCTGACCGTTTGCTTTACAGCGCTAAGGCTCAAGGACGGAATCGAGTAGGAAGCTGAACTGTCTCACCGTCCCGAAAGTGCGCTTCGCCAATATGGGGACGTAGCTCGTCGGTTGCTATTGCTGTCGTTTGAGACTGCCCTTTCCAAGTGACACATATTTAACTTGCTCCAGACGCCGTTTCCCTTGATTGGAGTGGCCATCATCCAGTTCGCAGTAGCTTAATTCAGGAATACTGGTGCCGCTGAGGATTGCACTCTTCCCGTCATGGTGACTACGAGCGCTTACGCAGCGCGGGTCAGATAAATCCGCCCAGGCCGGCGTTGCTGGAGCTGTTCGCCAAAAGGCTTCCAAGTCACCGCTAATTTCCACTTTGTCAGTTTTTTGCATGCCGCCTGCTGCGGTCGCCCGCGCCGCTGGTTAATCGCTTCCAGTGCACTTTGAACCATCATGATCAGTAAACTGACACTTGCGCGTTTCCGTTCCTTACCTGTGAACACTGCTTTAGGTGCCCGTCTGTTCGACCTTGCTGGTGGGCTACTGAGAGCTTAGCCAAACTTCCAGTCTTTGCTGGCGACCTAGCTCGGATAGTCTCTGTTTTCCTAAATTCAACAACGCGAAAAGCTTCTGCCGTTCCGCATGTGTAGGAAACCAATCTGAGATTTCAACGTTGCAATAGTCAGAATCGCTGAGAGTCCATTTGATGATCATGTCCCCGGCGGCCCTGTAATGGTCTGCCATAAACAGGCGTTTGCCCTCCAGCTCCCAACCGCGCTCAGCGAACCGATCCGTCACATCAAAGATCCCGGTTTTGCCAAAAAAAGCTGTCGTGTCCGGATAATGGACTCCGGCCAGGGACACCTTTGCTACCCCGGTTTCAAGGTCGAAATAAGAAAGAAAATGCCATCCCCCAGTTGTCTTCCCAAAATGTGGGAAGTTGAGGGCAGCTTTACCAGTGACATAGTTATCGCGAGATACACGAGCAAAGTTTTCGTCGAACTGGGGCTTTTCCATGGAGTTCTAGCCTACCGATTGCTTTTACCCAGCATCGTTTTTTCCCCGTTGTCAGGGCGAGCGGAGTGCAAAACCTACTCCGATTACTTTGAAATGACTATGGCGAACGCTAGCAATGCGGCTCGCCAATATCTATCGCGTAGCTGCCGGTGATTTCTCTATGTCTTTTTTTCCACGACGGATTGCTCGGTCTCCCGGATTCCTGTCGGCATGTTCAATGTCTGTGGGCCGAGCAGTGCTCATGTGTCAGGTTGGCAGGGTTGATGCTAACCGTCCCGTCCTAGAGCCATGATCGCGTCCGACCAGGCAACATGGATGAATGCGCACCGATTTGGGATCAAATCGATAAAAACGCAACACTCTCAGGCAGCATCGAAAAACAAGGAGCGATCACTGAGCTTGGGGGAAGCGGAAAAGCCTACGCTCGCGTAGCATTTTAAAGCCGCGCTAAACCCTGTTTAATGTGCCCGGCATTCTCACCGATGGCCCACAAAACGCTTCGAACCTATCTCCAACTTCACCGCTACCTTGGGCTTCGACATGGAGCGTTAATTCCATCAGTGCAGCCTCCAAGGCGAGCTGATTTGATATCCTTCCAGCACGTTCGATAACGAATATTCGCTTGTCATGAGCTCCCTCTATCCTTGAAATTGTCTGAGCGTAGCAGCGAGTTCGGGTTGGGCATGAGGTAGTGCCGCAACCGTTGCGAGGCGTAGCTCAGCATCTCTTTTTTTGGATCCTTTACTTCGAAACTATTCCTGCAAGACGCACATAGGAGGAGGTTATGAACAAAGTAGTCTTTACTGTGGGTCATTCGACAAAGCCTATCAATGTCTTCGTCCAGATGCTCCAGAGCTTCGATGTTGACGCCGTGGTAGACATCCGGACTGTGCCTCGCTCCCGGACGAATCCTCAGTACAACTTGGATGTGTTGCCAGAGTTATTAGCCAAATCTGAAATCTTGCATTACCAGATCGAGAGCTTAGGCGGATTGCGAAAAAAATCCAAAAACGTCCCGGATGACATCAATGCATTTTGGGAAAATAGAAGCTTCCACAACTACGCTGACTACGCTTTCTCGGATGAGTTTGAAGACGGTTTGCATCAATTGTTGAAGCTGAGCGACACTAAGCGTTGCGCCATCATGTGCGCGGAAGCGGTCTGGTGGCGATGCCATCGTCGTATAGTCGCTGACTACCTGCTGAACCGAGGGGCGGAGGTCTTTCACATTATGGACATTGGCAAGTCCACGAAGGCGGTACCGACTCCTTCTGCCGAGCTAGTGGGAAGCAAGCTTACCTATCCGAAAAAACGCGAAGCGAAAGAATAGCCTCCGTTTTGCCGAATTTTCCGTCGTTATACTTGTAGGGATTTCTCCAGTCAGGTGACACCTCTTACTAACGTCACTCCCCTCGCCCACCCGTTACAGTTTTCTACCAGAAGGGTGTGGTGACGATAGGCTTATAGCCGCTTTAGCCTCCTGCAACCGTTGTTCGGCGTACATAGCCGAATCGTCATCTGGCAGCGGATAGCCTGCGGCTGAGAGAGCTGCGGCGCGCTCTTCAATGAGCAGACGCTCGGGATCGCGAGCTATTTGATAGGCTCTGCCCGGCAAACGCTACGTAAGCGGATGGCGAACACATCCGCCGAAGGCGGCACGCCATAACCACCGTCTATCTTTGTGAAAAAATGAGGTTGAAATGACCTGCGATTTACTCCTCGAGCGTGAGAGACTTAAGCGACGAGTTCTGTGGGCGCTTGCCACCTTCCACCCTGGTGATCCCAGTGCATCCGACGTCCTTGCCCTCCTCAATGATCTCTATGACCAAGAGCGAAACGACACCCCCTGTAGCGATAAGCCACTCGAACTCGTTGAGGTTCGTAACTCTGTCTCGTTTATGCACCATAACTCCGGAATCGACATCATTTTGGAGCAGACTATTCCGCAACCTTGGAGAGAGCGTTTCCACCAGGCAAGCATCGGGTCGACCAGAGTTGCTGGTGGGCCCTACGCCACAGACTGGAATAAATTTTCGACTGAATGGGAAGCTGAGATGTGGCACTTGGAAACTCACAGAGCTGCAAGGCACAAGCTAGAGTAGGCTAACTCAACCGTGGAGAAGTCATAGAACAAGATAGCTCAATTGGGTAATTCATGTTATCACTACCCTGAATGGCACCTGAGCGCAGTGCGGTCGCAATGGTGCTACATGCCTTTCCCTCCCGAAGCTACTGAGCCTCATTGACGAGCTCTCGCGCCGCGAGGCCCGGTGCACGCTAAACAGTTCCAAGTACATGGTTAAACCACCACAATGGTCTGGACATCAAATCATGCAAAGGACTGTTTTCATGAGCCAGTTAAGTGGATTCCACCTGAGGATGACCTGTGCTGCCACAGACTTGCCCATTGCAGACGCAGTGTTTCAGGCAGAGTTGAGGGCTTTACTGCACCCCTTTAGTCTCAACGATGCGGGCGCAAGCGACTGGAAAAAAAATTGGCAGTATGATTTAGGCCGGTATTACATAGAATTTTTTATCCCTCTCTATCAAGCTGGAATCCCTGCTGTATGGCATGGAGTTGTGGGTTGGCTGAAAGGGCAGCCCGGACGAATGCTCAGGATACGATTTAACGACACTGGCGGGATCGCTCAGTCACCAGAGGAAATTCTTCCGCTTTTAGAAGAAGTGCTGAGGGAGCTTAAAGCTCTTGTTCAAAAGACTACTACGAGTAAGTGAGGTTTTTAAACAATTCATAATGGACTTGCCACAACCAACCCGGACATCACGCCGTGTTAAGCTAATGCTGCCGCTAAGCACCTGAGCTCCTGAAGTGATCGACACTCAACACGCTGTGTGGATAGTGCTCTTGGAATAATTGAAGACTATTACCAAGTGCGAACCGAGTTTCTCGCGCAGGCTGAGGTATGTGCTCCACCTAGTCAAGCTTGATCATGCTCCCGAAGCTCTCAGCCACTACCCAAGCGCTGTGTCCTGACTCAAGACTCATGAACCATCGCCGGTTTGCCTTTGGCCCCAGCGGTGCCACCCTCCTGGCCCATAAGCTTCCCACGCATATCGTTGCCTCTATCATCATTACAACCGTTTACCTATCTCTTTCTAAGGAAAATAGGTGTCCTTCTTAATGCTGTCATTTCAGGCGCTTCGCACTGCAACCTAAGGGACAAAGTCAGCTGGTCATCTTAGATTTTTGCCCGTTTATCGAATGTCGGTCAAGCTTGTGCTTTAGTTGCCGATAGCTTGGCAACGCTCGGTGAATCCTTCGGTGGCAGGCATGTTCAACAAAAATATCAAGCAAGAGTTGCAAAAAGCAAAAAACGAGCTAGCGCTGAGCCAGCAATTGCTGAAGGGTCTCACTGAAGAGACATTAGCGCTAACCGTCGATGAAGACTTTAACATAGTAGATGCCAATTCGAAATTTCTTAGCTGTCTTGGGTATAGCACTAGCCTTATAGGGCGGCCTCTTAGTGAGATCGTTCCGAACTACGTGGTCAACCTTCCATGTTACCGAAACTTACGTGATGCTGTGAAAATAGGCAGCTCAGTAAGCGATAACTACCGCTATCTGAGTGCTGGTGGTAGTTTGGCCTGGTTATGGGGGATATGGCAGCCTATGAAGGATGAAACTGGAAAACTGCTGCACATTAGATTTTTTGGCAGAGACGTCACAGAGTCAATGAATCTCGCTCGAGAGAATGAAGCTTTTATAAAGGCGCTTTCGCGATCCACAGCAGTAATTGAGTTTGATTTGAACGGCACTGTACTCAATGCGAATGCCCCATTCCTAACAGCGATGGGTTATAATCTCGACCAAATCAAAGGCAAACACCATCGCATGTTCTGCGAACATGATGAGGCCTCATCACCAGCCTATTCCGCTTTTTGGAAAGCCCTTAACGACGGCGAGTTCGTAGCAGGGCGTTTTAAGCGCGTTGATAGTTACGGGCGCACAATTTGGCTAGAAGCCACCTACAATCCTGTCTACGACGCGCAGAATAAACTCTACAAATTTATTAAGTTTGCTACTGTTGTAACTGATCAAGTTGATCGGGAGTCTGAGGTTAACGAAGCGGCAAGCATAGCCTACGAGATTTCCCAAAAGACCGACTCTACGGCTCAGGAGGGTGCGCAGGTTGTTCAGGAAACTGTCGACACAATGCAGCGCATATCCCTTGTCATGCAGTCTGCATCTTTGAGTATCGAGGACTTGGGCAAGCAATCTCACCTTATTAGCTCGATGGTGCAGACCATCAGTAGTATCGCTCAACAGACAAATCTGTTGGCACTCAATGCCGCCATTGAAGCTGCTCGGGCTGGAGAGCAAGGGCGGGGATTTGCGGTGGTAGCGGATGAAGTGCGCCAGTTGGCAGGACGTACCAGTGCTGCTACGGAGGAAATTGTCAGTGTGGTGGGCAAGAATCAAGACTTGGTAAATAAAGCCGTGCAGGACATGGCAAGCAGTAAGCACCAAGCCGAGCAAGGCTTAGTTCTGGCCAACCAAGCTGGCTCGGTCATCGTGAAAATTCAAGAGGGTGCAAAGCAAGTCGTAAGCGCAGTAGGGCGATTTGCAAATCGGTTAAAATGAAGGAGGTTCACCCCCCTTCATCATTTGGTTGCGCTCGGCGGCTTTGGTTGCCGAGCACATCGATGGAATTGATTCAGAGTAGTTCGGAATTGAATGCCGAGGTGTAGGTTATCAAGTCCGTCTTGGGCATCTTGCAGATTCTGATTTACGAAGGTAGATGGCGGAAAATCGTGGAGGGTCATGTTCCAAGCGGCAAAAACAAATATCCGGGTCTCCGAATACGGAGCTGGTTTACAGCTCCGGGGACAGTCCAAAGGAGGTTGCAAAGTATCTGAACTGTCCGCGCTTAACTCTGTAGCATTCAGATGCGCTTCAAGAATTTCTGTCAGCGCTCATTCCACCGTCAGCCCCGGTCGTACCCCGAGACGCTGCTAGCAGAATGCCAAGCAGATGCTCTAAGGGGCCCGGAAGTTTCATTATTCTCTATTAGCTCTTTTATCTGTTTGGCAGGTAGGGGCTTCCCAAATAAGTAACCTTGCGCGAAATCGCATTCATGCTGGGCCAGCCAATCCGCCAAATGCTCATGCTCTACTCCTTCCGCAGTAATTTGCATGCTCAGGCTTTTGCCTAAAGCTAAAATGGCCTTGGCCATTTCGCTCTCGTTACAAAGGGATTCGGTAAAAAATGATCGATCAATCTTGATCTTATCGACAGCTAACTGCGTCAGGTGATACAGCCCCGAATAACCCGTACCAAAGTCGTCCAGAGCTACGGTGACTCCGATTCCACGCAGCCGATCTAGGTTGAGGCGCGCATTGCTCGTATTGGCTACGAGGGCGTTTTCAGTCACCTCTACCTCTAAATGACTCAGCGGGAAGTTGCCCCTACGCGCCAAACGCTCCAGCCATTCCGGAAAGTCGCTGCTCTCGAGCATCAATGAAGTAACGTTTACCGCTAGGGTCAGGGTGCGGGGCCACTTTTGCGCTTCGACGAAAGCTTGTAGCAACAGGCCTTCAGTGAGTTGCTTGATCAGACCTAACTGTTCAGTCAGCGGTATAAAATCCTGGGGCATGATCATGCCGCGCTCGGGGTGTATCCATCGAGCTAGTAACTCGAACCCTACCAGTCTCTGATCAGGTAGGCTAACGATGGGTTGATAGTAAGGAAGGATTTGCAGCTCTTCAATTGCCTGCCGTAGCTCCTGCTCGAAATGCGCTTGTTCACGCTGCTCTTGTTCAAAGCTGGCTTCATAAAAATAAAATACTGCGCGACCGTTGTTTTTACCTCGGTACATTGCGCTGTCAGCGCGTTGAAGCAAGGTTTCGGCACTATCACCATCTGTGGGTGAGACGGCGATACCCACGGTTGCGGTGAAAGCTAGCGTTGGCAAACCTGAAAGCGAAGTGGCAATTTGAGTTAAAACATTCTCCGCCAATGTTGCTAGCTCAAGACGGCTGAAATCGCCTGTGACCGCGATAGCGAACTCATCCCCTCCGAGTCTCGCAACTGCCGCATGCCAGCCGCTAGTCACTCCCCGTAGCGTATCGGCGACGGCGCAGATGGCAGCATCGCCAGCGGCGTGGCCGCGTGTGTCGTTGATAGTTTTAAAGTTGTCGAGGTCAATCAAGAATACGGCGGTGTTTGAATTCGGCTGCACTAGACGCGAAGCTAACTGCTCATGAAAAAACCGGCGGTTAAGCAGACCAGACAGCGGATCGTGGCGAGCCAGCGAGTCGCTATGCGCTTGAGCCTCAACTAGGTTGTTGTAGCTATGATGGAGACGGTTTATCAAGCGCTTCAACAAGATGAGAGGAACAATCATCGCCAGTATGCCAAAACCGGTCGAGGTCAGGACGAAACGCCAACGTTCAGATGTTTCAAAGTGGCCGTCGTAGGGCAAGCCCAAAAGCTGCATGGCCAGGGGCTCAAGCTCGAACTCCCAAGCAATGGCAAGCAAGAAAATGGAAAACAGGTAAAAACCAAGCAAGGCGTAAAGATCGCTTCGCACTGGCTTCGGGTTACTAATGAATGACATGTAGATGCGCTCGTAGGGCCGCTGGCAATGCGGCCATGCTTACGTTATCGGTCGTCATTGCGCAGTGCTAAAGCCCAGTTGTCGCGAAAGCTTAGATTGCCGCAACACTCTTTTCGCCCTGCGTCAGGAGCGATAAAGGATCGATGTAGAAACGTAAAGAGGAAAAAAGGTGCGGTTAAGCACGAAGGATTGTCGGTCTGCGAGGCTGTGGAGAGCTTGATCGCACATAGACGGGGCATCCACGATGGCTGGCAGGATGGAAAGTTGGATAAGTAACCTCGAGCGCCGAAACTGCACTCGTAATGCTGCAATGCCCTGGAGATCATCTAAGGCTAAGGCCTATTTGTTTCGTTAAGCTTCGAGGGCAGGGCTATACGAGGTACAGGCATGGCTAAGGCACGGGTCAGAGGCGCCAAGCCTTGGAGCAAGCGGAGCGCGCAGGCGTGAAGGATGGACGCCCGGCAGGGCCGAGACACGACGTGGCTCGGTGCACGACAGCCGCCCCGGTGGGCACGCCCAATAACATGCTGCCCGACTTAGAGGGCCTTCACCGTTCGGTAAAGATTTTGATGCTCCCATGTCGATAACATGGCAATGGGATCCGTTCCGAATCTATCACCTGAATCGAACGACCATCTCCTCCCATCTGGGCTCACGCATCCTCCGCGATAATCGAGCTCCTCACAGTCGTTGAAGATCGTCATGCTCCATCCCTCGACGTCGATCATGAACATCCCGGCATAGAGCTCGTCCCAAGTCTGAGCACATGCTCTGATCATCGTACGTCGCCCAAAGATCGCATCGCGCAGTACCTGGCAAACCTCTCTTGCTGTGAGCGCAGGCGTAGGTTCGTCAGGGCAATAGATTAAAGTCATAAAAGAAACCAGTCGGCTTTGGTCGTTTTGCCAAAGGTACACCGGCATGCATCAACCACGTACTCACAGGGAGGAGAAGATGAAGCTATCTTTGGACTGTGAATTCACTCAGCTCAACCAGAATATAAAGCTGATCTCGTTAGCATTGGTCTCAGAAGCCAGAGACGAGTTTTATGTAGAACTGACCGATGCCTACAAGATCGAAGACTGCAGTGACTTCGTAATCCAGCATGTCTTGCCGCAATTGGATCAGCTCCGCTATGGAAGGTCACTCGTGGATGCCAAAGCTGCGCTGAGGGTTTTCCTGGGCGGTTTAGACGGCCAACTGGATGTCTGCTCGGACGCGCCAGAGTGGGACTAGGAGTTTTTCTGCCAGCTTGCGTATGCGGATCACAAGTGGCCGAGTCATTTGGAGAACAGGCCTACCAATCTCCTCCACTTGTTCAGGCATTTTGAAGCCGACGACATAGGTGATATTGCGCTTCCCGAACTTCCACATCATGCCTTGCTCGATGCCCGGCTCCTCGCCCCATATTTACCAACGCTTGGTAGCACGCCGACAGTCGCCGTGAGCATAGAAGATAGGAAGGACGCTGAGCATGATGCTAGGGCTGTCCTGCTATCGCACCTTCCAGCCTTGGCTCGGCTGCGAGGACACTAAATGAACCGTACGGTCATCGCACGAATCGCTTGAGTGACAGTCGACTCGCTATCACTTGCTCTCGTATCTCATCGGGATCGATCGACATACCGCCGTTTGGTGTCACGCGCAGAGATTTCAGATTGTTGAGGGCCGCTATGAACGCACGATCTCTCGCTTGCTCTGAGCTTGGTCTTTTGTCTTTCAAGAAAAGAGCCATGCATCGCTCGAACATTTTCATACCGCGCTCCACTGCCCATGAACTATGGAACGCATCTTCAGCGAAGGGGCGGAAAATGTCGTGGCTTTTTCGTCCAGCCTGTCATGTGGCCTCCTCAGTTGAGCCCGTGTGCTCCTCGTGTGTGAGTGACGAAGGTGCCACCGCTGACAAGCTAAATGTCACTCAAACAGCGTGGTCTATGTCGGCTGCATCACTACACGAGAGCCCCTCAAATGAAGCCTTCTGATGCCATCAAAGGTAGGGCAGTTGAGATCAGAAAGATCATAGAGTCCTACGGATTTGTGGCGCCCGGGATTTTTGGATCGACAGCGCGCGCAGAGGATCGGGAGGGAAGTGATCTCGACCTGCTAGCGACCATCCCATAGGGAATGGTCGGTCTGATTTCGCTGTTCGACATCGCCGACATGCAGGATGAGCTCGAGCAGATGCTCGGCGTGGTTGTTGATTTTAATGTCAAAAACAACATGCCAGAAATCTACAGGGCGTCGATTGAGCTTGAGGTGATCAAGCTGTAGTAGGGATTCCTAATTGGCCATTTTACTGACTTAACCGGACGAGTTAAATGGTTGAGCGAGTAGCAGCTAGGTACTCGACCACTTGTTCGAGTCCCGTTTTGCGCGCGATGAGATCACGTGGTCGACAACCCAGACCTCGATTCAAGCTGCTTAGCCACACCTTTGCATTTTGCTCGTTTCCTGCAACGGCGAGCAGTGACTGATACAACTCAACCATGAGCATGGCCTGGCTCCACGCTTCGGTGCTAGGTTTGAGTTGCTCACGTCCGTTACGTAGACGCAGCACAGTGGAAACCTGCTCGCCCAAGATAGCTGACAGTTCGGTGTCATCAAGACCTAAGCCTTCTCCGGCTCGGACAAAAGCTTTGCTAAGCACAGCGTTTTCTGCGATCGATGTGACTGATTTCATGCTCCACCATATGATCTGTGATGGCCGATTTTAACTATCCATCTTTATTAAGCAGTATGGCCGCATCTGACCGGTGAACGGTTCCAGCGGCCAGCAATAAATGGTCTGTAACGTAGTTTTGTGCTTTGTAACTCTGCTTACGTTACAGCGCACAAAATTACGTTACAGACCTCAGAGGGCGAGGGGCGAAGGCAAGCGGAGCGCGCAGGCGTGAGGATGGAAGCCCGCCAGGGCCAAGACCAGCGCAGCGCGTGGGCTTGGTTTACGACAGCCGTCCCCGACGAGGGCACGCCCAAGACCATGGCCTGTCACCAGCCCGCATAATGAGTAACCATGTGTCCCCAGTCCGAGAGCGCCACCCCATCGCTGCGAAGGATGTTCATTGCCTCGGCGGCAGGGATTTTGGTCGGACAGCCCCCAGTCAGATATGTTTTATCTTTGCCCTGGCAGTACAAGTGCATTATCGTTAAAACCATGACTTGTTGCAGGGGCGACATGGCGCGATAGCTCTTCCGCATTTCCTTCATGGATTCTGAGTTAAGCTCTTGATCGCCTGACCAGTTGAAACCTCGAGGCCGTAAGTTGTAATGCCGGCCTGGACTGCCCCAGGCCCGCTCGACACGCTCAAAACAACCGTGAAGCGAATAACCCTCGACGATGGCCCCAACTGCCTGTCCAAAAATAACTCCGCGCTCTGATGAACAGGGGAACGTAGGGATCGAGGCGCCGCAAACCACAGCCAGTGCCGTAAGCTCAGAAGCATCCATGCAAGGTACTTTATCCACCATATCGATCAACGCATAATCAGGAAAACGGGCAGCAGCGAACGTCGCGTTAACCGCAGCATAGGCAGCCAGGGCTACTGGTTCTCGCGAGTGATGGATGTAGGCGTGGCTGGCGATGTGAACATCTGTGAAAGCCCACTCGAACCCTGAAAGCTGCTGTACGCCGATCTCAGAAAAAAGGACGTTCACCTTATCCAAATACTCGTTGATCACGATTCGATTTCCTCGGTGCTATTGAGTATTTAATTCGTTACTGTCCTGTGATGGTGGCCGTCCTATTTGCGATAATCACAAACAAAGTCGATCACTTTTCCGTTAACCAAGCCCACCAAGCATTGAGTCAAACTAAAGGATCTTGGAGCGTAAGCTGCTCGCTAACTGCCGTCGATGTGTAGACTCAAAGCATTGAGGGTCTAGGCCTGCGCCAGTATCCTTATAAGGCCCACTTGCCGATCAGCAAGGCATATAAAGATCTTCCTAACCTTCTATGTCTCTGAAGGCAAACCACATCTGTTCATAACTATAAACCCCGAAGTTTTCGGCGCTCAGGATATGTGGGCCATTTAGACGAAGTACGGTGTTTGGCTTCAGTGAAGCTAGTTCATCAGGTTCCATTCGTTGTAATTCCCAGCGTTGCCATTGTGTTTGCAAGGGATACTCATTCCACCGGCGATCGTAGAAAGAGTCGATCACGTCAGCATTTTTATCTTTGGGCAACGTAGCGATGATGGTGAGTTTTTCTGGGGAAAGATAAAGAATGGATACAGGGAATAGAAGACTACCTACAAGCGCACGATCACTTATTTCAAAAAATTTCATACTGTGGATTGTCATCTCACAGGATTGCGAATCGCTGCAGCCCAAGTTCTTGTAATTCAAGTTGCGCGCTATAGCGCTGAGGGGCTGCATAAATGGTGTAAATTAGTTCGCCGGTTTCCGTACTAACCATGTCGTACTCGGGCTGGAAAAAACGAGAGCAGGTATGAATTGCAGGCGGTTGCTTCTCGGTTTTCATGGCAATTTCCTTCGAAAGCGAGCCAGCCCCCTAGTGTCGGGACTATTATCCTGATGAACATTAACTCTCTGTATGCATACGGCATCAAGAGGAGTGTAATTAATGTCCCTTGATTGCGGTGCGCTGAGCACCGTGTTAGCACCACCACCACCACCACCACCACCCTCATCGTGAGGACGTTGACGCTCTATATAGCAGTCGGTAATAGATCATTTGCGCACCTTTTGGCAAAGCTCCGGTAATTACATAATACGGTGATGTGAGGCACTCGGAATGCCCCATCATGTTGGCGATATTTCGCACCGCAACCGTGTAATTCTGAGTTTTTTCGGGGTGACTACTATCCCGCTGAGATAGGCATGCCCAAATATGCTCGTCGATGGATGGTGGGTGAGAGAAATCATCTAGCGACGCCAAATCATATTGCTCAATCCCCAAGCTATAGGATTCGAGAATTTCTTTTGCGACCTGCCAAAAGCAGTAGTCGGAGCGTCCTGAGAGCACCTCGTCAACGTTCGCAAAATCTACTGCCAACCGAGTGTGGCTCATACACATGACTTGTATCCACTGTGACTCGATTTCTTGGAAGGTCGCGCTTGATACTGCACTGTCCAGAAAAAGGTAGAGAGAGTCTTCGTGTGCGGCGATGAGCTTCACAGCCGACATCGCTCCCAGAATATACGCGCGCTCCAACGCTGCACTTGTATATGGATTCAGCGAATCTCCATACATCACTGCAAAGCGCTGCTTAGCTGCCCGAGGCATCACCTCCAGGCTTGGGGTTTTCCACTGTAAGCAACTGAACACCACATGATTGGGTGCGCCATGAGGCTCTACAGGATCGAATTCAGGGTGAAAAATGTCTGAAAAGGACATGTCGGCTTTTCTCCTTGATGTAGCTTGATCAAAGTCGACTTTTGGACACCTGTCAAAGCCGAAAACGACCTTTGGTCGAAAATAATTCCCTTTTTATTCAATGCTTTAAGAGTATTCTAAAAGTATACCCATTGATTTTTGAAGGCTGAAGAAGGGCGCATTTTCCACTCAGGTACGAGTTTTCGCAGCTGAAATCAGGGCAAAGCTCGCTCAAGGTGGAGCATGGTTCACAGTTGTTGAAGAAGCTGCTCCAGCACTGCCCGTTCCTGAGTACTCAGCAAAAAGATTGGGCCAAGATCATCACTGCCAACATTCTCGAATGACCAGCGTCGTCCATCAGGGCTGATGCACTCATCGCAGTAATCGAGCTCGCCGCAATCGTTAAGGATTACGAGCTGCCAACCTTCAAATTCGATGTGAAAAAGCCCGGCGAAAATTTCGCTCAAGGATTCTGCGCATGCTCTCTTCATGATGCATCGCTGCAGTGTGATGTATCTCTGTACCTGGCTGACTTCCTCTCCGTGAGCGGATACTTGGGCGGATTTTAAAGCCTTCGGGCGCGTGTGAGATGCATTCGATGCTAGCTGAAAGTCGTAGAGTGAAGGGGAGGAAAGACAATTCCTCGAGATTAAAATGACTATTTCAACATCGAATTAATGATAAATGTTCAAAGTGATACGCGGGATCTTGAAAGGTTAAATAGCGCTATAGATATTTGGCGTGTTCGAATTAATCGGTTTGTTTATTGGTTTTGTTGTGTGTGTATGGTTGCTATGTATATATAAATAGTTTGTAATGTTTTAATGTATATAATGTCAATATAGTGATAATTAACATTCGAGTGTTTTTTTTTTTGATCTTTTTTTTGCTTAGAGGTTGAAAAAAAGTTGATCCGGGTCTATTTTCTCAGAACGCAGAGTTCGAACCTTCACCAAAATCGTGGGAAGAGGGAGCCAGTCGCCGAATGGGCATGAATTAATAACTTGATTTGAGTGTTAGTTCTGTTCTATCAAGGCTTTGAATGTCTGGCCATATTCTTGCAGCCTTAGATAAGACGCTAAAGATTGCATCCTGGACTGCTAGTTATCGCGCAGGTTTCAATATGTCGAACTTATATTACATTGTGGATGATGATGTTTATCTTGGGCATAATAGTTTCAAGTGCATGCGTTTATCCACGGGCGGCACGTGGGAACGGTCAATCACATTTGATTGTTTTATGTATTGGTTGATCGAGCTTGGGCGCAGTTATAATACGATCAGAGTTTACTCTGATCGAGTTGCGGTTTTTTTAGACTATCTGGTAGTGGGAGTGGGCGTGTGTGGAGCTCCCGACATAACAACATATATTAGGCTTGCTCGACTTTATCACTCATATCTAACTCAAGGAACGGATTCGATGTCCCCGATAGTACAAGCAATTGCCCGACGTCGACCTTCCCCGATGGTTAGCAAAAAAACCTCGTTAGCACATCATGCGGCGATAGAGCAATTGATCATAGGATGCAATGAGCACTTTGACGGGGTGGTGGACTGTAGTGTCGGGGAGGATGTTGAGTATGAAGCTAAATTTCTAGGGCAGCTTAGGCGAACAGGTCTCCCAAGGTCAGGTCAAGAGCTTGATTTTCTAGAGCAGGTTTATGGAAGAAGAATGAGGGGAAAAAAGAATAGCAAACGGCTACGAATTTTCTCCCATTTACCTAAATGCAGCAAATCATCCGATCCCTATGGAGAGGATAAATTTTTCCCTTTAGATAAAATAACCTTACTTATTCGTGAAGCAAACTCGTACAGAGACGCAGCACTTTGGGCGCTCATGGCGGCAACCTCTTTAAGGGCATCTGAAGCGTTACAGGTGCTGTGGGAAGACATTGACCTAGTTACACGCGAGGTCTTTGCAGTTGAGCCCTCAGAGCGGGAAAACTACTTAGAGGCATATGAAGGGTTGAGCGTTGCTCAACGAGATCGGCTTTCATGGAAGGGAAGAACCACTAAATACACGCTGCTCCTACAGCCCTATGGCGACATATTTTTCGATCTTTTAGAACTGTATATGCGCCACGAATACCAGTCAGGTGTTTCGCATAATTTCATTTTTCAATCACAGTATGGATACCCACTCCGTTATTGTGACTATGGAAGTGTGATTGTTAAACCATTCGCTACTGCTGCATCTAAGGTGTTGGGCTCAGATCTCAAGCCATATAGAATGAAGCCTCATAGTCTGCGGCATAGCTATTGCGTTTATATGAAGAATTTCGTGGAGCATACCCACGGTGTAGGTTTATCTGATTTTGAAATAATGGCGTTGACTGGCCACTCAGACCCTTCAAGTGTGGCACGTTATGCTGTTTTGAATATTCATTTGCTGAATGAAAAACTGTCTGCCGCATTTGCCGACCATAAAGCCAGTATGGGCAAAAGTATAGACGAGCTTTTGATAGGCTTTCATGAAAAGAGGATAGCTTATCTGCAAACCAAAATTGCAGATGAGAAGGCGATGCGCGATAAGAAGGAGCAGGAGGCAGCATGATAAATACCACTGAAACCATACTTTTTCTTTTGCCTGCCAATGAAGTATTCGAATGCTACCAAAGCGCACTTATACGCCTTGATTCAGCATTTCATGGACGGACGGGCGAAAAGTCTGAGATATTTACGAAGCTCTGCGGGTTTCGGCCAACGGAAGATATTGTATTGGCGTATGTAGAGCTTTTATTTGAACTCAGTATGACGCAAGGTATAACGGTTGCATCTTCTGCTGAAAAAAAACTAATAACATTGTTGGGGGTGGGCCCCATAGGTGTACTGGCGTGTAGACACTTAAAGCACATGACTAAGGTCTTGTTGATGAATTTGTATAAGGAAAGATGCCTTCTTCTTCCTTATGTTTTCACCCGTCCACTACTTTCGTGGTTGGATGATCTGCCTTCAGCGTCGGCATGTTACACCGAGATCATCCTTGTATTTAGATCTTTGGATACTGATAAGGCTACAGGTGGACAACACGGTCGAAAATATATTGCTGAAGAAAAGAAAAACAGGCGAATTTTTCAAATGGCTACAAAGTTAGTGTTGTCTTCTACTTGGTATTCGCCTGAAGAGATTTTAATTGATGATTTTCTCGCATGGAGAGATCTTCAGCTTAATGCCGCTAAAAATGGAATGACTGTTTCACCACTACCTTTAGAGCAAATTTCTGATATCTTAAAAAGCGAATTTCCTTCTAGGATGGCGTTTGGCGGAGTGGAAGTAAGAAAAGCATCGGTGAGAAAATTACCCGAAGATCTTTCTGATAAGTTTGCTCGGCTGGGTAGTGACGACTTTTTTGCTACTCATATAATGAATTGTAATGATCCGCTAGAGCTAGTTAGCACTATCTTGGATGATTCAAAGATGGCTGCGAGTCATTTTATCGGAGAAGTACTCAAAGGGTTGGACTTGCCAGCCTGCTGGAGGCGAATGAGTTATGATATCGGAAACTCAGTGGAAATTTGGGCAGGCCTAGAGACAGACTATTTGGAAGCTCAAAGCTATGAGAATCCCAAGCAGTGGAATACTTTATTTGGGCGGTTAAATTTATATTTGTTTCTTTATTTGCCAGGCTGGTTCAGGTTGCATCCCGATAGTGGTTTGGTTTACCCGAATGAGCCAAACAAATTTATTGGAAAGCTTTTTTATAACGTCAAGCATGCTACATCTGGCTCTCGACCATTAACGTTTGTAGAGTTTTATGGTTCGCTGGGTTGGGAGTTCTACTACGCTTCAGCTAACAACCTTCGGCTTTTTTTTGAACACCTGATTGATTTTTGTTTCGAAAAACCTGGATGCAAAAAATTGACGCAGCCTGTTAATTGGCTTCCGAAATCCAAAAAAAGCTCGACAACTACCAAGCATGCATTTTCATCTAAGCATGAGGATTTTTATATACGCTATCTGGAAGCCATTGATTCTGCCCAAAGCGCGCTAGAGGACTTCGTTAAATCATTTAGATTCCGCTATGATGCGAGTGCTGGTGCTGAAATTTTGTTCGAAACGATAGGGTATATTCCATTTGTTAATGTAGATGGGGCCAATAAGCCGATATGGTCAATTGATCGTAGAGCATTAGTTTTGGTAAAAATAAGTGGGGAGTTTCACTACAATCCAGCGACTGTTATTTTTCCATACTGCCTCGTAAGAGGTGGGCTTCGGGGGCAGAATTTGCAATGGCTGGCTGCGGACAGTTTTGCGATGCACGTTGATCGAGATATGGACTCGTGTACAGGGTTATCCTATTTGTATATTAATACAGATAAGATACGCGAAGAGCCTTTTACTGTGATTTGTCGTTATTCGGTAATAGCTCAGTTAGATCGTCAAGCTATTTGGCGCGATCAGATGCACTCAAATTATAGGGCTGCCGGGTTTAAGAAGGCCTTCTATTACAATGGGAAGAAGGAATCTAAGTGGGGCGCGATTCAGTGTTTATTTTGTAATGATGCTGAAACGGGAGAACCTATCAGCGACAGCGTATATACGGAAGTAGTTACTTATTCGCAACTTGGGTTTCAGACTTGGATGAGAGTATCTGGGCTCGATGAAGTCGAGTGTGTAGCTTTTATAGGTATCCCACCTGCTAAGAAATCTCGTAAATCAGATTTTTATACTTGGGATCAGTGGCAGGTCGCGAGACAAAAGAGCGGGGTTGTCAAGATAGCCTATCAGAATATGTCTGATGGGAGAGCGCCGTTTTGCCCAGTTAATTTGAGGGCAAAAGTTACCAGTCATGGGGGGAGGGCAACGCATATTACTCAACTACTTACACGGTTGACCCCTGAGGAAGTGGCTAAAACAACAGGGCAGACTGTGACAACAGTCATCCACTATGATACGGGGAAAAATGATTTTCGGCGCCGCTTTGCTGGCGTTGTCAATAACTTAGATCCAGTTAAGCGGCCACTAATAAAGTCAGATGGAATTAACTCGGGATTCGAAGCGTTGCTAGGTGCCCGTGGTACTGGCGATGTAAGCGGAATTATCAAAAAGTTCGGATTACTTAACTTTTCGGATAAGTATAGCGATGATGGTAATGAGGATGCATTTGGAGTCATAGCAAGGGAGAAATCCGCTAACATAATTGAGGTCTCCACTCATATATGTGCAAAAGGGTTTGTTTGTCCAGGTCATATTGTTGAACGATTTAATGGCGGCAAGCTTTGTCCTTGGTGCCCGTATGCTATATTTTCGTTAAATTCAATTTTCGCTGTCGCTGCTAAACGGCACCAATTGGCTGAGGATTTCAAACGAATTCAGGAGCAGCTGGCAGAGTTTGATGTGAACCTCTCAAACCAGGAACTGAAAGCGTTAGAGGCTGACTTGAAATTTCTTGGTGAAGAGCTATTGGCTTGGTATTTTCTTGAACGATCTATGGATGCTTTGATTTTTAAGCGCGGAACGGGTGAGATCAAGTCATCTCATATAGCTGCAGATAAAGATATTGTACGCATACTAATAACTCGGCATGTCGTGGAGCGAGGCTCTCCAGAAGAGTTTTTAAGAAGGCTCGACGAGGTCTGTCAGTTTCCGAGTACAATGTCGGTAGAGTTCAGGGACAAGGTTAATAGAGCCATTAGATTGGTGCTGGCCCAGCGAGGTGACATCTATCAGGCGCTTCTCGAACCTGTGGTTGTCAATCCAGAGATTCGTTTAGCTGCTTTGATACGGGACGACCTCCGTGTTCAGGGATTTGATATTGATCGTTTAGTAGCTTTATTGACCTCTGCCGATCTGGAGTGGTTTAAATTAGTTTCTGAAACTAGAGCTTTGACTCCTGGCGAGGGCGACAGCGATGCTCCACGCGAACGCTAATAAAAAACGAGAATCTGATATTCTAAAAATAGAAAGGAGAGCGCAGTTCATAAAAGAGGCTTTGGAAGAGGTTAAAGAGCTAAAACTTACTTTTGAATACAAAAAGAACTTGCTTTCATATGTTGCTAGATATATTGAAGCTCAAGAGCGTTCAGCGCTATCGTCTCAAACGGAACTAACAATAGTTCCTACAATTAGGAGTGTTACGGTCGGAGGTCTCTATAAGTCAGCGACGTATTCAGCGCTGATTGATAACTGGATTTTACAGAATCCGCGTAGCGTTTTGCGTGTTAGTAAAAGGAATAAAGCTGAAGAAACAAAATTGCGTTTGCAGTGTATGCAGTTGTCGAATGAGTGTGAAAGGCTAAGGGTCGATCTTCAGCAGGTGAGGCTTCAGATGCAAGAATATGAGGAGCCTGCGCATAAATCGATATCGATAGTTTCCCAAGAATCTCTGACACAAGCATATTTGGTTATTGATTCTCTTCTTGATGAGTTTAATGGTTTTTTAAAAATTGATACTGTAGGTGTTGTGCTTGACAATGTGCTTCGAAGAAAAATTATCGATATTGAAATTATCCGTGGTTATTTGGAGTGGAAAAAGGATGTAATTGAGATAAAGGGGCTGCGTTGAGTCGATGTAGAAGCAGCGTCCAATGTTAACTATGCTTCTTCCTTAATAGGAAGCTTTTCTTGTTTGCGAGGGGGGTGGACGACTACGTCATGAGTCTACGCAAATCAGAATACAGCTCTGACAATAGCGTTAGTTAAGGTTTTTCAAAATGCACTTAGAGCATAGTGTTTCTTTCCCTTGTGATTAAGCTGGGGCGAGACAAAGTCGCAATGATATTTGTCTAATCGTCTTGTTGGGAATTCTCGCTGATTTATCTAAGTTATTGGGCGTTTGGAAATGTCAGCTTTTCCTTCAAACGCACTGCTACGCGAACAAAATTTGTTTCATTTCCAAAAATGGCAATACTGCGCGCTTCCTCGATCTTGCGCACTTTGTATATAGAAGAAATAGATCGTTGGGGCATGCCGCGTTGCAATGCGCATTAACACAACATTTCCATCGCCGCTCGACAGTCACCAGCCCCACTCAGAGGAATCGCCATCGTTTGGCGTTTGACTAGAAGGCGGCTGGAGGGGTCTGGTGCTTGTCGCGGGAGAATTTAAGAGGCATATCCGCAGTCCGTGGTGCCGGTTCTGTAGCTAACCTTGGCGTGAGCCATAGGAGAGCAGAGAGCATCAGGACACCGGTTCCTCACTTCAGATTCTGAAATAGTGTGATGTTTTCATTGCGAATCATAAGGTTATCGATCGAGTCATCGGAGTACTTCGGAGGCCAGCCCCGGATAAGGGTTCGAACCCCGCCTGGGACACCACTTCTTGAAAACGAAAAGCCCCGTCGCATTTATCCATTGCGACGGGGCTTTTTGGTTTGGTCGACGAACAGGCGTTCTGCACTGTTACAAACTCCGGGGTTCCACCTCTGCGGTTGCAGCGGTTCATCCTGCGCCGGTGCTGACTGACGATCAGTCGCCGTTCAGTTCGACTTTGCCGAGAGTGCTGCTGACGTCTGTGACATGCCGACGGCCGTGGACTTCGTAAGTAGTCCCGCTCGCCTCGACGCCCGGCTTGCGCACGGCCAGTTGAGCGAATAACCCCGTCTTTTCGCTGTAACTGCCGAACCAGTCAATCAGCGCCCCGATGTAGCATTCGCCGCCGATCATTACCGGCAAATCGGCGATCTTTTCGATGGTGTAGTGCCCTGGACCGTAGCTGTAGTAATCGTCGTCTCCGGCACCCGTGGGAGGAATTGGGCAAAGGGGCGCGTCAGGGTTTGAGTCCGATGCGATTTTCATTGCCTGAGTGATGGCTTGGTTGAGTGCCTCGTGCAGATCCGCGTCAAGCTCGTAGGTGCTGGTGCCATCCTCTTTATGTTGAGTCGTGGGCACCTGCAGGGCGTAACTGTAACGCACGGACACCTTCGGCACCTGACGATTGACCTTCAGCGGATTGAGCAGATAAAGGTTGTCGACACCGTAGGCGCCGTTTCGGTAGGCGGCATAGATTCTGTCGTGAAGCTTGATCCAGCTGATTGCCTGATTGGCGCCACGGTCGTTGGTGTAGAACAGCGAGCTTTCCGGCTCGACCGATCTCTTGACGAACCGCTCGCCCTTGCGGCGCCAGGTTTCCACGTAGGTGAACAAGCCGGTGCCGCCTGCGTATGTGTCGACGATAAGGTCGCGCTGGCCATCATGGTCCAGATCCAGCAGTGCGTAGGAAGACCGTCCGGTCTCGGCGGCGCCGTCGATGCTTGAGGCGTTCAATGCTTTCCATTCGTCCTCGCTCACGCCTTTGGGACGCGACTTGGGGAAGCTGGTTTGCTCGCCGTAGCTGTCGACTGGATCGCCCGCGAACGATGTCTGCGAAGACTCGAAAGCCCGTGCGGCCAAGGCATGTTCCAGGGCAAATTCCGGGTGGTTTTTGCTCTCGGCACGAATGCTTTCCTGCAGATCGTTCATCGCCTGAAGATCCACGGCGTCCGGCTGCCACATTGCGGCTTGCGTCCACTGTGCCTGCAATGCTTGCAGGCGCTGGCGGTAGCTGCCATCCAGGCAAGCGACATCGACTGCGCAGGCATTGCGGGTTTTCAGCCAGGCGCGCTGGGTGCGCTTGAGCTCAGGTTGCGTCGCTGTGGCAGTTGTCATCAGTTGGCGATACAGCGTGCCCATCTGCGCGTCTAGCTCATACAGCGATTTATTCGCGCAAATCATGTTTTCCACGTCGTTCGCCGCTTTTTTGCAATCCATCGCCGCCGCTGTCGCTTGCTGGATAAAGACAAGCAAACACGCTGACAGGATGTAGCGTCCCTTGATGTACACGATTCAGTCCTTATGCAAATCCTTGAGCAGGCGCGCAGAGTAATACTCCAGGCAACATTCTTGAAGCTCCACCCTCAGGCCCCGGCACTTTTGGCCGATAACCCGAACGGTGAGTTCAGACTCCAGCGAAATCGCTTGATGGCGCATGGCCTCCAGCTATCATCTGCGCGCCTGAAATCGCCTCGGTTCGTTTTCTTCAATTGCCTGGAAATCTTCGATGTCGTCGTATCACCAAAAAAGCTTTCTGATCGTCGATGATTTTTCCGATTTCCGCAGTTCCGTGCGTTCGATGTTGCGTGAACTCGGCGTCAAGGATGTCGATACTGCCGACACTGGCGAGCAGGCGCTGAAGATGTGTTCGCAGAAGTCCTACGATTTCATTCTTCAGGACTTCCACCTCGGCGACGGCAAGAAGAACGGCCAGCAGGTGCTCGAAGACCTGATGTCGGAAAAGCTCATCAGTCACGAAGCCGTTTTCGTCATGGTCACCGCTGAGACCAGTCAGGCGATGGTGCTCAGCGCGCTGGAGCACGAGCCGGATGCGTACCTGACCAAGCCGTTCAACCGTTCCGGGCTGGCCCAGCGGCTTGAGCGTCTGGAGCAACGCAAGACGTTGCTCAAACCGATTCTGCAGGCCCTCGATCGCGGTAAGCCGGTCGAGGTGCTCAATGCCTGTATTGCGTTGTGCAAACAGGACATCCGCTATTCGCCGCTGTGCCTGCGCTACCGCGCCGACGCCCTGCGTGACATGAACCAGAACGAAGCGCTGGAGCGGCTCTATGACGGCATCATTGCCGACCGGCCGTTGCCGTGGGCCTTCGCTGGATTGGGCAAGTTGCTGTTCAAGCGCGGGCAGGTCTCGCAGGCCAAAGAAGTTTATGAAAAAGCCTTGAAAGTCTTTCCGATGATGCCGGCGCTGTATGACGGCATGGCCGATGTGCTGGTGGCCGAAGGCGACAGCAAAGGCGCGCAGCGAGTGCTCGAAGAAGCGATCCGTCTGTCGCCGCTGGCGGTGCGCCGTCAGGCGCTGCTCGGCAAACTGGCGATGGCCAACGAAGATTTCGAAACCGCCTCGCGGGCTTATCGTCAGGCCGTGGCGCAGGGCGCGCAGTCGCGTTTCAAGGACCCGGAAAGCAATCTCGGCCTGGCGCACGCGCTGATCAGCAAGGGTAGCGATCGCGGGCTCGACACGCGTACGCGACTGGAGATCAACACCACCCTCAGCGCTGTGGCCAAAGAAAACCCGAGCGACCCCGGTCTGCAGATTCGCGCGCGTTTGATGAAAGCCACCAGCCTGTTGCTCAACGACGCCGAAACCGCCGACAAGCTCACCGAACAGGCGCTGATGCGCCTCGATGGCATGGAGCAATTCATGAGTCCCGAGGCGGCGTTGCTGGTGGCCAAGCAGTTGCAGATGCTCGGTCAGGCCGAGGCGGGCACTTCGATGCTCAAGAGCTGCGCGGAGATCTACGGTGATGACCCGGCGGTGATGAAAGACATTGCCAAGCTCACCGACGATCCGACGATTCTCAGTTCGAGCAACGCTGCGGCCGATCTCAACCGTCAGGGCGTGCGCGTGTACAAGACCGGCAATCTGGTCGAGGCCCGCGAAGTGTTCCGCAAGGCGCTCAAGCTGCAACCGAAAAACATCAGTATCGCGCTGAACC